>Ga0307509_10000845_pt1 | contig 52693 bp, 47 predicted proteins | sample 10_EM_MG_FD_202245 | JGI IMG/M metagenome (GOLD analysis project Ga0307509, IMG submission 202245) | Populus trichocarpa ectomycorrhiza microbial communities from riparian zone in the Pacific Northwest, United States - 10_EM | ecosystem: Host-associated > Plants > Roots > Unclassified | place... | reverse complement strand
ACGTCGACCGATTTGGCTCAAACCACTTGCATAAGCTCGCCAAAGGTCTTCCCTCATATATCCTGCGAACGGGATCCGGTCGGACGGACGGCCGCGACGTATACGGGGTTACGAGGAGGGCTCCAATAACCTTGTCTTTGGTGAGGGGACGCAACTACGGCGGCGTCTGCCGATGTAGCGCCGTCCCAACGCTGGTGCGGGAGGGGGGTGTTGGCTTGTCCTTTTGAACTCAGAATCCTAAGGTAGGGTAACTATAGGTCTTTATTCACTAATGGAAGGCTAAGCCTTTCGGTATGCCTAACAATACCTTCAGAAGATTATACTAAATGCTCCCATACACGCCCCAGTTCACTTATACCTGCCCCAGTTGACCCATACGCACCCCAGTTGACCCATAGTTCGCCCACTTCTTCTTTTTCACCACACAACGCCCATTCAGGTCTATAATTAATAGCTACCGATAAGTGATTTACAAATATAAGAATAGGCAAATAAATGAATATAGTCTGTTTATTAAAGCTATAAAAGTACAAGGAATTCACCACTGGTAGTATATGACTCGAAGCTATAGATACTAGCCCGGGGAACAGAACTACAAACTTTCAGAAAACTTTACAACTAGCTGTCGGAAAAGGTCAGGCAGCAGACCATTAGAATCCAGTGAACGAGACAAATACAGGGGAATATGGCTCAAACCGGTGGCATGCTTGTAGCTCTCTGCAGCAAACAATCTGAAGATACCAGTCCTGTGAACAAAAGTACAAACCAGAAGGTAGCTCCACAGCCAGCGGTCGGATCAAGTTGGGAAGCGGACCATTTGAATCCGCCGGACGAGTTGAATCGAATGGTATAACGCTCCAAGCGGTGGCATGCCTGTAGCTGTCAGCAGGGTCATAGAGAGTGATAGCTCACCAGCCAGAGGTGCGCCAGAGCCGGGAGATAGCTCATTAGATTCAGCTCGGCGAGAGGAATTCAATGGTATAAGGCTCGAAGCTGTGGCATGCTCGTAGCACTCTGCAGCAAACAATCTGAAGGTACCTGCCCGGTGAACAAAAGTACAAACCAGAAGGTAGCTCCACAGCCAGCAGTCGGATCGACTTGGGAAGCAGACCATTTGAATCCGCCGGACGAGGCGAATCGAATGGTGTAAGGCTCGAAGCGGTGGCATGGCTGTAGCTGCCAGCAGGGTCAAATAGAGTGATAGCTCACCAGCCAGAGGTGCGCCAGAGCCGGGAGAGAGCTCATTAGATTCAGCTCGACGAGAGGAATACAATGGTATAAGGCTCGAAGCTGTGGCATGCTTGTAGCACTCTGCAGCAAACAATCTGAAGGTACCTGCCCGGTAAACAAAAGTACAAACCAGAAGGTAGCTCCCCAGCCAGCGGTCGGATCGACTCGGGAAGCGGACCATTTGAATCCGGCGGGCAAGGCGAATCGAATGGTATAAGGCTCGAAGCGGTGGCATGCCTGTAGCTGTCAGCAGGGTCAAATAGAGTGATAGCTCACCAGCCAGAGGTGCGCCAGAGCTGGGAGATAGCTCATTAGATTCAGCTCGGCGAGAGGGATTCAATGGTATAAGGCTCGAAGCTGTGGCATGCATGTAGCACTCTGCAGCAAACAATCTGAAGGTACCCGCCCGGGACCAAAAGTACAAACCTGAAGGTAGCTCAACAGCCAGCAGGCAGATCGAGTCGGGAAGTGCACCATTGGAATCCGTCGGACGAGACGAATCGAATGGTATAAGGCCCGAAGCCGTGGCATGCTTGTAGCACTCTGCATCACACAATCTGTAAGTACTTTCCCGGAGAACAAAAGTACAAAGTAGCTGATAGCTCCACAGCCAGCCGTTGGACTGGGTTGGGAAGTGCACCATTTGAATCCGGCGGATGAGACGAATCGAATGGCATAGGGCTCGGGGCGGTGGCATGCTTGTAGCACTCTACATCACACAATCTGTAAGTACTTGTCCGGAGAACAAAAGTACAAAGTAGATGATAGCTCCACAGCCAGCGGTCAGATCGAGTTGGGAAGCGGACCATTCGAATCCGCCGGACGAGAGGAGTCGAATGGTATAAGGCTCGAAGCGGTGGCATGCCTATAGCTGTCAGCACATTCAAAGATGTAATACCTCCCCAGCCAGAGGTCCGCCAGAGTCGGGAGATAGCTCATTTGACTCAGCTCGACGAGAGGAATTCAATGGTATAAGGCTCGAAGCTGTGGCATGCTTGTAGCACACTGCATCTGACAATCTGTAGGTACTTGCCCGGAGAACTAAAGTACTAAGTAAATGATAGCTCCATAGCCAGCGGTCGGATCGAGTGGGGAAGCGGACCATTTGAATCCGCCGGACGAGACGAATCGCATGGTATAAGGCTCGAAGGTGTGGCATGCTTGTAGCACTCTGCATCACACAATCTGTAGGTACTTGCCCGGAGAACAAAAGTACAAACTAGAAGATAGCTCCACAGCCACCGGTCGGATGGAGTTGGGAAGCGGACCATTTGAATCTGCAGGACCATTTGAATCCGCCGGATGACATGCATCAAATTGTTTATCGCCTTAAGCGGTGGCATACCTGTAGCTGTCAGGAGGTTAAAAGGGGTGATAGTTTCGCGGATGATGATATGTAGGCACTTAGGGGATTTCATGCGGTACTTGTTAACTTAAGCAAAATCAGGGGGCTATTATGTGTGGTTACCGGGACAATAGCTTCTTAGTAAGCTTCTCTTAATAGAGTGTATCTTCTGGAGATCTTTGCCTGCAGAGTTGGGGATTTAGATGATGGTAGAGGATATCTGGAGAAAAAATACTTGTCGCCCAAGGGGCACTCTCGCTGGGGTAATTCATCAGGTCTCTCCCAGTGGACCAGGGGCTGAGCATATCCTCTGGTTGCACCTGGTGTATCCTACCTCGGTTGGGTTGCACCAGAGGCCTCTGGGCGCAACCACCGCCTGCGGACCTTTTTTTGGGCGCATGGGATGAGAAAAAAAGTCCGGCTGACTGTCAGGGCGCACCGGATGCATAGGGCGGACGCAACCTGTCCGGACACGAGTTGCGTCTGCCGGACGTAAATCCTTTTTTTGCTGATGGAGTGGAGGACTGTACATAAGAAAAACCTAGATAGAGACATTTGCTATTTGCCTTTGGGGTCGAAGGCTGAGGAGGAGGAAGGCCCCGTGTGCTGAGAGCCGGATTGATGGGGTAAACTAGTGGTTCGGAGGACACTTTTTCACCCAACAAAACACCCTGTTAGCTAGCCTTGGCATGCACGCATTCTGTGCATATAAGCCACCTTGATGTATCACAGTTTAGCAGGCAAGGCACCCCCTGGTGGGGATCACCCCAATATACTACGTCTCTATTCTACTTCTATTGATATTTGTTTTTTGTCATTTTATTTATCTCTTGTCTACCCAGGCAGGCATCTGGCCTTCAGCTTACTTCTCCATCAAGTTATTGCCGAGTACAGGAGCGCACCACAACTACACATCACACGGGTGGATACGGCTCGGTCGAACACACCATCCAACTAGGGGAAGCGTGACAAACCACCCCACACCGGTACAGTATCCAAGTATGTTGCTATTTACAGTATATTGCCAGAATCCTCGGGTAGGGAAGACATATCATTGGTATGAATGTCCATCATGGGATTTTAGGGAAATTAGGCAAATACCAGTATCGCTAGGAGCTAGTAGGGATCATCCCCCCCATGATTGATAACTTCTCTCGTTAAGCTAGAGGAAAAGATATCACTACTCGGAGCTATATACCGCGATTTCCCCAGTTAATTGGGGCAGCTATGGCTTTAGTACCACAAGTTCTCGTCAACATCGATGCCCTGGATGAATCCCCTGCGAAGCATCGACTGGATCTTTTGGGGGTCGAGGCGAGACATTATTCGCGAGTCTCCAAGTACGATACCGGAATAAACCTGACTGGGAGTCCTCACCCCCGCCAGGAGATTGCCAAGAATTCCTTCGAGACTATGGCGATACCTGCCGGTACCTCGTTGGGGGCGACACTAAAAGACTTTTAGAGGTGAGGTTGGATGGCGAGAGGAAGCATAACCAAATAGACGATGCTTTGCGGGAAAGCGCCGTGAGGATAATTCTTGAAAAAAAAACTCAGAAAAAACGAGTAGGAATATTAAGTATAATACATTCCTACTCCTAATAAAAGTATGGGTTGCTTGCTAGCAATGTTGCATGGACTTTCTCTCGTTCTTCCAACCATTGGCACTACTCCAGGAGAAATGACTATCTATCAGAGAAAGAAAAGAATAATTCCACAAAGTGACAAGAGAGAAGGGTCTGGGGATCCCTACAGGCGGCCCTAACGCGGATGAGAGTTAGAAGAGGAATAGGTAAAGAAGTCGGCATCGGGGTCTCGACGTGGGTGCCCTGTGCAGAGCAGCTGCTCAGGCCGATGAACTATTTCATACTCCGGGAGTAGAGGATCAACATAAGCTAGTGTTCAAAATATCCCTGCGATGTACTATAGGAACTTCTGCCCTGCCCGCTTAGGTTTGCGACTATCGAAGGAGCCTTCGTCCTTGGCTTAACTTTACTTTGTGTTCAATTTACCCCACAGTAATACCTCCCCACCAATCCTACTATGGCTCACAGCCCACACACACAACATTCGCTGAGATCTACTCAACTTACCTAAACTCCGGGTGCTTGGGGCCCCGGCAATATCTCCCTCTACAGAATACGCTTCTTGCTGTTAGGGAAAATGTACTGTACTCTAGAAGGAAAATCACAGATGGTTTTTTGAGAGCACTTTCACTCGGGCTTCCAGATGCACACGAGAAGCCATATATCTTCTCGACTAGCCATAGTCACAGAAAGGGGGGGGGCATAGAGGAATTGTTTTTGGATTCCCCCCCATTAGAGATTTTTACAGGATTTCATAATAGTATGATATGCTTCGGGCTTGCGGAGGTATAATAATGGTTTTCTTGTTAGGGATGAAGAAGGGGCGGGATGTTGGGATGTTAGCGCAACTGATTTTGGCCGGAATACTGCAATTGCCTAAGGAGCTAGAAAAGTCCCATGAAGGGGGGGGGGGTCTTGAATACTCCACTAGGGAATGAAAGAGTTATCCGAATCCCGACATCCAACTGGTGGGGGGAGATGTACCATAAACCCACTCTGGCGGGTGTGCTGCATGCAATGAGCACAAGAACGCTATCAAAATGCTACCGGAGAAAGGGTTCGCGTTAGTCCCAACAACAACTGTGGATAAATCTAGTCACTCAATACGGTTATTGGAACGAAACGATCGATCTCGACCCCGACACGACAAAACCCTAGTGACTAAAACACTACCCCCCCCTCTCACCCACTTACCAAACAAGCATGCCAAATCTACGGAGTTCCTATCTGAGCAGGAGAGGCCTGCCCCCACTCCCTACCCACATATAGCGACTCGCCTGCGGAGCTCTTTCTCGACCGCACACCATTGGGTTACATCATCCCCGCACTAGAAGGACCCTCAAGGATTTAATATATATACCTCCAGGTAAATCTCCTCTTTACCCTGCTTGTCCCTTTTGCTTCTGTGGTGACATTATCTATAGTACATCGCCTTTATATTTTTCCTACCCCCCACCTCACTTTCCTTTCATCCTTTTGCCCGCTAGCGACTTGATCATCGTAATCAGTGGTATAGATGCACTAGCTAGTATAAACGGAGGGATAATGTCTCATAGCTCAAATGCATGCATCACAAAGCATAAGCCCGACGCGCAGAAGTAAGTGAGGGAGTGTGAACCAGCAAATAAAGCCCATTTTATGCCAGCGGTTTTCAAGCATAGGTAGGAGGCCTCGTTCAAAAACAATAACCCATCCCGCCGGTCGTTAAAAACACAGACACTATACCCATTGATGCCCTTTGACACGACATATAATCATAAACTTAGGAAGATTCCTCCCGCTTGCTCTCTCGCCGATGCACTAGGATCACGCATTGTCACTCGTGATTTATGCGCAGTGCGCTCCGTAGCTAGAATCTACTAACAGAGACTATCTATCATACCTTAGTATAGAGGAGAGATTCCGGAGCGTAGATTAGCGAGTCTTTGATAAGGTGGGGCGGGTTTTACGTGTAGAGTAACTTATGTTTATCTCCAGTTCCTGTCGATGCGTTACTTTATTAAACACCTAGAGTCAAAGTCAAAATCAGGTTATCAATGACGCACATTCTAGGACTTCATTCACACAACCTTAGCGGGTCTCTTTGGCATAAGATCCAGCAGCCAGCAAGATATGGATCAGTTATTTGAGACCAAGCAAACACACCCATCCACAAACCGAGCAAAGCGACAAACTAAAAACATGAAAATTGAGGTTAAAATGAAAGAGACATGGGGGTAAAAAGCTAATTGAAATCAGATTAGAGACAAAAAAAGAAAAAAAATGCTGAAAGAGGGAGATAGTAAGTCTAGTCATCAAACTCCTCACACCCCGCAAAGTTAGTTTTTGCAATACGTTCGGCCTCCTTTTTCTCAACCTTTGTTCTAATATCCGCAATGAACCTAACAAGCTCCTGGATCCTTGTAATGCACTCTTTGAACCCGTCACCCTTCCACGGATCTGCGTGAAAAGCATTGGTTCTGGTGAAGTCGGGATGCTCGAATCCGCCAACTTTGGAGCTCTTGAAAAAGCTGTCAGCGTCGGGGTTCCATGGGCCGCAAAATCCAACACCTAGCCCTCTCTGATGAGCCATGGTAGTGACCCACTCTGAATTCGAGAAGCTGGCACCCCAACGTGTGTCAGGGATGGTCCTAAGGCCGTTCCAGGAGTTTTGGACACCATCAGGATACGCAGACCTGATTTCGTCGGTATCGAAATATTCATACTTAGTTATGTCGAATTGATAAGTGGTACCTTTGATCCAAAACTGATGCTTGGTCTTGAGGGTGAGGGCCTCAACCGTCATCCCAGGGAGATTAACATAGCTGACTCTAGGAACCAGTCTTCTGCGATCAGGGGCACCGCCGACGGGTGGGCCAACAGGGTCAAGCACATCAGGTATTTCTTCGATGCGTATCTTTCTCACAAATTCGGAGAATATGGGATAGATGTCAGTGTCACGGGTTAGGCTATGTGTGAGGAGTTGAAATTGCCAAGCAAGATCGTTTTCGAGATCCATGACCTTGAGATCGAATGGCCCTCTCTGTTTGGTGGAATGATCACCAGCCTTGATGGGGCCTCCTACCCCAGGCGCAAGCTGTATCCATGTTCTCGTGCCCACTTTGTATAGATTTCCAGCCGAATTCGCAACTCCTACAGGATGAACTCCAGGGATCTTCTCAAACTTCACCTCCAAGCGGATGTCATTAGTACACTTTTTGTCGTCATGTGTCCTGCAAATCAGTGTAGCATGGTACGCTGGTTCCATATTCGTTTCATGGGGGTGCAAGCCAGCGGATGCGCCACTGGTAGCAGTTGTATCGTAGGCATTATCTCCGAACATGAAGTCATTAGTATTGGTAGGCTGAAATAAGTCATGCCTAACAAAGCATTCGTGAATGAGCTCCTTCGCTACATTCTCACCACCAATGCTAAAGTAAATCAGTGACCGTACTTTGGATAACTCTACTTAGGTGATCGCTTACTGTCTGATAAGCTCTCCAGCTGCCTGTGGATTCTTGGCCATCTCGCAAAACTCGAGAAGCTCAAACTCTCCTTTACGTTCCGGCGCCTTGTAGCTAAATAGCATCAACGACCCGAAATGGACTTTCATAGTGGAATGCCCTCTGTAGTACAAAAGGTCACTGAGCCCTTGCTGAACCACCTTCTTCAGATAAATATAGTTTGCCTTCTCAAGCTTGGCCCTTTTTGCGTTCCACATTTCCAGCCATCCCGCCTTAGGAGGGGTCGTCGGAAGACGAACCATCGGCCAGAGGTTTTTTAGACGCTTGATTGTCACCTGGCGATCTCTGAAGCCGTGATCCATTATCAATTTTACAGTTGCTCCTCTAGGATTAGAGCTTGGGGGATGGACAAGCATCTTCCTGTTGGGCTTCCTATTTCTTGCTGCCACCTCACAAAACACACCGAACATGCGATCAAGAGCAGCGTTCACAAGCGCTTCATCCTCGCCGGCAACATGAAAGACGCCCTCAGCGCGGGACATAGTAATGTAGACTCGATTTTCGTATCTAATATCATCAAGGGCTTCGAAGCTGGTTCCCAGGGTCTGCTGAGGGTCAATTTCTTTTGTTGGCCAAACAAAAACTCCATTGTACGGGAGGGGCTTGTCAGCAGGTGGTTGCTGCCGATACTTTTTACGTAGCAATGCATCCTGAGCTTGTCGGTCGAGCCATTTTTGCTTGCGTTCGCTGGGGGCTGCTTTGACCTTTTCCCAGTTACCACCTGCACGACGGATCTCAGTCTCTAACTCATGCATGATATGTTGCATCAAGGCATTGAGGTCGTGCTTCGCCGCTTCGACTTGTTCTTTTGTTCCCCATATTCCTATTCGCTAGGCTTAAAGTTAGCGGGAAGCTCAGGCCTGAGCCATCGATGAGATCACTTACAGGATCATCTGAGCTCTCTGGAACCGACAGGTGGGTATTGGTTTTTATGGCTATATAGGCAAGGTGATTGTTTCTAAGTCCGAAGAACGACTCGTCAAATTGTGCAGGGCGTCGGATGGGGAGACTCATATGATCTATGCACAACTCTAATGATTAGCCGGTTGAACATTGCTTAACAGAGAGTATTCTTGGTGAGTAACACCATCGGCAGGAAGCCCATCTCTGGCTCGCTTATCGTTTGTCGAATCCCTCACAAAGCCATCCAGGCCAGCAGGAGGCTCCTGAGTCTCCGGGCCAAGACCCTCACCTACACCATTTTGCTCTTGAAACACATTCGAGAGAGCAGGGACACCAAACATAGACTGCCCAATCACTGCCGGCCCATCGCCTTTGTAGTATCCACCCTTATAACTTCTGCGATTTTTCGTGATGAGAGGGCGCTGACCAGACGAAGCGCCGTCCGGCTGCGAACGCTGCGCTTTGTACTTGACATCCAAACCAGAGACGCTCTTGGGATCGGTGTAATATCTAGAATCCTGGGATAGATGGTTCTTCTGTGGTTTGCTAGCGGTGCTATTGGACGTAAGGCGACTGGAGGAGTCTGTGAGCTGGGTTTCGCTACTGGCCGGATGAGGAGAGCGCGAGTTCGTATCCGCCGAGAGAGGAACCAGATCAGGAATTGGTTTTGGTGTTTGAGATTTACTTTTAGCACCTCTTCTCTTCACGGATCTAGGCGTACGTGGGGGTTCTCGAGGAGGGGGGGTATCATCGTCGTCCCAACCCTGGGCATTGAGTAATTCGTAATCCATTGTGACCTTAAGACTAGGGAATTTGGCGTGGTCTGGGGTAAGTAAACTGAGTTTCTGTGGAAGGGAAGTAACAAATTGAGGTGGTGAGAAACAGAGAAATTTTCGGTTGAAAGAAGATGAGGCAGAATAGGTTGTGTTTGTGTGGAGAGGACAGAGTGGCTGCTGGATGGTGGGTGGTGGATGCTTATGTGGTGGTTACCTCTAGCGGGGAAGGTGGGCCTTAGGTCTATCGCTTGTCTCACAACCAGCAGCCGCATCGTTCTTACGCGCACAGACCAACCCACGCAACAAAGCGGCAACGCTGAGGAAAGCTCTCGTCGCCACGAGGAATAAATCGCGTGTTCCTCAACACATAGAACAATCCACCCTCTCGAACAGACGGCCGGACCTCTCATCCTCAATGGCTGAACCAGTTATTGACGAAGCCCTCCGTGAGGTATCACCCCTGCCTCTCTCATACGGTACTTTAACACTGCTGTCCACCCCACTGAAATATTGCAGAGGCTCAAGTCAGCTCTCTGGTTCTCCATCGGTAAAATTGTCGACGAGGAGATTCTTCAGCTTAATGTCAATGCAACTCCTCAATTCATTGGAGCCCTGACCGAGATGGTCTGGGCGCAACTAGGTGAGCTATCATATCCCTAGGGATCCAGATCCGCTAATAGGATTCTCCGGCTAGAGAACATTAGTCGAGATCTCGAGTCGTTCGCCAGGTAGGCTGACCACCCAGTTCCTTGCCTCCTCACCACTGTATTCACTTGGACAAATGCTAATCCATTTATTAGGCATGCCGGGCGCTCCACTGTTAATACTGATGATGTTCTGCTGCTTGCTCGAAGAAACGAAGGGCTGGGAGAGCTCTTGAAGGCCTTCGTTGATGAAGAGAACGCCGGGAAGCTAGCGGATAAAGGCAAGGGAAAGGGAAAGGGGGTTGGAAAAAAGGGATTGGTTGTGTGATCCTTTGTAACTAGGGATACCGGTAAATAATTATTGGTGTCAACGTTTAGCGGGAATAATCAAGATGCTTTCTACTCGAGTACTTTACCCATGATGCTACCACCCTTACAACTGGATACCGTACATTAATGGTCTTCACATCAACACATACGGTATGACTTGAGAGTTTATCTATCAGAATCAGATGCATTCGTTATTCTACGGTGACATACCAGTAATCCACAAATGCGAGTAACCTATTCCCCCTTTCCTTGTTTTGGTTCGGCGAGCTAGTCAAAACCTAAAGGTACTTTTGTTCGGATGTATGGTGGAGATAGTATGAGCCCTTCTCCATCCGAAAAACGGACCTTGATCAGGGTACCGGTATCATAGGAGCCTGCGAACACCAAATACACAGTCCCCATCGATCGGCCCAGGTCATTCGATATATTTTATCCTAGGTATCGGTAGGCCAGTCCTGGCATCTAGCTTGCAGGCTAGGATTGTGTACAGTACTCGAGTACCGGTATATGGGTGCGTATCGTATCTGGGTGCTCCATGAATGTAAAGTGCAGTATCATACCTGTTACTATCGGTATTAGTGATTGAATTGTTTCTACTCGTACGAGTATTATGAACCTTGTTAAAGACCCCTCAATCACCAAGTCTGACGTAATGTCGACATGCATTGTACGAGTACTCGTATGATATGATAGCACAATTTGGGCTCCCTCATTCGTAACGCCCGAATCGCATAGTGTAAACAAGAAAACCCTTCATCCCCAGATTTCCTCTCCTAAATAGTATTTAAGACCTACGGTAGCAACGGAGGCTGTTCCTTGAGCCACTCCTTTCTACTCCAAGCATCTCACCTTGAACCCCAATTCACCCAACAACTGGACCACAGTACTATCATACCAAAAATGGCATCCACAGAAACCTGTCAACTCAACGAGACACATCCTCCCAAAGAACGTTCCATAGAAGTCTTTTCGGCCGTCCTTCCAGAAATTAAATCTCAACTTCTCTCTCTCCGTCATCTGCATCCGCCTGCATACTTTGATGCGGTTAAAGATCTTTCCAATCATGACCTGACTTCTTTTACCGTTGATAACCTGAAGAGTGTTCGTGTCGGAACCACGGCGGTAAAGTTCCCCCACCCCGCAGGCACCAATGGACCGTATTTGCTGACAAAATTCCTACAGTACGGAATGCATATTTTCGGAAAAATACAGCTACCGAAGAGTAACGACGGTTACATACATGTGAGGGTATTCGTTGGGGGAGGAGAGGCAGACAAATGCAAGGTCCATTGCATTCATATTGAAGCCAAGGAAAATGAGGATGGTGGGAAAGAGTTTAGGGCAATCATGAAGGAGGAGGATGAGTTGAAATGGTTCAACGAATAGAATAGTCTCCAGCCAAGATGATTAATTATGAGACCCTTTTTTTCACTCAAAAGATTACCGAAGTGCCCCGTGCCCCGTCCTAACACTCAGTGGCAGTTGTTCGCGGGGTCAAGTTTGTTTGGCACTTGCACAGTCCGTAGTCTAGCACTTAGAAGGCAGTCAGTCCCGGAGGGGGATGGTAATAAACTACCAAGGATCCGCCAGACTACCGTAGGTAAGGTAAGGTACTGTGGCGATGTCTTGGCGGCAAAGGAGGTACTGGTACAAGAATCTGTATATAATTTAAACTGAAAAGGTTGTTCTGGTACTTTCGTTGCCACCAAGACTTTGCCACAGTACCTGTCCTCCCGCGAAGACTTTGCGAACGGAAGTGTACCCGAGTACGGTAGTCTATTACCTGTGGCCAGTCTTATTCAGCGGCAAAGCCCTTCGATAGGCCTTTATTACTCGAGTAGGGATGATGCTATTATTTAGTTCTCACCCCATTAACAGTACAACTAACCTGCACTCGCTCTCTCATATGATCTCATACTTTACTCAATACCACCATCTTCACCGGTATCGGGGTTAAGGTTGAGTTTTTGCTCCCTTTGAAATAATTCTAACCCATGATAATTATTACACAATCCCTCATGTTACAATCCGGTGATAACCGTATCCACCCCACACAAACCAACCCCGCCTTTCTCCTTTCCTTCGGTTTTCGACAGTTGCAGCCACTCTCTTTTACAGGTTTCCCTCTTTCCTTTTCCTCTACTCGAGTGGTCAGGTGAGGGGACTACTTAGCTCCTCGTCTATATATACTAGTAGGCCCCCCTCAATTCGTCACAATGTTTCACGCCTCTTCTATCAAAAGATCTATCATTACCACAACTACCCGTCTACCATTCATTCAGAAAGCAAACATGTCCTTCAAAATTCCAGCTATCGACAATGAGCCCAATGTGCATGCCTTCTCCTTTCATTTCTTATTAATACGGGCTAATAGGGCTATAGAAACACTATGCCAGGGGCTCCGCCGAGCGTGAAGCTCTCACAAAAGCCATCCAAGACCTTCGTTCAAAAGCCCCCATTTCCGTTCCCCTCCATATAAATGCAGAATCTATCACTACACAATCCACAGTCCCTCAATTTATCCCCTCGTCACATGCTACTACACTCGCTTCTTCTTCACAAGCCTCCAAGGAACAAGTTGCTATTGCCATTTCATCCGCCCTTGCAGCTAAGCCCGCATGGGAGTCCGCACCATTCGCCGACCGTGCGGCGGTATTCCTGAAGGCAGCGGAGCTAATTTCTGGAAAATACCGACCCGATATTATGGCAGCTACGATCCTTGGTCAGGGGAAGAATGCGTGGCAAGCTGAGATAGATGCTTCTACCGAATTGGTCGACTTTCTAAGGTTCAACGTTTTATACGCTGAGGATCTCTACAAGCAACAGCCGGCAAAGAATGCGCCTGGTGTTTGGAAGTATGCCTGCCCCCTCAGTCTTACCAATCTAGAAAAGAGCTGATGTCTTGGTGGTTTAGTCGTGTCGAATACCGCCCATTGGAAGGTTTTGTCTATGCCATTTCACCATTCAACTTCACAGCTATTGGTGGTAATCTGCCCATTGTGCCGGCTCTTCTTGGCAACGTTGTGATCTGGAAGCCCTCCCCAGCTGCAATCTATAGCAACTACCTGATTTACCAGATCCTGCTTGAGTCGGGCCTTCCGGAAAATGTTATTCAATTTGTACCTGGAGATGCGGAATCCGTAACCGATGCCGTCCTCTCACACAAGGAATTTGCTGCACTCCACTACACTGGCTCCACTGCTGTTTTCCGTGCACTCTACGGCAAGATCTCCCAGGGCGTGGTCGAGGCTAGATTCCGCTCCTATCCCCGTATAGTGGGTGAGACAGGCGGGAAGAACTTTCACCTCGTTCATTCATCGGCCGATATTCGCAACGCAGTAGTACAAACCATACGTGGTGCATTTGAATATCAAGGGCAAAAGTGCTCAGCTTGCTCACGTCTCTACATCCCATGGTCCATTTCCGAAGACTTCCTCTCCCAACTTAAGGCGGAGACTTCTAAGCTCAAAGTCGGTGCTCCAGACGCATCATTCGAGAACTTTATTGGACCGGTTATTCACAGGGGGTCTTTCGATAAACTCAAGGGCGTGATTGACTCTGCCAAGCCAGACCCGTCCCTTCGTCTTCTAGTCGGCGGAACATATGATGACAGCAGGGGATTCTTCATCCACCCCACAATCTACGTTGCCGACTCCCCTAACCATAAACTTTTCAACTATGAGCTCTTTGGCCCAATCTTGACTGTTTATGTATACCCCGATGAGGGTTTTGAGGGTGTTATGAAGACTATTGATGAGAGTGGTGGTGGCTATGCACTTACTGGTAGTGTATTTGCCAAGGATAGGATGGTTATTAGAAAGGCTGAGGATGCACTCAGAAACTCTGCCGGTAACTTCTATATCAGTAGGTTTCACATGATCTCACTTGTGAAGAAATTTCTAACAGAGGGAAAGACGCAAAGTGCACAGGTGCTGTTGTCGGCCAGCAGCCATTTGGTGGAGCCCGGGCCAGTGGAACCAATGACAAGGCGGGAAGCATGAATATCTTGACAAGGTTCGTTAGCGCGAGATCTATCAAGGAAGAATTCACGCCTATCGATAAGGTTCTCTATCCCAGCAACGTTGCCTAGACAAAAAAATTTCTTCTTCCCTTTCATGGCTGGGTTGTGATGTATAGTACAGAATTTCTTTTTAAAAGTGAACTGCTTTCAAATTTGGGGCATAAGTTCTCATTCACGTCGCCACTTAATTTTTCCTTGCCAACAGCCATCGGACCATGGGTGGGCGGCCGGGAGAAGTTTGTCAGCGCGACAAACGCCACATTCCATCTAGATCCCAAATCCATACTGGTAGTCATTCAAGATCCCCGGATAGAAAGTAAGATGTCTATCTACAGACTTCTATCAAACCAACCCCAAAGACAAGCTGCTCGATACAACCATCCCACCACCAAGTCCCGACATAATTAAAAAATTGAGGCTCAATGCCAAGCCTCCTCCCCACCAAAAAAGCTTCCTGCAAACACACCCCCGTCTTAAATATCGGTACAACCCTCATTCTCAGCACCCGTCTTCAACTCTCTCACCTAGTTGCACAACCTACTAACACTCACCGATCCGCATGTAATTGGCCACGAACTTCCAAGAGCCACCTACTAGAACTTGCCCCGCCCCGGGCCCAAACATGACTACTACCACCCCCGTCGCGGCGATGGCAACCACGCAAGTGGTCAGCAAGCCTCCCCGAAAAAACCACTTCGTTTCCGGCGGCTTTTCGGGAGTCCTCAGTGCGGTCCTACTCCAACCCGCAGATCTGCTAAAAACCCGCCTGCAGCAAAGTCCCCCCACCACCTCCGCCACCCGCACACTGTTAACAACCCTCCAACAAATTGCCTCCTCCCCACAGCCCGTTCGCTCACTATGGCGCGGGACCTTACCCAGTGCCATCCGAACTGGTGTGGGCTCAGCTCTGTACTTTTCCGCGCTCAACACAATCCGCAGTGGGTTCTCTAGCCGGTCGAGTACGACCGCCAGCAGCAGCCTCCCTACACTCTCGCCACTGGGGAACCTTGCCTCTGGTGCTGGCACAAGGGCGGTGGTGGGGTACATGATGATGCCGGTGACTATACTAAAAGTCCGATACGAATCCAGCCTATATACATACCCAACACTGATCTCCGCCTGCAGAGACATCTACAAAACTGAAGGAATGCGAGGATTCTTTAGCGGCTGGGGCGCAACTGCAATCCGCGATGCCCCATACGCGGGGTTATACGTAGTCTTCTACGAGCAGAGCAAGAAGACACTCTCCCGGTTCTGGCATACCCAAGAGGGTAGAGGGATGGACGTCGGCACCGCCGCGGGAATAAACGTACTTTCAGGAGCTGGCGCTGCAACCCTGGCTACCGCGATCACGAATCCGTTTGATGCGTTAAAGACCAGGATCCAGGTTGCCCCCGAACGCTACAGGAATCTATGGCACGCGGCGAAGGTAGTTGTGAAGGAGGACGGGAGGTGGAAGGGACGGGTGCTATTTGATGGTTTGGGACTGAGGATTGCTAGGAAGGCCATTAGCTCCGCAGTGGTTTGGGGGATATACGAGGGATTGGTGCGGTAGCCTTCCCCCACTCTCCTGGCGGAGGAGATGCCGTGAGAGCAGGGATGCCGGTAGAGCGGATGGAGGGAGTTCTCACATGTAACTTCTTGTTTCAGCATTGTGGGGAAAAGCGAAAGCGGAAGTGGGGTGCAAGGCGATAAAGTTAGAGCCTATCGGTAAAATAGACCGTTTTTCTTAGGTTAGGCGTTCCTGGCTACTTAATAGATGCGGTTGTCATACAATTTCTCCCCCCCTCTCTCTCCTATCACAAGGTGTTTGTTTACCTGCTTTGCAGCGAAGAATTTGGTCGCAGTCATAGTGCGCGAGTGAGATATTATGATGACCCTCGGGCTCCCAAAAGAGGGGGAATCATGACCGCTTAGATTACTCCGCATAATTACTCTGGCGACCGAAGTCGTGAGTAATCTAACAGACGCTCTGTTGCTTTACAGGCTAGGATCAACACGACCGCTTCGATCCCCGCCTTCAGTCCATCTCATCCCACTACTCCAAGGAGGTTATTGAATAAAGTAAAGCCATAAATCTCCAACTAGTGCCCCTTCATCCGATATTCCTTGGAGCCACTGCACCGGTCGCCTGTGACTAAAGCCGTCCTCTCTGCTTCCTTTTTTCTTTCTTTCCCCCCCATTTAACACACCCGTTTCCACTTATGTGTTGGCGTTGGGCTGAGAAAGCTGTGGATTAATAGCACGCACAGAGCCCTAATTCGCTAGTGAGCGCATATCACTTCATGTGGGGTATGTATCTCTTCCGGGTGCTGCATTGGTATAAAAAAAAGGGTGCTGAGAAAATCGAAAGTATGTTATCCATATTATGAATTATTGAGAAAGAAAAAAAAGAAGAAAAAGCACACAATCTCATTTAAAATACCAAAATTTAATAAATCGCTCTTTTACGAGTACATATCACAAGTCGTGTATAATGGGTCAGTCCGGCGGTGAGCCCTGCGACCCAGTGACTGGGCACAATAGCCCCCTATCTCTCGTGAGGTGGACTATGATACATACCAACCACCACTCTAAGACTATAATCATTATGATGATATTATTGTCTCCATGTTTTTCTCGTTTGGGTCATGGGAAGATCAATCAGTTTGAAGGGTATATACAACTCTATCAAGAAATATAATACTCAATTCCTGGGAAAAAACATGTCACCGATCACACCACACACCACACTTTCTATTTCGTAGTGAAAACCAAATCAGGAGTGGGAAAAACAAGGCAATCATACCCAGGATGAATCAGCATGGAGATTTAGTGCACTGGAAATAAATCCTTAAATTCAGTGCTAGTGCTCACCACAGTAGGGGTTGATGTCTACAACTGGATCTGCAAGCACACCGGCAGCATTCTGGAGTGAAGGTTAGAATACACCTAGCAGGCCCTATCCTACTTGATCAGATGCACAGCGCGTAGCAGGTCGATGCCATTCGAGTTATTATACATCCACCCCCAGCGAGCGAGGGATCGCCCTAGCACAAGGAAGGAAGAAGGATAGTCTAAAGGAAGGAAGGCGAAATATACTGTACGTCCCCGAATAACATCCGCCCTTCCGCGCCCTGTTCTTGTATTTGGGGGAATTGGGAGCAACCAAGATACCAGTACAGAAAGGGGAAGTGTATACTAGGCCATGAGCAAACGGTGAAGAGTTGGAATCGGTTATGTATAGTTGAGGTTGGGGGGGGGGATATCGTTAAATACTCGTGCAATGGTAAGTATGATATTGTTATTTTTTTCTGAGTTTCGGTAGTTGTTCTGTCTTGTTATAGTAGCTTTCTCAAGTCGGAACTATTCCGGCGCAGTGTAATCCCGAATCGTGCTCGCTAGAGATTTCTGACGCCGTTGGACCCGGAGTGGATAGGGTTTTGCTTCTTCTTTGTACTATAGGCTCCCGTGCTGTAGACCTCTCATCCCCGGTCGATCGAGGGAGCTAAAAAGTCCCTACATATGATACTACTACTTGGGGATTCATAAAGCATCTCATCTGTATACTGCATGAAATGACGAAGTACGATACTCTAACTTATCTTCTAGAGTAAGTTACCGGTTCGGTGGCCGGAAATTCCGGCCATGTTCGGACATCGTTATGCATCGAGACCTTTCACCAACTTCCACTTTTCGTTGTCCTGTGCGGTATACTCGCTATATAGCTTCGGTTATCAACTGTCACTTTACTGCAGCTATGAGCTTAGTAGAGTGATATTTCATGACTGCTATTCTCTCTTTTTTCTCCCCCTTTCCCCCGTTACTTGCCAAGATCATGCCACAATTGGGATAGAGTTGCACGTGGAGAGTTTCCCCTGCTGGTTTTTTTTTTTTTGCCCAAGAGAGTTCTAATGCAGGGTTGTGATTGGAATAATTTATCTGTTACAATGATTTTCAGGGCACGTAGAAGAAGGCCACGAGGAAAGTTTATCGTAACATTATATCATATGAAAAAGGATGGGAGAGGAGATGGGATCAGTGGATATTATTACCCTGTAATACCTTGAGGAATTGAAATCCCATCGTGTATTACGTGTGATGATTGATGGGCAGGTAACGTGTCTCCTGTATCCTCCCAAGGGGAATCGACACCATAAGAAACGCTGCGAGGCATTGAAAGCAGCATCCGCCCAACACCAAGTAATATCATACATAACCCATGAATTATCCTCTTTACCTCCTTCTTTCCTCGCCCCTTTCCTCCCTGGGAATTCTCCAATTGTTTAAGGGTTACAAACCCTAGTATCATAGGTCATGATAAAAACCCAACCCTCACACAACAGACATGACGAAAACCATAATAACCATCCAACAGCAAAGCATAAAAAAATGGTGACATTCTATCAGCACCCTCAAGATAGGGTAGGAAAGTCCTTGCTAAGGAAAAGAAAAAGGATAATAATACTCAACCATTCCTGCTTTTCTCCTGAAGATGGGCAACCCCCCCCCCGCTTCACTTGAAACTTTAATGGCACAATCTCCAAATTTCAACTCCGAAAGCTATGAGAATGTTGCGGGTAAAACCCAGGCACTATACTAAAGGAGCTATAAGATCTGCAGTTTTAAGGGGCGGAGTGGAGGAGGTATCAGGGCCCCGGCTAACCAGGTTGTCTGGCCAGGAGCGTACTAAGAAAAAGCACGCAGAGTAGTGCTGCTGGTCGATATCAGAAGATGATTCACCAATTTAGTTGCATACAAGTAAAACTCCCGGATTATATAGCATGAGCCCAATTAACCATTGATTTGACAGGGCCCATCTAATTGTACTTTGCATAACTTAAAAAAAAAAAAAAAGACACCCAGTCAGATCTCACCCCCAAGGGGTTTCCACCCGCATAGCTACCTACTAGTCCTACCGCCATACGAAGCACCATCTCCAATCCAGTAAATCAAAATCCCCTCACTGCAGGAAACAGAAGCGTGGAGGGCCCACACCAGCACGCGCGCGTTCTATATAAATACCAGGACGACGTTTTTTCCCCACTGTTTAGAAAATACCAGGATCATTAGCCCTAGGCATGATGAAATATGATGCGGTATCATAGCCAGTGTTTCGTCGCCCACAAACAGAGTTTTACAATTTCGAATGGCCGGGCGAGATACTGATACATTGCGGTTACATCCAGGTTGCCCTTGTGATGATGGTGATGATGATGCTGGCTTTCAGCTCCAATTGACAAAACAAGTTAAAAATCATTACTACTGTTACTGTACTGGGGAGTATATTTTTTATGGTTCGCCCTGTATGTGGTGAATTCCCTCTTTTTTTTCTCTTTTTTCTCTTTTTTTTCTCTTCTTTCCAAGAACCAGACCCGTCGAACTGGTACAGTACGGTATGATGCTACACAGCAAAACAAGAGAAAATTGTACAAGCAGTAGGGCCAATCACCTGGGTTCTGAGTAGGGCGTCTGGAAGTAAGGGGTGGGCAAGTTACCGGCAAAGTACAAGTAAGTATTACAAGTTAAAAGTAACCCGCCCTTACCGCATTAATACTATATCATGCCGAACCCATCCCAGCCAATAGACCACCATACCAGCATCCCGCCATTTCAATCCATCCGAGCAACCCAAAACACGATAAAACGCACAACAACTAGCTCGAGCATAGCATGTACGTATCGTAACGAGGGCAAACATTTCGATTACCTTAGCTAAAAGGGTTCCCCCCCGCCCCCGGCAGTCCACTCAAGTCACAGCCGCCGCTACCGCTAACTTAACCGCTTACCATGGTCGCGCTTACACAAATTATCATAGCTTTGAGCTCCTGAAACAACAAACGTAAGGTACTGTACCGACGGTATGGTACAGGTAGCGTGCAAGTACCGGTTACCATACTGCAACATACCATAAAGTAATAATATGCGAATGAGACAGGGGGGGGGGTTTCGCTGATTGGAGTTTGTTATGTAATGTTATTATTGTATCGATAAGTATTTTCGGATACCATTGCGGGTAATGATACTTGTTTATTCCTGGATAATACGTGTGCGATACAAGTGTGGTATGTTACTCTGTTAGGGCTGGCAAACTGTTAAGTTAGCCCTGCGAAAGAGATGAAAAAGAAGAATTTGGGTAGCAGTTTACCCTGCCCTGCCCTATCCTATCCAAACGAAACCACCACCCACACTACACACAAGCGTATCATAGACAGAAACATCACTATCATACATACCAGTTCGATATGGTCATGTTACTGCATCCCAAACCCCCGCACACAAATCATCCCCCCATCCGTTTCCTCCCATCTCCAGTATGATATAAAACACAGCTTACATAACCCCCACAAATACCCCAAAACCATCATAATTAGTTTTTCCCTTTCCCCTTCCCCCCCCTCCCCTTAGAACCACGATAATAATATTCCGATAACCCCTCCCTGCCCCGTCCATCTTCATCCCATGATAATCTACCCTTAGCAAAGAGGCTAATTTCAGCCCAGCATTATACGTATTTACCACCCGTGTTCGCGAGCGCCATTGAATTATTATACCATAGATTTCGAGTGGTATCGTAGTGTGCCATGGAGAGAGGGTAAACTACCCCACCACCACCACCAGCACCAAGTTTACTACCGTACCACAGCGGTACGGTAATACACACACATGTTCCAGTTCAGTTTCAGATTTTGATCTTTTTTGTCTCCGTGGGGTTTAGTTTACCGGCATTACTGTATCCCCCCTTCCCCCCTTCCCCCCTTCCCCCGCTTTTCGTGGAAATCCGGGGGAGCAGGAGGGAAGGGAAGGAAGGGAAATAATAGACTAAGTTAGAAATCAGGGCGGTAAGGCATTCTAATCACGAGCTATCATAGTTAAAAATAAAAATAAAAAGTCCAGGCACACATACGATACACCCGCCGCCAGATTTCGATTATTCCATTACTCGTACCGTAACTTACCTCCGTCTCTGACTGTCTCGAATATTGGCAGGGACAAGTACAGTGATGATGATGATGATAATAGTTCAAGTCCACCTGTAAGCAGTAGCGTTATGTTTGTTTCCGCAAAGATCTCGGATTAGTCGATAAAATGGATAGAAGGAGTAAATCCCTCTCGGTGCCTTTCTTTTGTTTTTACAGTATCGTGTTGAAGAGTTGTGGAGAGTATATGGAGTCGAGTCTGCTGGAGTGCCTGCCATACGAGCATCTACCATAGGAGAAGGTGGATGTAGGGTGGGAATAGGTTCAGGACTACTGGTACAGCACTACCGGTAGTATGACACTGCTGTATGGATTGCGCAGGGACGAACTGTGGATGGTATCACAATGGGGCCTGTCGATGCTTAGTAACCAATGGCAATCAAACTAGATCACAAGACCTGCACTCTTCTAATCCGCTACTAATTTAGACTTCCTATCGCCTTGTAACTTCTTCAATATGATATCGTACATACTTCCCAAACTCTTGAGTATGAAAGTAGAGGAACGGTGTAATTTAAGCCACTTTAAAGAAATGGCAGGTATAATAATATATGCAACTCTCTCCCCCTCTTTCTCTCTTTCTTTCCAAACCGACCGACCAGACCAGACCAAAACCTGAGGGGGAAAAAAAAAAAGGAAAGAGAAAGAAAGAGAACCCTCGCTATAGTGAAGATTACAAACATGAAGGAAAAATTGAATGAGGATAGATGAGGAAAACATAAAAGGGTATGATAATATGATGTTTAAGATGGGAACAGGAAAGAAAAGAACAAACTCCCAAATTAGACAGTAACAGGAATTTCTCCGTTACCAACCGACCGACCGAAACCCCGCATCCCATTTCCCCTCCCCCACCAAAGAAAATTTGAAAACCGGGGGCCCCCCCCCCCCGTACCCCGCCTTTTGCATTGTTACATGATAATCGTGAATAATGTGAATGAACAGAACAAGGTGAATGAGATGAGAAAAAGAAAAGGAAGAAGAAAAAAGACCAAAGATAACCACCCAGTGTAGCAAGCAAGCAAACAATAGAAGACAATAAAAAGAAAAGAAAACAAGACAAATAGCCCCCCAGCCAGTCAACCACAATAGGCTTCTTCTGCATCCCCCACCAGAAATTTATCTGAAGAAAAGAAAAACCCCCCCCCCGTGGCTCAGGTCGTCAGGGTCATGGTAGATTCTATTGTCTCCTAATCTAGACCTTACCAGTGCGGAAGATATCCGTCCACTTGATCTTGATAGGGTCAACCCTTGCAGTCTGACCGCCGCCGGGGGTCTGCGTGATGGTGACAGGGAGCGCCATCGGGTACGGCTGCCCGGCAATCTGGACGTACTTAACGAATCCGCCGTTGGGACCGGGGACGGTCGGGGCCTTGTCGGCAGCCTCTTGAATTTGCCTATAGTAGCCTTTTCCACCCGTTAGCCTTTGACGACCCCGAGGTGGAGAAGCAGGCGGGGTGGGGGGTAGGAAATGGAGGATAGGCTTACCTCGAATTTCCTTGGTCCGGGCCCAAAGGTAGTTCTGCTCTTGCTTGTCAACAGCACGGTGGACGAGGAAGGATTCGGGCTGCATCGTTTGTTAGCTTTTTCGTTCTCTTTGAGTTATAGGGGGATGCAAACTGACCTCCTCGGTGTAGGAGATCTGACGCTCGTCAAGTGCCTCCTTGCAAAGGTGGATTTTAGAGAACTTGGTGTAAGTTCTTCGGGTAGATGGTTGGGGCTGTGGCTGTACTGGTTGCTGTTGGCCCATGGCCATCAACCTAGCCTCAATTCTTGCCTCAATCTCCTCCTTCTTCTTTCGCTCCTCTTGTTCTTTCGCGCGAGCTGCCTTCTCCTTATCCTCGAGGAGTCGCTTAGCGGCCTCCTCAATCCTCTTGCGCTCTTCCTCCTCCTGCCTCCTTTTCCTCTCCGCGGCCTCTAGCTCCTGCCTCCTCTGCAGCATTAGCTTCTCAGCTACCTTTCGTTCGATCTCTTCGGTTCGGAGCTTCTCAAGTCTAGCGTTCTCCTCTGCCTGTTTCTTCCTTTCTGATTCATCCTTGACTTGTTTTAGTTGAAATTCAACATTCTGCAAGTGTTTGGTGAGTGATGCGAGCTCTTTGTTGTGATGATGCCCATCAGAACCATGATGAAGCCCAACCTCATAACCGGTGGGCTCGAAAGAGTCGTAGGAATCGCAAGACGGGGAGCGGGACCGATGTCCGGGTGCCTTCGAGTGAGGTCGAGAGTGAGGTTGAGAACCGCCATAGGAGGAGTTGCTATAGGTTGACCCCTCCCGGTAAGTCTTGCTAGAGTAGTAGTAGTTAGTCCCCTCGCTAGGGGATCTCCGGCCGCGGCCCCTATGGGCGGTGGCCACCTCGACGTAGACAGGGGGGCGGCTGCGGGATCGCTCCGAGTTGGACCTGGCCACCCCCCCTCGTTGAGCGACGGGTAGAAGGGCACCTTTGTAGTACTGTCTATCCCGCCCATGATCTTCAGGGATGGTAATGTATGGGTCTTCTGCACCTATGGTGCTTCTTCGGTTACGGGAGCTACCACGGGAGGGCACTGGTGAGATGTTTGGGGAAACCGGGTAGACCAGTGGGGAGCTAGGATCTGCATAGTGAATATCTGGGGAGCTGACGCCGTACGAGGCGTATTCCGACCCTATCGGTGGTGGGGCCGGGGCCTCGACATAAGAGTTTTGCGGGGGGTAAGAGTTTTGCGGGGGGTAAGAGTTTTGCGGAGGGTAAGAGTTTTGTGGGTAGAAGGGGGAGGACATGACGATCTAGTTGGGGGTGGGGTGACTTGGTTTGTTCACGAGACGAGCCGGAAACGCTCAACTCGGGGGCACAGGGAACAAGATTTTTTTTTGGTCTGAGGGAGCTGGCTCAAGGCTCAAAGATCAGGTACACGGCGGGCTGTTTAAGGTGGTGGAAGAGAAAAGAAGAAGAAAAGTATCTTGACCAGCCGGTTGGGGAAGGCTGGCAGGGAAAGGCAAGTTTATAACTATACTTTTGTGGTGCTTGGTAGGTGGTGTGTGCGTTGATGGAAAGGGGGAAGGGAAAGGCAGCAGTTAAAGAAGGCGGATACTGAGGACCTTTTTAAGGGTGTCACAACGGGCCTCAAGGGTCGAAAGGGAAAAAAAGAGAAGATGTGGGAGGGTTGCCGGGGTGAGTGTGTGTGGAACGAGGGCAGGGGGGCAGAGCAGAGCAAAGAGAACGCAAAGAGTTGGAGAGTGGTTGTGTGTGGTGGGCGAGCTGGCACTGGCTGGCACTTGCACAAGCACCCACCAGCAGCCGGAACGCAAGAAGGCAAGCAAGCCACAACCACCAGCAAGCAGCACATGGGCGGCAAAGCGAGACGCTCAGAATGAAGGGAAAAAAGAGGAGGAAGACAAGGAAGACGTGGAAAAGAGCAAATAAAAAACTCTCAATTCCATCTTTTTTTATTTTATTTTTCCCTCAGGCTTCTCACCTCCGGCTAACTAACGAACGATCTACCATCCATCGTAATCATCAAGAGTGTTGGAATTAGAATCATGGACCGTGAGATCAGGACGCCATGCAGTAGTACCCTACTATACGAGTACCGGTACTCGTACTGTCCCTGTAATAATCAATTCAATCAATCAGTCAATGGAGAATATCTTACTTTTTTTTCTTTTTCTTTTTTTTTCTTCTTCCTGCCTTCCAGATACCGCTGCATTTCTCCCCTCCCCTATCACATTCCCATTTTCCCCTCCATCTAACCCAACCAGCACTTTGATCTAGGCAAGCATACACATGCCATAACACGGGAATACCCTCCTTTTTCACCCACTATTCCTTCACTACAGTATTCCTTCACTTCTTGCCATATCCTACACTACGGTACTCATACCGTAACCGTATTCTGGCAACAAATAAGGGTAGCACTTGCTTGATTCAAAGAGTGACCGCAACCGTAAGCATCTGTCTATCCACTCATTATCGACCATCTCATCCCTGTAGCGCACACATATTTCAAATCCAGCCCTCAACTCAGTCACTCAGTCATTCACTCTATTTTCCCCTTGCTCACACCCATATACCGGTAGACTGAGTTCGTGGGTGATAGGGAAGAAGGGTACGTACGGTACGGCAGGGAACCACAATCATGAGGTTGAGGTTCAGTTTGCCATTCACTTATGATACCCGTCTCTCACCGGAACAGCAAACCCAAACTTGAGTTGTCCAAGCCATCTTTCCCTCTCCCTTCCTCTCTTTTTTTCTTCTTCTTCTTCTTCTTCTTCTCTCTCCTCCTTCTGAGGTTCTCGCCAATCAGCCAGCTGAGAAAACCCAAGGTGGGGTCCGGGTAGGTTCCAGCCCTCGAAATGAAGAAGGTGGGATATAGATCTTAAGTGGGCGTGAGTCACATTTTGTTTTCCGCAGCCAATTAATTAACCACACAACGTCAAATGCCCACCGCCCCCTCCCCTCTTCCCTCCCAATTCGCTGCGCACGCATGCAGGATGCAGTGGAATCGCTGGTTCTTTTGTTCTATCGGTGCTTTTTTTCACCCTCAAATCTACCTATACCGTATCCTGCTCCTCTCATTTCTCCCCTCGCGCCCAATTGAGTGGGTGGAGGAGAAAAACGCAGGCGCCGGCCACGGAACGAGTTGGTTGAACAGGCGAAACGCAAAAGAGGCGGAGCATCAACTGAAGACAACACAAAAAGAAGGCTGCGCTTTTCCTCCCTTGAACCTGAACGCGGGAACTACATCATCATCGTCACTTCTACCCATCGTGCCTACCGCACTCCAGGGCAACCCTTGAAAAAAGAGGGACAACTAACGGTCGGTACACATGTTACCATCGTAGAGTTGCCTTGCATGCCCATTTTCCTCCCATTTCCCCCCTCCCCACACCAGGAAGGTTAGAAAAGACATCATTGAAGAGGGGGGAGAATGAGATCCAAGGCAGGGCAACAAAATAAAATAAAAAAATAGCAGGAAAACCACTTCACTTGATTTAATTAATTAGGGTTGCCCTACCTTTACCTTACCGCGCCTATCATAGGCGCGTAGCGCCCTGGCTCCAGCTTCCGGTGTATCGGGTACACACATCGCCAGTACAATTACTTTGGGGGCAAGGCAGCTACTAATACTCAGCCATAATGTGCGCTTTACTTCGCACTGTCCATAGCAAGTTATAAAGCTCCGCGTTCTCCCCTCTAACTCATCGCCGTGCCCATTGCTTTCGGGATTGGGGCACGGTGCTGGTAATAAGGGAGGAACGGAGGAGGGGGACTTGAATGGAAGCGAAGGAAGAGGAGGGAAGGGGTGAAGGAAGACAAAGAAGAAAAGTACTACTGTTTTTACCCAAAAAAAATGCAATAAAATCTTATTACTTTTTTTTTTCCTTTCGTTTTCAAGAGAGCATAAGGGGGGGGTTCTCCCATTTCTCATATTCTCTCGCGGACGAACAGGCAAGAAAAGAATAAAAAGATGGGAAATGGAATAGGTCAACTTTCTTCCGTGTTGTCCAGTCGAAAATGGCGAGTCTCAACCTGTTGATTCCTCACCCTTTTGGCTAGTCACCCCTCAGCTAACCACCTGACTAACATTGTTCGGAGGCTCGAGGATCTCTCTCGGGTCGTACGAACAGAATCCCCCATCTTTCCAGAAACCCGGGGAACTGACAGAAGAGAAAAGGAAGGAAAGTGTTGGACAGGAAGGGGGGGCGCAAAAATGCAAAGAAGGAGGGGGGGGAAGAGAGGGTAGCAAAAAGGAAATACAGTGTGCGTGTGTGTTGTCAATTCTTACAGGGGCCCAATCAATTGCGTTGTTCGCAGATTGAGATGGATGGATTGACGATAGATGGATGGATGGATGAGTCGAGATGATGGGATGCGCATTTGCATGGAAGGAGGGAAACAGAACGGAAATAACACGCTGTGGAGGAGGGGGGGGAAGGGTGGAGGGAAACAAGCCAGGAGGAATGAACAAACGATGGAGGGAACGGACAAGGAGAAGTGGGAGGCAAAAAAAAAAGTGGAGTAATCATCTATCTTTTGAAACTCTACTTCCATTTGTACCTCGCCAGCTGGACCACATTGATCCTCCTTCTCCCTTCTCCCTTCTCCCTTCTATTCCTATTCATCTTTTCACCTCCTCCACCTTTCTTTCCTTACACTGTTATTGAAGGATCCTTCAAAGTATCTCGACTTGTCTCGTCTCACTCAGATTCCCCAGAGGATCCTCATCAGTGGGAGCAAAGAAGCCCCTACCGGAATTCCTCATTGGACTAGTCGCATTGGCCGAACAACACATTCCCTGCATACCCTACGCGGTTACCTGCTGGACGTATGTCCTACCGCAATCTGCCCTACATCTGGTTCACAGCACCTCAATTCACCACTACAAGCACTTTACGGCACTTACAGTGCTCGTACGAATTACTCGAGCACAGACAGAAAATGGACCCCTTGCATGATATATAAAGTGCATATTATTCACCCATTTATATCTATTTATGGCATCCACTTCCTTCCAGCCACAGATGGGCACAGTGTGGTGCTTGTGAAGGTGGATGGATTCATACAAAGTTCAATTCTAAATCCTTCCGGCACGGTTTGAAGATGCCAAAAAGGAATGGATGGATAAGGTATGTGGAGTCTTGGTTGGCTTGAAAGGGGGATTCGTTATATTGCTCAAGTTCGGAAAAAATAGTGTGGCTGGTTGGACTGGCCAGTAGTCTGCGTGCCTTTCTGGCAGGCATACCGCCGCATATGTATGCATCCGAAGACAAGTCATGTCAAGGAGTTGTGGATTCGCCTGGAGCAGAGATCACTGGGTAGGTCGGGGTATCTAACCGACACTAGCTCACTTCTGTCCAACCCCAGGCAAACCCAGCCATCTACATTGTCAGCAATATCTAAAATAAATATTCCGAAATTGAAAGATTAAAAAATTTTCACCAAGAGTTACCGCCACTCCGCATTGAGGATATCAACTGAACGAGAATGAAGCATGCAGAATTAATCTCCAAAACTCCTGGGATCTACTAAGAGAAGAAAAGAAGAAAAAAATAGAAAGAAAAAAAAAACCTCAGATCACTTTCGTAAACCCAGATTCGTAAGAAACTCCCCCATGGATATCTGCCCACGTAACATGAAATCTGTAAGAGCTGTAAGAGGAAAAATGGAAAGGCACACAAGCAACAGCGAGGATGGCAAAGGTCGGGCTAGTCGCCGTCCTGTCCGCTTCGCTGTAGCCTCTTTGCTCCGATGTTCCTGCTATGGCTTGTGGCTGCTGTTGAAGTGGCCATGTTTACAACTGGGCATCATCATCATCACGACTTCCATCTCTTCTACCGACCCATTCCAACCGAAAATAACAGCCTCCCGCCTTCTTTTGAACCTTCAGGAGATTTTTCCTTTTTATCCCCTCGATCACACAATTCTCGCTTGCGTGTCCTCCCTTATTTCCTGCCACTCCACTCTAAACCCCCCCGGGGTCCCGTCGCCTGGCAACCCACGCCTCCTCCTTACTCATCTCACATGGGTGCCATGAAGATCTTCATCTTCGGTTGAGGATCTGGTTCAAGTTATCCTGTGCCTTCTCGAATGTGGTTTCGAGATAAGTTAATTTCTTTTGGAGGTCTCTGATATCCCCCTCAGCGCCCTTCTTCTCGTTGTCAAGGCGGGTGAGGACGAAATCGAGGTCTTCCATAACGAACCTGCAACCGTGCACCATCATTAGAAATTTATACAATCAAGTCAATACCCCAAAGAAGGATGCCAGAATCGATGGAATCTTCAGATGCGAAAATGGTATGAATTTGTATTGTGCGTGTGCAGGGGAAAAAAAAAAAAAGACCGTCACACTGCAAGAAAGCACCATCGAACCAGGCAACCGCACAACCGCGCAGCCACTCAGCATGGATGACGGGGGCAGGATAAGGGAGCCACCATACATTTTCCCAACGCCTTCATACACTTTTGTGGATTTGGGCAGCGTATCCAGCTCTTTGGAAGTCAGCTGCAGAAGCCGTATGTCACGCTGTTTGGCCGCCATCTGGGACTTGACAATTTGGAGCTGTTGCTGGGAAAAGGCGGCGCGCGCCTCGATCTCTTGCATCAACTATCAATTCGATAACAGCGGGTGATAAGCAACTTGGTTAGCTTCGTTTCGTACTTTTTCCCCCGATCTAAATTCCCCTCCCAAAGAGGGGGAGGGTAGATAGGGAGATAACGGAGGCGAGAGAATGTGAGAGAGGTATACCTTCTGGAGAGCTTCATTCGGTATCGACATTGTAGTGGGCGAGAAGTCTGTGAAGTGTTGAAGCAAAGTGTGTGGAAAAGAAGTGAAAGTGTGTCACGGTAGAGAAGGCGGGCAGTGCGGGGGAAGAAAGTGAGGTCGTTTACTCTTTCCCCGTTCGCTTAGTGGGGTGAGGCTCTGCTCGGAAAACAGGGGTGTTGTGTCGCTCCCTCCCGTCGCCCCAGAGCTGCAAAATAAAAGCTTACTTAATATTGTATTATTCATAATATCATAAAACCGCCCTCTCGAAACATATTATTAAAAAGTTTCCACAAATACCCGACACACACATCCCCGCCAGAGCTGTTTCATTACCAAAAAGTCGTTTCTCAAAAGAGCCCTACAGTACCGTACCCTAGATCAGCAAATCGCAAGCGAGTGACGATCCGTGAATTCCCGACCAATGACCCACCACCTCCAGTGGCTTTTTATCCCGCCTGTGAAGAAAAAAACCTTCCCTAAGGCAACAACCCCGATAGATTACCTCCCGCCAACAAAAAAAGGCCCCACTGAAATAGATTTCCCTATTCCTAAGGGAGGGAGAGAACGAAAGAGAGGCAACACCCCCCCCCCAAATTTCTGTGAGCCGCTTTGACTCCAAGTGTCGACTCGAGATACCATCCCATACGGCAACTAACGCTCTGCAGCCACATCTGCCCTCACCCCTTCTCAGGGCAACCCCAATCGGATACACGGGCGATCGGATCAACCATGCAACCAAAGCCACGCTGGCAAACTCTTGGCGAAACGAGTGATCCGGGGTGAAGTCTAGCTGAGTACTGTATGGTGTGTATACAGTAGGACAAGGCTGACGAACAAAAGAACACGCAGAAATGCACACACGCACTGCGCACCGCACACAAAAAAAAAAAAATTTATGTTACCATACCAGTCTGCTCCTACGAGTAGGGAGAACTGATACTCGATCCGTGGCTCTGGTAAATCTATGCAACAAATCCGGACATGCCCCCAGTGATTGCACTCAGCCTTGTTTGCTTGCCTGTTTGTTCGCAATATAATGGAGCAGGCGCAGGCACAGGCACCCACCCATCCACACACATACTCGGAAATTACGCACAGGTGTAAATATCTAGCAGGGTTCTGCTTTTTTTTTTTCCTTAGGAAAAAAAAAAAAAAGTGAATAAATAAATAAATTAGGAAAAAAGTGGCTTAAGAGCACCATGTATTGAGTGCCATGCTAATCTAGAGAGGAACCTCGACTTATTCTGCTCTCCACACATACGATCCCTTAGTCCATGTGCAGAATTCGCAACTTTTTTAGCGCGGTTAATAGCCCTAGGCTAACCTCTAAGCTCTTTGCCAAAGGTGAAATGGCCGGCGAGCACTTGAAATGAGGCCTGACCGGTGGAAAACATCTGTACGATTGACATTCGGAATATTCCTGATCTCGGAATATTCTAGAGAGCTAAAAAAGTTACAAATACGGGTGAAAGGATGGCCCCCCTCAAAAAAAAAAAAAAAAAAAGACTCAGGTGCATAACATGGTGGTAGCACTATGTGTGCTATACTATACTTCGCCTTCCGGGCATCGAACACATTTTTTTCTTCCCCTTCCTCATATTATATCTTTTTTTCTTCCTTCTTTTCCCCTTTACTTTTGCGTATACTGTATGCTGCTGCTGCTGGTGCCTGTCGGTCGGTCGGCTTACGTTTACTTCTTGCAGCACACACACACACACACACACACACACACATCACGGATCTGGTGCCGTGACATGGCCGATATACGTACTGAGCTGAGTGAAATTCTTTACCAGTTCGCTTGCTGACTGTGCCTTCCGGCAATGGGCACACGTCATGGGAACTCACTCGGACTTGGCAAAATCAGCTATGTGAGGTATCGTAAAATCAACCCAGTTGGCCGACGACTGAAGGGGCTTCTATATACGGGAAAGGGAAGGAAAAAGCTTTGTTGCACTTGGGAAATATTTTGATTATCCCGGCATTTTCGATGACTCTAAGGGTACGGGTACTGGGGGGGGTGCATATACCGTAAATTCTGGGTAAACTCGACCCGCCACTATAACCTGTATGGTAGTTACTATCCCTAGAAAAGCGAATTCGCCACAGGGTTAGTCTTCAAGAGGAATAGTGGCTACTTTAAGAAGTATGGCGGCGGGTCGAGTTTACCCAGAATTTACGGTAATGTGCCCTTTTTTCTTTTTTCTTTACACCTCCGTTCTTCCTTTGCTCTGTCCATGTTGTGGTTGACGGATGTGATAACTTTTGAATTTGTTGTATGGGGAGATAACTTCTTGACAGTGGCGTGCTGCAACTGCACAGCAGCAACACGTCCTGGACTATCACAGACCAAGCAGATCAGCACGGGGAAGGCGGGGCAAAGCCCGTCAAGTACAGTGGGGGGACCCCTTGAGTCAACCTGCTTGGGCGCCCTAATATTGGTATCATCCAACCTTAAATAACGAAGGCTCCTGGACAGCACCTATGATATCTCAAATATAAAGCTGTTAAAACCTAATGATAGGCTAGAAGCTAGAGAGTAAGGCAACTGAAACGGGTTTAATGAATACCACGTTTTGATCAAGCTACCAGTATTGGGGTTGGAGAAAAATAAGAGGAAAAAAAGGGCGGTCAATGGGGCAATATCACGCATGGTTGTTTACGGTTAATGAATGAACTGGTTATTATAACATTCGCCAGAGTTAACTGCACATTAATCTCAAGATCTTAAGATTAATGCAAATTAACCTATATTAGTAATGCATGATAACTGTCGTCAGGTCAGACCTAAGGAGCCCCCCACCGCTGTAGTCTACAAGAAGACATCGGTTATTAGTTCCTCCTGCTCCTCCCCACGAGGGGAGGAGGAAGGGGGGGTAAAAAATGAAAAAAAAAACCACCCCTCGTGGCTGATCTTCGCCAGGGCGAGCAGCTAATCCTAGGTACCTACGCTACCTAGCTATTCCAGTTTCCCAAGCGGAGCTGCACAAGGGTAGTTAGACATGCCATCACTTCCTGGACAAGTGGCCATCCGGAAGACACACACACCCGATCCGTGTGCCGGAGTCCTCTGTTGCAGTGTACTAGTACTCCGACACCGCTGGAAAAAAAGGGGACCAACACAAGTCAGCATCCGCTCTATATTCCCATCTATATCTCCGTCTCTTGGTCTAGCGCGTCACTAAACACTATAGCATCTTCATATAGACATCTGAGGTGTCCGCATCCACAACTCACGCTATATAACATAATACGTAAGCGTTATTCCTCGCACTAACTCGGTACACATCTCTCAGCATGATGGTGACGATGATTATGATCATATCCGAGACTGAAACTATGAGTGCCACGTAACTTGAAGGGCGTTCCGGTCTATCTATTCGTACCTTGGCCTTTTGCAAATTAGACTAGCGTTAGGCTAGGACGTGTTTGAGGGTATGTGGTATTCAATGTTGGTTTTGAGGGTGTTAGGGGAAGATCGTTGGGAACAGAGTGATGAATGAGATGGAATGTTGTCACGAACTTCCTTGGCGTCCTAGCTTCTAAAGGTGTTTGCGTGGATGGTAAGTCGGTTTGGACACGTGCTTAGGTGGGGCGTGTTCAATGAGGAAACAAGTGTTTACTCCAAAATGTTTGTTGTGAGTTTGAGATCTTGTGTAGGGGGGGTTGGGGAATTTTATATTCATGGGATATCACTCGTTGTCCAGATAGTGACCTAGGTAAGGAGGTGCTCGGAGAGGAGCTATAGTCCCGGCACAAGAAAAACACCCTAAACGTTTTCTTGCTCAAAATTTGGAGTCTATGATAACACACCCCCTACAACTCCTCTAGGGATAATAAATTTCCCCACTTTCAAAGGAATGACCAGAACATCCCAATGCACACTCCCCCATGCACACAGGCAGCAAATCACATCGCTTCCCATCTCGACCCCCCCCACAGGAAGCGTAATACAGCCCTGGTGCCTTGAAATTATCCATGCAAATCGGCCTACTAAAGTGTACTTTTTTTCCTTCTTTGTAAATGAAAACCAAGTTCCAAATGAAAAAAAAAAAAAGATTGCCCTACTTTCCAGTACTATTTCCAATTGGCATGTGATCCCTGCCGCCAACCAATGAAAATGCTCTCCGAAATTAAAAAAAAAAAAAAAGCTGAAGGGGTGCTATTTGCCCATGGGTTTCCGGAAAACCTTGATTGTTGAAGAATAGGTTTTGTGGGAGAGCTAGGGTCGAGCGAGGTATGTATCATGGAGGTTGGAAAACATTATGTATCATACTAGCGGTTTGGGGGGCAAGCCTGAATCATGAGACATCACTATTGGTATTTTGTAGAATTATGCTTGTATTATTGGTGGTCGATGCGACTGTCACACCACCAACACGACCCCTTTGTATGCGCCACCGCCCTACTCTACTCTACTCTACAGCACAGTTGGAGTGGTATCACAGCTGTAGTACGATACTTTGGCTCTCGGTCGGGTAAAATTTCCATCCCATTCTGAGTTTTACTTTCGGTTCATAAAAAAATAAAAAAATCCCTTACAGACTCTTTTTTTTAGTCAGGTGGTAAGCATTGCTCACTCGTATCCTAGCTTTTGGAAGATTCCGTTCTGGGAAATTGGGGGTTAGCACGCGACGGTCGGGAGCTCTTGTGTCCTTTAAACTTTACTAACGTTCCCCCCCCCCCCGCTACGTATTCGATCGAGCGACGCCGGGGGGGGACATTGCTTGCTAGATATATGTCTATATTGAGCTATTTATTTCTAATCTTTCTTTTATAGTGCCCCTTTGGATGGGGCCGCTCCCTCCTGGGTCGAAAATGGAGATGCAGAGCACCGTTGGTGGCGAAATAGTTCACTTGTGCTGGTAAATTCAATGCGCCAACTACCCCCGTTGGAAATTGTTGTTCTCATGGTGCTCTCATACTCCACCCCACTCCGCCGCCCCTTACTATTCAGCACAAATCCGTGCCAAATCCACACACACAACACGGCCCGCAGCTCACCAATTTATATATAATACCAACCTGGACTCAGAAACCCGGGATCCCCAGGCCCTGCTCAGGTTAACTTAACATGCATGCGTGCATGCAATATGCCACGCCGGTGGCGCTAAGAAGCACACACACAACGACTCACCATAAGATAAAAATCCCACAACCCCCCGATGCTTCCGCAAACTGACCAAGAAAATAGAAGTTTATTACAAAGAGAAAGAGAGAGATTGAGAACACCCTTGAACGGGGGTGCCAAATCGGGGCATGTACAGAGAGGGGGAGGGGGGTGATAATACTGGCTGTAAGAACTAAGAAGGGGGGTTGAGAAAAGCCGGTATGGGGCGCTAGAACTCTGCATAGCATAGTAGTATAGTAACAATGGGATGCAACCGGGGCCGGCGGGGGTTTGTAAAGCTTTGGCTCGTGTGGAGAGATATCGTGGAGATGGTATAATGGTTCTGTAGCCTCACCTCTTTCGCACCATCGCGGGAGTTTCTACGACGTTCTTTGGGGTAGTCCTTGTGTCCGAATTTTCGAGTCGGGCGTTAAATTACTGCAGTAGTTCTCACGTGTCATCACTCGATGGGCGAGTGATTGTTTATGTATGTCAGCTGCATTGCCCAGTCGGTTGGTCGGGTCTAGTGGGAATCATAGATGCTTCTAACTGACTATCGTATCATATATATCTCTATCCTATCATCATGAACACCGCCCCTTCCGCCGCTCCCCCCTTCCAGTTTAGATCCCAAAGACAAGGAAAAGTAAGATATGCGAAGGGAAAAAAAGAGAGAAAGAGAAGCCCGATTGTGACAATTGAAAAAAAAAAGAGGAATAGGAAAGGGAAAACGCTGGAAAACACACCCTCTCACGCCTCCAGACACAAATCCTTACTTGACAGTACTAACCAAATCCCTATACAGCCCCTTCAAATCCAGCACATCCTGGCGCAACTCATCCACCAGTTCACTCTTCTCGCCGAGCATCTCAAGTGTGCACTCTTCTCTGCGCTTGAGCTCTTCAACCTCGCTCTCTAGTTCCTTCACGCGCCTCTCCGCCTCGCGGCTGCCCTCCACCTCACGGACCATGTCGACCACCTCCCTCCGGGCATCGTCCCGTTGTGTCTGTGCGGTTTCCATCTCCTCACGTATAGCGGCTAACTCCGACTCCAGCAGGCGGATGGTGGAGGACATATGCTCTACCAGCTGCACGGATGGGCCCGCGGCAACGGTCGAGACAGAGATCATGTCTGAGTGACGCGCGAGCGATTGCGGATAAGGGGATGTTGGGGTTTGGTAGGTGTAAGGTCCTGCGAAGGAGGCGGCGGTAGCGGGGTTTATGGAAGTCTCGTAGAAGTCGAAGGGGACGGTATTGAGATCTTGCTCTGGGTTGGTGGTTAATGGTGTCGTGGCGATGTTTTGTAAGGAGGTGCGGGGGGAGGAGCTGTGGATTGAGAGGGAGTCCTGGCGGATAGGAAGTGGAGGGGTGCTAAAGCCTCGGCGGGATGGTGGCGGTGGTAGCTGCCCTGCGGGCAAGGCGATCAATCCTAGACCTTCTGGGGTGATTGGTGTTTCCAATGGTCCCGGAGAGCGGGGGTTTTCGCGATGGTTATTATTGTTGGAACCCAGGAAGTAGCCTTCGCTGGTGGACAATGGGCCCGAGAGCTTCTTTATCGGATGCGCAGAAGCAGGCGGCAGAAGTGGAGCTTGAGGTGGAGGCGAAAAAGTGCGAGAGGCTTCGATCCATTTTGTGCGCTCTTCTTCTAGCCGTGTTTGTAGCTCCATCTGCCAGTTCTCGCGCTCTTTGGAAAACGCAAGATTTAGTGCAGAAATCTCCTCCGCTTGTTCTTTCTTGAACTTTCCTAGTTGCTTCTTCGACGATCTGAGCTCCCCTTCCAAGTCGCTGATTTTGGACTGTGAGATTTCTAGGTCCATGTCAAGGGTTTTGGATTGTGCACTCTGTAAGAATTAGCTGTGTATTCCTGAATAGAGGCGATTAAGTATACTAATTCTCTGGCTTTCCTCCGCACGTCCGCTTCCTTCTTGGTCAGCTCGTCTCGCTCCTTCTCCAAAGTTGAAATCCTGCCCAACATGCTCCCTTCAATGCCCTGCCAATTCTCACTGGCAATTGCGTACTGCGTCTGCAGTGTTTCAACCTTCCGTAAAAGCTTCGCATGGGCGTCTCCTGAAGCTCCGCTGGAAACCTCTTCAGCTCTAGCTCTTAAAGCCTCCATCTTGCTTTCCATCATCTGTAGATCCAAGTCAGCCATATCGCACAATCACTCGAGCCAGAAATAACGCACAGATTGCTCTCCCTTCAGCTCCTCCTCCATTATTCTCGCCCTCTTAGCATCCCTCTCCATCTTAGCCTTCAAATCCCGGACTTCGCTCTGGAGTCTCCCCTCAATCAGCGCAGCTTCACTTTGAACTTTCTCAATTTCAGCTTTCAATTCAACAGTGACCTTCCGCTCTTTCTCAAGTGCCTCAGTCTGGGCTCTACTCTCCGCATCCTTCGCCCTATCCGTAACCTCCTCAAGCTTCCCCTTAAGCTCAGCAATAACGTTTGCGGAACTTTCATTATCCCTCCTAAGGCCTTCCACCTCACCCTCAAGCCTCACAGCCCCTTTTGCCCTCTCGGAAGCTCGCTTCTCGTTCTCCACAGCACGCTTGGCTTTCTCTTTTGCATCAATAGCCTCTTTCTCCGCCCTCTCCGCGCGTCTTTTGGCCTCCGCAGTAGCCTTCTCCTCTTCCTGCGCCTTGGTGCGGAACTTTTTGATTGAATTCTGCAGCTTCAGTTCATTCTTGCTCAGCTTCTCCCCTTCTTCTAACAGAAGCGCAATCTTCTCTTGAGCTTCCGCGAGCTTCTTTTCCAACCCTGATGGTGCGCCATTGGCTTTTTGTCTAGACGCCTCAGCGGACTCGCGCGCGAGGTAGCGGATCTTGTCCTCTAATGCATCAATGCGCTCCGCCGCGGCGTGTGATTCCTCCTGTCGCCGGGCTTCGCATAGCGCTAGGTCCTCGCGGAGGAGCGTGATTGTGGTCTCTAGGTCTTCGTAGGAAATGTCAGCGTAGCCATTGGTCTCCTGTGATCCGCGCAGGGATATGACTATTTCCGAGGGATGTAGGAGAGCAGGCGGAGGGTCGGTTATGGGTTCTGATGCGGTGGAGTCTGTGGATAGACGCGCGGGCGACTCTTGTGCTGTTGTAGGTTGTTGTGGTGGCTCGGGCTTACAACTACTGTCCCTTCCATCGTCTTCTTTATTACCGTCCTCCTTCTCCCTCTCCATGTCTTTGTCTTTATCCTTGTCCTTTGGTGATTCCACCGGTTCCCCATCTTCGATTATGGGACTCCGGCTCCTGCCTCGTTCTTTCCGGGCTGTAGCGGCTGCTAATCGTTCCTGTAGACTTATTCTCCCGGCTATCCCTTCATTATTAGCCTCCCTAGGGTCTCTCATAACCCGTAAACAAAAGATACCTTTAACAGCAGCAGTATTCGCAGCCTTCTCCTCCGCCCTCGTTTGTTGTAATATCGGCTGCGGGGGCGGTGTAGTGGCCGTTTGTCCCCCGGGCTCATCCAGCAACACTTTATCCAACCGACTCTCCAATCCTGCAAGCCCCTTCTGTAGGAAATTCATCCCCTCTCACACTCTCTCGCGCCGCTGCGACTGCAGTTGCTATGGTATCGCGACCAGCACCGTGAGTAGCGTATGGTAGGTTAGGATAGGTTAGAGTGACTGTTGAGTATTTCCTTGGCAAAGGTGAAAAGGCGAGGTTCCCAGAGTCTTATGAAACGCGTAGTGGAGTGGGGCGTGGAAGATTATTGTTATTTTTAGAACGGGTGTTCCTGGGTTGCCTTCCTGTCAGAACCGCAAACAGATGAATTGCCGCAAGCCAAGGTCGACTTAGACTTGTCACCTGTGTTCGGGCACAGCACCTATGTGCGGATGGTTTACCATAGGGTGGGAAGGGGGAAAAAATTGGTGGAAAATTCGGTGATACCAGGATAAGTGGAAAGGGCCCCACAAGGCATGGGTGCGATGATATGATACCGGCAGTGGTGGGTACGGAAAGTCAAAGGCCGCCGGAGGAGGAAGGTCTGTCCTTAGACGTTCATTGATTAAGACCCCCTGCCGCAGCGCCCAATGAATACCGGCAGAAATTAAGGACCGTCAGAGTTAATACTTGCAAAAAAAAACTCACTCAGGGTGTGGGATACGAAATATAGCACCACAAATCGTGCGGTACCCCAAGCTGTTATAGTTAAGCTGGCGCACTGGGCTACGGTAGTTCAGTACGCATATTCGTGCGCTTTCAAGGCATCATACCAATATTCTCTCTAGTGACTTATAAATTGCGGATTACATTATTTTGTCTGGTATGGCTCTCCTGAATGCGAGTACCGGTACTCGAGTAAGCTAGTTTTCATAGCACAGACCACATAAAGTATCATATAATACGGGACTATCCAAGTCATACAGGGGCTATACCATACTGGCACCTAGTGTATGATAGCCCATCATTTCTGTGAAGTAAGAGCTGCAAGGCAACAATTCCCTGTAAATGATAAAATATCTAAAAGGCCTACAGAGAGCGAAAGGGAGAAAGGAAGGAAAGTAGAGAGAAAATCCTCTAAGACTGCCACATTTACTACCATGATGCACCGGCTCCCATATCATGTCGTAGATAGGCCCGGCGGCACATCCCGGCCGGCCCGGCGCACTATGCCATAATATACTACTGCATGAGATTGTACGAGTACACTCACACTTTTTTCTTAATCTCCCCGTTCAACCCCGCTGAGACTCCGTTTCCGACTCCATTCGCTTCCCCGCCTACGGTTAGTCCTTTCCACCTCCTCCTCCTAACGACGGGCAAACTCCATACTCTCTCCCAAACACACTCGTACTCCCCCTGCCTCCCATCCAGACAGGACCTCAGCCAGATCCCATAAACAATGTAGTAGTACGCCCCCCAACCCGTAAGTAAATGCCACCACCCATGACCCTCTAGCAACCACCCCCACGGCATGCCCACCGCTCTCCTCGCCAGCCGCAACTGCGAGCAATACGCATTGTCCGCGTTCCAAATGAGGAAGCCGCTCAGGAAGAAGCTAAGGCCGTAGCGCACCATCGTCCACATCCGGGTCACAGTCGCTGATTGCGTACTGCGGAGGCGGGTTTCCATCAGGTACCAGGAGCGACAGAGGACTACGGTGGTTAGGAAAGCGTAGGCATTTTGGTGGAAGATTGGATCTTGCAGTTGGTGGTAGATTAGGGTTATAGAGCCGGCGATGGTGAGGAGGAAAAGGCCGAGGAGGGCTTGGATTGTGGGGGTGTGGTCGTAGCCGAATGTTGCTGTGGGAGACGTCAATTTGCGTGTGGGGAGGAGGAGAGGAAGGAAGTTACCCCAACACATCAAACAAGTAGTGTATATCATGCTCAGTTCGTCGACCAACTGCATCGAATCTACACTCCTCCACCGTATAAACCCCATACAAAGGAAAGAGGGGGGTAGAAGGGGAACCTACACCACAGCGTAGCATGGAACAAAAAACTCCCACAGCCGACAAGCAGGTATCCCAAAAATGTAATTAAAAATATCCTATCATGTCCCTCAGAAATGCAATTCCTGAGCCCTTTCCAACCAAGGTACATGAACATGCCATTTGTGAGGGTATTGACGATTTCAGCACAATCTGTTGTCTCACCTTGCGTCAGCCCTACGATAGCACGGCCATCACAGTAGAAGTAGTACTCACAAGTCGTAAGGTAGTAGTCCTCTTCGCACCAACTGAAGCGACAGCTGTTAACATCCCACCGAGTACAGTAGCAGTAATGGGAAAGAGAGAAAGGAGGAAAGAGGAAAATACTTTAAAGTAGCCGTCTCAGGTCCCCATCCATGAACCTTCTCCAGTCCATATGGAATACTCCACCACATCATCTCTTCTCTTCCCAAAAGTAGTTAAGAAAGCGTATTTGTTTGCTTTTTCTTCGGGGGGGCAGGGGAAATTAAAGCTCACTACACCCTAATCCAAGCCAAGAGGAAGACGAGAAACGGAAAAAGTTGCACTTTAAAGACTCTCTAAAAGACGAAAGCAATTTCAATCCAATCCAATCCTTCCACTCCACTCCACTTCCCTACTCCCTTCTCTCCCTCCCTCTTTCTACTTCCCTCTTTCTCCTCCTTAGCTCGCTGGCTCAGCCGAAGAGAGAAAAAAAATAACGAACTCAACTCACGAGAGCCACAAAAGCGTGTTAGGATACGATATGGTAGGGGTGATAGGTATTGTATCGTACCAGCCGGCTGATACGGCAGAGTAAGCGAGTGAGTACCGGTAAGTAGGTAAAAAGCAAAGAATCTGAAGATATAAAAAAGAGAGGAAAAGAGAAGGCAAAGAAACTCGTTTATTGTGGGTAAGCAACGAAGCAAGAACTACATGAGTTGGGCAGGTGGACTTTCAAGAAACCCGAAAATTAGGAAGAGAGGGAAAGAGAAAGGTTGAGCGAGAGTGAAGGAAGAATGGATATGGGGGCTATCCAAATAATCTATTATATAATAGAAGGAGAAAAAAGTGTTCCGGTCCTTTCTTGCGGAAGGGACGGGATGGGATGGGATGGGAAGGAGGGTGATAGGAGAGGAGGGGACTGAGTTGCTTGCCCAGTTAGGATTTGACAAGAGCCCAAGGAAGAGGAAAGAGTCCTTACGAGTCAACGTTCTTATGATACTGTGTGGGAAGCGTGGGGTGAAGAGGAGGAGAAAAAAGATACATACAAGGCGGGAGCCGCAATGATGCAATTGCCAGGTGCTGCGGTCTGTATAGTACAGTACTGTACTCGTACTCGAGTATGATATAATACGCAGTAGGCAGGTGGGTGTCACCGATGAACAAGAATCGAAATGGGATGAATGGGAAAACTTGCCTGGAGAAATTGATAGCTGGCGAACTCCGCACAACCAAGCAACTTCGGCCGAGCTATTACACCCGTAATTATCATGATCGTGACGACAATAGATTACCGTAGAAGCCGTCCTATCATATTATACAGCCGTCATGTAAATCTAGATACCGCTCCCTCCCTCCCTCCCTCCCTCCATCCGTATTGCACAGCGTGTACAGCCCATACATGACTTTATACTTCATCCCTGCAGATATCACAAAAGAAATATAATGAAATAAAAAAGAACCGGAAGAGTTGAATTCTCCCTCCTCCTCCTCCACCAGAAAAAACCCGCTCGGAACAAATGTTAAAAAGCTTACCCAAACTCCGAACGCACCACCAGCCTACCGCGAACCTTCACCTCCTATTTGTGCTGTCCTTCCCCACCACCAAGCCCTCCAGTTCTCTTGACATCGATCGAAGGAACGAAGGAATCAAGTCGATTTCTTCGCTCTCTCGCGTTCGCGCCTGGCATAAATTGCGCTGGTGAACGGACTGTTTGTGGTCAGTCGCCGCTTGTTCATGCAGGGTCATGATTTACAAAAGGAAAAATTGTGTGAGGACGAGAAGTGAGGGAGGGATAACGCACTCCTCAAACATGAGAGCGATTTTATAAACGACGAATACTTCGGCGGTTAGGAGGAGACCTGCTGGTTTTGCGAACCTTGAGGGTTTGGTAACTTGATCAGCAAGGGCGAAGGTGGAAGTGTGGTGCTATTACTTACCAAAGCGCACTTCCCAAAAACGCCATGGTAGACCCATAGTACATCGGCGCATCGGTGACATTGAATGGAAAGCTAGTTACGCGGTGGTCCATCAGGATGCCAAAGTAGTCACCTTTACCAATCCCATCCCTATCGTCAGTACATTCCTTTTCCTCATCCCTCTCAACAGATAGCAAAGGGGAAAAGGGGGACAAACCAAGATAAGTCCCCGTAAATCCTAACGCCCACATGGATGTCAAAACCAGCGCATTCCCGCAAAAGAACAATGTCACTGCCGCAAGCTTCACGGCATCAGTCTGGAGAGCATCCAATGACGGTTGCTGTCGCAACGCCTGCTCATAAAGGAAGTCTCTAAAGATCCCAATTCCAAAGATCACGGCGGCAAGGAAGTAGCAGCCGTAGCGGGAATTGCCCCCGAAGAGTTTAGTCAGAACCTTGTTATAGTATTCTTGTCGAGCGACGACACTGTGTTCCTTTGTTAACGGTTGGCCTGACCGAGAAACGAGAAAGGAAAACATGCTTCCAGAAAATAGGATTAAAAGCAATTGATCCCGCGGCAACTATTTATTGTCGGCTGAATTAGTTATAGCCCACAGTGAAAGGGTGACATTGAGAAAACATCCACTCACCCAGCAAACTCTTCTGGTTCAAATCAACTAGGTCCATCACGGTCGAGTTTGCGAATAATTTCGTAGACATTGTTCTGGGCGATTGTCCAGTGATAGAGGTTGTTATGATTAAGAAGTGCCGGGAAGTCAGTAGCAGTGTGATAAAGGTCGGTGTTTTTTGAAGTGAGGTATCATACCGTACCCAGGACAGGCTGATTCGTGACCAGGAGCGAGAGGGTTAGGGCCGTGTGATGCAGAGCCGCGGTGGTTGGCTGGTGGGGGACTGGAAGCAACGTGTTATTTGGGGCAATCCTTGTCTCTGGGGACATGACATGTGATTTCACAGGAAGTCACTCGGGGAGGGGTCACTACTCGCCCAAATAAAAAGTCTGTCCCCGACCTTTACCTACATGCTGGGAGCGTAGTTCAGAAGTGCGCTTCGCTCATGGCAACAGGTGGCGTCCTAGTATAATACTCGGTTATGGGTAAAGGTCGGGGACAGACTTTTTTTGGAGCGAGTATAGTTAATAGGTTGAGCACCTTAGGAAGCTAGAGCGTGGTACAGTAGCAACGGTGAATGCTAGTGCCCAATATACTATAATCCACAGGCATTATATAGCACAAAATCACTATATGACATTGCAGCGAAGCCCTACAGGCCCATACAAGTGCCGTGAGTCTTCCCGTCGTGGGAACTGGGATAATTGAGAATCTCGCTAGGACTTCGGAGTCGCCGCTCCTAACAAGATCTGTTTTATATAGTAGTACTTTTTTTTCTTTTTACTTATTTCAATTGAGGGCTAAAAGAGAATCTTTTAGCTGTGTCTTCTCCCCTTAATCCAAAGAGGAAAATTGGGTACGTCCTAGCACCATTCTCAATTACCCTAGTTCTAACAGCCTGATACGTCAACCCTTTGGGGAAATCCTCGATTGCTGCTGGAGACCTACTTTAAGAACTCCACCTGCGAGAAATGAGTTGGAATTTCACTGAGGGCTTCAAAAAATAAGGCACATCATAGTAATGCATTGTTAATCTTCTTTTCTTTGAATAAACAGAGCCAGTATCTAGTTTATTATCCTACAAAACGACACTTAAATTAAATATTTGACGTTTCCACGGCACGCCCAAGCGATAAAGTTAGCGATCAAACACTGTGAAGAAGTGCCAAAGCCTCCTCCCTACTCGTGATGGATCAATCAAATAGCAGAAAGTGTGGGGATCACTCACATACTTCCCCGCCCTCCTCGCCGGAGGGAAATAGCAATACATAGAAGTCTAAACCCGTAAACTATAGACTATACATACTCCATCTAGATACGTAAATCTTTCAATCCGATGATCTGGGAACCACCAATGTCCAAGACGACGCCTCAGTTACCATTCGTACAAGTGTATTCGCAAATAGCGGCAGTAGGGTGTATTCTACTAAATGGAGTAGTGAAAACTTCCTCTCGGTGAATTGGATTGTGGCTTTTGAGCTACGATATGATGAGTGCCCATCATACTCTTCTCCTGTTCCCACAGCTACAGCAGGCTTTGTACTCGCACCATAGGCAACTTAGGCAACCATAAATCATCTTTCTAGGCAAATACAACGAGCATCCTACAAAGTCATGATAAGGCGACGACGGAAGTGCGCAGGGGATATTGCTGGGCTGTCAAACCGTCTGAAGGGATCTCTCTAGCAACTAACCCCCCCCCCCCCTAACGCCACCAGTACAGTAGTCTAAATAGACAACTGTGTAAACATTATTTTAGGGAATGCAATCTAAGATTATTTTATCATAACTAGTGAATGTCTTGGCCCAATAGCCAAATATGCCTAGGGAAGCCCACCTTCTGTATTCTAGCCCCCCCCCCCCAAACCACTTGCTGATAAAACTGCGAGAGTAGTCCATCTTCTCCAGAATGGCCCTGGCGACGGTATCAGCTTGTCATGACTTCCGTTCGAGTTCTAGTATGATATCTTAAACTACAGGCAATCGTGAGTAGGCTTAATACAGTCATTAATTTTTGCAGCTACTATTATCATTGCCATTGTAGTGGTTATTATTCCTCGGAAATGGAAATTCTGAATTCAAATTCCTGTTTTCCTCCCCCTTTCATCCAGGGACATACTAGCTTGAGTGGGCCACCACTAGAAATTCACGATTCTTTAATGAAGCTTCTAAAAGAGCCTAATACAAAGTTTTAGTAATTGGCTAAGCCTGAGCATAGCGAGACAGAAGCGAGACTACATAGGACCCCATGGCTATTTGGAGATACATTCCAGTTTACAGCCCACATCACCTAGATATTCACGGATCCAGGTTACAGGAGAGTAACGGATATTGTGCCAGTTGGCGATCAAAAAGGGCGATGGAAGCACCAAAAGCGGAGTTCCCTAGAGTCCCCGTTAAAACAAGTCTAGGCGTACCAGTACCGAGCATTGCCCAACCAGAGCTACCCAGGGCCTAGCTCTTGTGACCAAACCCTTCCAGCCCCATCTACGGCCTTGAGGTAACGACCATGCTGGATAAAGCCCAACACAACTGTGACAACCTAAAATAACCCCCCCCCACCAGATTCAGGCGTGCTAGAAACCATCCTACCAGAAAACATTTCAAAAGACCTATCATACGATTAGAGAACTAGAGCATGAGCGTAAGTGATGGAGACCTGCTCTCAAGCATTTCGTCAGCCCTTGTTCTTAGTCCACCCTATTGCGGATCGCAACCACGATGTGTCACTCGATCCAGCAGTCTGGATTATAGCAACGAAAATAGTGGGAATAATCACTTCAGGTAAATGGATATAGTGCCCTCTTTATGCCTTTAGGCGCGCCGGTGCAAGCGACTGAAGTATGCCGAGAATGGTGTGGCGCGCAATCTGTTCCCGACGGCCAACAAGCCTAGTATCCGACTGAGAATCACTTGGTTAGGCTAGCCATAAGCAAAGCTAGTTTCAAATTTCATGGCCGAGCACTCGGTCCTAATGGTATTATACGCCATACAAGTTTAGGGTTGTTTGGCGCGACATGTTTGTAATATTTGGATGGCTACAAACCATGGTTGCACAACCATGGTTGAAAGAACCTCATACTCTATGGCAAACAGTCAAAAAATTGGTGCTGGTTGCTGCAAACTATTGTTTGTATGTAATTCACATATACCAAACAGCCCTATAGTTACAAACAATGGTTTGGGCGTCCAAACATGTCACACCAAACAGCCCATTTGGTTGTGCAAAGATATATTACTTCGGCCCTTTAACCCTAGGGTTGAATAGCGCTCAAAATAACCATAGACTCCAGACTCTAGCTATTTTGCGATCTTGCCATTGAGGTCAAGACCTTGGTGAGAAGAGTGCCAAATTACTATTCACCCACAGCCAGCCCGGGTATCAATGGCAGGAAAGGTTTTACCTCTCATTGTACATAGTTCGCGATTCCCCAACCATCTATGATACGAAGATTATCATATCCTCGGACTGTGTTCACCATGGTGAGACCTAGGGCATAACCACTCCTCATACCCCTCACAAAAAACATTCACTCATAGTCCCAGACAATCCAGCCCTGCCCTCCCCCCAACTATACCCTCAACATCCACTTATTTCCCCGCACCTTAGCTAGCAGTCTTATTTTCCACTATATAAGGCTTCCTTTCTCTCCCTTCCAACTCTCTCCTCCTTCCTTCCTTCCTTCCTTCCTCAACCACGACACAGCAGAGAAGTCGACATCCCGGTGTACACTTCTTTGAGTTCTTTTCCACAGCTTGCGCCTTTCCCTCCGTCGTGGTTTTACTTCTTGTGTGTTTTATCACGCTTCCTTTTCTGCCTTCCTCTACGAAGCAGCTTTACTCTTACCCTAATTGAAGATGGCAAGAACTAAGAGCACTCCGTTATGGTCCTACCCGGCCGTTAGGAATAATTCTATATCCAAGCGGTAAGTCCTACTATCCTAATACACCCTAAAATTTCCACTCCTCTAACACTTTCTCAAGATCCACTACATCAACCCCATCCCAAGCACCAGCAGAACCAGCACCACTTGGACGATCTGATTCGGTGAAATTTGGTCGCAACGGAGACCCGATCGTCCCAGCCAGATATGACGACCCGCTGTCCAAGTCCATATACTACAATGGCAAGGCATACTCAACCACACCCGCGAGGGCCACTGACGAGGAAATCGAAGATGACCTCGCACAGATGAGAAAGACCTGGGATGGGAAACCCTATGTCAAGCCTGCATCACCCCAAGAAGTTCTCCCCGAATTCGATGACTATGGTTATAAAGGACGTATAGTTAAAAAGCCAAAGAGCAAGCTCGAGAGCGATATACGCAATGGGCCCCCCACTAGAGAAGAGCTTGTCCATGGTAGCCATGCCAAAGACGAGGAAGCCGGGTTTTCGATTGAGATATCCGGCACCCGTGGTGAGCCTCTTAATACGAACGAACGTTTCTGGGGCTGCAAATTTAGAGGAGATGAGGAAGAGTCTTCAATTACGACGTCGGACACCCGCTATAAGACTTTTCTTGGAGAGGAGGTTTCCCAGCCTAACCAAGCCCCTGGAGAGGAGGTGGGATCTTCATTGTCCAAGCCCAACTCACCCAGAGTGCCTCTTATGGAAGAAGTTGTCCAGGATAGCGAATTCAAAGTCAGGGCCGTCGAGATTTTGCTAGAGGCATGCAACACGCACGATGAGCCTTTGCCTATGAAGGAGGTTGTTCAGGATAACCAATTCAAGGACAAAGAGGTTGAGTCTTGGGTGGCTCCAGACACCCCCACCGCTCTCGCTGTTATCACCTGCGCCTCTGATACTGGAATGCCTGCTACAACAAAGAAGCGCAAAATATCAGAAATCTCTGAGTTCACAAGTGATTCCCTCACTTCTCCTCTCGACGGGAAAATGCCGCAGGCTGGAGACGAAGAGGGTCCCCCGCACAAAAGGCTACGAAATGCCGAGGGCGTAGTCAACCTTCCAATTCCTCCGGAAAGCCCGGCTGCCCCTAAGAAGGTTATTCCTGCTCACACAAAGAAACCTGCGGTTCGGAAAGCCAGGCAGGGGGGTGGTGGGAGGGCCAGAAAAACAGCCAGGGCCTGTAAAGCGTCTAGTGTAGTGAACAAGCCTGCGGACAAGGCCGCCGCTCCCGCAGTTCCAGTCACAGCGGGGACCCCCTCTGCAAATGCCAAAAAGCCTACGGAGGAGCCAGCAGTCGTATCTAAGGGTCTTGCTGTTGTTGTTGTTACTAGGGCTGCTTCTAGAAGTACCACCGGAAAGGACAATTCTCCCACTGCAACTGCCCCGAAAGTGGAATGCTCTACGGATGAGACCACCACTGACCAAGAGTACAAGGAATCCACCTCTTCGGAGGGTGGAGATGATCTAGAGAAGGATGGAAGCTATGCTCCAGTTGCACCTAGGAAGCGGAGGGTCGCTCGTAAGGGCAAGGCATCAGTGGCCCCAAGGAAACGTGCCGCCCAAAACAAGCCTGTTACCTCTAAAGAAGAAAAAACTCCTGTTCAGCATGAGGATAAACTTTCTACTGCCATCTCTGAGGTAGACGCTGGTCTGGAGATTGATAGCACCAAACCAACTACAGTCTCCAGGAGCCGTGGTGTGAAGAGAAAGGTCACTGGGCTCGAAGATGAAATTGCTGTCCAGGAAGAGACCAGAGCACCTGTAACCCATGGGGTGGATGCCTTGATGGCTGGGACTCCGGCCCCGGCCCCTCCTAGACGTGTGAGGAGAAAGGCCACCGTACCAAAAGACGCAATCATTGAGCCCCTCACTACCCCCACTGAAGACACTGCTTTGGCCAAAGAGAGCGGCAAATCTGGCAACCATTCCCCGCGCCCTAGAAAGCGCGCAAGGAAAGCAGCCAACATTCCAGAAGATAGAGATATTGTGGGGGAGGGGGTTCAACAGCCAGCCCGCCCCGAGGCCGATGCTGTTCGGACAACTCAGAAACCGGCTCGGGTTCCTTCTAGGCGCCCTCGGAGGGGAAAGGCCACCGCACCGGAAGAAGCAATCACTAGTGCCACCGGTACCCCCGCTGAGATAGACACTGCCCTAACCAAGGAGAACACCAAACCGGCCCAGGGCCCTAAAAGGCGTGGAAGAAATGCTAATGCTCCAGCAGCCGAAGCCACCGCCCAGAGAAAGGATAGACAGCTTGCCTCTCATGGTGTTGATGCTTCTCTAACAGTAGAGAAACCGGCCCCGGCTCCTCTAGAACGTGATGCAAAGAGGAAGGCCATGGCACCGGAAGAAGCAGCCACAAGGCCTCCCACTGCCCCTAAAGTAAACACTACTTTAGCCGAAATTGCTAAACCAGTCACTGAGACTAGACAGCGCTGGAGGAGAAATGTCGGGGCTCGCGCAGTTGAAGTTATTCATCAAGACACTGGTCTGAAAATAGACAACACCAAACCAAGTGCAGCCAGTGGGAGCAGTGGTGTTAAGAGAAAGGCCACCCAACTCGAAAACGAAGTCGCTAACCAGCAAGAGGCTGAACCCTCTCCTACTCCCGTCGTCGACGCTTCCCCGGCCGTTAAGAAAACCAAACTAGCTCCGACTCCCAAGCGTTCTGTAAAGGAAACAATTACCGCTCTACAAGTCATAACCACTGCACCTCTCGATGTCCCCAAGGCAGATGCCGCTCCAGCCCAGGGGAGTGACAAACCGGCTGCGGGTCCTAGGAAGCGTAGAAAGAAAAAAGACAATACTCCCGAGGTTGGAGCCACCGTCCAGCAAGAGGCTAGACCGCCTGCCGCTCCTAAGGTGGATTCTGCCTTAATAGCTGAGAAACCAACTCCAGACCCCACCACAGGCTCTCCTCGAAGAGAAATCGATGCATCGGAAGAACTCGTCCCTCGCGCCCCCGTTTCTGAGACCCCAGTTGGGGGTGCTGAGGGCGCCGCCTCAGCAACCACCACAACCTCTCTTGCCCCGACTCGCCGTCCCAGGTACCGGATCCCGGCCGAGGGGTCCAGAAAGTCAAGTCGCATCAAGTCCCAGCATAATAAGCTCAAATAAGTAACCGATTCTTGCTACACGCTAAATAAAAATTAAAAATTAAAAAATCAACCAACCAACCAACTAACAAGCAACAAAAAAAAATACAAAAAAAATATAGATATAAAAAACGAAATCCCATTTTTTTGACTTTTATCCGGTATCCCCCTCTGTCCCTCCTTCCTTTACACACCCAGAACTAACCACCCAAACAGCTCAGCACTGGACGCCCCCCCAAATACCTTACGAGTGATCCTCTGTGACCACTGTACGGAGGTCTCGACACAAACAAGACCCTTAGGCTAACAACAATAACTACATACTTGGGCTTCTATATGGTGCTGGAACGGTGGAGAATAGGGGTTTAGAGTCAGCTGCCATAGAATAATGTATTTAGTGGTTTATATAGCCCCTAGAAATAAAATGGGATTCCGACCAAACCCACGCCTTCTTTCTTCAAAAGCCTGCTGCGATTATCTTAAGCTGCCGTTATGAAGGGGGTGTAGGGGACTTCAAAAGCGGTCACCAAAGGGGGTGCCAAACCGGCATAAGGGACGGCCAAAAGGATGGGCGTAACCTAGCCGTGTTTTTGTATAGTGACCGAAGGTCGACCGCGGGGGGAGCAGCAGTGGCGGGCACAGGGTGAGGATTCACAAAGATGGCAAGCCTCGGTATCTAACAGTATATATTCAACAAGGGGCTAATTTTTTCGGAAAAAGAAATTGATTCCAAAGCCAGGTCCAGTGTGCTGTTGCTAATTAGGAAAAGGCATGAGTGACCGTTTATGAAGGAGAAGAGCTGGTGAAGATAAATCAACAATTAGAAAGAACAAGCAATCAGATTTTGTATATCTAATACCGCTCAAACAAGAGTTCATTGGGGAGGATAGCTCACATCGCATAAGTAGAAGGATCGCATTACGGTCAAAGCTAAATCTGGTCTGATATCGTATTGCCGGGCATAGCGGAACTTCAGCTGCGCCAGGTAGCTCACAACTACCAAGTCGGTTTCTCAGGATTCTTAACGGAATTGAGCCCCTCCTGGAACTACCAAGAGCATCCAATAACCCACAATTCTAGTTATACATCAGCTCCACCACCCCTCTTTACAGAATCTTTAATATCCACCACTTCAGAACGTATCATACTAATAGTACCATTAATACTGCAAAATCTAAGCTTCCTACTATACCAGAATTAGCGGCTGAAAACCTTCCATCACTAGAAAAAAACTACATTCAAACTAATAGCTTCAAGCAAGAGAAAATTTAATGCTAGAGTAGAGTAGAAAAAGAGGAAATGGTACCTGCACCAGGATAACCACCAATCCCTCATACAGGGGAGCGAGAAAGAAGCTTGGGGCTCCCAGAAACATACCACACATGATTCAATCAATACATGCCTCACCTCACAAGCAAAGTAAAACATTCAAAAAAATACCATATGAAGTTCCGGAAAACACCCAGGAGCCAAAACCGCATCTTTCAAGAGTCAGAGCATGGCCAGCCTGAGCACCAACACTATTTCCAAAACTATGAAACAGCAGGAAAGACTACTGCATCAAACACTTGTGCCTCCTCTTCTACCAGAAACGCCGTTTGAGAAATTTACATTGTAGTGAATGTATCCTACTCCAGAGGATGACAGCCGGGATTCTAATACAGGTCGGATTATTTCGGAGCTTGTAAAATGGCCGCCTCCCACATCTGAAATAGAGGATAACATCAAAAAGTATAAGAGAAAGGGCGATAGGAAGTGTAGGCCTAGGCTCTCAAGAGAGCCAAAGAGGACAGTATCGTTAGCACAGAATGTAGAGTTACTTTCCAGAAAGATGCTGTATCACCTACCGCCTATCAGGTAGATGCTATTCCATCAACCAAGAAACCTGCTCCGACAACTTCCAAGCATTATGACAAAAGTTGCTACACCCCGAAAAGCAGTTACCGGCCTACCACAACCCCTAAAACAGACACTACTTTAACTAAAGAGGCCACTAAAACAGACTGAAGGGACCAGTGAGCATGGAAGGGAAAACGCCAATGTGATAAAAGTTGAAAATACAATCCAGCAAGAGGAAGGACCGCCTGTAGCACCATAGATAGCTGCTACTCTAACAGTTAAGAAAAGAAAACAACCCCAGTTCGCAGTACAAGTTTGCTCAATCGAAAGGTCGAAATAGTAGAGGCCACTCCTTTCACCTATCCCCGAGGACCCAACGAGAGCAGTTAATGTGGCCAGGCCAACCACTATCTCTCAACCAATTATAGTACCACCCTCAACACTCGCTCCCCCCCGGAACGGAATTCGGGCTGAGTCCAGAAGCCCAACCCGTGCGAAGACCGAGCCGAATAGGTCGACTACCCTTGCTACATACTCGGGTCTACAATACAGTGCCATGCTAGCCGCTGCTCCCGAGCACTAAAAAAAGAGAAAGAAACTAGGAGCAACCCAGTTCTTACTCACTACCGGGTGTTCTCTCCGGCCGCAACGAACCTCCGGCGCAGCAACCCTTCAATATTCTATTAGGAGGTTGGCTGTTCATCCACCATACATATCAGTCCTTTTACGCAACCACCCCCTTTCACTACTCGTTCTTTCTCCCTCCCTCCCTCCCTCCCTCCTTCCCCATCACCCCTCCACCATTAGAGTACCCAGACCCCCCCCCAATTTCCCCCATACACCGGCGATCATGACTTTCCCCCTCCATTCCAGTCCCCCCATACCTCCATTAATTCCTAAGCTGTAGATACAAACCCACTCTTGTCTCACGCAGTAGGCAATCAAGTCCTCTTTTCTCCATTTCCAGCGGGGGCCCCCCCCCCCCCCCCCCCCCCCGGCGCGCCCGCAGGAGCGCCGGCCGGACAAACCCCCAACACAACAAAAAAAAAAACA
>Ga0307509_10000844_pt1 | contig 52699 bp, 55 predicted proteins | sample 10_EM_MG_FD_202245 | JGI IMG/M metagenome (GOLD analysis project Ga0307509, IMG submission 202245) | Populus trichocarpa ectomycorrhiza microbial communities from riparian zone in the Pacific Northwest, United States - 10_EM | ecosystem: Host-associated > Plants > Roots > Unclassified | place... | reverse complement strand
GGCAATGAGGACCGGATACAACCTCAAGGCCCTTACAACAAGATACCAAACCGGAGGCCTGAACACATGGACCACTCTCAGGATCATCAAAGGACTCATTATACCTCAACTCACGTACGGCATAGAGACCTGGGATACCAAGGGACCGATAAGGGAAGCGCAAACGGTCCTCAACAACATAGTCCGCAAAGCCTTCGGGCTCGAAACAAAAACCCCACTGGCAGCCATATACACAGAACTCGGCATCCCACCGCTAATGCTATACGCCAAAAACAGACAAACTACACTGGCGCTCAGGGCAGAAACACAAGGAAGGCACACCAACTGGTCCGAAAAATGGTTCAATGCATCGGGAGTCAAACAGAACATACTCACGGCCCTGGACTCGGAATCAGGAAAGAAGATGATCAAAGCGACCCTGTTAAGAGAATGGCAAAACTCAAACGAAAAGGAGTCAATAAGGTACGAAGGACGCCCACGAACCTCGTACAAACACCTCAAAGGCACAACACGGGAGGAGTTTAGGGATATCCTATACCTCCGGGCCACAGCAGCATGGCCATACCAAGACACCGATGGTAAACGAAGGCAATGCCCGTGCGACAGGGACATCATCACACCAGACCACCTAATGACCAGATGCGGCATAGTCAAAAACACGACAATACCACTTCATAGCGCCAAACGACAAAGGGACCTCATCGATTGGATGAAAACATGGCCAGAAACCCTGAGAAACAGGCCCACCAGACGGTGGAAAACGAACGCAGGCGGCAACGCCCAAGTCCAAGGAGCAACGATCAACCTACCAACTTCACAACCGACAGTAGGGCCAAGAGGAGGGAAACCGAAAAGCCGTAAACCCTGCGACATTTGCGGTTTCCTCATGCAAAGAGATAAAGTCGCCCAGGAGAAGCACGCCAGAACCCACGAACCCAAGGCGCAGGGTAAAGGCAAAAAACGAGGAGTATAGGGCCTGGGATACCTGGGGCATAATGCAGGCGCGTAGGTATTTCTTTGAGTACAGGACCACTGGGCACGGAGATGACGGGGTGGGTTTCTTTTGTATAAGAATTTCCTTAAGTACAGGACCACTGGGCATAGAGATGACGGGGTGGGTTTCCTTTGTATAAGTATTTCCTTAAGTACAAGACCACTGGGCACGGAGGTGACGGGGTGGGTTTCTTTTGTATAAATATTTCCTTAAGTACAGGACCACTGGGCATGGAGATGACGGGGTGGGTTTCGTTTCAGAAGGAGTTATGATTATTTTTGGGCGAAGAAAGGGGAGATGGGGGCAGTGGAGTTTCTTTTGTTTAGGGCTAGGCGAGGGGATAGTGTGGTTGGCAACGGCGGAAGTGTAGGATTTCATTACATAGGGGGCCCGAGGGCTGGGGGGAGTATCCCACGCCGTACTGCGATGGCCTTCAAAAGGCCGGTCAGATAGTAGAATGAAAATAAGGTTTATCCATCCATCCAGCCACCGCATCCCCCTCACGTTATCACGGTGGCGGTGATGAATCCCAGTATAAATAAGCACACCGCAATCCAACCACGAAACTTTATCCAGCATTCCGTCCGTCCATCCATCCGTCTCTCGTAAGCCTAAGGAAGTAACTATCATTATCAACCCATACGGTAGTACTAGTACTAACGTCACCAAGTTGGAGTGGCAATTCCCACACAAATTGTCCAGCCTCCATGGGTACGGTATCCCAACCTAATATACAACCAATTTCCATATATATACAGTACAAGTACACCCATACGTAAATGCCATCTGCCGCTGGGGCGGTACCCGGTTGGCTGCAGCGAATGGATGGACAAATGTCCCCAAATCAGGCACGTTACGCAATAGGCATGTCCAGGCCAATAAATAAATAAATAAATAAATACCGGTACCGGTATTGGGCATTCAGCCCCATTTACAGTACCTTCCCCCCCCTATGCACAGCTTATCTGGAATCTACGGCTCGCTGCCCGGTTTGGTATTCGCGAGCTGACTGGCTGGGATAGGCTTGTTCGTTCACCCCTCACTTCCACACCTCTTTCCTTATCGGTTATCAGGTTGGGCCCCACATCCGTCTTATGGCATAAGCTCGGTACTCGAGTATATGCATACGTGCATACATACATATCGGGATCGTATCGTGCAGTGCTGATACAGTAAAAAAGTATGCGCCGGCCCCCTCGGCCCACCGCGGCAGAACTGGGGAGATAGGAGTATCGTGGAAAGGGGGCGTATATTTTATCGGGAGGGTTCGGAAAACATGTTTTAGGTTGGTTAGGTCGACGGGATCGGGGTCTTGGAAGGGTGAAAAAATAGGAAACGAAGAGTGGGTTATGCGGGGTTGAGTGATTTGGCTACACCGAATCTTCATTTTTCACTTGGCTTCTCTTGGGCACGATCACGAGAGTGAGTAGAGGCAAAAAGCACATCCACAATATCATGGCCATAATATCATTTTGGCATTAATAGTTAGACTTCCGCGAACACCTCTCACTCGATGGGGTCTTGCTAACGTTCGTGTCTAAAATAAATAAAAAAAGGAAAAAAAGGAAAAAAGACAAAACAACCCAAGAGACATTAACTCCGCCAGGAAAGAAAACCAATGATCTAAATACCACCACAAATCGTCTCCATCTATAAACGATATCAGTAATTACCCTTAACATGAGACCAAGGAGTTTGGTTAGACTGACCATGATACCCGTAATCTGGTATGGACAAGCATTAGATGCAGGACGTCTGTCTTCAAAGTACCCCTTCCCTTCCTTCGCGCAAGACCTGGGGATTCTAATGGAAGATCCTCTGTCCGCAACACCATAGGAGAAGGCATCAATGTTTCCGGTTTCATGTCTACCAGTGAGACGGAGGGTGTTGTCATCGCCGTAGACGGCGATGTGTTCGGCATGGCGGGTTGAAAGCTTCTGAATAGCCTCCTCAATAGCCTTCATGCCTCCCTCATTGCGCATAGCCTCTGTCGAGACGTTGGTATGGAGGCCGGAGCCATTCCAGTCACCACTGTGGGTTATGTTAGCATTAAACTGCCATTGCTGCTGGCGGGTATAAAGCTTACGGGATAGGCTTGGGGTGGAACGAAATCTTAACCCCAAATTCTTCGGCAACGCGGTGCAGAAGGTATCTGGCAATCCAGAGATGGTCGCCCACTGCCAAACGGTCAGTAAGAGTCGATATGTGAAATCGAGGGAAAACCTACTCTCGATACCGACACACGGGCCGACCTGGAACTCCCACTGGGATGGGAGAACCTCAGCATTGATTCCAGAGATCTTAACTCCGGCAAACAAGCAGGCCTTGTAATGCGCCTCAACAATGTCGCGACAATAAACCTTGCCGGTTCCGACACCACAGTAGTATGGCCCCTGAGGGCCCGGGAAACCTCCCTTGGGCCACCCGTATGGGTTCCCATAAAGATCGAAGAGAGTATACTCTTGCTCCAATCCGAACCAAGGCTCCTGATCCGCGTGGGCCTCCATAATCTTAGCACATTCGTGCCGATGATTAAACTTGTTTGGAGACCCGTCCGAGTTCCAGCACTCAGCCAGAACAAGGATGTTGTCACCCTGCCTGAACGGATCTGGGAATATGGCAACAGGACGGAGATAGACGTCCGAATCTTCACCAGGAGCTTGACCAGTGGAAGAACCGTCAAAGTTCCATTCGGGCAACTCTTCGACAGAGGATGGCTTCTTGAAGAGAGTCTAAAAGAGAGAAGCGTTAGTTGAGTCAAGAAAACAATAAATTGTTGGGGTTTGTTTGTTGTCAGTAGCGGGGTCAATGATGGTGGGGTAAACTATAGGGGATGAGAAAACAAAAGGCTAGAACAAACTTTTGTCTTAGACCTGACGCCGTTAACACCGTCAATCCAGATATACTCCGCCAAAATTATCCCTTTCTGATCTAGGTTGAGAAATTTGACGAGCTATTGTTGAAATCAATCAGCTTGAGCAAGTATTTCGGACGTTGGTGGTAGGGAATTTTACATTCGCCGTGTTAGAGATGATGGTAGAGTTCTCGGTCTGTGTATGGCGGCAAAGTTAGCGAGAAAGTAAAAGGCAGGAGGAAGAGAAGCAGAGAGTATTCCGCACCATCGTGATTGACTATTTGGTCTGAAAAACAAGTTGTGTTGAGTAAAAAGCTGTCGTTGATGATGGGGAGAGAGAGGAAGGAGACGGCGGTTTTAAAGGGAGGAATTTCGAGACAAAAAAGCCAAGACACCCTATTCGGACACGGGAGAAAATAAAACCCCTTTTGCTTTTTTTTGGGTGATGTAGGGTGAGGGTCGACAGGGGGGGGACACTTGCCACGCCAAGCGAGATGAGAATTTCGACACTTTTAGATGATCGTGAGTGGGGGAAAGATTGTGTACGCTTTTTTCACTTTGTATTCTAATACCGGCATCACAACTTCGTGATTGTGGATTGGAAGTTTGTAAAACTGGTTGCTATTACAGGGGATTTTTCGCCACTATCAATTCCCAGTTTGAAGCGGACCTTTTGCTCGAACACCGGTGCCCCCAATATCATATCATGATGCTAAAAAGTGCCTCGAGACATGCCTGGAGTTTGTTGTACTGCACTGCACTGTAATATCTGTACATGCAACTACAAATGCTGGCCTCTTCACCTTGCTTTTGGAGGTACAGTAGGCTACTGTAGTTGCATTGTGTTACTGTAGACCTACCTTGCTACTCTAGTTCTAATTATACGAGCAGAATACAGTTGCCTGTAGCCTCGTCCTGCGGGATACCTTGTGCCCTGTGCATCCTTGGGTTTGTCATTACTCGAGTATAGGACATGCCAGTCCCATTTATTTTGTATATTTCGTATTTCTCGCATCCCTGAACTTGAAGCGGCTGTATAGCTGAGCCCCTCCTCAACAGCCTAACTACCTACCCTACATGACAATATTCATCCCGGAGCTATGGTATCATACCGTTTACCGCTGCTCACTGGTTACACATACCGGGTCTATTGGCAACTTTGGTAACTACTGCACGATGGGTGTCTTCACTTCAAACCATGTCCTTGTTGTACCAGCGAAATACCTCACCGTTTCTTTTCTCCCTTTCTTTCTCCCTTGGTCCCTACCTTACTATACCCAGTTTATTTCAGGCGTTTCCCCACCAACTTTCAGAAATACTGTAGCTAGAAAATTATGGCAGCATTGTTACAAGTAAAGAGAGAAAAAGAAAATATCATATCATATCATATCATTGTGGGACAGATGCACTGCATATCCGTTCTTTTTCTCTATCAACTCTCACAGGTGGAAAACGCCGTTGCAAAGAGCGATTAAAAGCCTCGAAGAAAAGGAACGATTGTCGCGTGGTTTCAGCCAGGAGTAACGCAGGAGGTAAAAATTTTCAAAAACCGTCCGTATCCGATCAACGGGGGATACTACGAGTATTCCCCGGGTTTGCTCTTCCTCTTTCTCTCTTTCCTTTTTTCCCTTCAATTTCAAAATTTTTCTTCTCCTTACCACTTTTCTCCCCTCCCCCTCCCCTCCGCCTGTTCTGCGGATATCAGTCGGGGGTCTTAATCTACGATTTTGTTTTTCTATGAAGATTGATCCATTTTTCACCCATCTTTTTTTCTTTACCTTTCCTAGGCCCCTCATTCGCTAGAAGAGAGAAAAAGAAAAAGAAAAGAAAAGCAAAGACAAATTACTTATCAGGCCCCTCCTCATGCAGGGTTTAACTCCAGCGCACCGATAGCGATGGATGTCAGGCTGCAACCGTCAAATTTGCCTAGAAAGCTCTTTCCCTTTCCTTATCAGAAGGGATCGTGTGTGTTGCCCGATAAGCATGTGTAAGCTCTCCGGCGGCCGGCCCCTCAACTTTTTGTTTGATGACCGCAACCCCCCGCCTGTTGTCCAAAAAAGAAATAAACTACATAAATGCCAAACGTAAGGAGGGGGGGAGAAACCGTGATATCTACATGGAGAAGGGAGCTTTAAAGCTCTGCAAGCACCCTTCCCACCCCTTGTCCCCGATTCGTACATAGCTTGCAGTGGGGGAGTGATATTTACGTTCGTTTCTGACATAAACTCTCAGAGGAAAACCTGTTTCGAGTGAGTCTAACAGGATCGTGGTGAGTCTCCTTCGTACTAGTTAGCGAAAGCAAGACCGTTGCGGGAGCGGGAGAGGGAGAGATAGCATAGCTGCGATTAGGTAAATGACAACCAGAGCAAAGAACGGAGATGGAAGCGAAAGCAGTGGAGAGGAAGGCGGGATCCGGAGAGGAAACTAGCGAAGACTTCTAGAATGAAAACCATCACTTTCAGAAGATCTAGATTTCGAGGCCGTTATGGTAGCTTTGCAAGCTCCTCGGTTGACTTCGCAAGGTACGTTACTCCCATTACACACCAGGCGGTCTCGCAGTTAACAGGTAGTGTTCAGTAAGTTACAAGTGCCCGAATAGCTTCATCCTCTTCCCCACTACTCACCACACCTGAGCCCGAGAGGAAAACTGACTTCCCCTGCCTCTCATTTCCCCCCTTTTCGTCGTCGGGGTAGCTTGATTGTTTGGCAGGCGGAAAGCAGGACCAATGGGGGAGAAAACAATTACGGCATCAAAACTCAAAAGAGTCTAGCAACAAGAAGGGAGGACTAGGAAGAAAGGCTTCAGACTCGAACCATCGTCGTTGCAAACTTTCTGTGCCCACCTTACCGTAAATTATACACCCCTTACCAAAAATACTTACTATTTACGTTCGACATAAATATAGCCGGGCCTCGAATTGCTAGAACAGGACAGTGGTCAATGAATGGGTTTCACGGCGGTGGAAGTTGCATGCGTGCATGTCTGTGTTATTGGAAAGGGAACAGAGGCGCCGCACCTCCAACATACGTAAGTGTACAAAGCGCGGCTATCAAAGGACAACCGGCACTTGTGTTGATGGTTTTATGGATGGAACATACTACTTTCTGCGGAGTGTCTGCATTGCGGTAGCGTTGGTGGGCCAGCCAGCAAGACAGTCACCGGGTGGACAAAGCACAAGCAAGCCCGTGTCTTTGGGTTATGTTTACGCTTTAGAGCCATTTCTGTGTTGTTATATCGTGACTTGGCTGCACTGTTGCTTGTTACCTTGCTTGCTGCAATCGCTGACCGACGCCGGAACTTCTTTTGGACGGTTGTGGGCGTTCCGGTAGGGAAAAATGGTTATCGGGGCATCGTAGCTCTGCCCGAGCACTCGTGGCAGGCAAGAAGTACCCGATAACAGGGATTCGCATAATGTATAGCAAAAAAGCCCGTGCCTATCCGGGTTCCTATACAAATTCACGACCCCTCTTACCTCCTACGAGCCGCTAGGGCAGGCCAGCCGCACTGAGTGCGGAGCTGGAAGGTGCGAGTTTAGCTCGGAATAGAAGATCTTTCACAATGCATCTTCCCTGAGCATCAATTTGTGTGAGAAGTCACAAGAGCGCTGGGAGAGTGAGGATATTGTGCTGCTAGACATGACAGATATAAGAGCATAACATCGGGTGTTGTGGAACCTCGAAAACCAAATCAAGCTCGGGCAAAAAAAAAAAGGGAAACTTCCTTGCGCAGACTTGGACGGCCATACAAAACCAAAGTAAACCTAGGTCAGACACCGCACAAAGAAAATGAACAAGGGGTTTCAACTCTCCCATACATCGGACTACAAACAAATCCCCCATCTGAACTATCTTCCAAAGCTCTGCTACTCATATTGCGTGATACCCTGACAGCCTACAACTGCTAAATTACCCCATATCCAAACGAAACCAAACCGGTACCTGCATCAGCGCCAAGCCCTACTCTCCTCCCATCACCTCTCTCGCTCTTAATCCTATTTCCCACCCACCTGTCTGACCAACAAAGAAAACTTCCAGAAGAGCGCCCCCGCCCTGCCGGTTTTCATTATCAAACGTCTCGGCCCAATTATCAACATAGCTTGCAACCAAACTACCGTGAATCGATCGGGGACTAAATATACACCTCACTTCAGGTACTCGAGCACTAGCTTAGGTATGATACTTACGACACTCCACGTCGCAGGCTTTGAACCCACGGGGCCCCAAAAGTGATGATCTCCGACAAGGAGCAGACGACAGGAGTAAAGTTTTTTTCTCTCTTTGTTTTTTTTTCTTTCCTCCCTTCTTTCTTTCTTTTTCCCCGATGGTTCGCCCGCCCCCCCCGTCTTCCGCTGCCCGGGCAATAAGTGGGTGTGGGGAACCCCCACATCGCCTGTTTCTTGCTTACGTTCGGGACTAGACTGGTTAGAGGATCTGGGGGTCCTTGGCTGCTGGCAAGAGAAACATATCATCCCATCTGTCACGCTCATGTATTCATACAAAGTGGATATCGGAAGTGGCCGATGCTTGTGATGTGATGTTTCGTATCGGGGGGCCCCGCCGGCGGTAGTTTAGTGATGAAGTGGGGTGTACTGTAATATTGTATCATAGCTATGGCCATATTGATATTATATTGTTTGCCGAGGATAGGGGTGGTGGTGGAAGAGGTGGAGGTGGAGGTGGAGGGGAGGGGATTGTTCACATGGATTGTGTTAGAGATATCATACCTGCGATACAAGGGGGGGGGGTACCGTAGGGGATTGTCGGGCTTTCCCTCTCACGTGCCATCGAAAGGGTTTTTCCGGGCGTGGGTAGGGGGGCGAAAAGCTTCAGCCACGGGACGGAATATAGCGAGGTTGGCACGGATGGACGGACTGACGGACAGATGGAGGGACGGATGGATGGAGGCGGGGTAGATTGGCGGGGGGGTTTACTGTAAAGTATGTAGGTACGTAGGGGTTTTGCTTAATGCTTCTCCCGTTTTGTACGGTGTAAGTGTAGCAACTACATGTATCATACAAGCAAGACCCCATCCTAGATTGACTAAAGCTAGGGTGTCACGCACTCTACTCTACTCTAGACTATCCTCGAATATAGTTTGGGCAACGACAATATGATACCAGTCCTTGGCACCGAATTCCACTGACGTTGTACGACTGCTGTTGCATATTTTTTTCATATTTTTTTTTTTCAGTGCGTCACCAGCGAAACGGAAAACGGGAGCAACTTCAACCCGGCCACTCGAGTCTAGGATAGTTTACATGTAGTACTCGTATGCTGTGATGATACCGGTAGGTTACGAGCACCCGGCAAAGCGAGCAGGAGAGTAGCGCTTAAGCGCCTTGGGTTAGAAGACTCGTACAGGTACTTAGTTGCAACCTTCTCAGTCAACCATGGTTTGTTATTCTTCCTTACCGTAGTATTGCTCAATAGCAAGCAACATGCAGTTATCATCTACCCGCCTTTTCCTATTTACTTCCTTAAACTATTTCTCTCATTGACGGGAAGTTTATTCATCTCTAGCTCGCACTCATAAACCCTAATTGAGTATGGAGCGTACCCCGTTCTGGCTTTGAATGATTGTACTGGAGTGAGGATCATGGGCAATATCCCCAAAAGTGTGGTCTGACCATCAGATAAGACATCCAATCCATTTGGCATGATACCAATCCCGTACTTTGTGGGGAGGTATAGTATTTGACAAGCCGTGATTCGAGCGGTTCGCCATCTCAAATCATGATTTGAGGAGAAAAGCTTCAGAGTGTGTGTATGTGAATATTTAGTTAAAGCTATGATATTTTTGTCTTGTACCAACTTGACTATTTGTATTTTGTTGTATGTTATGATAAATGCTAGTTAATCTTCAGGTTACTTCTCATACAGTTAGCCCCAAATTGTGATTTGGAATAGAAATTGAAAGCTGTATAATATAATAGCCACGTTTAGGAGAGGGATGTCTGCAAATCGTGAAATCAGATCATGATTCCAAATCATGGCGTGCCAAATACCCCTGATGGAAAACCTCTGGCTTCATGTTCGAGTCTGTGTACTACCGGCAACTATTTCATCGATATCTGAAATTATGGACTAGGCAACTACATTTTAATGAACGAATCTATTTCGTTCATGCGGGTTGTTTCCCCAGGTGTTGGGTGTCCCTCCCGGTCCGAATGGGTGCGTGCCTTGCTGATCTACGAGTACTGCCGTGAAATCTCATGGAATCCACCATATCCGTAAGCCTTGTAGTCTCCAGATTTACAGGCAGGGTCTCTGAGAAGGATTAGCGATTTCCTGGCACAGCATGATATCACCCCTTTAGACGTCTCTCATCCCGCAATTGCCATTCGCAATTCTGCTAACCTGCCAAACTAAGCCTATCCAGGGCTGACAGGCTGATAAGCGGATAACCCGATAATGGATTGGCGGGGGGGGCTTTGTGGCGTTTAGCGAACAGTGGCGAATTCGGGCCATGATCTAAACTTGAGGATCTAATCAGATCTTCTAAACCCCTCTCTCGGCTGTATGCGGGTGAGCACGGCTGAAAGGGTTGGAGGCATCGCTGCAGACCGGGGAGATAAGAGGAAAGCCGCAGTCAACAAAGGCTCCAGGATGTGGAAAATCCAAAAGGAAACTTCCTGCCGGATCTCGACACTTCCGGGAGCTCGGTATTATTGGGCTAAAGACCTAGGACCAGCTACCAAAGTAGTTTCATACTGGTAATTCGTTTCCAGCTCCAGGGGAGCCCTCGAGGGGGGGAAGAATTGATCTGATTAGATCATGTTGGGGCAGGGGGGATTGGATCGATCTGATCATATTTTGATGAGATACTGATCGTACCGATAGTGTCAGCCACCAGAAACCGATCCCCTTGTTCATCATTTTTTTCCCGTTCGCTCGGTTGGAATTGAAAGGCGTTTGCGAACACGACCACAAATGTCGTTCAATTACGAGTGCCGCAGTAACGATACAGTAATACGTGTTATAAAAAGGTAGCGTCTTGGAATAAATTAGCATGTGTTCCAAATTCCCTTCTCCTCATCCCCGTCCAACACTCACCTTATCGGGGAACAGGGTCGATAGAATTAACGAAGCGCCGATTGTCGGTGCTGCTGTGGCGGGCTTTTCTCCAAGAGCTGTCTTGTTGGTGGGGTCAGGGGCTCGTCCGTTGTCGGATTTGGTTGGGTGAGGGTCGATTTCAGTAAGATACCCGGCACCCTCTGCAGAATAGTGTTGCGCACAACGGAATCTGTTCAGATTGAAAATCCTGCATGAGCGTCTCAACCCCGGGGCTGAATGCCTCAATTAGTCGACGGATTGTGAGTTAAGTGGCGGCATCAAGGTGACAGATCATGTCAGCGGTGCGAGAGCCTTCTACTCGAGTACCTGTGATTGAGGGGCAGTTGTGAACACGGCTGCTGTTGCATACCGGAAAAATCCTGCCTTTTTGCCTAGATCTTGACGGACTAGAGTAGCGGTTGTGTTCGCAAACGTGGTTCAATTACGAGGAACGCTGTGTCCGGCCCTCAATGCTCTAGACTGCCGCACTATGATACACCACTATGATAAGTACTTACTGTGCAAAAAGATATCAGTATCAAAGGCCAAATATCCCCAAACCGATGGCCCCCATGATCGTACAATCACCCCATCGGCATGCCGTCCCATGCCATACCGTACTGTACATATCATGCAGCCACCGAACACCTAACAACCACATCATAATTCAACACTCTCCACCTCCTCTCCCTCCCCCCATCTTCACATGGGGAACCCCTAGCATAACAGATCAGACGCGCAAACCCTTCACATTCCCCCCATTGTATCAAGAAAAGTACACGAACCTTGGCTTACACAGCATCACGGCCAACCAATTAAAACCAGGGCACCCCCCCCTCCCCATTGATGACCCCACTCTATATATAACTCACCTTACCTAAACTTCAGGCGAGTGAGGCCTTTTGTGAGCAGGCCTAAGCCGTTTCTATAGCTATTGTGGAGGAATTTGGCAGGTCGGTATCGGAGGTTACACCAAGGCTGAGGAGAGGATGGCCGAGGATAGGCGGGCCAATGGTGCATCGATGGCAAGGTACTATTTATAGAGTGCGAGTGAGAGCGTGTGATTACGCCGCTCTGTGTGTGCTGGAGAACGGGGCAGGTTGAGCAAGGTTCTCGGGCCTTGAATTGTAGTTATGCACTGTGATAAAGGATATCGTGGCAATTATGGCTCAGGATCATTTGGGCCTCTGCCAGTTTGCACTAGGAATTGAGCAGAATAGAAGGCTCAAGGGGTGAGTGAGGTGCAGTGTGCCTTGGCACGATTTTGGTGCCCTTGGTGGCTCTGAAGCGGTGAAATATGTAGCGAGACACACACTAGGGTTTGTGATTTGCTGAGAATATTGGGCTTGGTAAGAGTGCTGAGCTATTTGGGTGGTGGGAAAGGTGAAAATCGTATTTTCTGGCCAAGTCTGGCAGCCTTAGCGTCTAGTTGGAGGTTTGACCGTTTCGGGGGCATCAATGGATAATAGTAGAAAATGAAAAATCCTTAAGACTATGATATTTCTTTGCTCAACTATATAAACATTAAAATTTAATAATCTATCTAAAACCCAACAACCTCTAGTATAGTGCTCTTAGTAGTCTAGTTAGAAGAGCCGTTGATGGCCATCAGACTGATATGGACAGAATGTCAAGGGCAAGGACAGTAGGTACTACTAGTTAAAGGTTTCCTTTATAGACACTATAATAATATATTTTTACACAATTAAATTTATATAATATTATTTATTAATTTTATTTAAGCCTTGTTTGACATACTATAAATGTTATGGTATTTCTAGTTATTCTGAGTAGTTCTGGTTGTAAAAGAATACGGCCCTGTTTGGTATGCAGAAAAAATGGCATTTTTTTATGGCACTTTTGTGTGGGGTTACTAAAGTATTTGTGCATAGTGGGAAAACTCCATAAAAGCAGTTACATTGATGAAAAAGTGAGCCAATATTTAGGTTTACCGGATTTTAGACTCATGGTTTAGTGTCTTCTTGTTGTGTAAACCTTGAAATAACAAGAACTATTGCCAAACACAATTATTTCTGAAAAATAACACTTTTTTAAAATAGCATAAAAGCCATTTTCGGGAAAAATGCCATTTTTTTATATGGTAGTGTGCCAAACAGGGTCTGAACATAACTGCTTACAACCTCTACTCTTTCCCTATTCTGCCTGTTCCTATAATCTTTCTACTTCCATTCTGATCTCTGTATTCCTGCTTAGAAAATACTGTTTAGAACATCCAAATACATGCCCAAACCTGAAGCTATATATGTGAATCCTTAGTGTATTTCCAAATCTACAAACAAGTGGGTTCCCAGACGCTATCTAAAGAACAATGGAGATATCCAGATAGTCTGGTCAGCAGTATTTCCGATAGTAATGTCTTGTCAAATAAGTATCTTGATTTTATATATCCTATTTTGCACTAGGTTTAAGACTTACTTACTATAGTATTCATTCAGGGTATACTAACTGGTAAGCTTTAATCTTATTTTTCATTTTTTCCCATTTGCTACTTAATTTGTTATCATTTAATTTTCAATTTTCCTACTTCTTTCAAATTGATTGTCTGCTTGCTCCTTTTCTGCTTGTATACACTTCTGCTTGCCTATTTGCTTATTTGCTTATTTGCCTACTTACCTACTTACCTACTTACCTACTTACCTACTTACCTACTTACCTACTTACCTACTTACCTACTTACCTACTTACCCAACTACCCAACTACCCTGTTGTCTATTCCTTTTTTATATATTCTCTATTTACACTTGTTTATGACTCAGAATTGTTCTCCTTATTTACTGCTTTTAGTCTTGGGACAATTTTAGAATACTTGATTACCACCCACTTTATTTTATTTTATTCTTATCCATGTACTAGTATGATTACCACCCACTTTATTTTATTTTATTCTTATCCATGTACTAGTATGATTAACCCTCGCTTCACTCATTCAATATAATCATATCCGCCAGTAAAATACTGGACTACAAGATATAACCGTGCCGAGGTTGCGGCGGTGGCCACAACCCCTGGATGTTTGCAGGCTCACAACCTGGAGCACTCTAAAGACTGCCTGCCAGCTCAACACAACTTTGCAGCTCAACACAACTTTGTGGCTTACTATAGAAACTCTGTGGCTCAACACAACTGTATGGTGCAACGCAACTTAGTGTCTCAGCATAAATTTGTTACTTAGTATAACTTTGAGGCAAAATATAATTTTCTTTAACATAAAAGAGTACGCAGGCATATTATCCCATGGAGGATAATACTATCAAACTTGTACTAGCCTTGCCAGTGAACGGCCTTTTGAGCAACTTGATTGGAGAAGCAGAAACACAGCAGCGGGCCACTTGGTGATGGAATATTCTCTCTAATAATTTCTCATCACTAACAGAGGAAAAAGGTGCATGGACCAGGCTACAAGTTTGACAGTAGAATCCTCTAAGGGATAATATGCCTGCGTACTCTTTCATGTTAAAGAAAATTATATTTTGCCTCAAAGTTATACTAAGTAACAAATTTATGCTGGGACACTAAGTTCCGTTGCACCATACAGTTGTGTTGAGCCACAGAGTTTCTATGGTAAGCCACAAAGTTGTGTTGAGCCGCAAAGTTGTGTTGAGCTGGCAGGCACTCTTTAGAGTGCCCCAGGTTGTGAGCCTGCGAACATCCGGGGGTTGCGGCCACCGCCGCAACCTTGGCACGGTTAGAGTTTCATAGTGGATTATCAGAAATCCGTTTCCTGTGCTTAATCATCCTACTTTCCCCAGTTTGGGGAACAGGAACTAGAGTCATAGCCGGTCACTCAGTGCAATATTGTCACCACTGTTGTGGATATAAGCACTTCTGCAACCAGATCTCTTTCACCCGTTGCCACATCGATCATCCACCTATTCCCTGCCTTGCCTGTCTTTTCCAATTTTTTCATTCCTGTCCGAGTACGGAGCTTATGGGCCGTACTCGAGTGCCTCCGTAGGGATCGAGCATGGCACGGAACTGTATGTTTGTGTTCGGTGCTGGATCTAGATTCACGCTTGTGGGGAGGGAGTTGTTTGTTGCTATTTGAGGATGTTAATAATAACGCACTATCCTATTCGGGATTGGGATCAGTTATGGGGTATTTGGTAAGGTTTAGGATTAGATAGTTAGGAAGGGTTGGCTTTGGAAGCGGTGTTAGGAGAGATTGTTGGTGGTCATGCATGAGTTCCCAATAATTCTACCTTGGGTGATAATAGATCATGCTAAATTTAGTTCCTAAAGAGAGATACTATCCATCAACTCATAGAGTACAAGACTTGTGATAAACCCAACCGAGCACGCGGAATAACTAACCCCCTCACAACGGCCGAATATAATCCACCCAAAACCACACATCTGCCGCGGCACAAACCCCATCATTAACCCCTCTGCTAATCTATCATATCGCATCAGTCACATTCCCCTCCAGCATCAAGCAAGGAAGCACAAAAAGGATAGCTAGGGCTCACAGTCCATTCCCCCCCATACTCGCCCCCACAAGTCTGCCACTTCAAGTCTCCGTTTAGACTCAATATATGCCTCCCACGCTCATTGCACCCGATCTCGAACTTGCCAGCAATGGCTCCGCTGGGAACACTACGTCCGAACTTGAAGACGTAGCCGGTGTCTGGCCCGCCCGGGTTCTTCTCAAGGTAGCCTTGCTCTAGGTCCTCAGGCCCGCCGCCGTCGATGAAACGGTAGATGCCGCCACTGCGGAAGAATGGGATCACGCTTACGGGAAACGGGCGGGCAGGCGGCGAGATAGTTAGCTGCGAGCGGGAGAGGTAGGGCTGGAGGTCGTTCAGGGCCGGGATGTGTGACTTGTAGGTTGTTAAGGTGAAGGAGTTGTTGTAGTTTATTGTGCAACGCGCGGTGGTCGAGGCTGTGTGGAAAAGAAGAAGGAGGAGGAGGGAAAAGAGGGGAGAGACATGTTGGAGGTTCATGATTGTAGTAGTTGGGGAGAAAGGTATGTAGAATCGCAGCTACCAAGGGGGAGTTCTAGAGTTCCCTGCGATAGTTATATGTCTATCTCCAGTGCTGGATAACACTCCAGAATATGGCAGGGCGGTGGAATCCCACCGATCTTCCTTACCCCGATATAGATACCCGCGGGGGTCACAACACAACACTACACCTCGTATACCACCGTGTTCCAATTCGTCCGGAAAAACTCACGTGACAGTTCTAATCACGATTCTAACACAGCCATCGTGCATCATCTCGTATTGAGAAACCACACCTACCGAACGTGACACCCTTTGATCGACGGCTGAGCGCAAAACCTTAATCCCCTGCATCCGATTAACCACCACTCCAATAGCAATTGTATAAGCCACGCGCACGAGGTCGGATATTAATTGTGAGATATAGCACGAGGTGATACTGCTCTACCACACCTAGGCTTATCGTATTCCTGAGACCTCGTGGTTTCCCTCGAGAGAGCAAGGAAATTTCGGGATCCGAAACCCCAGCAATACATGCTGTATCGTCAACTCCGCGACCACTCGGCGGTCCCGAAGCTCCTTGAGCAATGAATTGAAGATTCTACTGGTGTCTCATGCTTTCCTCCTTGGAATAGCAACATACCGGTGCCCGAGTCCCCCCGCAGAGAACCCCCACCCTCTTTGTAATGACTCTGCGGGGCCGTGGAAAAGGCAGACAGGTACAGCCTCGTTCGCAAACTTCTCGCGGATCAAGAGGTACCAGGGAAAAAATATTGGCAGTAACAAATGTACTGGTACAAGTGTCTGCAGAAAACCTGAAGTGCAAATTCTTGTACCGGTACATGAGTTGTCCCCAGACTTTTGCTAAGATACCTACCGATCAGCGAGAACTTTGCGAACGAGGCTGTATTATACCAATTCTTGCCCTAGAAACACGAGTATATGTTGTGGACGTCGGGAGGCGTGTTGTCCGGCAGTTCCTCGTGGCGGTGAGATTAGTCACCATAGATATAGTACTAAGTTACTTACCGAATGTCAAATATCATAAGCTATTCGTGCGACTGGCCGTTGAGTGAGCAGGATTGGATAGTGCACGAGTGAGGGTTAACGAGTAGGACTGGGATGAGGAAAGTGTGTCTCGCAAAAGGAGGGAGAGCCGGTCATGCAATGACTCCACAGGGGGGAGTTGTTCTGGTGCGGTAGCATCGCGGCTAGTGTTTGCCACGAGCGGTGAAGCTCGAGCTTTTGTGATATTTGATCCTCTGAAAAGTTTTATCTCAAATCTGGAAACGGGTAGGGCGGGAGGGAACGGGACTGAAAGGGGACAGGTGAAGAGAGGGGCTGGTGAAAGCGGGAGTGGACAGGTATCGCAATATGAATCCTAGTTGAGGCCCGGAAAGAAGAAACGGTATGAACTTAATATTTGAAGGGGTTTCCTTATGGGAATCCATTTCCACACATCATTGGAGGCCTAAATGTCAGCGTGTAGTTTAGTATTGTAGGGTGCAAAGCAAATGTTTTCTCTAACTCTATGGCTTGCACGATTGTTGATTCAAAAGACAAGCATTTCCAAGGAATGAATTGTGCCGACCCGAGTCAGATTAACCCCAACCAAGCTTCGGACCTCTTGCGAGCATCAATTTCAAAACCAATGGAATCTCGATCCATGAGAATCCTTCCGACTTCCAGCTGTTCTGCCTTTGAGCAGGCGATATCTTGTATCGATCAACAAATTCAGGCTCGAGCCCTGTGGTAAAGATCGAGCGGCTCGAGTCTCGTTGCTCATCAGCCGAGCCGGATCGAGCCCATGGTCCGGCTTGACTCGAGTCGGCTCGTAATATACACTAATCGCGGCGATGTCGGGTATCACTGTGAGAAACGATACGGTACTCTGGTGTGAAAGGAATGTACTCATTGTAGATATATAGGACCCGCATGATATCTTTGGAAAAGCCATGGCGAAATGGTCCGACTACTCTCGGAACCCAGCCTCTTTTGGATCTGCGGGGCTAATGCTTGACAACCTGCGTTCGTCCGAGTAGGTGGTGAGGTAGATTCTCTGGAAGACACCCAAGAGAGAAGCAGAGACCCGTGCAGGAATGGTGTCGATGAAGGCAACCAAAGATAGTGTTACGATGCAGCCACTCACTACCCACCGCACTAAACTCCTTCGTTGGCTTTAGCTAGAAAATTTCAAGCAAAGGAACAAATCCTTAGAAGGGTAAGATGTGGTGGAAGTTAAGTAAACAAAAAAATAGGTGGCTGTTGGCAAGTAGAGTGAAATTGTGATAGAGGGAGAAGTGATGGTGAGGTCTCTATCTTAGGTGCCCGGGGAAGTGTAATTCCAGACCGGAAAACCTCCCCGCTCAGCTTTCCTCCGCACTTCTTCTAGCTGCTTGGGAAGTGCTTCAGCGAAGATCAGGAGAGGAGGGGACTTGCAAGACGGGCATCCAAGCCGGGTGCTCCAACTGGGGAAGTGTAACCTTGTGCAATGAGTTCCAAGGGGTTCGCGGGGGTCGGAGTTCCCATGTGAATTATCTAGCTTTGCGGCCTCACCTGTTAGCGATACCCAGCGGTATTTTCCCAATTTTGGATCTGATACTATTCTTGAATCCAATGAGACGCCGATTAACTCAGGCCATATCCAAAGTAAAGATGTTTAATGTAGCAAATTGGTCCTGTCATATCGGAGCTCCTCTTGCCCATCTAGCATCTTGCCTGCTTCGACAGTCATGATAGGTGCCTACTGTTTGCAGACTGCCTCAGTTGCTTCTCCGCCTCCCTCAGTGCAGCTGCCACAACCGTCGGAGGAGTCCCTAGAAGGTAGGACTCGTTCGATTTGTAAGTTTACCCCCAATATAAACACTAAAAAGTGCCACCAAATAAACAAAAACCTGGAACCCCAGCCATGAAGATAACCCAGCAGTGAGTGGGGGCTATTTTAGCTTTAGCCCAGGACAAGGCCCACAAAAAAAGAAAAGGGGGGGTCCAAGGGTGGAGTCTCCCTTGACCCCACTATGATTCATGCCTAGGTTAGCTTGTATGGTACCATCAAATGAACAATGATGAGGGGGGGGCTTGTTTGGGATCATTGAGTGATTCCAACTCCGGATCTAATATCAGGAGGTTGTTCTGCTGGGGCGTCTTCGTTGACTTTTGGGTTAGATTCAACGGGTCACTTGCCAGCTTGCGTTTTGTGACTGGCGGAGAGAGACCTAGAATACAGTACGAACAAAAGCGAGTGATGGTACATGAATACATACAAGCGTCCTCCTTGTCCTATCTATTAAGATTCGAATCTCGAGATTCGCTCTCTACCTCTCTGGTTAGTCCCGGTTCAGTACTGTGGGGATTGGGACGCCCCAGCCACCCCCCCAAGCAGACTTTCATTTGTCCCCTATTTGCATTTACGCCTTCATAAGATTGTGGGATGGCTGCTGTTGTGGGCACTGCCTATGTGAGTGGGCTTTCATGATGCGCTCCAAAACTGCCTCTACCTCCTACTTGCTAGCAACCATAGACAACGGTAGACTAAACACCTCTAAGAGCGCGGTGGGGCGAAAAAATTGCTGTAACGAAGATCAATTCCGTTTTTCTCTTTCTTACTTTCCTCTCTTCGTGTGTTAGCAAGCATAAATTACCTACTATCATACCCCGATCTTCACCCTCTACACAGTTGGGCTGGTCTATCGCCCACGGACCCTTTCGAGACCCAGTTCTGCCCTCTTATCACCATATGCCACGGGCCGCCAAATTTAATGACACTCCATGACAACATATTATCCCTTGGACCGATAAGACTCTCAAATCCGTATCATGGCTTGTGCGCAGCTTTTGCTAGGCCGTGATCAGGAATTCTTGCGAATAATTTCTCATCGCTAAGAAAAGCGATGTGGCACCAGTCTTGCAACAAGTTTGAGAGTCTCATCCATCCAAGGGATAGGGAGATGGTGTTCAAGTATCTGGGTCTGGGTACCATCTGGGATTCCTCTCTGAGGGTAGACTATCCGTCTAACTAGGAGGAAACAGCATTGAAGTCCCCTATAAAAGGCTGCCTCACAGCACATATTAGACATCCCAAGAAACAGTATGGAGTTTGGGGGTTCTAGCACGGAAAGTCACATTGAATTCTATACTAGGTTCGAGGTCCCCTATACCAACATCCCATAGTTTTGCCTCTCAATCAGGAGATAGATTTTGGGTTTGCCAACCAGGATTTACCTTCGGAGCTACTGCAAGTACCAGCTCTGTAAAGCAGTCCTTAAAAACACCTCTTCATGTGAAGGAAGCACACCCCGTACTGGTTGGTGGTCTGAGGGCTTCGAGCCTGCCGGCGCTATGGAATATGCAGGAAGAGGAAGGACTTAACACAGAGGAGGTATGACACATACGTCATTTTTTCGCATCGCCTCAAACCATCTAAGAGCAATTGCAATAGATAACAAAGAACACAAAGAACGTACTAGTTGCGTCACTTTGGGCATCTAAAATCGCTGACAGTTTTCTTTAGCTACATTGGGTTGGGACAAGCCCCCCTGGGGAGCTATATAATAGGGTAAAGTTAAATGCCATGGTATTTCTTTGCCAGCCCAGGGCTTCTCACATCAACATAGAGCACAGGCCCTATCTATGTCCGGAGGACATATTGCAATCCTCTAGACGTTAGGGAAATGTGGGGCTGTGTAAATTCGATCAGGGAATCTTTCCTATGGCTTCTGGCACGCTCCCTCATCTTGGAGTGGCACTAAATTTAATTGGCACTGATAACCCTATCATTATTTTTTAAGGAGGGAAGACAGGCGAATGGCACAGCATACCTACTAACATAAACCTGATTTTTCTCTGTCCTGCTATCTGTCGCCTCCCCAAGTGCGAAGCAGAATCCTACACCCCATACTAGCCCAGTTGGTAGTTAAACTTTTGGGCAAATGGTTTGAGGGGGGGAAGTTGCTAACTTAGGGGCTATAACTATTGATATACCCGAGGATACCCACCAAAACGAAAGATGAACCTCCCAGATATTTCCCTGAGAATATAGTGGAGTTGGTCTATTGCAAGAGACCCAACCGGGGGGGGAGTGACAGTATGCATTACAACTGGTTGCGGGCATTCGAGTGCCTCAAAATTAAAGTTAAAGGCTAACCAGAAAACTAGAGAACATGTCCCTAAGAATCGTTTACTACAGGTAGTCGTAATGATGACACATGCAGCTCTAGATGCTCAAGAGTGACGCGTACTAGGATGGTTACCAATCCCACTTTTGTGAAGAACTCGAATGGCTCAAAGCCGAAACGTCAAGGGGGATTTTGTTTTTCTTCTTTCTTCCTTCCTTCCCTCGTCCTAGTGTATGGATCTTCGCCAGCCCCACCTGGTCTTGTGGGAGAGAGACATCCTGATAGGATATGAATAAGGTACCTCGATACCCGGACAGAGAGGGAAGCGTCTTTGCTTTTTCTCAGCTACTCTTCGGGTTGTGTTTTAAGTGTTGATGTGTCTAATTGGCACATCGGTATCACAGGGCGAACGGATTACCGTGGATCGGAAGTTAAAGAGAGGTAAGAAATGTGTGCCTAACCAGCTTTGCTATCGATAACTCACAGAAAAGCCAGGAGTATTCATATAACACGATAATCACATCTTGATCCTTCCACGGACAACCACACCCCCCTGCGCACATCCATCATGGCAAAAGAAAGCCTAATAGAGAATCCCTTCCATGGATCACGGTAGCCCTAGGGAAACAAAACGATCCACAACGCCCCTAGAGCATAAAGGGAACCTTCGGAATCACTACAGATGAACGAGCAGCCTCCAGCAATCTCAGCATTATATTTAGGTATTATATTCGAAGAACGGGGAACCTTAGGAGATGGGGGGTTGCCCCTTGCAGCATGGCACGCTGAGCAGATTGATGGGATTGATGGAGCCCAGTATGCCTGTTGTATAATGGATACACAAACTCCAGACGGTTATTCTTGACAAGATGCCATTAACTTGCACACTGTGATCAATCTCTGAGAGACTTTGGATACGACATAGCTCTATTCCTCATGCGAGACGGTGATGCCACAATGGAAGGGAGAAAGAAGGAAGGTGTCCCTCAGTCCAAGAGAATCCCAGTTCACTTACGGACTTAATCGGCGGTACGAATACCCGCAATGTCAATTCGTTCTAAAAAGAACCGCTATTACATGCCACTAAAATTTGGCCCTTTTGCTTTGATCCGGGTAGTATGCGATAGCAGTTCTTTCCAAAGGCACTTCGACATTACGAGTACTGTATTTAATACAGTCCCACCGGTAGTGCACACCATGGGAGTACTTGGGTGTGAAGGTAAGTGATCGGAAGAAAAGTGGTGTTGCACTAACCACTTTTTTCCGATCACTTTTTGCTCTAGGCTGGTACTGACTCTCAACAACCACCAGCCAAACAAACCATCCCATTACCACATCCCCCAATTCACCCCATTCCACACCTCCTCGGCCCCTCAAGAATTTCTCTCTTCACCAGCCTCAGCACCTTCACGTGGCGGCTACCGCCCCCCCCCGCCGGCGGGGACAGCCATAACACGGCGATCACACCAGACTCGCACCAGACAACAACCCTACGCACCTCTTTACTACCCACCTCAAAAAAAAAAAAAAAAGGAACCAACACATTACAAACGGTGATCAAGTCACATTTGCGAAAACAAACATACAAACCAACAAGCAAACAAGCAAACAAAACAATACGTTACCCAAAAGATAAATATTATCTGTCACAAATTAGAGTTTGAGAAACCCTCTAGCGATGCAGGAATTGCAGCAAGTGCGATGTTCAAATAAACTATATCAAACCCGTCTAATCGAACAAGAGTTGACCGGACCCGATACCGCTCGGTACTTATTATACCTACTGTACTGGGGAGGTGGTGGGGAGTATCATAATATTGGTAAAGAGGAAAATGGGGAAAAGGGAAAGAAAAAAAGAAAGGAAAAGATAAAAGCTTAATGCAACCCCTTCCCGGTACGAGTACTGTACCGTACTGTATCGGTACAGTACCGGTAGTATACTTGACAAGTTACTACTTCCGATTCAATACCGTAACCACTTCCCACCCACTAATCCATCCACCACCACCAGCACCACAGTTCATTACCAAGTACGACAATGACACAAATCAGCACTTATCAAAGCTCAAAAGCGCAGGGCTCCCCTCCTTCCAAAAAAAAAGAAGAAGATAATTTACCGATATTCACTCGACCCCTCAACATCTACCGTATACCGGTACTTTGTCCATACGCTCGTACTATACAGGTACCCCAACAACAACAAACACAACGAACCAACCCAACCGATCCCCGCCGTGTATATGTTAGTCAAGCATCGCATCACGTTCCTCATAGCTTATCATCCAATACAAACACAGGCACACACCCCAAAACGCTCAGTTGATCCCTCTCACGTCGTACAAGCTTGCTCCCTCCCTCCCTTCCGTGGAACGTCACGATATGGTACGATAGTAGCGCGGAGAAGGGGGGGGGGGACGAGAAAAATTTTTTCTCTAATTCCGCAGCTAAGAACGGTAAGTAAAGGATGAGCCAATGGAGTTAAGAAAGATGAAAGAATCAGAAAAAGAAAGGAAGATAATTACCGGTACTCTACTCGTTGATACCAGAGTACAAGAAAAAGCAAGGAAGATGTTTTTTTTTACGTTTTGGTTGGTGCGGATCATAAGGACATTCTAGGTTTGTTTGTACTCGAGCGCATGTATTTAGGTTTCAATATACTAGTAAGAATGTGTATGACAATATAATAATACAGTGCTATATATATATATATCATATGCGGAATGAATAATCAGAGGTATCGGTACCGTGGCACAGTAATCTATGTTATGGTGCATTGTTTGGTGGGGAGGGAGGGATGGCACTATATATCCCGTTTAGAACAGTCTGTTGGGTGGACACCTCCTTTGACCGAGGGCGGGGCGGTGGTGTCCTTTTCCTTGCCCTCCCGTAGCTCCGCTGGTGGCGGTTTTGGGCCGAGGGGGGGAGACCGCGAGGCCGACCAAGCTTTCCTAAAATCATCGGAGGACGAAACCCGCCCCCAATCGGTGCCGAGGTCGAGAACGAGGCCGAGTTTCTACGTCCGTTAGTCAGTTAGTCAACGCCCACAACAGTGGAGGAAGGGAAGGGGAACGGGGAAAAAAATGTATATATATAAAAATAAATTTTTTTCTCACAGCCCCTCTATACGCCAGATCATGCGCCAGATTCCACTTGCTCTCAATCTGCCAGAACAGTACCTGTCCCCGGACATTCATAATCCCTTTGAGCAAACGGTCCCACAGGTCGGCATTCAGCACCAAGCCCTCGCTCAGTGCCAGCTCATCGCTCGATTCCATCTTCTCCACCACGTTGGGGGGCTTCTTCTTACCCTTCTTCCACCCAGCGGCCCGCCGCTTCCAGGCCAAGTTCGTAGCTCCCATGACGATATAAGTCGAATCACTGGCGATAACCCAGGTGTCCACGACAGCGTCAGCAACACCACCACCGTTACCATCTGGGGGAGGGGATGTGGCGTCGGCGTCGGCGTCGGTGGTGGTGGTAGACTCGCGGGCGATCAATTCCAAGGCGGATATCGCTGCCCAGAGCTCCGATCTGTTGTTCGTTGTGCCGATGGGCAGCGGGCGGGATATGTTTAATGATTTCTCTGGCGAGCGGTAGATGCCGTACCCGCCTCTGGCATCTGGGTTTCCGTTGCCGATGCTCGCGCCGTCGATGTAGATTAAGGCTTTTGTGAAGTCATCGACGTAGAGGTGTGAAGTTGGGGTTTGAGGTGTGTCACAGCCGGGCCGGAAGAGTTTTTCCGGGCTCAGGTTGGGGTCCTTGGGCCTGTAGATGTCTGGGGGCAGGAACGGGTCTGGAGTTTCGTGTCTGTAGCGGGAAAAAGTGGGGGAAAGCGCAGACGGCGGAAAGAGTATGTGTGTTAGTAAATGGTGTCTTCGGGAAGGTTTTTGGATAGTGATTGCAGTAATCGTGAAGTCGGAATGGATACTTTACCGGCGAAAATGATCTATGGGTTGTTGGCGTGGGGAGACTGCGGAGCGGAACGTTTGGATAAATTGCCTGGGTTTGAGTTGGTGGTTGGTGGGAGGTAGGCTTAACCGCAGTATCCTCTGCATTGTCTTTGATAATAATTTCATCAAGGTGGGTGTTTTGTGTTGGATGCCACTGCAACTGCCGAATGATCTGAACCTCCAAAGGATTCGTGAGGTGAGGTTGGTCACATGACTTTGAACTTGCGGTTCGCTTATGATTAAGTTTTGAAATAAAGTTTGCCATGCCGGATCTAACCACATCCGCAAATTTAAAGACAAGTCATCTCCAATCTCAATGCGGGCTTAGAAAATAGAATGAAATTCAATAAACACCCTCCATAAAACACGAGAGCATTTTTCCCCCCAACCCCTGAAGAACCCCTAAGCCTTCTATTTCTATTTATGGTGTGCTTTAAGAACAAGCTGAGCAATCGTTAAAATATCAGTAAAAGAGAGAGAGAGAACCGGAAGCCAAAAAAGACAGGAATATGATAGGATCCTTGCGAAATCCCAATGTTCACTCGGCAAGAGTAATCAGCTGCCCCTCAGAGATAGGCAATCCGCTCTCTCCAGGATCACTTATGCCATCAAGCGCCTTCTGGAGTGCATTTCCATTGGAAATTCTATTAAGGAGGGAGAACCTTCCCCCAACCGTGAGACGCTCTATGTTTGGAGGACCGGGAAGCCCAATCCCCCCATTGCCGTCTTCTCTAGCCAATATCTTTTTGATATTATGGGTGTCCAACTTTTCAGTCGAACTAGGGGAAGTCCTACTTCCACGCCATCTCATAAAGCCACTAGTAGGAGTTGGAGATAGAGATAAGGGCGGTGTGGCAACTCCTTCCGGCCGTTCATGAGAGAACTTACAGGAAGGCCAGTAATCACACTCTCCGAAGCGGAGGAAGAAGGTACAATGAGTCTTGATGTGTTTGAGAGGGTCTGTCGCGGACTGAATACGACCCGGGGTCGGGCAAGTTATTACACCTAGCAAGTCACTAGAGAGCACGGGAGGAGGAGGGTCTTGAGAGATCTAAAAGGTTAGCCTGGGCCAACAAGGAAGAAATTGTGCGAAATAATTTGAAACAACACAAAGGAGTGCTTACCTTTTTTTCCTCCCCGCCGGCGTTACTTATTGGTGAGATGACTCTCCTCCACCCGCCCTCCATCTTCTTAGTAGTAGGACTACCGGCACCATTGCTCACGCTGCTTCTTCTCTTCAAGCAATGGTATTTCTCGCCCGTAAAGGAGCTAGATTCGTTTTCGTGAAGATAAAAGCAATCCCTTCCACGTCTGCACCCGATTTTGCGGTGGAAATAGGCGCAGAGTTCAGTTTTCTTGCCCTTGGGGTTAAAGCCGCAGGTCTCACCGCCCTCCGCATTATTCACAGTAGTAGTCATGCCACTACCGCTACCAACCTCACTACTGTCGGAAGAGCATTGGCTATCGTGGCCCTCATCAGTTTCGGGTTTGCAAAGCGTATCCCCCGAAGATCCAGTGTCATCCGGGGCCTCAACACAGCTTGCCTTTCGCCACTTTTCTAGCCTCAATGGGGTCTCATGACGGAAAGTGCATTCGGCACCCCACTTGCAAACAGCATCACGGAGGAAGCTTTGGCAGAGATCTTTCTTAAACAAACCTGAAGCCTTCAGACGAGACTCGCGAGCGGCAAGAGCTTCTGGGAGCAGGAACGGAGAATTTCCGTTCTGCAACTTGGCCTGCGAGTGATTTGGGTGAAGGTAAAATCGATCATTGTCTAGAGTTTCCTCTTCTCTCTGAGAAGCAGAGGCAGTGTTAGAACCGGGGATAGCACACGTGTGAATTTTCCTGGCTTGACTGAGACAATTCTGCAACAGACCCAAGGGAGCGGTTCCAATCCTGTCACTTTCATCATCACCATTTTCGAATCCCCTCTCTCTACCATTGGCCAGTATTTTGCCCCTAGGGAGCCCAGGCCCTTCCCCCCCGGGCGACTTCGTAATCTCCTGGACAAGGGTGATGCCACCTATCATGTCGAGCGGAGGAATAACCGTGACTGTTGCCGGAAGGTCCTCGGAAGCGACAAGAGGGCAGACTGAACCGTTATTACGGAATAAGAGATATCGATACCGAACCTGCGACTTTTCTGAATCGGGAGAGTTCATTTGGGGGCCGTGTGTTTGAGCTGAGCTTTCTGCAGGCATTGCTCAATTTGAAATAACACAACACTAATAAATATCACAAGGGTATATACGATGTACGAGTATGCTGGCGGTGGGATCGTAGAAGATGAGGTATAGACAGCTAGCAATAGTTGAGCGGGGAGGTGAATGATTGGTACAAATGATTGAATAAGAGGGGAGTGGTGGAAAGGTGGAAAGGTAAGTCTCTTATTACGAAGAGATGGCTGTCACAACCTTCTCGGCTGCGTCCGCTACCACTCCCGCTGCTAATTGTTTGTTAGGAAAGAATGAAAAGGAAAGAGCAAGGGATAGAAGGAATATTACATTTGAGTGGTTGGATAAAAGTTTTTTTCTTTCTTTTTTTTTCCCTCTCTTCCGTAGGGAAGAGAGGGTGTGTGAATATGTGTTTGGTGGCTAAGGCAACTGCTTTGAGAGAAGCAAGCAGGCGGAGGAGCGAGGGGGAACCTGAGAGAGCAATGGAGGATGAGGAATATGAATTGTGTGATTGTCTAAGCTTATCAGAGGGGGTGCGGCAGATGTGGGAGGGATTGAGTGGAGGCGCGGTATGTGAGAGCAAGGGATTAAGCATGTAGGAAATACGCTGTGTGGAAATATAATACGTATGCTACATACAAAGCAGGCAGGCAAATTCGCACGTACCGGTAGACCGCCGTACCGATACACTGGTGCCCAAACAGAAGCCTGGAGAGGCCAGCCAGGCGAGACAGGGAATAGAAATAGGAGAGAGCAGCAAAGGAGCCAGCATCTGATAATATATGAGACTGCGTGAAGCCGACGTGGACATGCATTTGAGGATGAAGGTTCCTTTGCCAGCAATTTGTAGATGAAGCTATAGAGAGGGAAAAAAGAAAAAAAATAGAGAGAAGGAGGAAAAAAAAGGAAACCTCTACCAGATGCAAGATTGGAGCCCCGATGGTGATAGTCGTGATTGTGTTGTGCTTGCGGTGAGTTGCTTGATTGCTTGCTTATTGCCGGTTCTATATAATGGTGATCGCGTGTGATGCAGATATCCGTATAATTCTGTATCGGTCGCAGTAGACCCTCTTCGGCTTCCCTACAGAGAGATGCCGCTGTAGAGGGTGGTAGGGTAGACGAAGGGCGTACCGGGACATTCTGGCAAACGCCCAGTGGATGGCCAGTCCGATTCACCTTGTGAGTATATACATAATACATATACTAATTAGAAACGCACGGAAATATCGGTACCATATTGTAGAGAGAGAGAAGAGAATAGGCCGAGCTTCTCTACCCACTCCAGTGACAAAGCATTCATCTGATACCTCGGCCTCTAGGGGAGCTGGAGTGGCTGGGGTGGTGTGCAGTGGGGTATATAATGCAGGGGATGTGGGTTTTGGGCAGAGATGCTCAACTTCCCACGACACCTCCCCTCTTTCTGCACCCAACCTCAACCCGTCAAGCATACATCTCAAGGGCAGACAAACAGCAGGAGCGGAACCAACCCAGGTCCGGATCAACTAGAAACAAATCATCTCACACAGTGGCACCCCTCCCGTTTTTTCTTGCAGGGAAGTGAGAGACAATTTTTTATGGATGGCATTCTCCGTGGCCTACTACTTCAAGTGCCGTGGGTACAGTCCAGTACCGGTAGAGCACTACAGCGGTCCTGTAGACTACCCGGCTAATGGCAGGCCACCGTGAAGCAAGCTTGGGCGAGCTTTATTAAATTGACCCACGAATGACCGTAGTGGTGGGAGAGCTCGGGCCACCTATCATCTTTTGTGAGGTAACTAGAGCCAGTGATAATTGGCAAGTGACGAAAAGAAGGTTAGGTCTTATAACATACCTTCCTTGGTGCCAAAAATGTGGTCACTGGGTTAGCTATGGTTATGGTAGTGCACGATCCTCTCCTCCGAGCCCAGACCAACGGTCACCAATCCCACCCCCATCTCATCACCAAGTCTCAGGCAGTGCGGTACCCTACGAGGGCTTTTCATGCAATTCTGTCTGCCCTGTTGCCGCCAGTATCTTTTTCTTTTTTTTCCCTCTCTCCCCTCTACCCCCCCCCACTGCTCAAACCACCACGGCTGATCCCCTCTGGCGGGAATATAACCTTCTCACCGAAGGGTTAGTTGAAATAGCTGTCTTCTCCCACTCAGTGCCGGGATCTTGTCTGTAAGCTCCCTTGCCTTACCTTGCTTGTTGCCTGCGCCTCAAAAAAAAAAAAACACAAGCCCGTTTTTCCGCTCACCCTTTCTCCTCCTTCACTAAAACAAAGTACCGCCGCATCACACATCGAAATATATTAACGTTTTTTTTATAAAAAAAAACATCCTTTCGTCTCGGAGCCACCGAATTGGTATTTTGAAAAAGAGGCACGCTCCCCTAACAAACGTCCTACCAGCATTACAACAATGGGACCACGAGGTGCCTTGCTCCTGGTTGGTTTGCAAAATGAATTCCTCGACCCCCACATGGGTCGTTGTCTCATGACCCCTCCGGAGCCCGGCAAGCCGTCCTTTGTTGATAACATTAAGAACTTCCTCCCTCATTTTCGCGCAAGGGGTGGCGACGTCATCTGGGTACGTTCCGAGTATAGAAAACCACGTGACTGTGAGGATCCTAGGAACGATGAGGTTGTTCTTCTGGTTGACGATGAGGGGTATTACGTGGATGAGGTCGAACAGGAGCCTCTACCGGATGTTAATTCCCAAGAGGACGGTAGAAGGAAGGGTAAGAGCACCACTACTACTACTAAACACGATGGGCAATCACCTCCTTCAACCGCCAAGCCCAGCAACACCCCGGCCGAAGAGAATTATGTTGGCCCCCCCCAGTTGCATACCGACGCATTTCTAGCTATCGAGAGTGACAATCCTCCTTGCGCCCCTTCATCAATTGAAAGCGAATTCTATCCCCCGCTACTTCCCGTGATACAGACACCTCCGGACCGAGTCTTGATAAAGACTTGGTTCTCCGCATTTAAAGACACGAAGCTTCTCGAGACTTTGAGGGGGAGGTTCGTCACGGAGCTCTACATTTGTGGGACTATCGCAAATGCCTGCATTCTCGCTACAGCTGCCGACGCTGCAAAGCATGGGCTTGAGGTCACCATCTTAACGGACTGTTTGGGCTACAGAAGTGAAATGGCACGTGACAGAGCTATGCGAGTTATGATTGATGATTTTGCTGCGGATGAGGTCCGGAGTACCTTGCTGGCAAAAAGTTGGGAGAGGACAAGAAACAAATCGAAAGCAGCTGTGGCTGGGCCGGTCCATGCCAGCGTTTCAGGAAGTTTGGGGATGAATGTTGGGGCAACCGGAATTTCAAAGGAGGATTTAGTCAAGATGGTGGAAGGATTGAAATCGGGTGCAGCTCAGAGTGCGCGAGATGACGATAGCCTGAAAGCGCAGGTGGGAGAGATGCTCGAAGTTGATACCGACGAAAGCTCAAGTCATGAAGGAGAGGACGGTGATTACGAACGAAAGAATGAGCTTGGAGAGTTGAGGCTAGATTCTCTTTCGCTGAAGGACGATGACGCACTTCAACCACTAGTTCTAGGTGAGTCAGCCGGAGCAACAGCTGAGGAAAGGACAGAATCTCCTGTCCCCATCCCTTCTGTCCTCACCCCTCCTAGCCCAACCTCCGCCCAACCTCAGTCGCCCATCCAGGATAAAAATCCAGTAGAGAGGGCTCCTGCAAACAGAAAGCCAGTCCTGCGTAAGCCGAGAATGGCTAGCCGCAACAAAAAGTTCCAGTCAAAAGGGCCTGTGCTAGGTCAGGGTGATGTGTTGGGTGAGGGTGATTCGGAGGTGGTGAATAACATCCTACCAACGGATCTAGCGGAAGTGGCGTTTGAAAGATTGAAGAAGGAAGTTGCATGGAGAAGCATGTATCACCGTGGGGGGGAAGTCCCGCGGTTGGTTGCTGTTGAGGGAGAAATCAGTGACGATGGGAGGTAAGTTTGAAACACAATATTGTTTTCACAGAAGGGTTGTGGGGGAATCCCCATATTTCTAGTAACATTTCGAACTTACTGTATCTTATAGTTTCCCTATCTATCGTCATCCAGCAGACGAATCTCCCCCTTTGTTGTCTTTCTCAGACACTGTTGGACTCATTCGGGAGTATGTTCAGAGGGTGCTCAAGCAACCAGTCAATCACGTTCTGATCCAACATTACCGGAATGGAAACGATTATATCTCAGAGCATTCTGACAAGACTCTAGATATCGCAAAGGGATCCAAGATAGTTAATGTAAGTTTGGGGGGTCAAAGGACAATGATTCTACGCACCAAGAAGGACCAAGGAAAGCCAGATGAACCCCCGGGCGCGGAAACCGGCCCCGAAAAATGCAAAACGAAAGAGTCGGTCCCACAATCCTCACAAAGATCGGCCCAGCGAATTCCTCTCCCTCATAATTCGATGTTTGTCCTTGGCCTCGAGAGCAACAAAAAGTGGCTTCACGGAATCAAACAAGACAAACGTGCGGAATTTCTTAAATCGCCCGAGGAACTATCCCATAACGGCGAACGGATTTCTCTAACCTTCCGACAAATAGCCACCTTCCTTTCGGCAGATGAGAAGACCATATATGGCCAAGGAGCTACCTCCAAATCCGAGCACGAGCCACGGGAGGTCATAAATGGCGAAGGACCTGAAGCCCAAAAGCTTCTAGAAGCTTTCGGCTCAGAAAATCACCAAAGCGATTTCGATTGGGACGCCTACTATGGCGCTGGCTCGGACGTCCTCCACCTGAAGGAGCAGCTCCCAAAGCTTTTCTTCGTTCGAAGCGATCTTGGCAGCCTGCGTGTGAAAATCTGCCTCCATGAGAAGGGGATACGATTCACCAGCCATGAACTCAAGATCACCGAGATGCAGGACGAGACACAAACGCCTTCCTTCCTGACCCTCAGTCCACATGGCCGCACTCCGGTGCTCATAGATACTGACAAGGAGAGAACCACTGTCTGCGAATCTCTGGCTATTCTTCAATACCTAGAATCGTTCTACCCCCCAAAAGATGATAAGTGGCTGCTTCCATCGTTGGTAGACGAGCGCGCAGCCTTTGCTCGTGTCCTGCAGCGAATGCAGGAATCCGAACAGCTTGCGACTGTCTTAAAACATTCGCACAACGGAGAGGCCGTGGAGCGGGAACTCGCGATATGGGAAGAATATCTTTCCAAAGCCGATGGGCAAATTGCGGGAAGCGAGTTCTCCCTCGCAGACATAGCAGTGTATCCCGTTATCGATCACTTTGTAAGGAATACCGGATATAAGATAGCTAAGTGGCGGGAAATCGAGGCCTGGTTGACCAATATGGGATATCGGGAAAGTGTCAGGGCTACCCGACAGAGTTCCGAACCTAGCACCGAGGAATAAACCCGAACCGTTTTCTTTCCCCCGTTTCCTACTTCCCTTCCTTCCTTCCTCTTTTCTTTTCTATTCGTCCGAGGGGATAGTGCCCTTTTATCTTTTGTTGGATTAAACCGGATCTGTGCCAACGGTCAGGAGAGCCGCTTTTATAATTTCTTTTTGTCCTCCCGGCCACGATCTTGTATACCAAATTTGTCGTGGCTGGTACATAAGAGGCGTCTACTGTAGTTTCACGATAGGCCTTCAACTAGACGATTCAAAGGGAAACATATCTGTGCGGTATTCTAGGTCATAATATAGGCGTTCACACAAATAACCCCTGTTTCACAGAGTTGCACGAGCATACTCGTCTCACTTTTTTTGCTCCTGTATTCTTATTGTGAGCTGTCGCAGTAGTAGTAGTAAAGAAAGTATAGGGAGGATATTTGGGCCCTGATTGGTACAATTAAAAATGGAGGGTTTTTAGGCTTTATTCAGAGTTGTTGCAAAACCAATATTTTGGCGTTGTGTTTTTAGCCATAGCACAAGTTTCAGGCTTCGCAATCTACTGTTTCCACCATCGGCCAGCAATTCACTTAACGGCCAGTAGAACGGCCAGTAGGGTGGCAGCCGCTACCGTCTCAGAGTATAGCTTGTATTTTCCACTGGGGTTTTTGGTCAACTAGGTTTTGCTCTAGCAGCGGCAGTGGAGGCACGATTTCCGACTAGAGAGCGGCAGACAAACCATACTGATATTCGGATGCTAGGATTAACTCTAGCTACCATGGCAACAGTCAAAGTACGCCACCAAGCCACTCGTGTATCGTGCTCGAGCGAGGGGGGAAATATTAGGACAGGCAGGGGGATAGTAGAATTACTCTAATTAGTATCATAGTTTTCTTACTTTTTTAATTCTTTAATTACTGTACTCCTTTCCAGGGTATGATACGGTATATGCTCAGGCCTCTGCTACCCCTGCTTGTCCTAATACTTCCCCCCCCTCCCCCGAGCACTCGGCGGAGTCAGCATCATAAAATCGGAAAACCATTTCTGCCGGTCCCAGAACACCACCATGTCCTAGCCTCACCATACTGTACTGTACAAGTAGTGAGTTCTCGCCACCCCCTAAACCGGCAAGGCACCAGTCATTGTACCACCTCTGTCAATGTTTCGTGAATAAGGGAGCTTTTGAATATCATACACAACTATGATACCTCAGTTACCACCAGTAGCCCCTCAACGATTCCAGCGTAAGTATGGTCACGCGGCTAATATTAGTTACCATTATCTGGCCTGGAAGTCTGCAGCACATCTGCGAAAGTTCTATAGTAGTTAGGTTATTAGCGATGGGGCGCTTATTACAGTGCCATACATTAACCGCTGTCTCGAAAAGTTTCAATATCGCGCCGGTCCGGGAGATTGATGCTGGAATAACTTGGCGATTCATAAAGTGCTCGTACAGGTACAGTATTGATATGATGTTCGGATGAAATTGGCGCCAAGATTCGAGTGAGCTTTTAGGTGTGAGTTGGGAACATCTCGCATCCGGATACTTTATGAATCGCCAAGTAATTGAGAATGGAGTTATGGTGCTCCGGGATTTCCCTCTTTCCTTTTGATTGCAGGTAAGGGGAGAGAGAACACAGTGGAGGTGTTTTCTTTTACTTGGTTGGGAGAGGAATGAAAAAGAGAAATCTAATAAAGCTTACTAGTTCTTGCGGGGGTGTTCTAGTGTTCTTAGATGGGATGAGAAGTGTGTTTCCGAATTCTTCTTTTGTTAGATCTGGTAGGAAGAGGATGATGGTCCAAGCACTCTATCGGGGAATCCAATATGGTGGTTTTCCAGTTCAGTAGAATACAGAGTATAATACCGCAACCCACCTTTTTATTAAAACCCCCCTACTTCCCTACCCAGTCCTCCATACTCGTACACACGCGCACATTCCAATCTACAACTTCTCAAACCTCGCCCCCTTCTTCTTCCCCAATGTGGCCCCAACCGCCTCACCAATATCCCTAGTCTGCAAAGCGGCCGAACTCCAAGCCTGCGTGTAGGCCAGCCCATCCGCAACTGTGTGATCAACACTCCAGTTCACAATCGCCTTGGTCCCCTGCACAGCAACAGGGCTTTTAGTAGCGATCAAGCTCGCCATCTCAAGCGCCTTCTTAACCGCAGCATCCTTGTTGCTCTCGACGACGCTGACAAAGCCCACGCGGAGCGCCTCCTCCGCCGAGAAAATACGCGCAGAGAGGGTGACGTCTTTCACCCAGGAGTGGGATCCGACGATCTTTGGCAGGCGGGACAGTGTGCCAATGTCCGCTGCCACTCCTATGTCCACCTCTTTCACAGAGAGCTTGGCGTCCGCACTTGCGATACGGATGTCTGCTGTGCAGGCTATCTCGATGGCGAGGCCCAGGCAGAGGCCGTGAAGGACACATATCACGGCTAGGATTTTGCCTGGCGGTTAGCCCGGGCGCTTCCGAGGAGTAGAGGAGGGGGGGGGAGAACGTTTTTCACACTTCTCCAATGCAGATATGGATTCTTGGAATTCGGCCAGGAAACGCTTGATTTCCTGGGCTTTGCGCGCGGGGTCGCTGCCAGGGAAGGTGAGGCTTGCCTTTTGGATATCCATGCCCGCAGTAAAGGTCGGTCCGGCGCCGGTGAGGATTATGGAACGGACGTCCGGGGAGTGCGAGAGGGTGTTGACTACTTGGGCGTATTCTAGCCACATGCTATATTACATTTAGCCTCGAGGACGGGATACCGCAGAAAGATCGGGGTGCGAGTAGGTACTCTCGGTAGAATGCATTGAGCTTCTCGGGTCGGTTTATTTCTACGTGAGCTACGTAAGGCGCTGGAAATGTTAGGTTGAAGTGGTTGTAGGTTTGAGACATTTCGACTGGAATATGTGTGGGAGGGGTTTGGCAATGGTGAGAGTGAAGGTTTCAAGGTAGAGGGGGAGAGAGCAGATTAATGTCGAGTGAAAGGAGAAGTTGTGGAAGCGAGCAATTGATAAGCTCAAGTATGATAATAATATTATTATAGTATAGTATGGTATACAAGGGTGACGACCTCGGCATCTGTGCCTCGGTGTGGGGTAGGTAAAGAGCATGATAGGGCAATGTCGCCGAAAGGATAATGTCGCATCTCTAAGAGTATTACTTGTATCATACAAGTAGTAAGTAAACCAGATTTACTCTTGGTGGTTACAACCAGATTTGCCGTGCGCGACAATTATCCTGTCGGCGGCATTGTCCTGTCCTACTCTTTACGCATAGATCACGGTCAAGATTGCATCTCGAGAAGAGCCTCACAGCTTTATCAGCATGTGAAGTGTGGTAACTCCCGTCATGCTTTCAGGAGACTCGCGTTGATGACTAATCTAAACTGATCTGAATATGCCATAGAAGTCTTGAATATCACTATTACCAAGACTTAAAATTAAAAGATACCCTCCCACCCCCTAAACCCCTATCGCCACTGTACCCCAATTCCCCTCCCCTATCCCCTTCTGCCTACGCCACTTTCACAAAATCCTTTCCGCCAACACCTTCACTAACATACCCCCATACCTATTGCCAAACCATTGGCCACGGATTTGGCCTTTGGGGGGTACAGGGGGCACGGAGCATCGATCATTTCCCCCTTTTTGTTGAACCTGACAGCATCATACTTTGGTGGTTCCTCATCTCGGCCATCCCACTCACTCCACCCTCCTCCTCTTCCTTCTCCTCCTCCTTCCCTCTCTCCTCCTCCTCCCCCTTTCTCTAAATCCTCTCCAGAATTCTTCACACCATCACAGCTATTATTGTCATCAACATTGTCCTTTTTACCCCCTTTCCCCTCCTCCTCCTCAGTTGCAACCACCGCTGTCCCAATGCTGACCCTAGTTTCTTGTCCTAACCCCTCCCCCCTTCTCAACACCTCCAATCTCTGCATCATTCTCCTCCTGCCCGAAGTGAGTCTCTGTCTATCATGCATGCTTACCCTGCGGTACTCGTGAATTCGCCCAGCTAGTCTCGCTGCGCAGCAGATTATCAGCGCGAGAGCCAGCACAGTGCAGAGGACCACCCCGAGGGAAAGGAACGTGGTGGTCAGCGGTCGGCTATACTCCTCTACCGGGAGGTAGTCCGGGCTCGTGAGGGGTGGGAGGCCGCCGGCGGAGCCTAGGGGGGCCCGAGTGAGGAGAGTGCGGGGTAGCGGTTCTTCAAAGGCTCTCATCTTGGGGATAATCGGTAAGATAGGTTTCGGATAATGTCATGAGATCGACTGATGGGGAGGATAGAGGGAGGAAACGGAGGAGAGAGGCTGGAGGGGGACTGGAGGACAAGTGGGGCTAACAAGGAGGAAGGCTGTGAGGTAGCACATTGCAGGCTATCGTATATTCTTAGAATAACCTTTAGTCACAGGTTCTAAGACGTAGGGATGCCATCACTGATGTTAATGTTCTCTGGCACTCGAGCAGGTTATATACCCACCTCAACCTCCCCAAACAGCAACCCATGCCCAAAGCGGCATAAGATAGATCCTTGGGCCCTGTTTAGCACGCCCAACTCAGACTGGGACTCGGGCTATTAAGTCCGAACTTAAAAAGCAAACTCCAAAAACTTGAAAGTCTAGACTGGATTTTGGGCCCATACCAAATACCGGACTTAGAAGAAAATCTAGCCCTATCACAGTCCGGGCCAAACAAACAGTAACGTGCGCAAGGTCTAGACTTGGGCCAGGGACCGGAAATGCCAAGCGGGGCTTTGGTGCCTACTCGGACATCACACTTTGAGCTCTATCCAAGACAAAGTGTCGCATGCGAGCTGAGCGATTGAACCGGGAGTTAAGGCTTCACCGAATGTGAGAGGAATACGTTTGTGGAAGTAGGATCAGAATTGTCTGATGTCTCTTGTTACATTGCTACTTAGGTACCGGGCGATGGTACTTATACCCGTGAGAGGTATCTGTATGCGGTGCCAATGATACGAGTTCCCACCATGCCCTACCAGACATGCTTCCTTCACATTGAAGCCATTTTTCCAACACAAAGCCAATGTGTCAAGTCGAGTGACAGACCATGACACTCGCGACCTCTACTATCACACCATGCATAACGATCCGGGAGGTTTGCCTACCATATTGCGCGCAGAACCGAAAATGAAAAATCACTCAAATACTAATTTCCACTAAAACAAAATCCAGCAGTCGTTCCGATGTCAGTAGGCAAGCTATCATACAGATCTGGGGTACAGTCCCTGAGTTCTATGGCCCGCTATAAGGCGGCGGATTTTCCATTACCACCGAAGGTTCATCGCCTGAAGGCCCCTGTTCATATTCTTCTCGACCAGCACCATCAGCACCCTCAACGTCGCTATCGTCGACAGATGCTTTCTTTCCTTCCCGCTGACTTGAACCACTACTCTCACCTTGATGCTCCCTATCCCTTTCCCGCTCCCTAGCTCCCTTCTTCAACCACGCTTCTTTATACCTAGCCTTCGAGTCCTCATCCTCTTGATCCCATCCAGCGATCTTATCCGTACTCTTTGCTCTCCTCAACCCTCTATCCTCCAGAGGAGATGCGGGGCCTCCATCTTCCAGACCATCATCCGCAAAACCCACCCCGACCGCCCCACCCCCACTGAACACACGCCCACCCAGAACACCCGGTTCTCCCGCCAGCCCCAAAGCAGCGGGCAACGGGCGCTGACACCATGTGCACACACGATGCTTGTCAGACGAATTATGCAAGTTATCGCAACCGTCAGTAGCACACAGTTGTTTATTACAGATCAGTTCAGAGCGTTCGATAGCTCGGCAGAAAGAGCACAGCCAACCGTCCCTAGCAACACACTCGCAGAGCACCGGTGCAACGTGGTCGAAGAGGTCCTGCGCAGTCAGGTCTGTGTCGGAGAAGTCTGTAGCAGACCAACAGGTGTCGCAGAATGTACGGATACGGTTGGAGTAAGTGCCGTTCTGGCCAAAGAAGTCGGCGCGGACTATGCATGTCTGTATTTGCTACATTAGCCCAAGTAATTATGGTGAATTTTAGGAGGGAAAAAACCCACTTCACAGACAGGCATAAAACAGATCTTACAGCCTTTGATTTTCTCGCCTTTTATGTGGTCTTTCTCAGAGCATTCCAGGCTCGTTAGGCTAACCAGACGCTCCCAGTGCGCCCGTGACTGAAGCAGAGTTTCGCGGATGGTACTCGATGTGCGTGATAGCTGTATCACTATGTTGTTTGTCAGCTTAACCCCCTCTTCTGCCTAACCGGACATTCCCGAGAAAGCTGGACAAGCAGAACATAAGACAAACAGGAAACCGCATACAATCGCCGGTGGTAACCATCTTCGCAAACTCGGTAATAATAGTATAATGTGAGAACAGCAATGCCAAAGTATCAAACTTTGGCGGGGGGTCAAGTTCGTCGACAATCATTGTTGTAGCTTCTTGGAAAGTGTGCAGAGGAAGGGAAGACAAGTAAGTTAATCCTGGTCGTAAGCCGAAATCTCAGACCGTTGTAAAGACAGGACCTTCAGAGTCGAATGCTGGAGGAAGGATAGATGGGCTCTTGAGCCGATTCCAGCTTCAAGTTGGTTAAATAAATACTGTAACTTTAGGTTTCCCTTGGCAGTGTAAACAAACTAAGGGAGATGCGATGTGGTGATGATGGGGTATTACGCTGTTAGTTGCCTAACGGTGCAGCCTCCCTTACTCAGCCAGGGTTGCGCTGTGCTGAATAAAAAGGTACGTACTGGGGCACATTGCTCGAGTGCCGTTCCTGGCATGCGGCTGAAAGGGCGGGGCTGTCACCATGACGCCGTATCCGGCGGACGTAATAATCGCCAAAAGGCTACACTCGTACACGGTGTTTGACAACGGGTATTCCTCATCAACCACCGGCCTTATCGACTACCTCACCATAATTCCTACCTCGATCATGCATAATTTCCCAAATACTTTCTTTAACGGGGCTCTCTTGACAAAGTTCTTCTATTATTATTTTTCTATAAGGGGATTATGGTACTATTTACTTATAGTTGATAGTTAATTATTGCTGAGGTATCACCGTTGAGGCATGGTCGTTGAGGCACGGCCGTTGTCACATAGAGTCATCCGTGTACGAGTATTTAATTTGCGCCCAAGTAAGGAGGAAGACTATCCTTCTTCCCCTACCATATCCTTCTTCCCCCCCCGTATCCTTATCCCCCCCCGTATCCTTCTTCCTCCCCCCCGTTACTCGTTTTTGGCCGGCTTGGCGGCGGCGGCAGCATAGGCTGCGGCGATAGCACTGCCAGCGGTGTCACCGGCTCCCCCCACCCAAACCTAGTAAGAGAGCGTCATCACGGCGGGAACCGCTCCCGAGAGCATGCCAACGAGGATGCAGCAAAAAGCCTGAGCTCACTAACTCTAAGTCAGCAACCTTTGTGCGGAAAAGAAAAAGAGAAATACCGGAATGACTTAAACAAACCAGATGCCATCTTAGAGGATTGATGAGATAGAAAGTGATAGGATGTTTGCGGGTGATGGTGGTGGGGAAGGAGAAGCGGTGGTGGGGGAACCTGCTTGCATTCCCATAGTCTGAATGATATGTCCATTGGTAGCCCGATGGCCGCGGTCCCGAGGACGGTGATATGCTTTGCATTTCTCGAGGGGGGCCCTGAGCCCAGTAAGTCTAAATCAGCAACCTTAATACGATAGAAAGAAAGAAAAAAACACCGGAATTGACTCGGGCAGACCTGGCGTTGAAAATCTGGGCTGCGGAGGTAATGATTTACGGTGAGGATTTTATGCAGTGGACTGAAACCGCTTGAGTGGAGATGATGATCATGATTGATTGATGATAACTTGATGAAAGGAAAGGCTTGAGGAAGGTTGTGTGCAGGAAGGAAGGTGTGTGTCGAGGTATGATAAGGTGAGAAGGAAAGAAAAACAAGGGGGGTGAAAACATTTCCTGCGGCCACAGAGTGCGGGCCAAAGATCATCTTTGCTCATACAATCGTAAACATGCCACCAGCACCTCGCCGTTCGGTAGCATTTGCCTCACCATATTTCGACAGAAGCTTACATACCTCCTCTTCATCTGCGTCGTCCTCTTCTTCCCCCTATCTACAAACTTCACAATCTCGACAGCCCCCTTCTCGTACCCCCCTCCAAAGCCGGAATAGAAACCACCAGCACGCCCCGAGCCAAATTTACTCACAGAGCCAGAGCCAGAACCGATTTCAGAGTCAGAGTCAGGGCTACCACCAAGGGGGTAGCGAGAGTGACAATTACAGCCTGCCCGATGCAGACGATAGAGATGAGGACGACGGCGACGAGGATGAAGACTCAGAAGCCGTGATCATGGCAATTGATTACAAGAGCCGGAAGATTGGTTGCGCATTTTACTCGATGGCTGACCAGAGGTTGAGCTTGATGGAAGATATTGAATTGCCTACCTCTGAATGTTTGGAAGCTCGTGAGTTGCAACCCCTTGGTGCTTCGCTATGTACTGACTAGTAGGCAGTTAAGTTTCAGATCAAGCCTACTGTTTTGCTAATTGCTTCCCGATTTGACGAGACCCTGGAGAAGACTTTGAATCCCGAATATAAAGGTACCCATTATTAATTCCTAGGCTGCAGGGTACTAATTCCAAGGGAAGATGAATATGCTACTCCGTATCACATTTCTATTCGCCCCACTGGAGAATTTTCCTACGAAGCAGCAAGGAATAAATTAATCTCTATAAAAATTGGGCAAGCAGACGGTCCAATTCTAACCCTGCAGACCCCGGGGGATATCCACGACATAGCCACAGACCAGCAAAGGCGCGGAAATTTACTCAGGCTTGCTGGCTGGGTTAACGTTGATAGCAAAATCAGCGTTGGATGTTCCGGAGCTGTTTTGACGTACTTACAGAGGAAACAGGCAGCTACGTCCCTGACTAATAAAGCGGTTTCCGTGGCACATATCGAGATGTGGAGCATGAATGATACTATGTGAGTAACTGCAATCCTTAAGCTCTTCCCCGAGGGTAGGGTTGCTAATGGATTTAGGTTTGTCAATGCCGACACAATATGTGCTCTTCAGATATTCGAGGACGAGTCACATCCAAATTTCCTGACTCAAGGCCCCCATGGGCGGGGAAAGGAAGGACTCTCACTCTTTGGTACCTAAACTCTCCCGAGAGGGCGGTATTTCTTGACTATCCCTAACTTGGCTATTAGGGATAATGAACTTGACACGCTCCCCCTTAGGCCATACTATGCTGAAGCAATGGTTCCTGCGGCCGTCGCTTTCTATTGAAGTTATCAACGAACGGCAGGACTCTATTTCAGCTTTTCTAAGGCCAGATATCTCTCACATGGTACAGGAAATTGGCAAGAGCTTACGAAAGATTAAGAACATTCCAAAGATACTAGCTGGTTTGAGAAAAGGCCTAGGTCGAGAAGGTCGAAGCGGGGAATGGAGCGCTCTACAACAATTTTGTTTTTATGCTCTAAAGATCAAGAACTGCTTGCAGGAGATGAGCGGAATCGGAGAACTGTTAATAATCAAGAAGGTCGGTCGCCTGAAGAGCCCCACATAGACCCTCACTTATTCTCCTAAGGTCTCTGAAAACTTTAACGTAACTTCGCTCCAAGAGGTTGGACAAATGATCACCGAAACTATTGACTTTGAGGAATCAGTTGCCCTGCATCGTGTAGTATTGCAGCGAAACATAGATGAAGAACTGGACGAAATGAAGCGACTATATGATGGGTTGGGAGACATGTTAGGTGCAGTCGCCAGAGACATTGCCAGAGACGTGCCGCCTGACGTTGCGACATCCTTGAACGTTATATTCTTTCCACAAATTGGATACCTGATTGTCATACCTGCCCAAGGCAGTGGCAACACTACATATGGATTGCTGAATGACGACTCAGGAGGACCCGCATACGCCCAAGAGGGATGGGACCTTCAGTTCTGCACTGAGACCAACTGGTATTATAAGAACACACAAATGAGAGATCTGGATGACTATTTCGGAGATTTGTATGGACGCGTGTGTGGTAAGCTATAGCGGACCAAAATTTCCGTTCCCCGAACGATATTTAATTGTTTAAAGACAGGGAAATCGAATTGGTCCATGAGATGAAATGCCGAGTGCTGCAACATGATGCTGCGCTCGCCAGTTGCGCCACTGTCTGCGCAGAACTTGATTGGTGGGCTAGGATGAACTAGCAAATCTAGAGATAGGGCTGACGAATTGAGTATGGCAGTCTCTTAGCTATGGCCGAAGCTGCGGAAAGATACAAATTTACACGTCCAACTATCGTCGCGGATAATGTGATCGATATCAAAGGTGGCCGGTTAGTCTCACCTTAGGCTCATCCACTAACACAGAGACTGGCTGAGAGGGTAGAATAGGCATCCACTACAAGAGCTTTGCGTCTCTGCATATATCGAGAATGATACACTCATTGTTGGGGGAGAAGGGGTATCAGGGGAAATGGTAGTTGATGCGCCTGGCAATGGAGCTCTGAACAACGCAGGAAGATTAAGAGCCGATATTGCCAATGGCGATGGAGATAATGTGCCTAGCATGATGCTCCTTACTGGCCCTAATTACTCGGGGAAGAGTGTCTACCTGAAGCAGGTTGCGCTAATTGTTTACATGGCCCACATCGGCAGTTTTTTGCCAGCAAAATATGCAGTGATTGGCTTGACGGACAAGATATTGACCAGGATACAGACGAGAGAAAGCGTCTCTAAGGCATGAAGCGCATTGGGTATATCCTCAGTTGTGAAGAGCTAATTCCTTTAAAGATTCAAAGCGCGTTTATGATCGATCTCCAGCAAATTGCTAGTTCCCTAAGGCTTGCCACGAGACGGAGCTTGTTGATTATAGACGAGTTTGGAAAGGGCACAGATTCAAGCGGTTGGTCTCGTTTCTCTCAGCCACAAAGCATTCTAACAGTTTTTCATAGACGGGGCGGGATTGGCCTGTAGTGTATTTGAAAACCTCCTCAGCCGCGGCAAAGACCGGCCCAAAGTTATATCAGCTACTCATTATCATGGCAAGTAATTCAGTCACACCTCTTCACGAGATTGCTAAGATTTCACCCCAGAGATTCTTGGGAACGGTATGCTCACAGATCATACTCATCTCCAATTTGCCCAGATGAAAATTCTCTTGGATCACAGGGCCACAGAGCCAGAAGATCAGATCACTTATATGTACAAACTGGAGATGGGCCGCAGCACCAGCAGCTTCGGAACTGTGTTAGTCATCCTACTCCGACTGAGCTATGGATTAAGCGGTTAATTGCAAACATAGCTGCGCAGCACTCAACGGGATTCACCCAGCAGTTGTATCGAGAGCTGAGGACTTGATCCTGATGATGGCAAGAGGCGAAGACTTGGTGGCAGCCTGTGAGATATTGAGCGCAGGGGAGAGAAAGGAACTTGAAGAGGCTGTGAGTAGCCGCACTCCCTCTTCCACAGGTTTATTCTAACAACCACGATCCACAGGAAGCGGTAGCAAGAGCATTTGTACAGGAGGACTTTGACGACGACGAGGAGGATGAGGACGAAGAGCCAAACAGCCAGACCAGCGAAGCAAGAGAAACTGCGAGGATGAAACTGGAGAGGATTTTGCAAGGAGTCTCTACTTTAGAAGACTACATGTCGTAGAAAAAGCCAACTTAGCCACAAACTTTCTGTGGGTAATGGAGCCAGTGATATAAATACAGGTTTTTATGGCGGAAACTGTGGAAGGTTTTTTTCGCAAAGAGATTATGCCACCCATGAGAAAAAGGAAAACACGTGAAATGGATGAAAGGGTAATTTTAAGCTGAGAAGAATGGGACAGGGTAGCGCAGGAAGAAAAAAGACCAAACCCTTATATACGCCACACACACCCGGCCGAGGGAGCTAGACATTAAACACAAGAAAAAGAGGAGACAAGAAGGGATATTTATCTACGGAAGAGAGAGAAGATGATGCCCCACCCAATGAAGGAAAGTAGGATGGGGAGGAAACGCCTAACCTAGAATGATGCCAACACATTTTCCAAGCTCTCTGATTCGACTACTATTCCATCCATTCGTCTATTTACCACCATTATTCTGCCGCTGTTTCTCGTCCCTGCAAATTAAATGTCGGAATAGAAGCAGAAGCGAGCGAATTACTTTGGTCCCCTCCCCCCGCCTCCTCTTTTCCCCGAGGACGAGGACGAGGACGATGAGCCTCTTCCACTTCCACCCCCACCCCTCCCAATACCAGAATTATTACCCCCCCGCCCAGCACCGCCGCGACGAGCTTGATTCTGGGCAACTGGCGGTCTTGAAGGTATGGGATGGCGGGCATTGGTAGATGGTGGGGGTGGTGGCGGCGGCGGCGGGGGTGGAGGAATAGATGGTGGTGGTGGGGGAGGGCGAGAATATTCCCCTCCTCGATCTCCGTATCTGGCGCTCGGGCCGGAAGTAGTAGTGGAGGGGCGGTAAGTGTTGGTGGCACGTCTAACGGGTGGACTCCTGGATCTTCGATTACACCACTCTCTATCCCTATCGCGCTCCCAGTCTCGGTCCCTATAGCGGTCAAATTCTGAATACTCGCTGCGGTGGGGAGGTGGCCGCGGTGGAGGACTTCTTTCCCCAGGCCTTCTCCTCCCCATCACCATTTCACCACGCCCATCAGTATCCTTCCTCCTGTCCTTATCCTTCTCCCTCTCGAGCGCTCTGTACTCCCTAAACGGATCGAACTCTTCACTTGCGCCATAATCCCCGGGCCTCACGGCACGGCCGTAGACCGGCTTCTTCTTCTTACCCTCCAGCTCTGCCAGGAGGTCCTGCTTCTCGCAGAGCCATTCCTGCGATGCGTAGTCGCCGTCGTTGACGCCAGAGAGGGAGAATATGCCTGGGTGCGAGAGCGGTGAGAGGAAGGGGCAGTCATCGCCAAAGTGCTCGATACCCGAGCAGTGGTAGCAGTTGGTTGTTATGGGGATTCGGGCGGTAGGTGTGGTTGTTGAAGCTGTTCGAGAGAGTTTACGCCAGTTCTGTGAGGAGGCAAGTTTAGCTAGGTTAGATAGAGAGTGAGAAGAAAAAGTTAGGTATACATAATCCTTCAGTGATACTTCGCCCGTCGGAAGTTCCGGACATGTGTCGGAGAAATGTTTATCCCAAGCACCGCAATGTTCACACTGTGCGATCCCCGAATTATCGTTAGCCCTTCTTCCTTCACCATTTGCGTTATCCCGGGGGGGGGGAACCTTTAATAACCGACAAGTCCACCTTGAATGTCCAACACACAAACAAACATCGCACACAATTTTTTCCATGGTAACCCTTTTATCGGGATCCTCCAGTTCCTCAAAACGCTTCGTATCAACGCGAAAGCTAGCTGCTGTAATACCATTAGTAGAGGCAAAGAGCGATCTGGACTCCTCGTGGATAAAGGGCGGGGGGGTGGAGGCAGAGTGGTAGCGCAGTTGGAACATTACAGTCTTACGATCCATGAGGATTGGTGATTGGCGGTTTTTGTCTTGCTCGTCACTGTTGCTACTCTTGTTATAGAGGGCAGGCGTGGAAGAGGGTGAGAAAGAGGCAGAGAGGCTGGAGGAGTTTAGGGGAAGGATACTACGCCCGCTAGTAGCAGACACTGAAGCCTTAGCAGCTGAAAGGGAAATGTAGCCCTCTTCCTGTTCCTCCTCTTTCTCCTCCTCCTCCTTCTTCTCCTTGCCCTCCTCCTTGGGCTGGATGTGTCCTTCCTCTTCCTGCGCGAGGTTAATTTCCAACCCTTCGTCTCCAGACTCGTTGACCTCTTCCTCTCCCTCCTCCTCCTCTACTTCATTGACATCAGAAGGAACACTACGAAAGCTATCCCCGCGCGGGAGATCTATTGAAGCCTTCTTCTGCCCAAGGGCGGCAAGGGCGGCCTTGCGGTTGATACGCTCCGCGCGACGCTTTTCCTTGCGTTTCTGACCCTTTGCAAGCTTTCGCTGAGCCTTCGACGAGAGGTCCTTGCTCCCTTGGAGGACTTCAGCTGTGGTCTTTTTTCCTACCGATTGGGATCTTGGGGAGGAGGATATTTTGCTTGTGTTCGTGCCAGCGGCGCGGGTCCGTACTGAAGAGGGGAGGGAAACGGGACTGGTCGCGGTGATGGCCGAGCAAGAGGAGAATGACGCAGTGGCAGATTTGAGTTCTTGCTGCCGCCGCCGCTGGGCTTTGCGGGTTGTAGAGTCTTTGTCCTCGTCCGCTTCATGTTGATAGGCGCCTCCAAAGGAGGATGAAGGGGATGATTTAATCTCTATAGTAACAGCCGGCACAATCTTGTCAATGCTCTGTGGGGTAGCGACCAATTCCTCACTCTTAGCAACCGCTTTCAGAGCCTCTTCCCCTACTTTTCTCTCTCCAACTGCGCTACCCTTCCCGTCAGACCGATCCTTCCTCCTCTTCTTGGACCTAGTCTTTTCGGAAATCCCATCCTCAGATTCACTCTCCTTATCCTCCTCCTCCGACATGCTAGTCTGCGTGGTTTTTAGATCCTCGCTAGGAGGGTACCCACCGCTGTCTTCCTTATCATAATCCTCATCACTGTCATCGCCATCATCCTTCTCACCCTCATTTTCACTTTCGAAATTGAGGGGGATAAAATCCTCCGAATCCCCACCAGTTTTTCGAGGTGGACAGGGGATTACCACCTCCACTTGCGAACGATGGCGTTTTCGCGAGTCGGCGTTTATGGCGCGGACCGCGGCGGTATAGTTTCTTTCCATTCAGTACTTTTTTTTGCGCGAGAGCTGGGGGTCTGGAGGAAAGAAGGAAAAGCCGTGGTGGTGGTGGTGGTGGTGGTGGCGGTGGTGAAGGGAGAAGAGGTGTGGATGACAAGGTGACGGTTGTTTCGTTTGTGCCGGATACGGATGCGAGTCGTGTTCCTCCGTGAACAAACGCTAGATTACCATGGTTTTCTTAGGTTGTAGAGCCTATCACCGATGACACGGAAGCTGGTATGATAGGAAGAAAAACAATAAAGGATTGCCGATGAGAGTTGAGCAGAAGGGGGAGACTTTTTCTTTCTTTCTTTTCTTTTTTTTCTTTTCTTTTTTCTTTTTTTTCCCCAGATGGAACGGATGCAACCGGGTGAAGCAGACCTCACCCAAAACCCTTTGCCAAGAGATCAAAGTCGCAAGGGGAAGCGATACAAGCGTGATGGAAAGTGGCAATAAGGAAGGTTTCGAGAATATGGCCATTGAAAGGAGAGAAAGGAAGGAAAGGGTTACAGGACACTATTAATCTTCAATGATACAAGTACAAGTATTGCACTCGATGGGTTGCTTGTCGTGTACCGTCTGCCGTGATGAGAAACTATGATACCAGAAATTACAGCAATCGCCAAGCATGATCAGACCGCAGGTGCGGTACTGGTATCTTACTGTGCGACCTCTTTCCCGCCATCCGATCCTCTTCGAATCCATGGAGCAAAACGAAACAAAAGCGATGAAACCACGAAAAAAATTAATCAAGTGAAGATTAAAATGAAAAAAATGAGGAAAGGCAGTGGATGATCACACCAGGATTGATACCACTTTGGCAATATTTCCGCCTCGACATCAACAGCATCTACGTGCCCTAAGAATTGGACCAAAACGATATAAATAAAATGTGCAAACATGGCAATGGATAAGCGAGAGCATATATTACCGGTATCAAGCAAATCCCCGAGGGTGGGGGAGAGATGGTAGGGCCGAAAGATGGTACTGGACCGGTACCCTTTCTGTAACAGTGGACAATGATACCGGTGTCATATTTCGGCCGATTTCTCTCCGTGATGAGATGTACTCTACCCAAGCACGCATGGCACAAGGAATTTCACCCAGCTAGAAAGTGAGACGGACCAATTGATATACAAGTGTAACAGAATTTGACAGTGTTGTGTGATATTGCCAAGAGTGAAATGGAGAATTACTTTATCGCGGCTAGCTGCAGGTACCGGCACAGCGCAGTGCGGGAGAGTACTTTCTGTGCAGCTTATTACAGTACGGCTTTGCTTTCTGTTCTCTTTCGTTTGGAAGAGATATGCTGTGACCAGCTGAGCCGGGTGGACCGTGGACCGTGTTACCATAATTGAGCTGAAGCTTGCTCTCTCTATCGCACTCTCTCCATCATGCTCTTCTCCTCTCCTCTCCTCTCCTCTCCTCTCCTCTCCTCTCCTCTCCATCTCCATCTCCATCTCCACCTCCCTCCTAGTTTGTGCTCGAGTATAATACCGGTTAGGTAAAACACCAAGAGAGTCCCCCTGCAAGTGCTCTAGATATAATACTCTCGGGAGATAACTGTGGTCCAGGTTACCCCAAAATCATTGCAAAAGAGTGAATTAACCCGGAAATTAATACTCTAGTAGAGAGCTAGAATTACTCTCTCTCTCTCGCTCTCTTTCTAACGCTTCACTATCCGAGTGCTCTTTTGTTTGTTTTTTCCACTATACCTTCCGGCCCGGATTTCGCCCTTCTTCGGATTTTCCCTTTCCACGCGTCGTCATCCATCACCTCTTGTTCTCCCCCTCTCTCCCTCTTTCTCGCTGTCTCTCTCTTTCTATTTTCCCCTTCTGCTCATCTTGGTGATCAATTGATCTGATCCTCCCGTCGTCTCTCCCTCTAACCACTCTCTTAATTATTCACTCTTCTTCTTCTTTTCTTCTTTCCCTTCTATTCTTTCTTTTCTCTTCCTTTCCTTGATCTTCCCCTCCATCCCGTAAACTATCACCAAGAGAACAAAAAAAAAGATCGAGAGAGAGAAAGAAAGAAAAAAGAAAAAAGAAAAAAGAAAAAAAGACCCACGCTCGCTTTAATTTCCTCGACCCTATTGTTACCCTTAGCCCTCTCTCTTACCCTCGTCAATTCCGACTCGCTTCCGACACTTTTGTCCTTTTTGAAATCCTCCCGCCCTATCGGTATTCAGCCTCCAAAGCATCTCTCATACGGTACACCTCCTCCCCCCACAACCATCACTACCCATTACCCATTCAAGCTTACTCAACGCAACCCCCTTCGCTCCGCACTCTCAGCCTCATCCCCATCTCCGATCTCCTCCCCACCTCAGCTCCACTCGACAAGTCGCCTTATACGGCCATCTCCACCACAAGCTTTCAAAATTCCTTCTCTTCTCCTCCCCCGCACAACCCCTCCTGGCGCCATGTCGGACGCCGCTCACGGACGGAGGCGCCGCTCGAGCTCGCTGTTATACACTGAACCTCCCGAGACGATCGAGCAGCAGTCCGATCAAGCAGCTCTTCCAAACTTGAATGCGAGCTGGGTCAACAGCAAAGGTACGGCTAGCTGCCGTGACCATCCGGGGCGGGGTTTACAGATGATGGGTAGCTGACGGGGGGTTATCGCAGGTGCTTGGACAATCCATGTTGTCTTGATCATCGCCTTGAAGATATTCTACGATACCATGCCCGGAGTGTCGCAGGAGACAAGTTGGACCCTGACCAATATTTCCTACATGGCTGTGCGTATTCACCCATTCGATTTGCTCTTTGCACGGTGCTTCTGGGAGCCTGGAGGGCTATATCTCTGCGGTGGTTTATACTCGAATGGAGATGCTGACGAGTGTATCGGGGGTGTCGTAGGGTTCTTACCTTATGTTTCATTGGGTTCAAGGCATTCCTTTCGAGTTCAACGCCGGGGCATACGATAACCTGAACATGTGGGAACAAATCGATAATGGTGACCAGTACACGCCGACCAAGAAATTCCTATTGACAGTGCCGATAGTGCTGTGAGTTTTTTCTTCTTGTCCCCTTCATTCTTTTCACCCCTTTACCGGCTTTTCGGCATCTTCCAGCCTCCCGTGGTGTCCGAGCGCTACATGTCTCGAGGCTAGCTGCTTCAAGGAGAGGCTGAGCTGACTTCTTTGACCATAGGTTTTTGATGAGCACACATTATACACATTACGACCTCACGTATTTCATCATCAATTGTTTGGCGGTATTGGCCGTTGTAATTCCTAAGCTACCTTCCGTGAGCCCCTCCCCCCCCCCTTGCTGTTGTCATCGGATGGATTACTCTTGCGCATCCGAGAATTGATTCATGCCATCGCCCTACCACATGCAAGCTACGCTTAGCCTCAGGGTTACCTTACTAATTTTGTGTATAGAGCCACCGTATGAGAGTGAATCTTTTTACGGTTCCCGAAGAGTAGGGATTGTCTTTACGGAATAAAGACTGGTTTGGGTTTGCGATTCAATTCGCTGATAATCGAAAAAAAAATCGAAAAATAATAATCTGGCGTTGAATTGACTTTTATCATTTTCCCACTCATTAATCTCCTTATGCTCTGTATCCTCGCATCATTTCCTTTCTTCTCTTTTCCGTGTGGTACTCTCATTTTTCGTGCTGTCTTAGTAGGCTTTTTGTTTCCCATCTGTTTTTGCTCCGAGCACCGCGTCGGAGAACATCTCCATATGAATCTCTTCAGGGTTTTCTCTAGGTCTTTGGTCTTTGTTCTCCTTTGGCCTCGTTCTTTTTTATGATTACTACTACTGCAGCTCTTTTTGTCCTCGTCTTTACTCTTTTTTAGTTTTGGTATAGCGTTATACTCTTTTTTTCTTTTTTTCTTTCCTCTTGGATCGGGGCAGATGGGACGGGATGGCACAAACAGGTGTACGAAAATAAGAAAGGAAAAAAACACGAGAATCACTCATCATCTTAGATCTTCCTTGTTCGAGAGTATAAACTGGTGTATATCATACCCGCAGAGCTGGACAACGTTAAGGGGAAGCCACCATTTCGTTTCCCCTCTTTCTTGCTTGCTTATCCCTCCATGCTTATGCGTGTATCTAAAGGATCGCTTTACCGATCTGGTGTGATGTGGGGGGGTTCGGTCTGTATACTAAATCGTGATGAGGACAGGCAAGCAGGCAGTAGTATCTACGCTAAATTTTGCTATTATATCGCGGAGTAGGAATGCGATAGTTTTGTTCTGAGCATGGTATTGTATAGTAGGGTACCAGTCCCATACAACATGACTATCTAGGAGCTGAGACCAGGATCCGCCACGAGTGATTTCTTGTGAAAAAAAAACAAATTTTAAACCCACTCACCCAGCTTGTCTACTTTCTTGCGACCGTATATACGGCAACGCCATATAATACAGTAATATCCCTCCCACGTATAACACGAACAAGTGCGGGAGGCCATGGTAACTTGTAGCTCCAAATGTATAAAACTCCCCCCCCCCCCCCCCCCCCCCCAATGATCGCTTTTACATTCAACTCTGCCCTTTTGAGAGTGGGTCAGGTCAACACCCCCGAGCGCCCCTTTCTCTCTCCCCCAAACCTAGTTATTGCGCACTGTATCTACTCGTATCATAAGTGAATGATCATGCATATTCCCTCCCTCCCTCATGCACAGTTCTGCTGCCGCTGTAGTAAATAGCATGTCGATTTACTTGTAGTACTAACTAGTCCACTACCTTACCAAGCCACGATACCTCCGTATTTCATTTGGCGATTTATTGGCGGCTCGCGGGGGAGGGTAAGATGTATAGTATGAATAGCTCTTTTCCTCCTCCTCCTCCTCCTCCTCCTCTTCCGTCGGGCCGCTCAATAGTAGCATAGTTCATGTGCGCGATGGAAAGGACGACGGAAGCAGAACCTCTCCTTCCTGGTTGATCCTCGCCTGTTGGTAAAAGGGGAGGAGATTTATTTCCTCCTTTCTTTCTTGTACCTGTGAACACCCGGACTATCCATCTATCCAGAACCGCCTAATTTCCGCCAGGTATGATAGGTAAGTAATCCACGAGTGGGGAATAAAAGTAGACCGACCACCCTACCCTACCCTAACCCCCACTCTCCCAGAGCAAAAAAAACATACCCCCGAGCAAGAGGAGCCCTACATAATAATATGATAATATTATTATTATGATATGATGCAAGCAAGAAATTCCATCCGTCAATTATCACCATGCATGACAACAGTACTGTACTAGTACTAGTACATGCCATAACCTCCCCAGTGCCGAGAGTGGCCGAGTACGGATATATCTATCATATTATTATCATACACCAGACAGCACAGTACAGCGCATTAGTAATTAATTAACTAGCAAGAACACACCCACCACTCCTCTATAATACCATTCATTCCCAACTAACTAATACTTACCACTGAGTTAGTTAGTTTTTCCCCAATGGGAAATTTATAAATAAATAAAATAAATCGAAACGGAAGGAAGCAGGAATTTAATTTAATTTAGTGTTCGGTTCGGGGGGGGGGGGGGGGGGGTTGGTTTTGTGTTTAA
>Ga0307509_10000843_pt1 | contig 52718 bp, 58 predicted proteins | sample 10_EM_MG_FD_202245 | JGI IMG/M metagenome (GOLD analysis project Ga0307509, IMG submission 202245) | Populus trichocarpa ectomycorrhiza microbial communities from riparian zone in the Pacific Northwest, United States - 10_EM | ecosystem: Host-associated > Plants > Roots > Unclassified | place... | reverse complement strand
ATCCTGCTACGAGGTGGTAGAATCCGACTCTAGACCTTAAAGGTTGGCGATCGGCGGGTAGCAGAAGCGAATGGGAGGGGGGCTGGCAAAGAAAGAAATCAAAAAAAAAAAAAAAAAAGTAAAAGTGAAAAAAAAACTTATTTTTTTTCAAAAAAAGTAATAGAAAATAAACAATAATAATAAGATAATAATATTATAATACTGCTAATAGTTGATTAGGACTCTGCTATCACGCAAATGAAGCTCGAGCACTTGGAGAAACCCCTGTCCAGATCTAATGATGTGGGTCCAGTCATGAATTTATGATAGAATTAGTGTTTCCAGCCGTCCAGTCCGTCCATCTTCGGGGTAGGACGGGGCGGACTGTAGGGGACTATAGTCCTAGCGCTTGGGCCTCCAGGACTAGCCAAGTTGAAATTATACACCTCCACAGGAATCATTATTCCATCATGAAACATCACTCGTGCCCTCCCCTCCTGTCTCCCGCCTTCCCTCACCACCCCCGTCCGTCCTTCAGCGCTCCCTGCCGGCCGAACTAACATGCATGTAGGGCCAGACTTCCGGCTAGAGGACGGCCGTCCTCCACTTTGACCCCCCGGACGGTTGCGAACACTGGATAGAACCACCATTCTAATATTCGATCAGAATGCTGCAGCGACACAAGCTAAGCTTGATGGCTTCGAGCAACGGTTCTTCGGACCGGAAAAAGTGGGTCCGGTAACGTCTCCGTGATGGGAAGAGTATGCTAATATTTGATTAGAATTCCGCGATTATGGATCTCAAGCTAGATCAATTAGACATGGGGCAACAACAAATCCTCAAGACTCCTGACAGGCAGGAACGCCTGTGGGAAGGGGCGGATGCCAAGTGGGATAGAAATTCCGACGCCACTGATGCTAAGATTGAGAAATTAGTGTACTGGGCATGGGTGGTATCTTTTTAAATGGGGTCGTTAGGGTGCTCGTTCTCCCACCGGGGGGCCCTGACAGCACACAGGCCGTATCACCGATAGAGGAGCCCACACTACCAAAGAGGATCCTAAGGCGCCGTGTCCGAGTTCCGACTAAGGGTCGGTTGGTACGTTACCTATTGTGGCTATCCGAGCTTTAGATGACATTAACCATAACAGGAGGATTTGCTCAGCGCAGTGAGAGGGCAGGTGAATTAGAGGGCTGGGGGGCTAGCGGTTGTTTATTGTTCAGTTTCCCCAGTCAGTTTCCCCAGCAGGGGATAAAAGTTTTTAAAGGAGGATTGCAGATAACGACCCACCGCTATGCGGAAGACAGATAACAGAGTGGAGAGACTGAATTTGCCATGCATGAGGAACCACTAACAAAGGAAAGATGAAGGGTCATTTACCAGGAGAGACAATCGGGGCATTTCTAGCACGTCGCGGACTTTCTATGGCGGGCAGGGAGGATTCGGCTTTCTGACTAATTCACTTTTACCCTTCAAGAATACCTCCGGGCTCATCTAGAGCTTTTTGGCGCAACTCACTTGACAATCGTAGAAACATGCTTAAGTCATGATATCTGAATTCACAGCAGGTCAAGGTACCCTGGGCTAGCCCCACTTTTGATCTCCAAAGCACATCATTTCTCGAATATTCCCCTCTCCATCGGGGAGCGCACGCAGCAAGTGAGCTTTTAGATAGCGCGAAATCTCTCGCGCTATAGCCACTTGACAGCTACAATAACCCCAGACCCGCTACGAACCCCCCGAAAGCACGACAGCCATATGCTTACCGTATTTATCCCGATAAAATTTTCCTTGTTCAATGGTCTACACAGCTTATCGACCTTCACGATCGACGGGATTGTAGTTGGTTTGGTAAAGGTGGAAGGTCGCAGTACCAACCAAAGCGATTGTGTTTTGGTAATACCTTCTGTTTGGGATGTCCGCAACGGGTACGAGGGAGGTGAGAATATTACTCGGGCGGGGAGAGGTCCACCCTGACAAGCCAGATAACGGTGGGAGAACTCCACTCCCGCGAGCTGTCTGCAATGGGGGCCGGGGGGTGATGAGGGTGCTACTCGGGAGTGGCGACCCGAACCGCGACGAACCGGGTGAGTACGGTGAAACGCTGTTGTATGCATAGTGGGTGGGGGTTCTCTTTCTACTCCGGCTCCAACCAGAGAACCGTGGGGCGTGTGCTGCATGAGAGAAGAGCTGCTACATCGTCATTCGGGAAAGCGCAGTACCCCTCACGGGATTTTCCACATAGTCTCTTAGTCCGGAGATCCCATCTGAGGAGCGGAAGTCACTTACCAGTTATACCCCCAAACCAACTGAAGACAAACCACCAAGTCTCACGCCCAAACAAATTCGTCGGTACCGTATCGTGTAACGAGTCGTTCCCGCGGATGTCGGAACCACTCGAGTACAATCACGCCGGATGTTATGTCGCTTCTGAAGGTATAACCACCGGTATGTCTGGAGCCCGGGTATAATGTTATATGCCGCACACAAAGGTATGCTATCTGCCGTACGGCACGGATGCATACAGACGCCATACTAAGCTACCCACAGAATGCCAAATTCACACTTTTACCCCAAAGACATCTGGTCGTTTCAAGTAGATGCTTGGAGAGGGATTAGGAATGTCTTCCTCGAGATCCAACCATATGTTGTTGATAGGTATCATATTTCTTGGGATTCGAACGTACACCATTTGCTCTGTCCACCTAGTCTTCCGACGTATCATACCCAGCGGGGCGACATGCCACCCGATCCAACTCTATTTTCCTTCGTTGGGAAACTCTAGGCATCGTGGGTAGGCATAGCTAGCTTCGTGATAATCCCCTAGCGCTGGAGGCGGCGAGGGATAAACCATCAGAGGGGACCGCTTTAACGGAACTCGCATGAGTAATTTTCTTCTCCTGGGGAAGATTTTTTTCCTATTTTATCCTAGGGCTTGCTTGGGGCACCGCAATATCAGGGAAGGAGGCTCCTCCGGAAAACTTGTTTTTTTTTTAAAAAAAAATTTGCTAGGGATCGGGTTCTTCAAGCGGTGAAATCAAAAAAAAAAAAAAAAGAAGGAAAAAATCTGTATACGCGCTGCAGGCCCTAAACTACGGTAGCTGTTGCGATGAAAACAAAAATCTGTCGGGAGGCCTCCCAGTTGAGCTGTAACTACAAAAGTGGAATGTTGAAATATCGGGCTTATAGAAAAGAACCGTGTACTGTACAAGTTGGGAGGGGGAGGTTTTTATGGACTGCCAAACCGGGTCTTTTCTTTTCCTTTCCTTTATTTTGTCCCATGGATACGCTACTCTTCGGGATAAGCTAAAACCTGTGCTCACCAGACATCACTCGGTCTAGACTCTTACTTTACAGCTGTATTGTTATGGGATAAGTTGCGATAGGAGCCCGTCTTAATTAATGAAGAGTGGAGAATATAGGAGCTAGAAATAAATAACAAAGACAAGTGGAGGCAACATCGCAATTACCACAGTAGCCAAAACGATGATATACCCCCCGGGTGTAACATAAAGTTACTCCCAAACCTAATGCTGGATGAGCACGGGCCCCTGCTATTACTATTGCATACCCAAGGGGTTCGTTCACCACAGTCCTCGAAGGAAGAAAAAAACTACGAAAGCAATCCACTGTCGGTTTGACACAATTGATAGCTATGAGGTACAGCCGACTGATGCAGCTATCTAGATGGCCGAATGAAAATTCCCGGCCTTGAAATCACCCTCGAGTACTCTCAAGTGCGTTCGCCGGATTTCTCTCTCCTTGAATCACCACCCGGATTCCTTTTAGAACCCTTCCCCCGCCATTTAGACTTGCCCTGTCTTCTATTTTGATGAAGCGGCTGGCGATCGCCATTCTGGCTCCTTTGCTTCTTACCCTTTCTCCTTTGCTTCTTCTTTACTGCTTGATCGCTGCGGGAGTGAAGGACAACATCTGAGTCATAGCTTCTGGCTGACGCGGCATTGCCTGCAAGAAAGTTCGGGCAGCAGGGGGGTGAAGGTGGGGCTCCAGAGCTCCTGGTGGGAGTAGTGCCACAGCTGTGCATGCGCTGGGTCTCTGAGACGGCGGAACCGGTGAGCTGTGAGTGGTGAGTTGTGGTACAGGATGAGCCTCTCTGCGGAGCAGTAGGGGTGAGCAATCTTGAGGACTGTGCACTCGGGGGGTAGCCCGGGTGCGCCGGCAGTGGGAAGCGGGTGCGGACCGCAGATGGGACTGAGAAGGGCGGTACGCCGCTGAATACCGGTGGCGCCGGCAGAGGGAAAGGGACGCGACCAGCAGGCTGGACTGTGTGAAGGAATGGGGTGGGGGTTCTCGGTTCTTCTGTGTGGTTTGATTGGTTCGTTAGTGATGATACTCAGAAGGGAGGATAAAAGAATTAAAAAGAGCTTTTGTTGCATTGATATTAGGAGTTGAGTGGTATTATTGGTTGCAGTGTTAGCTGAGCGTTCCGCGTAGGTTGTCGGGCCCAGAGAAGACACCCCGGAAACGACCGACCAAATCTACGGAATGGATAGCTAATCTTTGCTGGACCTCTTTTAACTGTGTAACGGCCTAAACTCTGGCCCATCCAGCGTGGTGGATACCATAGTAGCACCAAACAGATTCCCACCGCCATGGATCATAGGAACCCCCACCCCCTGATGTGGGAAGCGCTATAGGAAACAACTAGAAAAACTTACCACTTTCAGGGACCCTCGAATTTCTTCTCCTCATCTGGTAGAGCAGTCTCCCTAATTCCAAGCTCTGCGATATTGAGGCTAGCTCAGCTGCCCTTGGATCGCGAGAGGGATAAAGAGATAAAGGGGACGCCGAGAATGGCGGCGTGGTCCCACTGGCAGGATGGAGATTGCTCAAGTTCTGCATTTTGGATGTTCGATGTTTCGATTCCATGCAACAAGACGCTGGTGGTGAATGTTGGGGGGTGGACCAGCGGAGCGATGTGAGAGAGAGGCAGTTAAGTAGGAGTGCGGTGATGATCGGTAGGTTTTATGTATTTGTTCGAGTGCCGTGACCACTGTGATGGTTGGGCTAAGCCCCAGATATGCCTCCAGGGGCACCCACCATTATAATACTGGATAGCCTTTAGGGTTCCGAAGGGGGAACATGTGGGAAAATGGCAAACAGTAGGGTAATTTCACAATAGCAAAAGTGTTGAGAAAAATATAAAACCGAATGGTCCCCAAAATCGCCGAAGAATTGCCTGGGGAATATCATAACGCTGGCCCGGGGGGTGTTTGTTTCGCAATGTGAGAATCTTTGAAGAAGCGAGTATGATATTTGTTTGCCCCATAAACTGGGACATCAGTCATTGGCATAGGGTTACCCGGCCTCTAGGATTGGTAGAAAGAAACTTATGGGAAAAGAGGGGAAGATACTGTGTAGGCGGGAGCCATATCACTGTTTAAGAGTTGTGATATACGAAGGGTAGGCTTCCCCAACTACATTTTTAAAAGTTACGCCTCTGCTAGCATCCTCTAATATGACCGCTCCCACAGCGATAATTCCGGGGGCCCTGTCTCGAGAATTCCCAATGCCATGAATTTACAATAGGTCCAGGGTCAGTCAACTACCACGGCCCCGCGGGGCAACAATATCAAAGAGAATTAGTGAAGTTATGGTAGCCCTCTTCGCAGAGGGGATAGCTAAACCTCCCACCAATTGAGCTCCACCCTCACTACATACCCACCACATCTCTTGTTTGTGCCTCAAGACCGTATCCAAAAATCAGCCTCTCATACTCTGCTCCCTAGGCTGCGGTACTGCTGTCCGTTAAAAAAATCTCCTAGCAACGGGTCTATAGCTTATTGGATCGGTGAGCGGGCGAGGCGGGGTTTGGATAGATTGGAGGAGCACTAATAACCGGAATTGCAAGATTCTTTTAACGTCCAACACCAGAGAGAGAAAATTTGGAAAGGCGGTAGATCACCTTGGGTATGTTTGATTCACTCTTTATTGGGTCGAACCTGACCGTTATTTTTCTCATTTTTTTCTCATTTTTCTCGTTCATTTTTCTCGTTTTTTTCTCGTTTTTTTTTTCATTTTTCATTTTTCAAGCAAACATCTACAGCTAGTGCTTGGGCAAAATTCACCCTCAAGATAACCCACTCCGATGCCTAACTCTCCCCCCGGTCCAACAAGATAAGACGAGTGTCGGTACAACAAGTATCTTGATACGACTCTTGGGACAGGGATCTAAACTCACATAAGACAAACCAGATACTGCCAGGAAATGGTGGGTTCTAGCCTATCCGGGTGGTCTGTAGGGAAACCTTGCGCTCTCCAGGAGCGCCTTCCCCCTACTAATATTTTTTCAGTAGTAGACCGTAGACAAAGACTAGAGAATACAAAACTCCTAGTAATTAGTTGAGGATAGATACGAGTAATAGCTGTTCCTGTCCCCAGATCCACATATTAGAGAGTCGAGGTTTGTACCAACAGGGCAAAATATGGGTTACACAGCGCCTCAGTTGCCCCCCAGCAGTGGCCATAGTACCTAGTTTCCCTCTATCTATTATATGCCGCTTAGTGGGGTCAATCCGACTCAATTTGAGTGGTCGCGCTCTTGCAGGTGTTCTAGTTGCCCACCTTTAGACAGAAGCAGACACCCTCTAGAGCTATAAAACAGTTCATGAAAGAGCCCACAGCAAGGTTACCTGCCGTGGAAATCTTGGCGAACTAGGGGAAATAGGCGGGCTAGTAGAACTCAGTGAGGAGCCCTCGACATAGTTGATACTTCTTAACCTCAATACTGCGCCAAAAGAAAAGAAGTACCGTACGTATATCTGTAGCCCCAGCGCTGTCCAGAAAATGAAATCGGAGACCAATTCATCCTAGCTGCTGTATGTGGTCGATGAGGCGCTAGCCAGAGCTGTAGATTGGCATTTCGGGTATGGGGGAGAATGAACTACGCTCGGTATCACAGCTTAGAAAAAGCAGCAATCCCTTGGGATCTTCAACTGAATTGAACTATGCGAGGCCGTGAAAGAAAAGGAGGTTTATAAAGTATACCTATCAAGTGCTAGACATGTCTGGTACTCTCTAATGCTAGGGAAATTGTCATACCGGAAAATTGGACTTTATCTGGGTTTGAATCACCACAATACAGGAGCACCTGGTGTTTTAGTAATAGTTGAATTTTATTTTGTTTATTTATTTATTTATTTATTTTATAACAAAGAATACCCTCTCCCGCCCTTTTTTTATAATTGACATCTGCTCTGCAAATACATGTAGATTGTTCTCTGACACCCCCAAGATACATGGAAAGGCTTCTCACGGATCATGGCACAGTACACGATGTATTTTTCCTCGCAAACCCGAACAATGCCCCGGCTAAACAGCCTACAAATCCTCCCCATCATCCTCGTGTATAACCTCCAACTTAGCCATCCGCCTCTCCAACCCATTCATATCGATCTCCATCTTGTCTTCGGCTTTCTCTCCACCACCGATCCCGAACCCCTCCATTAACCCGACCAACCCATCAACTGCTTCCTTTCCCTTCTTATAATTCTCCAAATCAAACCGGCTCGCCAACCATTCCTTACGTCCAATGCTCTTCTTGCTCTTCTTGTTCGAGACTCTGCGCTTCTTGATTTTCTCCGAAAGATGGTGAGCTCCGGAGACAGCGAGGGATTTGCCGACGCGGCCGGAGGAGGAGGCGGTGGTAAAGTTCATGTTCTTTCTGGTAGTGTGACGGGTGATGTGTGTGTTGGTGGTAAGGCGGACGGCGATGTTCTTGCAGTTGTCACGCTTGCCACGGGACATGGCGAGCTTGCGGAGATCAACGAAGTCGTCCCCGGAGGCAGCTGTGCAGTTGTTAGTCACTTTCGTTAAGCACGATGGGCCAATTGAGGGGTGTGAGAGTAGGAAGGAAGGAGAGGGGCAGACCCATGGCTACCAAGACAGCTGCGGTACGCTCATCAAGGAGAGGAGACTTCGTGTAGCTCCTGGAGTCTTTCCCAGTAACCCACATGGTAGGAGAAACGATGCTGGAATAATTGGTAGTGGGGAGGTTGTTGGTAATTTTGGCGAACTGTAACTGAGTAGGATACATTTTGAAATTTTTTGGATTTTTTTTGTTTTTGTTTCTGTGTTGAAGAAGGAAGTCTGGAGGTGGAGGTTGTTGGTTGGTTGGTTGGAAGGGACTGGTAGGAGAGCTTTTATAGGCAGAGAACGGAGGAAGATAAGCCCTTGGACAAAGTTTAATTTTTCCCCGCCGTCTGGCATTAGGGTTGCTCCAATGAGAAGAGATTTCCTTTTCAAGCTTCCTCACATGGGTCAACTTAGGTGCAAGGGCTCATCATCCTCCCTCCACCTCTAAGAACTTGTTTGGCAAAAATGGGGCTGTTCAGTTGGGCGACCGTTTCTGCTGTGAAAATGACCTCTCTGTTTTGAAACGGAAGGAAAAAGGTCATTTGTATGGGAGAACGGAACGGAACCGTTGTAGCCAAACAGGCTCTAAGGGATCTACGACGAAGTATAGTACCACGAATCCCGTGATATCATGTATCCGACCATTGAGAAGTCACCGCATCGAAAAGTTTAGCGGGGATATTCACTTGTATAATATTACAAAAAACAAAGATCAGAAGAATGAAGCAAGACTAATCGTAAAATTCAAATTTCCCCCCCACCTCACAAATATCCCCCTCCCTGTTTGCTTTCTCTTCAAACATTGTATCACCTACACATGCCCTCCCCAACCTCCTTTTTGTTATATCTTTCGATACAGAAAGTGCCAGACCCCGCTCAATCCCACCAGTGCTTATTAGCAACAATTAAAATAAAGAAGGCAAGGTGTGAAAAGTAATAATGCCAAGAGAGCACTAGCCTCCATAAGGGGGAAAAATAACTCCGAGTCTCGTGAAAGACTATGAACGTTATCTGTTTCTCGAGAAAAAGCGAAGCCTGGATGCAATCTCCCAAGCTCCTCTCTTGGCCCCAGCTACTCTATCAAAGATGTACAGTACGGGGACAAAACTTTTCGTCCGATGCACTTTTTACACCAAAAATGGACATTTTTCAACAAACAATTCTCAACACTTCTTATATAAAAACACTTGAAATCTTTCTATCAGTTAGGGAACCACTATCTATTCAACCCTCTATAAGTGGAAGTGTAAGAAATCAAAGCTACCTTCATGGTTTGTGATTGCATCAACTAGAGTGAAAGTGACTTGAATTTTTGTATCCCGCTCAATACAGAAAAGAACATGGCAACCGATACCAGATACTTAAACGACCTTCTCTCCACCACTTAGTAATATTTAGGGATTCTGTAAAGTTCTTCATATTATCTACAGGTTTGCTAATGCAAGGACAAATTTTCGCTGATTCTCATAGACATTGCGCAATGAGAGAGGGTGGTGAAAATGGGCACTTTTGGTGTAAAAAGGGCATCGGCGAAAAGTTTTGTCCTAGCACTTTATATTGGAGCACCGGTAGGCCGCAACTAACTAAAATCGTGCTCACTTGGAGTGCAGTCCTATATGACACCCTATTCTAACAAATTATTTGCTTCTCAACTCAACTTAGCTTTTGAGCGGCAGGATTAGTGGCGCGGTTCACCTCATTCCCGGGGTTATACCACAACGGCAAAAATACTCCTCCATCTGTCAAGATTTAGTCTAGATTTGCCCTAGGAAGTAGAGTATTATATCATCTCAATTTCAAGTTTATATAGCAAGGGGGGCTATTACACATGACTTGGAATGTATGGTATTTGTTTCTTTCTTTCTTTCTTTCTTTCTTTCATGGAAAGTTCGACTACTTGAAGCGAAGCAGATTGGCTTCGAATACCCGGGGGAGTTTAAATCTGCTTTTCATTTTTCTTCTCGTTTCCCTTTTTACTACTCTATTGTGATAAATTGTGTTTTCGAGTCTTCCTGATGGAGCAAGTGCTAAATTGTAATTCTTTTATATGACAGGAAATGCTTGAAGGTTAGAAGTTGTTGATACCTAGCTAAGTGAGAATTGCTGTGATGGGGTGAGAGTCAAGCGTGTTGTGTGGTCCCGGACAACTGGAATCAACCCCCTTGGTGGCCAAAAAAGCTACATAGCGAAAAAGAATATCAAAACCAACAACTCCAACTGACTTAAGCCTCTGTCCCATCGTTCGTAGAAGGGACAAATTTGTTCCTTCTTCTGACTAACAATACCCCTACCAACCCACAACTTAATCCATAAAGACACAGGCAGTGATAGAAGGCTATTTCTCATAAGGACCTTCTCCTCAGACTACTTGGGAGTCCATTCTGACTATAAGAAGGGGGATGTTATGCAATCTTGAGAATTCAAACGATCCTTTGTTTGCCAAATAGACCCTAGGGCTTTGTCGGGGCTGCGGGGGGGAGCTACGGCGGCCGCGGATTCGGGTTGAGGGCTATGGGCACGCCCTGTCGGCCAAAAACCGGTCGGCCAAAATACGTTATCACATGCACCATGCCGTAGAAGTCTATATAAAGGCACCATCCCTCCATCTTTTCTACTTCCTTCCTTCTCAACACAGAACACTCAACACAATGACAACCGCCCATCCAGAGGACCATAAGGACGACAAAGGCCATAGGACCAAAAGGACGACAAAATCCATAGGACCAAAAAGGACGACAAAACCCACAGGACCATAGGACCAAAAGGACGACAAAACCCAAGGACCAAAAGGACGACAACTGAAGCACGAATCAGCAAAAATCCAACACGGCTGGTTGGTAGTAAAGGATTTGGAGGAGACGGGGAAGGTGGAGGAACGGTCAAAGAGGAGGATTTGGAGGAGACGGGGAAGGTGGAGGAATGGTCAAAAAGGCGGATTTGGGGGAAGGTGGAGGAGAGGTCAAAGAGGAGGGACGGTTGGAGTGGAGAAATGTTTGATTGGGAGAACATGGAGGAAGGTGAAGAGGAGGAGGGAATGAAGTGGAGGAAAGGTCAAAGAGGAGGGACGGCCGGAGTGGAGAAATGTTTGAATGGGAGAACATGGAAGAAGGTGAAGAGGGGGAGTGGGGGAGTGGTGAGAGAGAGGGACAACGAGGGCTCAACTTCAACCCATATGATGACAAATTTAGATAATGTTCCAACACGCTTCATCTGAAGGAGCTTGATGATGATGAGGCGTGGGAATGTTAAAATTAGTCTGATGTGTTGAACGAAGTTTCCTTTTTTGTGTTTGTTTTTGTTTGCTAGAGAGTGTCTATGTGTGGGAGGGGGGTGATGTGGTGTTGTTGGAATTTTCAAGCTGTACACTCGTAGTAAGAAAGTTGCCGGACAGTAGCAGAATAATTTTTTACTTCAGGTCTAAAATGTTTCCCTTGATCCCCTATCTCCAATTTGTGGCTGAATTTGATGGTGGGGCTGGCCATGTTGATGCAGCTCAATCACACAGAAAAACTCTTCCTCTGGAGCTTTATGTCTTTTTCTATTATCCTTTCTGATAGGCATTTTTAGCTATCGTGGTATTGACCAGGTGGTGGGCCTGGGCTGAGACAAGAGAGATTAGGGAGAACGCAAGAGACCCATGACCATGTCAACCAGTAGAGTTGGATGACCAAGCAACGGCTGTTCTCTTGCGTTCAACCCACTAACATATATCTAAGGCAAGCATAAAACGTGATTTGCACCAGTAGTCTACCTCCTGGTAGTAAAACCCCTCGTGTATTGAGCTCTGCTGACTAATCCTCAAAAATCTGAATTTTTTTCCCATGATATTGCGCCTTACTGTATATTATAGTGCTTTTGTGAAACTTGTTTTTTGAGGGAGGGCTGGGAGGAGAAAAGAGTTATAAAATTTAATAAACTTTTATTTTATTCAAAGGAAGAATGCAGGATGGGTATAGAAATACTAGGTGATATAAGATCAGCCTCTTTGTTGGTAAAATAATTCCTCCTACCGGAAAAACTCGAATAATTGGACTATGTGCTATGTATTATAGCCCGGGGTTTCCTCCTCTGGAAAAGGCCAAAAATCTGTCCCCCTAGGCGGGAAGAAAAAAGGAAAACACCAGACCATACTAAGAGAGGCAACTCCAACGTCCTACGACATGGTCTGATTATTCATTTCCTACGGTATGCGGCCTGGGCTACCACACTTGATAAGGGCAAAAAACTCAGAACTTCTGTGTACCATTCCATTTCGGTATTATAGTACAAGATTCCATGGCTAAGCCGAATGAAAGCCTACAACACAACAAGAATGTCCATACAAATAATATCTGTCCCACAAAAGCTCTATCGCCACTCTTTCCTGATCGTGGGCCCACTTCACTGTGGATTACTGTAAAGCTAACTAAAAAATCTTTCATACCCTGTTTGAAAATTGTCCTAAGCCCTTTCCAACCATCAGATATCACTCGTATTTATATTTTAGCCTGAATATGTACTGTAATCAGCGCAGAACCAGCCAAAATGTTGCATCTTTGAAAGTGAGCTGCAAGGATCCATCTACCACTTTTATTTTATCTTACCATCATTGGGGTTGGTGACAACATTTTTTGTTAAAGTTATTTTACGGTTGTCCTGGTCAAAAAAGTAGGTTGATTTTTACTGTCCAGAACCACACCGGCAGCTCTTCTTTAACACCAGAAAAACCCGGATTTTCTTCACCCAAACCCCGCCTTTCCTTTGCTTTCTTTTGCTCCTAGGGGCGTCATCCACAGTCAATAACTCCACCTCTGCAAGCGGCGAAGAGCCGAAGATGTCTCAACATTCCCCCCACAGCAAGAAGAACTGCTTCAATAATACGAGCTCTTTCAATACTGTATAGAGCTGTACTGTTGCCGATGACCGATCACCACTCCTAACCTAGCTATCACCCCTGGAGCCGAAGTTACGGCATTAGGAAATCTGAGAGCGCTGCATTAACAATGTGAGGCGATGGCTCATGCAAACTAAAGAATTTAAAGGCTGGTATGGCCGCGGCGGCAAAGGTCAAGGTGATAAGGAAGTGTTGTTCTGCTACAGAGCTCCGGGAGTCGGCGATACATTTATCAGGTAACGGGAGTTATCCTTGGGAGGGGGGGTAGAGAGTTAGTGCTAACAAGCTGCGATATCATTTCGCTGGTGGTCGACAGGCTGTGCTATCAGAAAATAGGACAAAACATAGCCGTCACGTATTTTCACTGTGAAATCGTGACCCGAAAAAACAGTCCGCGGCCAGCGTGCTGGGTTCCTTGCTAAAACAGATCACTGGTGGACTGGAAAGAATTCTGGAGGAAGTACCGCGTAGTGATGGGCACGATCATGCTCGAGCAGAAAATTTTGCCCATGCTCGAGCATTGATCGAGCTCGATCACACCAAAAATTTATGATCGAGCATGATCGTGTCCATCACTAGTACCGCGGGTTTTTGAGAGGCAGAAAATGGCCGTTGGTGGGCTACCACCGCACCTTCCGGATATCCTGAAGATTCCGCAGACTGTCACGTCCTCACTGAGCGCATTTGTGGGTGTTGACGATCTGGGCGAGTACAGGGAAATGCATCGAGTCAAGCTCCTTAATTCTCTACAGCAAATCTTCGAGAAGCCCCCCAACGCACGAATACTCATTATTAGAAGGCCTCATATTCCCTAGGAAAGATGATATCATCGGGTACCTTCGTTTTAGACTCTGCGTGGACCCAGCCCTAGACACAATGAACGAGAGTCTGATAGCAGATATCCCGGAGAAGATTCCCGAATGCCGAAAATGTATGAAAGGGCCAAACACTGAGAATCCCACTCCACACTACCTACTAATGGATGTGTATCTAGGTTTCTATTGGTTCCCTTAAATATTGATGCAATCTTGCATGAATCGACAATCCACCGATCCACCGAAAATGAGTAAGGCTCAATAAAATCGCAGATGGATTGGAGTTGGGAGATTTTTGTAGCACAACCATAGAACGGATAAAGGATCAAGATGGGGACCAATCGGCACTCGGGGTGGAAGCGTCGATGTGGATCAGTCATGCGAAGCAGCCATTACAAGCGGATGGGAACTGCCACGGCCTCGCAGTCGAGCTAGGTTCCACGGGTTTCAGGACTGACAACATTCCTTCGATGTCGACATTGATCGGCTGCTGTCAAGGGCCAATTGCTGTGGATAAGGAGACGTCAACTATGCGATTGATCCATTTCACTCTCCAGGAGTATCTTTCCGCTCATCCCGATATATTCAGTAGACCTCACTCGGCAATGGCAGAAACCTGTTTGACCTACTTGGATCCCCAGCAAGTCAAAGCTTCCCCGACCGCTCCTTTCCCCGATACATAGAACACGCCATTTCTAGAATGTTGTTCCGCATAATGGGGGGTCAGTGCGAAAAGGGAGTTCTTAGATTGCGTGAAACTAGTTGCGCCGGAGCGATTAAAGGAGCATTATGCCAGGATGCCGACCAAATCTTTTTACCACAAACGAGCATTTATGCCTAGAAGGTTCTAATACTAGTTCCGGGTCTAGCGGACTACATCGAGCATCACTTCTCGGAATTACTCAAGCTAGTTTGATAGAGATGGGATGTTATGGTATCAACGAGGGGGGATATTTCTGGTTCTACACCAATTGCATGGGGTGCTCATAACGGGCATGAGGAAGTGGTGAAAATACTACACGGGGGGGAAGAGGGTTATACCGACAAGCTAGATAATGACAGCTAAACACCGCTCTCAGATGGCGCTCGTAATGGGCATGAGGGAATGGCGAAAATACCGCCCAGGAGGGAAAAGGTCAATCTCGACACACTAGATATTGGCGGCCGAACACCGCTCCCATACCAGACTAAATCGAATGTTATAGAAATTTGTTCTCAAAAGCCAGGGCCATCGTTAATTTATTTTTTATCAACAAGTAGGCAGTGTCCACATGAACTTCAAATTTCGAAAAAAAAAATCTCACCTTGAACCCCTTCAACAGGTGGAGCTCAAACCTGGAATAAAAGGACAAGGCTTGAAATAAAAAAAGCCGTGTTTTAACCGACACTAACCACACTCCCATATATTTAAATAATATGTATGAAAAGAAAACGTTATGATATTCAATTGAGAGGGAGGGTACTTTTGTTGGGTGCCAACCGACTCAGCGAAATCCCCCCACAAGCGCTACAAAGCATGGGATAGTAACAAGAGGGGAAAGTCTGGCAATCAGCCCCCCCTTCCGGCATAAATCCTGGTCCTGGCACAGTTATATCTCGTCCACTGGACAGAACCTTCCACGATATTGAGTATTATACTGTAATTATGATCCGAGTGGATGCTCGCCAATACGATGATTTATTATAAGGTGGTGCGATATGCGGGTGTGCTGTCCACAATGATCGGAGAGAGGGTTCGCAAGGAACTTGTATAGAATTTTCCATCATGAAAGAGAGCTCTGTAGTCTAGGAGCACATCAGGCGGAACTTCGCTGCTACATTGCAAGTTAGCTGGCCTTTCAGCTCTGTGATTTTTTATATCCTTGGAAGGGTTTATTATGGCAACCCAAGTGTCTGGGGGTCTGGCGGACCTTTTTTTGTGGGGTTTGACTAATCTGGCGGGAGGTGAAAAAGAGACGCCGGTGTGAAATGCCAGCCCCAGGGTGGGGTTGGGTGGAAGATATTGGGTCCTTGTAAAGACAATTCCGATTCCGGAACTAGGTAAACTATCACCGTTGGAGTTGTGCGAGGCACCCGCGATTTATCTCGGACACCGGATTTTCACTGAGAGAGATGGTGACTTTTGTAGTTGTAGTGATTATGCGCAAAGTGGGAGAGGTTTAGTTAAAGAGTGAGGTCTTGCGTATTTTGGTTTGAAATCCACGATATCTTATATGGCACTACTGTTGCCTCCATTATTTCGCAGTGTCGGCTACCGAGGCTCCCATGGTTTATGTATAGCTCTAGTTGGACATGTTCTGCCTTTGGCGCCGGGGGCATTTTGTGGATGGTCGTTTGTGAGGACTTCAGTGCTGTGAAGTGGTGCAAGTACTCGTACAAGTACTCGTACAAGTATCTGCAACAGGGCTTTAGAGTAGCACAACGATATGCCGTACCCGAAACCCCCACTTTCAGTCGCCAAGGCCCCGCTTTTCTAAACTTCCAAGAACGTCATCAACCGACATATGACAGTAATAAACTTTATTGGAATCAACCGACCATACTCAATAACTCCTCCTCCCGAACAACCGGAAGATGTCTCGACATACTATCCACGGCGGTGGCAGCTACTTCAATAATACAAACTCCTTTAATAATGTGTGCAACTATACGGTTGCCGATGATCGGTCTCAACTCCTAACCTGGCTATCACCTCTAGAGCCCGGGCTACGGCATGAGGACATCCGAGAGCGCCGAGTTGAGAATGTGGGAGAGTGGCTCATGGAAACTGAAGAATTCAGAAGTTGGCATGACGGGAATGGTGAAGGTGAAGGTGATAAAGCAGTCTTGTTTTGCTATGGAGCTCCTGGGGTCGGCAAGACATTTATCAGGTAACGGGGATTGTTCTTAGGGAATGAAAGAGAGTTAACGCTAACAAACTGTGATGTTACAATAGTTCGCTGGTAATAGACCGGTTGTGAAATAAGGAAACGGGACAAAACACGGCCGTCACGTGTTTTTACTTTGATTTCTCAGCCCGAAAGGAGCAGTCTGTGACCAGGATGCTGGGTTCCTTGCTGAAACAGATCGTTGGCGGACTGGAAAAGATTCCGGAGGAAATATCACACGCCTTTCAACAGCAGAAAAAAGCTGTTGGTGGGCGAAGACTGCTGCTTCCGGACATCGTGAAGATGCTACAGACCGTTACGCTCTCGCTGCGCACATTTGTATGCATTGACGCCATGGACGAATGCGCGGTAGTGCATCGGGTGAAGCTCCTGGATTCGTTGAAGCAAATCCTTGAGAAGTCACCGGGCACGCGAATATTCATCATCGGAAGGCCTCATATTCGAGCTGAGGTCGAGAATCACTTTTCTAGACAAGTAGTGAGTGTGTCTGTCGACTCCAGAAAAGACGATATCATCGGATACCTTCGTGTTAGACTAGATGAGGACGAAAGCCCAGAGGCGATGGACGAGAGTCTAGCAGCGGAAATCTTAGAGAAGATTCCCGAAAAAATGTCGGAAATGTATGTAGGAGCGATGGCACAGGGAGCCCTGCACCACACCATTCGCTAATATATATGCATTTAGGTTTCTACTAGTCTCTTTAAAAATCGAGGCAATCTTGCATGAATCGACTATCCATCGGAGACGAGAAAAGCTAAGTAAAATGGGGAGTGGATTGGGGTTAGGAGAGGTTTATGGTGCAACAATCGAACGGATAAAGGCGCAGGCTGGGGATAAACCAAAACTCGGGATGGCAGCGTTGATGTGGATCAGCCATGCGGAACGGCCATTGCAAGCGGATGATCTCTGCCACGCCCTAGCAGTCGAGCTAGGCTCCACGGCTTTCATAATTGACAACATCCCTTCGATTACGACATTGGTTGGCTGCTGTCAAGGTCTTATTACTGTGGATAAAGGGGCATCAATTGTGCGATTGGTCCACTTCACTCTTCAGGAGTATCTTTCCGCTCATCCCAATATATTCAATAGACCTCACTCGGCAATGGCCGAAATCTGTTTAACCTATCTGAATTCGCAACAGGTCAAAGCCCTCTCGACCGCTTCTCGTGGTCCGCGGAGCACACCCTTTCTAGAGTATTGCTCGGTATACTGGGGGGTCCATGGGAAAAGGGATCTCTCGGACAGCGCAAGATCACTTGCACTCGAACTATTAAGAGAGGACTATGGCTTGATACCGACCAGATTTCTTTTTGCGCAAGCACGGTGCCCGTATCTTATAGGTCCTCATACTTCTTCTGCGTTTAGCGGACTGCACTGCGCGTCGTTCTTCGGAATTACTGGAGTTGTAGCTAGTTTGATAGAAATGGAATGTTATGATACCAACGGAGCAGATTTTGCTGGTTGGACACCTCTTGCACGGGCTGCTTTTAATGGAAATCAGGAAGTGGTGGAAATTCTACTCGGACTGGAAGAGGTCAATCCCGACAAGCCAGATAATTACGGTCAGACACCGCTTTCATTTGCCGCCGGGAGGGGACACGAGGGAGTGGTAAACATGTTACTCGTGCTGGAGGAGGTCAATCCCGACAAGCCAGATAATTGCGGCCGGACACCGCTTTCGTTTGCCGCCAGGGATGGACACGAGGGAGTGGTGAAAATACTACTCGGGCAGGAAAAGGTCAATCCCGATAAGCCTGATATCCACGGAAAGACACCACTTTCGTTGGCCGCTTGGGGTGGACATGAGGGGGTGGTGAAAATATTACTCGAGCAGGAAGAGGTCAACCCTGACAAGCCAGATAATAACAGTCAGACACCGCTCTCGCTTGCCACTGAGGATGGACACGAGGGAGTTGTAAACATGCTACTCAGGCGGGAAGAGGTCAATCCCAATAAGCCAAATAATCGCGGCCGGACACCGCTTTGGTTTGCCGTCAGGTGTGGATGCGAGGGAGTGGTAAGAATACTACTCGGGCGGGAAGAGGTCGATCCCGACAGGCCAGATAATCGCGGCCGGACACCGCTCTCGCTTGCCGCCATGGGTGGACACGAGGGAATGGTAAAAATACTACTCGGGCGGGAAGAGGTCAACCCCGATAAGCCAGATAATTGCGGCCGGACACCGCTTTGGTTTGCCGCCACGTCGGGACGCGAGGGAGTTGTAAAAATACTACTCAGGCGGGAAGAGGTCAATCCCGACAAGCCAGATAATCGCGACCGAACACCACTCTCGGTCGCTACTAATAGTGGTCGTAAGAGAGTAGTAGCGCTGCTACAGTCTCGCAAAGTGCTAACCCCTGGTATGATCTAAGGCCTATGAGACAGCCTGGTGGAAATAACAGCTGCCACTTCCCTTTTGTGTGTGTCACTCCTGGTGGTTGAAATCCCATGAGAATGGATGCGCATGTCATCATACCCACCTAAAGCTCCCAAGGATTCTCTTTCATTTCCAAGTGAGCATTTAGTCTATGAGTTTCTGTTCACAAAGTTCCCGAATCTTTGTTTCGTTGTGGAAAAGAGCTCTATTGTCGCGAAAACTCCTAGGTTATGACTTGCAATTTCCATCCACCACTCAGTTCTTCTCTAGAGGCAAATGCTTTCCGGGTTGTGTTCCCTTTTTTCCTGTATGGTTTTTCCCCCTTTCTTTCTTCCTCTTCTCCCCTTTCTCCGGAATGATAGACAGATAAGTGGTACATAGAATGTTGTTTAGATCGCTGATAAGTAAGTGGTGCAGGATAGGACAAGGGTTTTCGGGCGATCTTTAATAGGAAATTGGTTACTATAAAAAATAATAAAACTTAATGGATGGAATACGATAGCGTACTTAGTGGATACATGCTAGCCATCCCTCTAGGAGCCTTCGTATAGAGGGCAGGAGGTGCCTAGCACACAGCTTTCCATGCCACCCGTCATTCTTACTCTTCTCGCGATTAATTTGATAGTATGAGACATACCAGCGGAAGAAATGCTATCGAGGGTATTCAGTGAATATGAGACTACTAGGCAGAAACGGCGTTAGCGCCACAGAACGGCCATCACCGAACGGCCACCACCCCAACAACATGCCTTGCGGGGTCGACGGCAAAAACCTCTGGGCGGTGCGGGCGAAACCTGTAGGGGGTGGTGGGACTCTTTCCTGATAGCTATCAGAACGCATGAAGGAAAAGCGATAAGGTGTCTCAACTCCCAGGTTATGGTGCTCTCACACAGGTTGGGTGGGGAGGTCCCAAGGAGCCCACCGCACTATTCGTACGGTTCCACCTGCCAGTGAATTTGAGTTGTGAGGGGTGTGCGGGGCTAACAGTTTCCTTCCCTGCTTCTCTGATTTTTCTTTGGCGCGGTATCATAATATGGGTTAAGTGATGAATTAATACGGTGATATTGTGCGATACTACAGTGCAAATTAAATTATAGGTCTGGCTAGAGCATGTGTGGCTAAAGTGCTCTTGCTTTTCTGCCTGGGTTCTGGGCCGGAACTGGGGTTTTTTCTTATGTTTGTGCCTGCTGAGTGATTTTTTATGAGTGAATTGCATGTGACATGTTTAAGAATCTAAACTGGGCTCAGGCCATCAAGGTGGGACTATTTAGGGGGCGCCTTGAACTCCTAGGTCGACTCGCCTATCGGAAAACACAACTTTTGGTGGGGGCTTTCGGTTTTGATGGATTTAGTGGATGGGAACTATAGGGCCCTTACGAAAACAGTTATTGTTTCTTGGCTGGGTAAATCATTGCCGTTCGCATTGGGTAAGGGCGTGTAATTTTCTCTAAGCACCCGAATTTTAATGAGATAGATGGTAACTTTTGTTTGTTCTTGTGGTGGTTATGCATGTGGTGGGAGATCTCTCATATACTCGAGTAGAGTGGGAAAGCCCTGTATATCTTGGGTTGGGACTTGTAGTATTCCCACGGTGATACTTGTAGTGTTTATAGCTTCCATTGTTGTTGTAGTGTCTACTACCTAGGCTTCCACTGTCGATAGAGGCTTAGCTGGGCTTGTCTATCGCTTTAGGTGGATGGCCGTTTGTGTAGACTTCGGTACTAAGTTGCAGCCTCCGTGAGAAAAAATCGGAAAACGGGGATCGGGCCCCTTGGGTTTGATTGGAGCGAGCCAATTTGAGTGTGTTTCTGACATTAATAGAGGAGTTCAGTCCCGGGCATTTTTCGAGTGCCATGTTTCTAGTTGGTCTGTCAGTTCTGTGTGTAAAAAGGACGTTACACATACCAAAGTTTTTCGACCTAAAAAAACCTGCATAACAGTTTTTCAGCCCCAGGGCCGAATTCCTCTGGGTTATTTTAATTTCCTACATTTTCTGATTTTTCCTACATGAGGCTGTTTGAACCGGCACTGTACGAGCTAAAGCATCTCCAACGAGGCTTTACTGTACTCGTACTTGAGTATCACCTGGAACCCCCGCTTTCTTTACATAAGCCCCGCTTTTTCCTCAGCTTCCAGGAGCATCAGCAACCGACCATCCTCAATAACTCCTCTCGAATAGTGCAAGTAGCGAGAAGCGGAAGATGGCTCATAATAATAGCTTCAATAATACGAACTCTTTCAATAATGTGTGGAACAACTGTACTATTACCGACGGTCGCTCACAACTCCTGACCTGGCTATCACCTCTAGAGCCCAGGCTGCGGCATCAAGACATCCGAGAGCGCCGCATCGAAAATGTGGGAGAGTGGCTCATGGAAACTGAAGAATTCAGAAGCTGGTATGACTGGAATGGTGAAGGTGAAAAGGCAGTGTTTTTTTGCTATGGAGCGCCGGGGGTCGGCAAGACATTTATCAGGTAACGGGCAAGATTCCTGAGGGAGAGGAGAAGGAGAATCAGTGCTGACAGGTTGCGATGTTAGTTCACTGGTAGTGGATAGGTTGTGCGATAAAGCCATTGGACAAAACACAGCCGTCACGTGTTTTTACTTTGATTTCTCAGCCCGAAAGGAGCAGTCTGTGACCAATATGATGGGTTCCTTGCTGAAACAGATCATTGGCGGATTGGAAAAGATTCCGGAGGAAATATCAGACGCCTTTCGAGAGCAGAAAATGGCTGTTGGTGGGCGAGGACTGTTGCTCCCGAACATCGTTAAGATGTTACAGACCGTTACACTCCCATTACGCACATTTGTATGCATCGACGCCCTGGATGAATGTGCGGTGATGCATCGAGTTAAACTCCTTGATTCACTAAAAAAGATCCTCGAGAAGTCTCCACGCGTACGAGTATTCATCATTGGAAGGGCTCATATTCGTGCTGAGGTCGAAAAGCGCCTTGGTGGGCAAGTGATGAGTTTATGTGTCGGCTCCAACAAAGATGATATCACCGGATACCTTCGTGTTAGACTAGATGAGGATGAAAGCCCAGAAGCGATGGATGAGAGTCTGGCAGCGGAGATATTGGAGAAGATTCCCGAAAAAATGTCGGAAATGTATGTAGGGCGATAGCACAACGAGCCCCGCACCACACTATCCGCTAACATATATGCGTCTAGGTTTCTACTGGCCTCCTTAAATATCGATGCAATCTTACATGAATCGACGATCTACCGGAGACGAGAAAAGCTCAGCAAAATGACAGCTGGATTGGGGTTGGGAGAGGTTTATGGTGCGACAATCGAACGGATAAAGGCACAAGCTGGGGATAAACCAAAACTCGGGATGGCAGCGTTGATGTGGATCAGTCATGCGGAGCGGCCGCTGCGAGTAGATGAGCTTTGCCACGCTCTAGCAGTCGAAGTAGGCTCCGCGGATCTCAATATGAGCAACATTCCTTCGATGGCAATATTGGTTGGCTGCTGTCAAGGGCTTATTACTGTAGATAAGGAGGCATCAATTGTGCGACTAGTCCACTTTACCCTCCAGGAGTATCTTTCCGCTCATCCCGATATATTCAGTAGACCTCATTCGGCAATGGCCGAAATCTGTTTAACCTATCTGAATTCCCAACAGGTCAAAGCCCTCTCGACCCGTTCTCATGATCTACGGAACACACCCTTTCTAGAGTATTGCTCAGTATACTGGGGGGCCCATGCGAAAAGGGATCTCTCGGACAGCGTGAGATCACTTGCACTGGATCTATTAAAGGAGGACTATGGCTTGATACCGACCAGATTTCTTTTTGCTCAAGCACAGTATTTGTATCTTAGGGACCCTCACACTTGTTCTCCGTTTAGTGGACTGCACTGTGCATCGTTCTTTGGAATTACTGGAGTTGTAGCTGATTTGATAGAGATGGAATGTTATGATATCAATGGAGCAGATTTTGCTGGTTGGGCACCTCTTGCACAGGCTGCTTTTAATGGAAATCGAGAGGTGGTGGAAATTTTACTTGGGCGGGAAGAGGTCAATCCCGACAAGCAAGATAATCGTGGCCGGACACCGCTTTCGTTTGCCGCCGGGAGGGGACACGAGGGAGTTGTAAACATGTTACTCGTGCTGGAAGAGGTCAATCCCGACAAGCCAGATAATGACGACCAGACACCGCTTTCGTTTGCCACTATGAGCGGACACGAGGAAGTGGTAAACATGTTACTCGAGCGGGAAGAGGTCAACCCTGACAAGCCAAATAATGACGGCCGGACACCGCTCTCGTCCGCCGCCCGGGGTGGACACGAGGGAGTGGTGAAAATATTACTCGGGAGGGAAGAGGTCAACCCCGACAAGCCAGATAATCACGACTGGACACCGCTCTTGCTTGCCGCTTGGAGTGGGCACGAGGGAGTGGTAAACATGCTACTCGGACGGGAAGAGGTCAACCCTGACAAGCCAAATAATGACGGCCGGACACCGCTCTCGCTTACCGCTAAGGATAGACACGAGGAAGTAGTAATCATGCTACTCGGGCGAGAAGAGGTCAACCCTGACAGGCCAGATAATAAAGACTGGACGCCGCTCTCGTTTGCCGCTTGGTATGGACACGAGGGAGTGGTAAAAATACTACTCGCGCGGGAAGAGGTCAATCCAGATAAGCCAGATGTGAACGACCAAACACCGCTCTCGCTTGCTGCTGATAATGGACACGAGGGAGTGGTAAAAATACTACTCGCGCGGGAAGAGGTCGATCCCAACAAGCCAGATGGTGAAGGCTGGACGCCGCTCTCGTTCGCCGCTTGGGGTGGACACGAAGGAATGGTAAACATGCTACTCGGGCGGGAAGAAGTCAATCCCGATAAGCCAGATAATGACGGCCAGACACCGCTCCCGCTTGCTGCTGAGGACGGACACGAGGGAGTGGTAAAAATACTGCTCGGACGGGAAGAGGTTAATCCCGATAAGCGAGATAATGACGGCCGAACACCACTTTCGTGGGCCGCTTTGGGTGGACACGAGGGAGTGGTAAACATGCTACTCGGGCGGGAAGAGGTCAACTCCGACAAGCCAGATAATCGCTGCAGAACACCGCTCTTGCATGCCGCTGGGAATGGCCATGAGGGAGTGGTGAAAATACTGCTTGGGCGCAAAGAGGTCAACCCCGAGAGGCCAAATGATTATGGTCTAACACCGCTCTCGTTTGCCGCTTAGTGTGGGCATGAAGGAGTGGCGGAAATACTACTCGGGTGTGAAGAATTCAGCCCCGATAAGCCAGATAATTGCGGCCGGACCCCCCTCGCGCTCGCCGTTGTTGGCATGCTCCTGGAAGTGGTGAAAATGTTACTTGAACGGGAGGAGGTCAACCTCGACAAGCCTGATAATCACCGTCGAGCACCGCTCTCGATCGCTACTAAAAGAGGTTCTAAGAGAGTGTTAGCGCTACTACTCGTACAGTCTCGCAAAGTGGTAACCACGATCTAAGGCCTACGAGACAGCCTGGTGGAAACAACCGGTGCCCCTTCCCCTTTGTGCATGCCACTCCCGGCGATTATCCTCAGACATCTCTCTTTCCGGATGGGGGAAATATCATGAGAAGGGAATGTGCATATATGTTATCATCATACCCATCTAAACCTTGCCAGGGATTCTCTTACCTTGCTAAGTGAGCGTTTGGCTCTCTGTTTGCAAAGTTCCCGAATCTTTGGTTTGTGGAGGGAAAGAATACTTTTGTTGCGGGAAGCCCCTGTTTATGCCTTGCAGTTTTCATCCCATCACTTAGTTCTTCTCTAGATGTGAATTATTTCCGGTTTGTCTTCCTTTTTTTCCAGCGCGGTTTTTTTCTTTCTTTTTTTCCCTCTTCTCCCCTTTTCCCGGAATGATAGATAAGTGGTACATAGAGTGTTGCTTAGATTGGTGATAAGTGGTGCGGGATACTGTAGGACAACGGTTTTTCAGGCGATTTTTAATAGGATATCGGTTACTATAATAAGACTTAATGGATGGAATTCGATAATGTACTTAGTGGATACATGCTAGCCATCCCTCTAGGAGCGTTCGTATAGAGGGTAGGAGGTGCCTAGCACACAGCTTTCCATGCCACCCGTCATTCTTACTCTTCTCGCGATTCATTTGATAGTATGAGACATACCAGCGGAAGAAATGCTAGAAATGCTATCGAGAGTATCCAGTGAATATGAGACTACCCGGCAGAAACAGCGCTAGCGCCACCGGATAGCCATCACCCCAACAGTGCGCCTTGCGGGATCGACAGCAAGAACCCCCCGACGATGTGGACGAAGCCTACCGGGTGGCGGTGGGGCTCTTTCCTGGTATTATAGGTATGCGAGAGCGTGGGGGGGAGCAGGGGGGTGCCTTTCAACTCCTATCGTATGCTGGGATGCTCGCGTACAGGTTGGGGGAAGAGGCGCTAAGGAGCCCAGCACCCCATACGGTTCCGTCTGCTAGTGAATTGGAGTGGTGAGGTGTGTGCGGGAGAAGTGGTTTCTTTCTCTCTTTTTTAGATTTTTCTTTTGGTATCGTAATGGATGGGTTAGATTTGGAATTGCTTCCGCGTTATGGAATGCGAATTTGCGGTGCGAATTAATTTACAGGTCTAGTTAGCGCACCTGTGGTTAAAGCGCCGTTGTCTGTCGGGGCTTGACTTGACCCCAGGCCCCCGGCATTGAAGTTGTGTTTTATATTTGTTCGCGTCCAATGGTGCACAGAACGTGCTCAAGGTGAATCAAGGCTGGACTCGGGCCATCCAGGGGGGAGTAGTAATTTTAATTTCCAAGTCGCCTCGTCTATTGGCAAACATTGTTTTTGGTAGGGTCCCTGGTTTCGAAGGATTTAAGTTCCCCCCCGGGTGTTTAAGTTCCGGCGGATAATTGCCGATGCAGTGATTTGTTACGCCTCGGTTGTGCACTGCAGTGTGCTGTGTTGTATTTGGCTGTATCGGAAATGATTGAAAAACAGGATCTCGGGAGACCCGATAGAACATTTCATTCTTGTAAGAGCTTTCTAACATGTGAACATGTCAGATAGATCTTTAATGTGCTGCTTCAAGTTGGATGCTATGTTAGTCCCCTAGTGTTCGATTTTCTCCTAACTGATTATTATGAGGGGATGTGTCCGAGAAATGAAAACTTCTTTAGGAGCCGCACCGACCCCGGGATACAGGAGGTGGATGTCGGTGCTAATACGTGCCCCGGAGGGGGATGGTTCGTGGTCATCATTCGAGCGTATCTTGTGTGTGGTGCCCCTTGCGATCACTATCGCAACTTCTTAGCTGAATGAGTCACCATTTTTCGCGTTTGTGAGGACTGGCGGCTCACTAGGGAATCGGGCTTTTATGAGAGAAATTGTGACTCTTATTCGCAATTGTGGCGGTTATGTATATAGTAGGGGGGAGTCTGTCATATTAAGTAGGGGCAAGACTTATCTTGCGGGAAAGGCTGACTTGAAAAGCAAGGACGACGAGAGCACAGGATCTCCGCGCCGATTGGGAGAAGAAGCAATCAGTGGTGTATTTTACCGAATCCGAGTTTTGGAGGATTGGTGGAAGGGTAGGGCGCTCTGGCTCCGAGGGAAATTTTTTTGAGGATACCGAAGGAGTGAAGTTGATGATGGTTTTTGTTTCTGTGAATGTCTAAGAGGCTCCTTGGTTCGCTAAGACAAGTCTTCGCAAAGTCCGCTGAAACACGAATATTCATTACGGAAGGCCTCATATTCCGGCTGGGGTTAAAGAGTGTAATCATCCTATACCTTGTGTTAAAATGGGTGAGGGTGGGACCTGAAATGCGGCGGACGGGAGTCTGGTAGTAAACATTCTTGTGGATATCCCCCAAAGAATGTCCGGAATGTAACCAAGGCGATCATACCCGGGATTCCACCCCACGCTACCCGCTGGTACTATAGATCTGGACCCTGGCTTCCACTGGTTTCCTTAAATTATCGATCCAATCTTATATGAATTGGCAACCCATCTAAGACGAGGAGGGCTGGGCAAAATGACTGATAGATTGGAGTTGCTGTGGGAGATGTCTGTGGTGTGACGGTCGAACGGATAAAGAGGCAAGATGGGGATAAATCGATGCTTGGGATGATATCGTTGATATGGATCAGTAATGTGGAACGGCCGTAACAAGCGGATGAGCTCTGCTGCGCCCTAGCAATCCAGCTAGGCTCTAGGGCTTCTAGTAGCCGGGATCCCCTTCCATGTCGGCATTGGTTGCTGCTGTCAAACGCTTATTGCTGGAGATAAGGAAGCATCAATTGTGCGATTGATCCACCCCACTCTCCACGAGAATCTTTCCCCTTACCCCAATATATTCAGTGGACCTCACTCGGCAATGCCAGAGATCTACTTGGCTCATATGAATTTCCAACCGGTCAAATTTCATTCCACTGATCCTTCTCCCGACGCCCAGAATACGTCCTTTCTGGAAAATTCTTTAGTATACCCGGGGTCCATGTAAAAAGAGAGCTCTGAAACCGCACGAGGCCAATTATTCTGGAATTATTAAAGGCCCGCTACCGCTAGATGTCGACCCAATCACTTCTAGCGCAAGTGGAGCTTTTGTATGCCGAGGGTTTTGATACCTGGTCTCCATTTAGTGCACTATGCCGCAGATTTTTCATTAGAATTGCTGAGGTTGCGCTTACTTTGACAGAGACCAAATACTATGATATCAACGGAGGAGACCACGCTCGCTGTACACCGGAATACTGCACGGACGGGGGGGTCGATACCAATAAACTGGATGATAGCCAGACACTACTCTCTCTTCGCTCTTAGAATAGATATGAAGAAGTTGTGAAAATCCTGCTCGGACAGGGAAAGGTCAACACCCATAACTCGGATAACGAAAACAAGGCACCACCCTCCCCTGCCGCTTGGTTTAGACTTAGGGGAGGGGTGTGGTGAAGATACCACTCGGATAGGAAGAGCTTAGGGCCGACAAGCTAGACAATGAGGGCTAAACACCACTCTCACATTCCTTTCTGTTTGGACGCGAGGGAGCTGTGAAAATACTGCTCGGACGAGATGAGGCCAACCCCGACAAGCTAGCTAATAGAGTGCGGGCCCTGCTCTCGATCGTAGCTAGCTATGGCCATAACAGAATGATATCGCTACTACAGCCTCTCAAAGCGGTAGGCCCCGATCCCATTTGAAGCCCAGGAGATGGTGCCTCCTCAAATTCACTGCGATTCTTTCCCTTCCATAGCATGTTATTCGTGGAGTTCCCTTTAACATCAATCTCTCTAGTCAAAAGAAATCCCATGAATGCGCATATACTGTGCTCCTTGTTTAACTTCATTGGTCGACTGGATTTATTCGAGGACAGAAGCCACTTCCCCCTTCCTCATTTTTTTTTGTTCAATTTGCATTTGCGTTAGAAATACATGTAGACTTTGCTCTGGGACTCTCCCCATATACATGGGACAACATCCCAAGGACCATAGCATAGTACACGATAAATCTCCCTCTGCCACTCGAACAAAATATCTGCACAAGCAAAACAACCTACAAGGTCTCCCCACCATCCTCACCCATAACCCCCAACATAGCCATTTGCATTTCCAGCTTGTCCATATCGACCACTCCCTCCTGCTCACCCTCAACCATGGTCTTTTCTTGGACCTTCTCCCCGGCACAAATCTCAAACCCCTCCATCAACCCGACCAACCCATCAATAGCTTGCTGGCTTTCCCTCTTCATCTCAGAGGCCAGCCAGTTCTCAAGCCACTTCTTTCGCTCAGCGTTCTCCCTCTCGCTCTTTCTTTGCTCCTTATGGCGCTTCTGGGCTTTTTTCAAGCGAGGATTCTTTCCAGTGCAAGTGCGCAATTTTTTGACAGAGCCTGAGGATTTAGTGGCAGTGGCAGATTTCTTCTTGCTCTTTCCAACGCGGTACGCGGTGCAGGAGACGTAAGTTTTGGGAACGGCGTGCTGTTTGCGGTTCTTGCGGTTCTTGCGGCGGTTCTTGCGGCCGCCCTGCTTAGCGCCTGGATCAACGCGGAGATCAACGTATCCGTCATTAGGGATAGCTGCGGAGTCGTTAGTCGCTTTTGCTTTTACTTTGGTGAAGTGGAAAGTGCTGTGCAGTGCTGAGCGTAAAAGCAAGAGGGAAGGAAAGGGGGCAGGCTAAGGCAGCCGAGATAGCCGCGGTGCGCTCATTGAGGGGAAACTTGCTGTCGCTGGGCGCGGTGTCATTTCCGGCAACCGCGGTAGTACGAAAAGAGGTATGGAAAGAGTTGGGGGCGACGTGGTCTTTGAACATTTCGGTGAACTGCAACTGAAGGGGATCCATGTTGAATGCCCTCTGTTATTTCGTCGCTATTTTGGAGAATGCGTTTTTGGCAGCGTTGTTGATGGGATGGTTGGGAAGCTTTGGCGCGAGAACTTTATGGGCGCATGAAACGAGGGTGAAAAACCCCTTGGGTGAAAATTCATTTCCCTGAAAGTTTAGGCCTTGGGGTTTTCAAAACTGAGGGAATATTTTGTTCCAAAAGTTGTTGTCGGGGTCAAGCTTAAGGGTTTTTCATCCATGGCTCAATAGTAGAGGGGTCAATGACCTGGTTGCCATGAAATTCCCAGTAGCACGAGAACACAACAACGAAAATTTGAAAACCCCTCTGCGCCTCAAAAATACAAAGATTCAACCGATGATACAAGGGTAATAGTAGTATAGGGATTTCTCCTCAAACTTGCCAGCATCCTTCTCCTAATTACTTTTTCTTTCGACCATTTTGTCACCCACAAATGCCTTGTCCACCCCTCGGTTATGACCTTTAACACTTGCTGTGCAGTTTTCAATCTCACAAGTCCTTATTAAGGACGCCCAAAATCACAACCGCAGGCCGTGTGAAGGCGAAACCTCACAGTAGCGATCCCATCCCATGAGCAAACATACAAGCTTAGATAGTGGAACGAAATACAACTCCGAGCCTCTGGGAAACCAGAGCAGACTTCAGCAGTTTATCCTCCCAGAAGACAAAAGCTATTAGAACTTCTAGAATTCCCCAACCTACTACTGTCCACCCAATACACAGCCTCAGTCAGTGTTCCCAGCCGCCCAGCCCGCCCTTCTTTGGGGAAGGGTTGGAGGTACTACAACTAATAGTCCGACTCTTTGGAGATGCAAGGAGACCTCTCCCGGGAATGCGAGGACTGCGTTGGATGAGGTGGACGTGGTGGAAGCTAGAGAAGGGCCTTATTCATTCTCGGCTGCAGCCTGCTATGATACATAACTAAATAAGACTAATAGACATGTGTGCGCAACCATTGGCTTACCCTCAACACAAGTTCTCTACAACACAACTTGGGTGGCTGCCCATACCCTGCAATACCCAACAGACTAGACTGACTGTGGGGGACCGCAGTCCTATAACTTGGACTTTAAGAGCCTGTTTGGTATCAACGGAAGGAGATGCGACCGTTCTGTTGGGAAACGGTCGTTGCTAATTTCGCACCGTTTCCCTCTAGTCAACCGTTCGTTGCTATGGAGAAAAAAACCTTTTTGTCGCCACTGAGCAAACACTTCCTCATTAAATGAAAAATTTTCATAGCAAGGTGAGAGCCTCACATCAAGGAAGAAGTGAATGCAATCGTAATACTACAGTAATAGTAACTTGGATTCTTCTCTGAATGATTGCTGAGAAACACATTGAAATTGTGCTGTATGTTCCTATTTAATGTTGCCAATATGAATTCACACTGAAGGGGAGGAAGTTTCATGCACATATGCTCTCTGTAATTAATCCCTCAAAATTTAATAATAATTTAATAGTAATTGTTCTGTTATGGGCGTTTGGAAACGGAGGGACAACCACCCCGCCACAGCTACCCTGGAACAGAACGGTTGATGCATTTCATAGCTGCCAAACGGCAGTTCCGTTCACAATTTTCCGAAAGGAAGGGAAACGGTCATTTGTATGGGAGAACGGAACGGAACCGTCGCAGCCGGAGCCAAACAGGCTCTAAGGACTAGAATGACATTTTTAGAATATATCGCTTGAGCTATGCTGAGGTATTTTATTGCAGAGATTGCTTTAATGCTCAGATAGGCTGATTGACTAGGATTTCTGGGGAAGGGTGAAAGTAAAACAGCCCACGAAGAAACAAATAATATGATGGAGATAAGTGGGAACTTGAAGAAATTTTGTGAAAAATAAGATATCCCTCCTCCGGCCTAATTCCTTTAGACACTCTAGCCAACTATGGACAAAATATATTTAGACTTGCGTAAGGCTATGAACTTCAAGAGGGTTTAAAGTGCTTTCCGTCACTTTAATTTTAGTCCCCTACAGTCCCTCACATCACCCCACCGTCCCTGCCGTCCTCCACCATCCCCAGTAGCTCTTTACTGCCCCCGTCGCCCATGAGTACCCCTGCCTTACCATGAGGGATTGCCGTCCAGCCCAAGGGCGGCGGTCCTGCACTTTTACCACCCTGGACTGACTATAGATACCCGTCCAGTCCCGTCCAGGGCTCTCGGTAGTCCCCAAGCCGGCCCCCCCGGGAGGGTAGGAACACTGACTTCAGTCACACTGCTAGCCTCGGGGTCGAAGTTGCATTAACATCTTCCACGCCATAGCGAGCACCCGGCATAGCGAGCCATCCACCCAAATACTAGCCACTATTTAAATCCGGACTAGGTTTAGCCAATCACATTGCTTAAATTTGCAGATGGCGCGCTATGCAGGGGCGCTCGCTATGGCGTTGAAAACGTTATCTGCAAAGGCCGCCTTATATTGCCAAAATTTATTTGCATCACCCCCTTGGCTTGTCATCTCTATCAGTTCTTCTCCCCAAATCTTTGTAATTTCCTAGCTTATCTTTATCAGCAGATAACGGCAGGTGAGCACCAAACCAGCTTTGATCCTCTGGGCACTCGCTGGACTATTTGTCGTGCATTGAAAGGGTAGAAATGGGGTAATACCACAGGGATACGAGTTGGAACCACTACCGTAGAAACTTGAATAATTGAACCGTGTGCTATGTCGTTGGAATTTCCTCTCTCAGTAAGGTCAAGAAGAAGAAAAAGAATTCTCTCTCGGAAGGGGGAAAGGGACTGTGTTTTTGCTGTGTTTTTTTGCCCCCGTTCCAGTGAAGGAGATTCTGGACTTCATAGCACACGGTTCAATTATTCGAGTTTTTACGGTATTTGTCTAGGAATCACGATCACCTCCAGAGTGTAATTTCCACGCCACGGATCACCTTACGCCAGAACACGCAAATATAAAGGTTATACCAAACCATTATGTAATTACCAACTACATTAAACGACTTTACAAAAATGGGCTCTAGAGCTTACTATCTCTACACCAGTACCTTCCGCCCCAAACGCTAACCATGTCTGATCCCTCTCCGACCTTATGAGTTCTCTTGGGCATGTAATGCAATGCCTTGGAAAACTCTCTGCCAAAGAGTCTGTCGTAGTCCTCGGATCTGATTCCGTGAGGGGGGCCGCCAGTCTCGACGGGGCGGAAAAGCGGATACTCCAGTGCAATAAGTACACCCTGACCGGAAGCCAAAAGTTGACGCATGCGAGCAGCGACCTTAGTGCGAAGGGCTGGATTAAGAGCAACCAAGAACTGCACATGCTCGTCAGTTTCCCCATTTAATTTAAGTTTCAAATGGTTTCGGTTTAAAGACTTACAGCGTAATCGTAGATCACATCGAATCCACCATTAGCGTCGATGCCAAGTTCTGCAAGCCAATCATTTTTGAAGAAATCCCCGGCGATCAAGTCAATTCTGCCGGTAGGAAGTTGCTCTCCAGCGGCTCTCATCCTCTTGATCTCATTATCGATCCACTCTTTTGCTTGGTCAATTGCTTTAGCGGAAATGTCGACACCAATCGCATGATAGCCATGTTGGGCAAGAAGCAAGACATCGTAACCACGTCCGCAACCCTGAAGTGATCAGTATCGATGCAAAGTGAGCAAGAATAGACAAGAAAGGAGATACCGGAACAAGAGCGGTCTTAGCACCAGACTTGAGGTTATGAGCAACGAAGAGTGGGTTCTCCTTGTGTTGGTTCAATAGATCGACAAGAGCAGGACTGGCCATTCCCTTATCCCAAGGAAGGAATTCACCGCCTTCCCAAAGATCAACCCATTTCTGGTCGTGAGCCCCAATAGGACTTTGTTAAATCAGCAAGAATTCAAGGTATATCCAGGTAGTATGGGGCGAGTGTCAGACTCACACAAGAAAGTGTTTGCGGAATCTCTCACGAGCCTGAGTAGGTTGGAGGATGTCGTCGGCCGTGTGGAACATGTCCTGGGTATTAGAAGGATTAAAAGACATGATTATTGGTAAAGTATGTACGAAAGAATGGAGGCGCCTGTGGCAAGGAAAGAAGGTGGTGAGGAAAGAAGGAGGGAGGGAGGGAGAGGGAAGAACATAGGCCTTATATAGGCGGTGGGATGGGTGCCAAGGAGAAAGGTATGATAGGCCAGAACGGGTATACCAGCCCCAAGTTTCTTTGAATTAGGGTTTAGTGAAAGGTTCACGCAGTGTTCTCAATGGTCCGAGGTCCACGAAAGTCTCATGGCGACTGCTAAGAGCCCCAGACGGGACGTGGCGGCTAAATGTGGCCCGTTCTCTTCCTGGAAACCTCAAGACGGCTGGGCCCAGCTATGTAAGACAAATTGGCGTAGGAGACTATGGGAGACTATGGGGGATTGCTGGATGAAATTTTGTGTCACTCAATAATTTCATGTGCCAAGCAGAAGTAGAGATTTTTAGACTTCAAGGGCGAAACGATACGATACACGGCGAGTGACGAACGGTGAAGGAAAAGAAACGAAAAGAAACGAAAAGAAACGAAAACGCCAAGCAACTCACAACGAAAACGACCGCACACTCAGGGGCGGGGAAAATCTTTTCACTAACAAACAACCTCAGGCTCACGCTCAACGACGACTCCTTCGACTAACTAAGGGCGATCACAGGAGATATATCAATCAAAAAGACACCATATCCATCTATGAGCGATAGTGCTGCTCATTGTGAGTCCCCTTCCCCCATCATGACTCCCGAGCTGACAAAAGGAAAACAAACTATCCCACTGCCGCCGGGCTTCCAGCTCTCTCACGCTGGCCTTACAGTTCAACTTTTCTCCCGGCTTTCCCGAAAGCTGCACGATCCTAAAGCTATCGCGCATTTCTGCATGTAAAGTGCTTTCCACAAACACGCCCGAAGCCGAATCATATGCCCGAATCCTCAACGCATTTCCGAGGTCAAACAAGTGCATCCCCGACGGCTATCTAAACAACGAAGGAGGTATTGGGAGAGTATGGCGAGTAGCATCATTTCCAACAGCCAATTTTTCAAAGCTAAAGAAGAATGTATTTTGCGTGATAATGACATGAAAAAAGACAGGAAAGAAGGAAACACAAGAAGAGACCTGAAAAGACGCCTGGGGACAAAGTACCAGCCGATCGATTAATCTATCCTTGTTGTCGGTAGTGTTGTTCCACTGTCGGAGGCGTTGCGGAATATCCTGCTGCCCTTGTCGCGGGAGAGTGTTGGCACCGGTCTATCCCATACGTACAATGGGGGCGCGTGCTGCGGTGTGAGGGATGGCGGGTGGGCAACAATGACGCGAGATGTGGTGAGCGGTAGCGAGCATGAGGAATCTCACGTTCAGGGGATTCGGGGCTGCTATATGTTGTGAGAGTTCCACGGACCCGTCGTGGTAGAGCTATGGCCCCGCGCTAAGTGGGCGCCCGGCTATACCTTCTCCCGACGAGCCTCCGAGACCTCCCGCTTCCCGGACGGCATATTCTAGGAGCTTTACCCAATTGGCAGAGGGTTCTCCGAACCTAGTATAGATAGGTGTAAAATAATAATAAAAGGAGTGGGTTATTCTATTCTAACAACTAGAGGGAATAAAACCTTACAAAGAGGGAGCAACAAGGCTTAAAGTGATAAAGTTGAGCTGTGACCTAATAAAGATCAAGACCCCGAATAGGGATATTTAATAGGATAGTTTACTGCTCTTGGGGACTCATATCTCTCTTGGATCAGGAACGAATTCCCGCTGGGAATGGCTGAACCTAGAACTGGGTTTTTCTCTCACCGCTCTCACACCCCGAAGACCCGAGTGTACATATTAGAGGCATACCAATCCAATGCGGATCTCACGAGCAGATCAGATATTTCTATTGGTGGTGGATCCCTCACCTGAAATTTCCCGGCTAAACACATGCTCAATTAAAATTTAGTCCCTCACTAGACACCAGATCTCCATACAAAAATCAGGCAACAGTGCAAGCAAGCCTAGCCACCCGGCTCCTCGCCCCTTTGATATTGTCTTTCGCTAACCAAATTTCTCATCCAACGGGATAAATACCAATACCAATCCAGGGAACCCGAGAGAGCACTTATCGCCTACTCCCTCGCTCCCGGTCCAGGGAGGGAATAAAGCGCTTTGCGCTATTCTTGCGTGGAAACTGCCTATAAACTAGGTCATAACTAGATTTTGGAATAGATATTAGTACATCCATGATCATGAAGGATCACTCGTACACTCCTCAGCCATCCCATGCTGTCCTCCATCTCTACGAGCCATCCCTTAGCATAGTCAGCAGTCCTCCGCTTGCCACTGAAAGCCACCGCTCCCCCAGATGGAAAGCCTGGGCTACCTAGGAAAAGCCAAGAAAATATTATCTCTTGTCTTCACAAAGTCACACGATATCACTCGCTTCTCTCTTGGCAATTCGGGTCATTTAGTAACTATACTAGTACAGAGGCCAAAACAGACCAAGATTGATGGTTTTCGAGCTTAGCCCAACCAACCACCATATGTGGAAACAGCATGAAAAAAATTCAAAAAGTAATTTGCTATATTATAATAGCAACCACATAAAAAAGGGTGGAATCTTTTTCCTTCAATTCTCCTAAGAGTAGAGAGGAGTCAAACGTCCTCTCCTTCAAGGCACCTGGCAAGACCAGGGTTTTCCTGTGAGAAAGATATGATAGATTGCGACACACCTTACCCAGTTCATATGCCCACAGCTCTCTACAAGGTCAAGATAAAAAACTGAAATAAATATATATTATACTTCAGACATGCTATTCCTTTTTGAAAAAAAATTCCAATGCCGAGTTTCAAGACCCGTGGAAATATAATGGCTTGAAAACATGCAATTTTCGTATGTTTTGGCCTCTGGATAGTTACTAAGAGGCCCCTATTGTTTGTTTTAAAAAAAAACATGTGAATCCAGACACTAGCGTCATACTAGAGCAAGTCTAGCGTTGAGATATTTTCAGCCTCATCCTTTTAGATACAGTCACTGTCACTCGGCAAAAGTGTTCGTGATTCAAGACATGTTGCTGATTGCGCTATTGTTGTCCGGGCAACGCTGGTGGGTTATGCCAGGCCAGCTTCCTAACAGTGCAACCACGGCTAGGGGCCCACAATTAATAGTTAGCATGTAAATTAAAAATTAAAAATTAAACGATACTACTAGTACTTATTACATAAATTAACACTTTGTATATCCTTTTGTGACCATTTGTTATATGATAAGTGGGAAAATAGTTGGGCATGCTTTGGAATAGGAAATAGGTACTGGACTTACTCTTGTACCCTTGCACTTGTAGTCAGGGCAATAAAAATAGATGGCAGAACAGGCCATTTAGGCACTAGAAAACTACAATGCAATCAGGAAAGTTAATTGTGAAATTTGGGTGTGGAAGTTGATCATGGCAGGGCAATTTCACTTTAGTGAAGCTAGATGAAAAATCTCAGACAGTTTCACGAAGACTTTTGCCGAGTGACGACTGCATGATACCGTTTTTCCTCAAGCAACACGATATTTATTCTATGATAGCTAAGTTATCTCCTCTTATTGCCATTCGCCTCTAGAATTTTGAAAATCAAAGGCAGCCACTTTCTTCCATACATAACCCTTCAATTATGCCAGGCATTCAACATGATGTCAGTGGAATTTCCCCTACTCTCTTCTATCTCAGCTCGCCTAGAATTTCCCCTCAGATTTCTCCCAGTGATGAAACTACCGACATTTCTCATAACAACTTCGATCGAGATGATACCAATCATATCTCATTATCACATAGTCCAGCGGTTCAAAATAACTTATTTCCTCACACGTAATTAGATCCATGGCTTTTTGAGAAATCTGGGTTCTCCAGGTGGCCCGGGCTTTGTTTGGGTTGGGTTGGGCTGGCCTTACATCATTTGGGTTTCGGCTGGACTTAAAAATCCACGGCCTGAATTACCATATTTCAAAGCTTAGTGTTTGAAAGCTAGGCCCTTCAGCCTCAGCGCAAATAGGATGCTCCAGTCAGGCCCTGCCGTCCGTCCCGGGCAGAGGTTGGGACAGACTATAGGATGCCAGTGGGCGTGTATCCCGGAGTAGTTCCAGAACCCTACATCCGTCCCATCTTAAGGACAAGACTGACAGACTAGGAGCTTAGGAATACTAGGCAGGAATCAGTTAGGAGCAAGGTCAGATGGAACGGGGAGTCAGTCAAGGATCCCAAGACATGGTGCAGTGATAGGGTGACAAGCGCCAGTAATGCTGCAACATTTCCGGAAGGGGCTGCCATTGTTTACAGACAAAAATTAGTCATCCATGGAAGTTTGGTGGCACAACTAGAAACGCATTTGGGAAGAGGTCTGCTCAAGTATCAAAGGTAATCGTGCTCTATCAACTCTTTTGTCCCGCAGGTGTATGTTCTCTCCTTAGAGGGGAGAGGAAAAGGGTTGCATAGCCAAGGTGTTGTCCAGGTTGGGCCTTACGAGTAGGTTCGGATTTAGTTGTTCAGCAGGCTTCAGCGATGGGGAAACACCAGGGTGGCGTAATACCAAGGGAGACCCGCCTTGCCTAGAACCAGAAAATGCCCCATGGAAATTCATTTCCTTGTGGCTTTGGTTCCTTGTGCCCACCTAAAGAAAATTTAAACTCCAAGTATGATTCCGAAGTAAGGGACCTCTGGCTTGCCATGTAATCGCAGTTGGTATTCCATGCTACCGGATTTGCAGCAGCGCGTTGATTCATATGATCACCTTTCCCTCTTGTATAGCATAGCTATGGTGGAGCTCTAAGGCGGGTCATGGATCATCACTCGCTAATCTTGAATCAATGTCATGTGTCGGGGAGAAAGGTACTTTTCATAGCTTATTGTCTCAGATACTATTTTTATCGCTAGTTCGCTTCCCAGCCCATGCTCCCACAAGTTCGTGACAGCACGCCGCCTTATCGTTGCCAACGGCTTCGTTTGCATTGTTTTCTTTGTTCAATCTCCAATGTTCAATCTCCAATGTTTCTCAGTTCTTGGCTTTTTCTCCCTCGGTTTGGACCCCTGTTTCTATTTGCTTTCTGAATTTCCCACGCGAACTTTCCTAGCAGTTTGGTTTTTTCCCGCGCGTTTCAGAGTTAAATCTCCTGCTTTGAGAATGGACTGTTGTGGTACGAAGACTTTTCAAACGGGAGTGTACTCGGTGGGTACCTCAAGTCGGGCGACACCTGTATATGGTGACTCGCCTTCAAACACATACAAACCAGTTTTTAGTGGCTTTTATCTATATGTAGGAAAAAACCTGGCAACACCAGAGTAGACAATAAACCAAGACTTTGTGTGGCACCCCGCCCGCAAATCCTTGTGTCCGAGTACAATACTGGGGGAACCGAGATATTATATTCTTGGTTCAGTATGGGGTATATGACATCGACTAAATATTTGAGAATACCTTACGGAATTCGGTAGACTCCTAAGGCTCTTTTCCGATTCACTAGATTCTGTGAGTTTGCTTGCTTCTTGAATAATGGCAACAGAACGCAAAGCGATGTTGAAAAAGCCGACAAAATTTGTAAGCCAATAATCCCCGGCTACTAAAGATAGCCTACATATATCACAGTATTATAACACTATGCAATCCCTTAGTTTATTCTCTATACAATGACATAAACTTCTTTTCCTAACCCCGCATATAATAATTAATTGGCGATCTGCCCAATACGTAGAGCATTTTTTGATTCTCTATCATGGTTATTCTTCAGCCCACACTAACAATGCGAAATCGGCTCTCTCAATGATATCCTTATCATAACCAAGAAATAACCCCACATTGCGAACATGTCATCACCCCGCACAAGAGTTTAGGCCCCGCCTTAATCAGTGACTGCCAATACTAGAAAGCCTTACTCAATTGGTGGGTTTCAGCGACATTCCACCTAGATCACCAAAGTCAATGGTAAGGGGGCAGGTAGTTACTAACCATACGGCTTCCATTCATCTTGCAGCCAATTATTCAACCTCAACCACCCTCAATAGAAAACTCAGACAACAAACCACTGCTCTAAAGTTTATCATTCAAGGTAGTGAATTTCTCTCATCATGACAATAAGGTAAGTGAAAATTCATTCCCATTGAGGCATGTAGAGATACAGGCATATATAGCCCACATCCAAGACGCCTATCCTCCTCCCTCCCTCTATCTGCACACACCGACCGCCTCCTCAAAAATCATTTCCATAAAATATCTAAATTATCTGACACCCCCTCTATCCCCCCTTTCAACCCACCTTCATATATCCCCTTTCCCTGCATCATCAGTCCTTACTCGATCGCGCCTTGCAACAATGCCTTCCAAAGAAGCCGAACTCCTCCGCCAACAGGTTCTCAGGTCACAGAAGATCGCTGCCATTAAGAGAAACATTAAACTTATATCCAACAACAACGCCACACGCCCCGGGGGTAACAATAGCCCAGAAGATCTTCCTGCCAGAGCGCCGGGGGTAGTCCTGCGGAACAAACAGATTGAAGATCTCAAGGAAGAATTACGCGAACTCGAACTCAAGCAAAGGATTCAAAAAGCTTCAGTTGAAAGATCGAGACTGGGGAAAAAAAAGAATGATAGTGGGCAAAAAACCCCCACCGAAACTGCCCCCACCGCCGAGACATATCTGGAAGCGAATAAAACTGCCCGCCATGCCAACGAGGTGATCACCAACAGCGAGCTCGACCGCGCCTGTAGCAGAGACTTGGGAGAACACTGTGAAACTAGCCCGCCGGCAGAATTGCCACAGAAGAGGATCGCGGAACTTAAGGCAGAGTCCCATGTGCTCAACAAGATGATTGAAAGAATACCGGCGGAGATCTTGAGGTTGGGAGAGATGGGCGGCAACCGAAAGCAAAAATCCCAGGCCGGAGGAATTCCCACTACAAAGATTCCGCTTGAGGCCGAGAGAGCCATGTCCCACTCCGACTGCACGGCCGCAAAAAAAAGAATTCTTAAACGTCTTCAACTCGATCTTGACAAAGCAGAAGCCGTTCTTGCTCAGGTCAACAAAAATGCAGAACTCACGGCCACAATACACGAAAATAAGCCGAAGGAGCAGAGTAAAGAAATGACTGGGGAGGGAACCAAAGCAAAGGGAAAAAGCAAGACCAATATTCAGGAGGAAAAGCCTGCTGGAATGGTTCCTGCCGGTGAGGCTCCCTTCAAGGTTGAGAATACCACGTCGCACGCCAACGAGACCGCCCCAGGAGGAAGTATTCTCGAACTTCCCCAGGTCCAACCTGACAATGCTCAGGACATGCCTACTCGTGCTAGTAGGAATTCTGATCTTCTGGCTAAAATATCCGAACATGGGCTAAGGGAGAAGGTTAAAAAGATGACTGCGGCGAGACTCACAGCTGCGGAAAAAAGTAAGAAAAACGTTCAGAAACAGAAGCCCGCTGGAGGGGTTCCTACAAGTGGGGCTCCCAGAAACGCGGCTCCGCACACCAACAATGCCCCTCTAAAAGGGGAAATTCTCGAACCTCTCCACCTTAACCATGACACTACCCAGGCTATAGCCTCTAGAATCACCAACGGTAAGAATAATATACCCATAGCACATGAGCATGAGCTAAAGAAGAGCATAGCAGAAATGACCAATCAGAGAACCAAAATGGAGGGAAAAATCAAAAACAATGTTCAGGAACAAAAACCAGCCAAGAAGGTTCCAACCACCGAGGCTCCCTTAGAAGTTGAGATCACTTCGTCACACAGCAACGATACTTCTCCGGAAAATAGAATTCCCGAATGTCCCCAGCGCTATCCCGATAGTGCGGAGGTGCCTCATGCCGATGAGATAAAATCGGCAAACAGAAAGCCAGAAGAAGACCCAGGGGTTATCCCAGATAATGCCAAGAAACGGAGATACACACCCGAGCCAAAGGCACAAGAGGAGAACCCAGGTAAAAGGAAGCACATTGGAGCCACAAAACCCAAGGTCGAGAAGCCAGACCATACAAGCGCTACTGAATACGCCGAAAAAACTTTGGGGGGCCCGGAGACCGAAAAAGGCATGCCGCATGCCAAGGAGACAAGCTCGAAAAAGAGAAAAGCAGAGGATCCTGGGACCATTCCAGATAGTAAGAAGCAAAGATACTCACCTGAGCCAAAATCTCAGAAGACCCCGCCTAAAATGAACCACATTGAAACTGAAGAAAGAGGGATCGAGAGCTCTGAGTACATTAGTACCACAGAATATGATGAGCAAGATGAGGAGGACATAGGGCCCGGAGGCGCAGAGAAAGAGAAGGCGGAGCAGGCGAATCCCGTTCCCGAAGATTTGCCGGAAGCGTCCCGCAGGTCAATAGAGGAGGACCATGTCCGCAAGGCACAAGTTGCTCCCGCCAGGGAGTTTGTGCCATTTTCTACAGTGGGCATGTACGTTCAGGATCCTTTCGTGGATGAGGTAGACTACGAGATCGATTGATTGTAGCATGGAGGTTTGATGCAAAGGGAAACTGTAGGAGTGGTGGAGGATTGTTGGAGATTCCCTCCGATGGGCAGAAATTGTTTGTGAAGTATAATATGAGGGAGGGGGAAGATAAGGAGCTGTTTGGCCTCAAATTTTCGGGAGCCCAAACTGTGCCTTTGGCCCAAATCGTTGTTTCTCTAGCTACCGACCTGTTTAGTAGATGTGAATTATCATACGAACAATTACTTGCAACATTCAGCAGCAATTTTTTTAATCGTCTATGAAGTAGAGTATGATATAAGGTTCTTTCAACCATGGCCTATAGCTACCCAAATTTCACAAAGATGTCACGCCAAAGGGCCCGTAAGTCTGTAATGTTTTATTTCAAGTCATTCCCCTAGTTCCTTTAGTGCTTAATGTTTTAAAGCGGGGGGAAACCATGTATTGTTGATCCCAAGTCCTTTTAACGAGGCTCAAGCTCCCGATATTGGTGAGACTGTGCTTAGTGATCAAGTGATCCCTAGGTCCGTACTGAAACGATAATTTCCGTCCGGGGAAGAACCTTCCTCCTGAAAAGCAAGACAGACAAAGGAAAACAAAAAAAGCGTAGCGGAGAAAGGGGAATTGATATCACAGTACGGAAATAAAAGAATACCGAAAGTGGGCAATCGCCGCTCACACAGAAGGTAAAAAGTTAAAGAAATCGTTGATAATGATCAAAGAACCCGAGAGATAAAATTCGATACCTATCGATCAAACCCACGAGCAAAGTAGTCTATGCACATGTCGTTGTCCGTTACGTCTGCCGTTCTGTAGTCTTCGTTGCCTCCGCCCCTTCCTTTTCAATCTACGATCCTTCTCATCCCTCAGTCATCCATCAACCCACCGCTCATTTTCCCTAACTAGCTAGCTATGTATAGTAGCTTGAACCCGCTCGCATATAGAAAGAAAATTAAAAAAAGCGAAAAGATACAAGAAGCAATCTAGTTTAACCTTGGCCAATACTAAGCCCCACAGTACGAGCCTGGTGGAAAAAAAACTGACCCCCCCCCATTTTACACCAAAAAAGGGCGTTTTCACCTCATAAAATCACATCCAGTTACATTGCAAAAAAATGTTAAAACTCCTCAGAGTCTTTGGACCTGTCTAGATATTATCATTTATATGTGACAAGCGCTGTTAGTTAATACCCATAGTGCAATACCAGAAATCATAATGGTGGCCAAGAGGTATGATACCTCAAATTTTGTATGTTTGTCCCATACAAAAGGTACTAGTACATTGCAACCACATCCCACGACAATCCTAAGCCCTCAACCCCTGTGGGAGAATGGGAAAAATCTCATAAGTTTTATCATAATAATTATCATATCATACCTAGAAAGTTTCAATAACTGCCTACACTATGGCTTGGTTTCATTAAATCTATACCACTTTGGAATGGGCTATGAATGTCCAAAATCCGCCATTTTTAGTGTAAAACAGGAGGGTCAGTTTCTTTTGTCGCCAAGATCGTACAGGCAGTGAAAATGGATAACGCCACCGTGACCTAAATCCTCGATTCGATACCTGTGCATGCACCACCAAACCCTTCTATCACTTACAGCTCATGATAGGAACACCTAATTGCTGACATCGGCTTCCCGAAATAAAAAAAACATAGCGGAATCGAATTTCTCTCTCCACAGAGCAATTCCATCTACAGACCACATGTAAGTATTCGTTTATTAATTGAGTACTCCACTAATCACACAAAGCTCCCCGAACCACTGGGCCTTTTGATAACCCCACCAGCTAAATAGTCAACCACCCGTCTGCAAGCTACTACCACACATCCCCGCTAGGGCGAGAGGCTAAGCGAGTAGACTAACGGAGGGGTCTTTTACCTTCCAAGAGCAACCTGGGACTTAACGCGAGACAATAAGGTGTCACATTGTTCGCTTATTACAGTTCCTACAGTACAAGGGACAGGCATAAAGTTTTCGCATACACCAAAGTGGCTTACCAGCGAAAGATCGGTGTGGTCACAGAGTAGTGTGTGCGAAAACTCCATTCCTGGTCCTTGTACTTGGCTGGTTAAGCTCAAATGACTGTCGGACAACTTCTCGCGGCACCTTGTACCTCACCACCATCATAGCGAAGGCGTTTTATGTGGACGGTCCACCAGCTCGGACAAAAACCCCCGCTTTGCTTCAACCTCCTAGAATTTCATCAGCAAGCCCGACTAAGCAACCTGCTCCGCTTAACATTAGAAGTGACGGCCAGAAGGAAAACGCCTAGACCTTTCACAGACAATATCAACTCTTTCATGTGTTGAATGTGTCGAATGAGTGGATCACTTTACCATTGCCAATGATCGATTTGAAATATTGGCATGGCTCTCACCACTTGAGCCCCGCATCCGACATCAAGACTTTCGAACTCGCCGGGCTGATAATGTCGGGGAATGGCGGCTGCAAAAAGGCGAATTTCAAACGTGGTACGATGGTTCTCATCCAGGGGGGTCGGGGCACGGAACTTTATTTTGCTGTGGTGGTCCGGCTGCTGGCAAGACCTACTTTAGGTGAGAGAAAATCTTCGAAGAAAAGGTAGAAGGGGTAGCTAATGAGCAGCGATGCTAGTTCACTGATGGTGGACAGTGTATGCGATAAATCCAAAGAGCAAAATATAGCGGCTTCCTGTCTCTAAGCTGATTCTGCGGTGCGGGAGGAGCAATCTCCGACAAGCATGCTTGGTTCGCTACTGAAACAGGCTCCCGGTGGGTTGGAGAGGATCCCAGACGAGATAAGTCAGACGTTTCAAGATCACAAAAAGGTGGTCGGTGGAAGGGGACTACGAGTTCCGGAAATCGTGAAAATACTACAGATTTTCACATCTTTGCAGTCAACATTTATATGTGTTGATGCTCTGGATGAATTTGTGGAAGGGCATCGACCTGAGATCCTAGATCCGCTGAGACAAATTCTCGAGAAGTCCCCAACTACGCGAGTATTCCTGACCGGGAGGCGACACATCAAGAGCGAGATTGACAAGCATTTTGGCCAGAGAGCGGCAGTTTTATCCGTAAACCCCAACCACGGCGACATCGTGGGATATGTCCGGATGAGATTAGGTAAGGATACTTCTCTAGACGCGACGGACAGTGCTCTTGAGGACGAAATCATCAAATGTATTACCGGTAATATTCCCGAAACGTAAGTGAGCTACACGATAAAAATATACATTTTTACATTCACAGCTAATAGATACGTCTGGCTTTCTACTAATTTCCTTGACCATGGATGCCATCCTTGGGGAAACCACTGCCTATGGCAGGCGACAAAAACTAACGATGATCGAAGGCTTGGAATTGAAGGGCGCTTATGGTGCGACCTTTGACCGGATAAAGGGGTAGAAAGGGGAGAAAGCGAAGCTTGGGATGGCAACCCTGATGTGGATTTCGCATTCGGAGCGGCTGTTACAACTTGATGAGCTTTTCCACACCCTAGTAGTCGAGATAGGATCTACGGATCTCAACGCCGCGAAGATCCCTTCGGCGGAGACATTGCTGAGCTGCTGCTTGGGACTTGTCGTCATAGATCGGGAGCCTTCAATTGCTCGCTTGATCCATTTTACCCTGCAGGAGTACCTTTGCGCCTACCCCGACCTCTTAGGTCCGGCTCATTCGATGATGGCGGAAACCTGCCTGACATACCTCAACCTTCGAGCCATTAAGGACATTTCATCCACCTTTTGCTCTGCCTCAGTCAACTCCTTTCCTCAAATATTCTTCCTTATATTGGGGGGCGCACGCCAAGAAAAAGTCTACAAGTAATGTGATATCAACTCGCTCCAACTTTTCAATCAAATTGGAAGCCACATATCTACTAAATTACTTCTGGTGGATCTCGTATCCAGGACGGGTCGATATAGCCGTGATATCTCTATCAACGGTTCTCTGGTCGGGTTTACGGGACTGTATTGGGCATTAGCTTTCAGCATTGTCGAAATCGCAGCTACTCTCATGGACCTGCCAAATCACGATCTCAACAAAAGCAATTTTCTAGGTATAACACCACTCATATGGGCTGCTATATGCGGTCAAGAGCAAGTAGCAAGGCTGCTGTTAGAACAGAAGACTATCAACCCCGACAAACCGGATAGATACTCGCGTCGAACACCTATTTCATGGGCTGATTGGAAAGGGCATGAGGCAATCGTGAGAGTACTTCTTAGCCATGCATCTGCCAAGCCTAATAGCACAGATGGTTGGTGGGGGAAGACGCCAGGTGAGGTGAATAAGGTCCGGGGGAGGAAATACGTCAACCCCAACAAGCCAGTCAAATACGGTCAAACGTCGATCATGTTGGCTGCTAAAGAGGGGCATGAAGGGGTGGTGCAGATGCTATTGGGAAGGAAGGATGTTAAACCGGATGCGGCAGACGGACTCGGCCGTACTGCTCTCTTGTGGGCTTCTAGTAAAGGGCGTGAGGGAGTAGTGAAACTACTATTGGAACGCGAAGATGTTAGCATTGATACGGCGGACAAAAACAGCGAAACACCACATCCATCTATTCGCCCATTCATCCATCCGATCAAGCAACCACACACAGAAACTCGACCCATTGGGAAGACTAAATCCCCAAATCAACTACATCCCCTGTAGCTAGCAGAATAGGATAGGGACTAACTAGGGCCACAAACACCCCCAGACCGACCACGAATATCATACCAAACGAGCCCCCCCCCTTCCCAGATTGGAAAGCTGCCGCGCGAGAGCATGAGCAAAGGTACAGTACACATCGACTAGTATTACATCGCTTTGCTAAGAAAAGAAGCTATGTATACAAGGCAATAGGGAGAGGGGTAACAGCTGCCTTCCTAAGGTAAAATAAACTATTATTATTATTATTTTTACTTTTTTTATTTTTACTTTTTTTATTTTTACTTTTTTTATTTTTACTTTTTTTATATATTTTTACTTTTTTATTTTTATTATTTCTTTGTTTACCAGCCCCCCTCCCATTCGCTTCTGCTACCCGCCGATCGCCAACCTTTAAGGTCTAGAGTCGGATTCTACCACCTCGTAGCAGGATTGTTAAACCCCACAGCCCTATTGATGAGGGCTAAGTTCTTCAATCTCCCAGTCCCCATAAGGCAGGATTTTTTAATAATCCTGCCCTACATGACGGATCGTTCAATAATAACTGATTGTCAGCATGGATTGAACTCCTGAGCTCCCGCTATTGCGACAGGAGTGTTAACCACTGCGCCAGCTAGGTATTTCATGAAGGGTCAGCCTGGGAACTAATATTTATCCTACTGGAAGCCCGATTTTGAGATTTTAATGGGTGGGTAGTGTGGCTCTTCCCGAGTTGCTGGTAGATTTCAACAGAGGTGTTTCTTACCCTTTAGGTGTTTAATGAGAGATTCTCCGTGGTTTAAAACAGAATTATTGCTTTCCGCGCCCGTTACTCTCGTACGATACGACCCGCAAAGCCCCACTCGAGACCCCGAGCCTCCCTACTTGCTCCCATGTGTACTATCTCACTATAGCCTTCTGCTCGTTCTAGTGTTTTGTGGAGGCTTTTTTCTTTTCTGTTCTTTTTCTTTTTTCTTTCTTTCTTTCCTTCTTTCTTTCTTGCTTGCACTCCGCCCGGCTTTCTAGGGATGCCCCCTTTTTTCTGGGCGGGGGTGTCCGCTCCCAGCAAGCAAGTATCGTGGGGGGGGGGCGGGTAGTTCAGGTTGAAAATATTATTATCCGCTCATCGGATCAGATATCTCATCCACTTACCTGATCGTACACCGAGATCGAATTTTGATAACGACGGACTGTACATATATAGATGTATGCTTCCATACAATATCCACATGATTCAACCACCCATATTCACACACGTCCTTCCACTCACGATTTTTGAGAACTGAAAATCACTAAAATCTGACATACAGCCCAGCCCCTCTCTTCTCCCAAAAGGAAGGAGGGCTTTAGGAAAGATGTTTTACTCCATTACTTATCGACGGATATCTAACGCTCAACCGGATTACACTAGGACATGGTTCTACAGTATAGTAGAATGCTCAGTTCCTCCCACATTCTGACTTGAGGTAACACTCCACACTCACTAAATCAATGAACAAATCCAATGAGATCAGGTCCCTCCCACCCCACCGATAAAGCACACTGTCCTTCTCCAAACATGATTTGAAAAATGGAAAGCAAAAACAAACCAAAGCCATTGAAAACACCCACTTACTTGCATCTCACCCACAGCAACAGCAGCCAGCGAGTAAGAAAGGGCTTACTTCAATCCGTGATCAGGTACTCCCACCTCCCACGACTCTTTCACATCTGGAACCGGATTTACCCCCATAGCTAGGGCAGTCCTCCAGGATGACGGGCCCATTTTGGACATCGGAGCCGTCCCCCAAGCCCAGGAAGGCCATCATAATGGAGGCTCGTTCTTCGACTAGGATCTATTAGCTAAGTGCACGGCGCGAGATCTTAGGAGGGGGAGTGTCAAGCACAAGTTCCACCAGTCAGTGTAAGGCCATTATATTGAAAGACGAAAGGTGGGCCTTCTTTAGGAGTGACAGTGTAGGTTAGAGCAACTGTATAAATAATGCTTCCCCCCCCGATACGGAACGTGTAGACTTACCATCGTTAGCAGATCCGCTCCCTTGAGCCTCTGGCATCACAGTGACATGGAGAGGCTGGGTAAGTGGTGAAGAAAGAGGTTGATGGACATCAAGACCATGTGCCATAGGTTGATCCGCTGACTCCCCAGGCGATTCAACCTCTTGTTCCTCAACCTTGTGCGTAGGGATAAAGTTCGCCGGCTTCTGTTTCGCCTTACTCTTGGGCTTGGGTTTTTGCTGCCTCACAGCAGGACTCACTGCCTGAGGAGCAGGCTTTCGAGAACGGAGAACAGGTGGCATCAGTTTTTTTTGTTTCCACTAACGATGTCGCCCGTATTTGTTGTAGTTGTGGTGTTGATTGATAAGAGGGAAGAACTGGAGAGGAGGCTTTTGCTCTAGCGACGGGGATTTTGTGATCAATAGCCTGGCTTAACTGAGGATACTGGTAGAATTCTATTGGTTTCCTAATTCGGACTAAAGTGGCAGCCCCGACGACGGTTATGGTGCTAGGGTACTGGGTTGAGTTCCCGACTAATATTAAGACAGCGGTATTATTAGAGAGGCTTTTATTATATGATAGTATGATATGGTTCCAGACGTCTATAGTGTGCGCCAAATAGTTTGTACCGGGGGACGGCTTGGCATAAAGGACTCTCTATGATAATATTATATCATACTATAATATTACTATTACCATACTAAATCCCCCAGCATGCTATGATATCATACCTAGCACCAGTGTTCCGAACAGTCCAATCCGCCCTTCTTGGATGTATGATAGGACCCGACGGACTGCCAACAGTACCGTAGCCCATCCTTTTCCACTCCGCTGACCCCCTAGGGGAGATTTAAGTAGGGCGGTACACCCTACCGGCTCGGTATTGCCCCGGGGATAACTTCACTTTTCTCATTCCAGATCGGTGCGCCTAGGCCCTAGGTGAAACACTTCAGGTTAAAGATTTCATTCCCCCCGCTATATATCATTCTTAAGCGGTGAGAATTGGATGGAGATATCCTGATCCGATGTGGTTAATTGAGTTTTCCTATAGGCCTTCCGGAAAATTACAGGCATTCTGATAAGAATCAATTTCAGTAGTATCAGTAGGGCTTTGCTGAGGATATTGCCAGAGTAGTTAAAGAGAACGCTTTAAAGAAGCATTTGAAAGAGAAATTGAAAGTAGAAGAGGAATGAATTTCTTCTGTCTTATTCCTAATACTTCGAGGGCTCGATGATCTATTTAGCCTTCTTCTCTTTCTTGTATATAAGAACTGCACTCACTTTGTCTGCGACATGGCAGCATAATACATCACCCATAATTTAGCTGCAGCCCCTCACCGTAGCTAGAGATCCCCCTCATTTTTTGTTCCCCTGTCCCCTTCAGTCATCCCCAATACCTGTACCCACCTCCCACGATCCTTTCTTACACCCCACGGTTTTTTGATATCCCTACGGCCCCCCTGACAAACTTTTACCGCCATTCCATCTCCTCTGCCGTCCGCCAGAGTGGTGACGGTGTTGTGTATGTGGGTGAACTGAAAAAGGTATAGTGTGTCGGGTATATCCTGTATTCCACCTTGATTTGATAAGAGTCCTTCAACGAACCATGGTGTTGCGTAATATCAGCTTACGAGCAAGTTGGGATTTCTCATCCTCCAGGACTCTCTTTTTCCATGCTAAGACTTTTTCCGCGTCATGACATTCTGCCAGTGCCCGGATTGTGCGTCACGAACTCTTATGAATCAATCGAATGAAATCAGGCCCAACACTAAGCCACAAACATCCCCAGAACGGTAAGACCATCTCCCAAACCCACGAGTTACCGATGATGATGGTGATGAGGATCCGTCTCGTACTGCAGATATCGCCAAGCCCAAATCACTCTACACACAAATTTCGCAGTCACCCTTTCATTGTGAAAGCCTAACGAATATCGTATCGATTTCTCAGACTTATGATCAATTATCGAGGAATTAGTTTCCGATGACTCGGGAGTAACTATGGTTGGTGAAAAAAAATGAAGGAAATTTTTGGTTCTGTTCCTGGGTATCAGAGGTTTGGTAGGGCAAAACTACAGTACACCTCTCTCTCTCTCCCGAGTATTAAGGAACCCAGAGGCGGCCTCTAGACCTGTCTGTTAAGCCCTAGTCACAAAAAATGTAGAGTTGTAGTTGCGATTGCAATCGCAATTGTGGTTATAGGACGATTTAACTTTCCGTGGGATCGCGGCTACGCCCGTTGTCAGAAGAACTGATCTCGCCTCAAGTACGATAAATACCTCTCGGGTAACTTAAGGACACTCTTGATCTCTTCTACCCTCAACCATGGTAAATACCGATCGGGTAACCCCATGGGCCACTTTGATCTCTTCTCCCCGTTCTCATCCATCCTCCATCTTTTTCTCACCTTTCTTACAAGCTCCCACTATTTTGTCTTTTTTAAAACACACCCCTTAAGCTCTACTTTCCCTACTCTCGTCCGCCTAAAACTAAACCTCAGCACACTGCTAAGTCTAAAGGTGCACACACCCCAATAAGATCTAAACTCCGAGCAGATGCTAAACCTTACAGGACACGGTGAGAATATGCCAGAAAATATTGAAAAGTCTAGCATAGAAGAGCTGGAGGAGGCCGTGAAGAATTTGTCTCAGAAGGTCGAGACCCTGTGGAACGAAAACGTGGCGCTCTATCAGAAGAGTGAGAAATCCGACACTTGGCTGGTCCACTTGATAGGTTGTTGCAAGGATATGGTCAGGCGGGTGGATGCTCTGGAGGAAAAGTGCTCGGCTCTTACTCAGGGACTAGAGCTGCAAAATCTCCACATCGATCCACTCGGCATGACCATCAACATAGAAGAGAAAGGCCTCAACAACGACAGCTTCATTAGCGAAATGTTCCAAATCCAAGCGCCGCACATCTCCGACCTCCCTAAGCTAACCATGGATGAGTTCGCTGCAGCAAAGGATGAGTTCACTACAGTGATTGGGGGGGTACCCCAGTTGGAGCCTGAATACAAAAATGTTCCTTCTCATGGCATAAACGTCTGGCCCGAACCTACTGCTACCATTCCTACGAGCCGGAAGCGCAAAGCCCAAGAGATGACAGAGAGTAGGCCGGACACGCCCTCCCCACCAAGCAGCTCCTACAGTGCCCCAATCACATTTCTCAACACCTTTTCAGATGATGTTCCCATAAGAGGCCCCACCAAGAACGGGATCAGGAGGGCCGGCAGACCAAAAGCCAGTATGCCTTTGGCTCCTCCTCTAGAGGAGCCAGCCCAAGAACAGCAGGTACAGGAGGCACAGAATGGAGAGGAAGAGCTACAGGTTACTGAGGAGGAACATTCAGCGGCAATACATGTCCTTTTCGAAACTTCTAATTTCATATACGATGATTCAGAGTACGATTTGTTCAGAACAAGCAACTGGGTTTAGTAGGAACGGAGTGTTGGTTTTTCCTTATAATACGTTTCATATGTATATTTCGATTGATAATATCATATATTTCTCTACTTGGTATGCGTTCCCAGCTTCACCTGTACACACCGGGCATTACTACAGCTAAGACATAATTGCATATATTTCATTAATATTTCATGATAACAATTAGAGGTTTTCTTATGTGTTTCCTTATCTGGTGTTCGGGATATCACAGTTGTTTATGCATTACTTTATTCATCTTTCTTGGTCATATCATGCATGATTATTCCTAATTATTCCCTCACACCCCTATGGATTTACGGACATTTTATTGGGATTTTCTTCGCAGGCTTACAGGGTCAAACATGGTTCGCACTTATGTTTCTTACTATGTTTTCCCTTATGTTTCTTTGTTATATGGAGAGTGCGCTTCCTGTATAAATACTGAGGTTACTGCCCATCTCGCTAACTTGAAGAAGAATAAGAACCAGAATACCTACCAATCTGCTCTCCTACCACCCAACTCGTCCTCACTTAGTGTACAATGCAACCCCCTCACACTTGCGTAGTATTATCTACATAGTATTACAAATCGTGACTAAGCAAGGCCAATTTCACATGACTAATACTTATTAGTCATAAGGTATGTTGGTTTCACGCTATGACGTCCCTTGACTCATAGTTTTCACATGACTGCCCACTTGCAAGTTATTGTTATATTATGATTGGTTGATGGTTTCATAACTCACAATTGTGACATCATATGATGTAATGACTTTTGCACATGACTCAGATTATGAGTCATGGGTTTCACATATATGACTCATTTGAGCACATGACTTGGTTTATGGGTTTTGATTGGTTAAAGGATGTTGCGCAGTTGACTCAGGCGAGTCAGCTGATGGATTTCATGCTATGACTCACTATGAGTCACGGTGATAGAGGTTGGGTGACAAAAGGTAATGAGTCACGATAGTTAGGGTTGTGGGAAGATGCCTATATAAGAGGCTTGGTTCCAACTAAGAGATAGGCCACGAACCATCTCTCCTCCACCTCCGGCGATTGAAATCTCAACACCACGGGAAATCATCGTCACTTTCCCCCACCCACCTCTCTTCCCCCATCATGGCTTCTGCCTAGGGGTTGACGTTAA
>Ga0307509_10000842_pt1 | contig 52733 bp, 57 predicted proteins | sample 10_EM_MG_FD_202245 | JGI IMG/M metagenome (GOLD analysis project Ga0307509, IMG submission 202245) | Populus trichocarpa ectomycorrhiza microbial communities from riparian zone in the Pacific Northwest, United States - 10_EM | ecosystem: Host-associated > Plants > Roots > Unclassified | place... | reverse complement strand
CTGACTCAGAGACAGTGGCGGAGCTGAAATCAAATCAAATAAACCAAATATAAATCAACTAAACATAGGAGATCCTGCACTGCCCGCTCCTGTGTACCGTTACCGGAACATGTACACATGTTACACATACTTCCCTCCTTTAATCCTTAAAAAATAGTATATTTATGATAGCTGACTAGTATAGTTTCTTCCTATTGCTTCTAGAGTTCATTATTGGGTGTCCAAAGCCCTGAAAAGTCTGGGCAGCTAGCACATATTTTTCTATTTCCTGCATCTGTCAACAGCTAGGCCCTCACCCTACCCACTTCCTATACAGATTCCTGTTAAAATTTGGTAGTGACAAACAGAACCCAATTCAGGGAATGAGATGTGGGCTCCAACCGGGAGTGCGGCGGGAATAATCTGAAAATATCCCCTTCACACTATTGAAAGAGTGGGGCCTGGCCAGTGAAAAGCCGCCTTACTCTGCTCCGTAACAAATACTAGTATCTATTATTTAATTGAATTGTTCAAAGTATTTGTAAATACACTTAGTATTTCTAAACTGTGCATTATTGTTTGAAATATACTCAAAATACATTATTCCACTCAACTTGGAATGTATAAACCACTTCACTCTTTCGATATTGTACTATTTGCCACCAATAGTTCCCTTTATTAGTGCTTTCTGAATTCACAATTGTCGAACAATGTCGTATTATGGTGGTTCTTGTCAGTGGCTTCCTGATAACCTGAGACTGGACGCTGGCTTACGGATTGGAGGGACCACGTATGCCAGGTATGGTGGACGTCATTGGATACGGTTTCCGTATCGGACAAGTGATGTGGTAAGAGGGGCATCATAGTGTTGACAAACTATGCAATAGACCACGTATATCGCAAGTCATGTAAATAGCGCATTTCTATCTATAAGAATGGTGGCTTCTCCCCCATGGTAGAAGATAGAAGAATCAATGGATTTCAACAGGTTATGAGCCCGGCTGCTTCCTATGAACTCAACGAACCTTTTTCTACCCCCTCATCATAATCTAACCTTGAGATTACGAATCTATATATTCGTCACCAGTTAGCAATCAGAAATGCTCCAGCACAACCTCGCTTCTTCTTCTGCTATCAATGTGGAAAGCGGCATCTCTGGTGTTCAGTCCAATGCAATGTATCGGTCCAAGTATGGCGAATTTTCTAAGATCAACCATTTGAATTACTCTCAGTGGCGCAAGCATATGGAGGTTATTCTGCAAGCCAAAGATGCATTTGAGCTTACCATAGGAAATGAAAATACTCCTGCCGATAATCAACGAGTTCAGCTTGCTGAATACCATCATCGCAAGGGAAAAGCCATTGCTCTGATATTTGGGTCTTGCACTACGAGTGCTCAACAATACCTCCAAGGACTGACGGATCCTGAGGAGATGTGGACACTACTGGGTGAGAAACTTAACACTGTTGCCTCAAGAGCTGGCCATATGGCAACGCTCCGTCAGTTTTCTAGAGCACGTCCAGTTCCAGGAAAACCGATCACTGAGTATATATCTACCCTGCTGTACTTCCGGGACTTGTTATCAGGAACGGAAGAGCCCATCACGGAGTCAGCATTCATTTCTCATGTTCTGATGACTCTTCCAGCCACCTTTGATACCTTCAGTGATATCCTTCTCAGACAGTGGACAGTAGATGAATTAATAGTCAAAATCAAAGAAACTGAGGACACATTAAATACTTGACAAGCAGACTACCGTTCGACAGGCATGAGTAGCACCCTTACCAGTCCAAAGGCCTTGACTGCTCATGCCTCAACTCCTCGCAGCCACTTTCATGGAAGACTCAGAAGGGGAAGGCAGTCAACCGCATGAAAGGATACCAACCTTCTTTGTTGGTATTGTAATAAGAAGGGGCATAAGCAAGAGAATTGCTACACAAAGAAGAAGGCTGAAGAGGCCCGAGCAGATAGACTATCAAGGAGAAGTCAGAAAGAGGAGGTTGGCAACCGGGAAACTCCCGGTGCAGCTTATGCCTCAGTTCAAGTGCTTGCAGCCAGAATTGGACGTAACTCAGCTACCATGGAGTGGATTATTGACTCCGGAGCTTCGCACCATCTTTGCCGAAATCGGAGCCTTTTTGTTATGTTTGAGCGACTCCCAAAACCCATCCTGGTTCACTTAGGAGACAATTCTACTATTCCTGCGATTGCGGCCGGTATGATATACCTGCCGCTGGTGGAGAGGGAGATCTTGATTGAAGCATTGTTTGTTCCGCAGCTTCAAACATCTCTCATCTCCATTAGCCAGTTATCTAAGACGTATGAGATAACCTTCAAGAACGCCATCTGTTTTATTGAGAACTGTAAACTAGGATCGCTAGCCGATGAGCTGTATCGCTTTGTGCCGCACAAAACAAACACTAGTATGGTCAAATCCATAACACGCTCAGTTGAGGCCAACACGGCTGTCCTACCGACGATCGATTTATGGCATCAAAGATTGGGGCATCTCAGTCACCAAACGCTAAGAACTCTACTACCTTCTTCAGCCTATAGTAGTACCATGTCTACGGAATCGCTTCCCTGTGAGATTTGCGTGAAGTCGAAGCACTAGAGGAGATTTGAAAGACAAGCAGCTCCACGGGCTGCAAGACCCTTCGAATCGCTGCACTCTGATCTGTGTGGTCCTATTGCCCCAGAGTCAGCTTCGGGTACACGATACTTCATCTTATACATAGATGACTTTTCCCGCTCAACCTGGGTATACTTCCTGCAAGGGAAAACAGCCTCTGAGGTTGTACCGGTATTTCAGGAATTTATGACTCAGGTGGAAAGGCCGTTCCCTGAATATTCTATAGTCAGGTTTCGCTGCGATCACGGGAAAGGGGAATACGATAATAGTTTGTTTCGTGGGATCCTCCGGGAATCTGGTATATCCTTTGAGCCTTCACCGCCATATACACAACACAAGAATGGAGTTAGTGAAAGAATGATCTGCACTATTGTTACTAAAGCGCGGGCCTTAATTTTGTACTCCTGCCTAGAAGATGAGTTCTGGGCAGAAGCAGTTAATACTGCCGTATACCTGCATGCACGATCTCCATCAAGAACTGTCGGTGGTCTCACACCTTACGAGAAGCTCTTTGGAGTAAATCCCGAGCTGGGCCACCTTCGTCGCGTTGGTTGTGCCGCTTATACCCTTATACCCGAAGCGCAGCGGAGAAGCAAATTCTCTGAAAGGGCAAAGAAATGTGTTTTTCTTGGGTATGTCCATGAGACAGTAAAGATATGGCGCCTATGGGACCCTGAGAGCAAAAGGGTCATTCAAGCGTCAGATGTCCGCTTTGCGGAAGAAGAGATTATGGGTGAATGGCAAGTCAGCCATGGGCAAGATCTGGGAATACTGAGATCATGCATTCCAGACATGATACTAGAAGAGGATAACTCGGAGACAGCTCCGATTGAGGATGTTATCCGCGTGATTGCCCCCAATACCCACACCAAGATTATTACTACCAATCGTTATGAAGCGATTGAGCCGGACGCGGCAGGTTCTGAATCTTGTACTTCTCGGCCAGAAGAACAAATGGTGGCTATCACTACAGATATGAGTGACATAAGGCCTGCAGACCCACCAGCACCAGTGTTGCGCTGTTCGGCTTGACGTGGTCGCTCAACCCAAGCACATAAGGCCATGCTTGGGCCTGAGGCTAGTAATGAAGCTGAGAGCGACCCAATTAGCTACCAGGAAGCTCTCCAGCAGAGTTGCTATGCCAATTGGAAACACGCTATCAAGGCAGAGTTTCAGTCCCCAATTGAGAACAAAACCTGGACGTATTGCTCTATGGTTCCAGTGAGCGCATATCCGATTGGATGTAAGTGGGTATATGTTATGAAAATCAACCCAGATGGAAGTCGACGCTTTAAAGCTCGATTAGTGATTAAGGGATATGAACAGACAAACATTGGTGACACCTTTGCTCCAGTGGCCAAGCTGGCCAGTTTGCTTATGATTCTTGCTCTGGCGGCTCTGAATGGGTGGGAGATCGATCATATGGACGTGGTAACTGCATTCCTAAATCCCCCCGTTAATGATGAGATCTACTACATGGTCTTGCCTGAGGGCATTGACTGGCTTGACCCTGGCAAACCAGCTAGTATGACAGTGTGTAAACTGAATAAGGCCCTGTATGGTCTTAAGGAAGCACCACGACTCTGGTACGAAGAAATTGATCGCTTTCTACTATCAGAAGGCTTTAGGAAATCTGTCAATGATCCGAATCTTTACCTGTGCTCAGATTGCAAACTTATTCTGCTGCTCTACGTCGATGATTTGCTACTTACAGCAAAAGATCGGACACGGATTAATAATACTAAGGCCAGGCTTCATTCCCGCTATAAAATGATTGACCTTGACCCGGCAAGAAAGTTTCTCGGTTTAGAAATTGACCGGTTACCAAACGGGTACATCCAACTCCATCAGAAACCCTTTATCCTAAAGGTCTTACAGCGCTTCAACATGCAAGAGTGTAATGGAGTTCATACTCCTATGGAACCTGGAAGGAGGCTAGTCGCTGCCCAGGATAGTAATAAGCTGATTGACCAGCGTGAGTATCAATCCCTGGTAGACAGCTTAATGTATATAGCTGTTGAAACTCTCCCGGACCTCGCCTTCGCCCTATCGGTATTGAGTAAATATAACTCAAAGCCTACAACAGATCACCTTTTGGCTACCAAGCGGGTTCTTCTATATCTGATGGAGACGTCAGGAATGGCTCTGGTCTATGGTTCTGTTGATATGTTGATAGGCTACACAGATTCAGACTTTGCGGGAGATCTGAATGACAGGAAATCGACCTCTGGCTATGTTTTCACGCTAGCCGGCGTTGCAGTATCGTGGAAATCTAAAAAGCAATCCTTAGTGTCGCTGTCTTCGACAGAGGCAGAGTATATTGCGTGTTCTAAAGCTATACAAGAAGGGATCTGGCTTCGCCGCCTTTATCACGAAATTACCCATCGCGAGTTAAACGCTATCCCACCATCCATACAACTTGTTCTCTCCGATAGTCAAGGAGCCATTTGTCTGGCGAAGGCACCAAGGTTTAATACCCGGACTAAGCATATCGACATCAAATATCACTTCGTTCAAAATGCCTGTCCCCAAGGACTTATAGAGCTCAACTATTTACCCACGGCTGAGATGCCGGCTGACATCATGACAAAAGTGTTGCCACGAGACACCCATCACCACCATGTCAAGCGACTGGGTCTACAAGATGGCCATTGGAAGGGGTAGTAGTGAAATGATTTTTGTAGGGGACACTCTTTTTCCTCGCCCTTGTCCTGGGCAGGTTTTTTAATGAGGTCACCCATATCTTTGTATTTTTCCTTTTGTTTCGTTCTATTTAGTATGTTTCCCTTTTGGTTGGAGGTTATCCGAAAGGGTGAGAGTGTCGTATAATGGGGGTTCTTGTCAGTGGCTTCCTGATAACCTGAGACTGGACGCTGGCTTACGGATTGGAGGGACCACGTGTGCCAGGTATGGTGGACGTCATTGGATATGGTTTCCGTATCGGACAAGTGATGTGGTAAGAGGGGCATCATAGTGTTGACAAACTATGCAATAGACCACGTATATCGCAAGTCATGTAAATAGCGCATTTCTATCTATAAGAATGGTGGCTTCCCCCCCATGGTAGAAGATAGAAGAATCAACAGATTTCAACAAACAAGCACACTTTTGTACATGATTGAATTTGACTAAATAATTAGTAGTTGTACAAAGCTTGAATTGGTATTTATCAGAATTTGAAGACAGGCAATTTACTACTAACTGTTAAGTAGTTGTTTTTTTTGATTAAATAACATTTCATAAGAGTAAAGCAAGTAAGAATTCAATTGTAGTGTTTGAGATGAGGTTGTAGCAAGGAATCAGTTTTGAGCAACGAAAGAATAGCTGAGAGGGAAGATAGATAGAGAAGTGGATTTTGTTTAAGGAAAATAAACAGAGTTTAATAGGTCAGAAAAGAGTCAATTTTCCAAGCTGGGTCACAGGTCTTTGAAGTTTTTGAGGTTTAATTAGGAAGTGATAATCTAATACTATAATTATTAAATATATATATAAATTTGTATATCATATAATTTGGGACAATCAGAAAAAGTTCAGGAATTTAATATTAGTTTTGAATAATACTTTTATAAATACAATTACAATATCAGTTAGTGAATGTGATAGGATAGTGGAATTGAAGTATGCCATTTTGGTCATATGGGAGAGTTTGGAGGATGGAGGTATAGCATAATATAATTTACCAAGTAATAGCTCATCACCAAAATGCTGCTCAGCATAGCAACTACTGGAAAATCAAATGCATATTTTAATATCTGCGTAAATAGTAGTTATACCATATTGAAAATTTGTTAGAAAGTACTTTTAAATATAGACAATTAGAATATGAAGTTTTTAATCAATAATAAAAAATAATACCTCCTGTATACTCACTTTATTCCAAACTAGTTTATTTAGCAGACTGCTTAGAATTGAAGTCAAGAAAATCAAAACCAACTATGGAAGTAGCAGAGTATTTTATAGAGATGAAGATATCGGTCAATCCCTTCGGGACCTCGTCCACAGCCTCCACTATCTGGAGAGTGACAGATTACTCACTAATTCTTCGCTTCGGCTTCTCACTTCTGGTGCTTCTACGAGTGGTCGAGCTTCGAGCTATGCGAGTGATAACTTCTCAACCCCAACCGGGGCTAGGGGTGAGAAATATGGTCTGTAAATGGCAGCTCTTGAGCTGGTTTTGAGAGAAATGTCCACAAAAGACGAACAGGACCGCGTGATCGATCTCTTGAGAGATATCCAGGATACCATCAATAAGCCCCAGTGGGATAGAATCGAAAACGAAGAAAAGATATTATCCCTACTAAAGGAATTCAAAGAGCAGGGCTACAACAAAGGGAAAGAGTTTGTGATTCCTGGAAGGGAGAGAGACAGTGGCATGGAAGAGAAGATATTGCCTACGCCTCAGAATATTCGAGAGACCCTGTATCACAGGGAAGAGAGAGAAAGCGATCTGAGGAATATTAGCTTACTAGAGGAATTAAAACAGAAGGAGGAGAAAGGTGAAAATGCCCGGATCATTTCTCTGTTAGAGGAGATTCGAGATAAGGAGGGGGATTCTAAAATAGATGCCGTTTTGTCCTCCTTTGAAGAAATGAAAGACAAAGGTGGAGACGAAAGGGTTCTTTCCCTGCTCGAAGGGATTAAAACTAGAATGGATAGCATGAAGGAAGATCTAACAAACTCCCTCAGCTCATCTATAACTAGGCACTCATCTTCGGCACAAAATGCTACAGGAACGGAATCTACACGGGGCTCAGTGGAGAGCGATGAAATCCTCAATGCTTTGAATCATATCAAGCGCGGCGTCGATTCTGGCGAGGAGACAACTCGAGATGTTCAGAAACTTATCGACGAACGGAAAGAGCGATGGGCTGGTCATGATAGGGAGGAGCATGAAGCATTGAAGGACCTGATGAAAGAGATTGAAATTCTGGTTACGGACTAGAGCCAAGCAATATCCAGGCTGCACAGCAACCCAGGTCTGCAATCTACAGCACTCACCATGACCAACCCTCCTCTCCCACCTGACTTAGACAATGAGGCTGTTATCACCGCTCTCGCTAACATTGCTTCAACTACAACTCGCACTGATATCACCCTTTCCACCATCAACGCCTTGATCAAGGTTTTCCATAAAGACATGAACAGCGCCAATACTCATACCCACGAGACTGTGCTTACAACGGGCATAAGGATGTTCTTACGATCCCAATGTGGTAACCAAACCTTGTCTTTTTGTCCCTCAGGGTGCCATCCTCCGGCAGTCCAAGGGCTTGGAGCAGGGAATCAGTACGTGAGGCTAGCACATGTTATTAGCTCCTATTCTAGTATTGTATTCGGTAAGCCTCACTTACCATCTAGCCCACGAATGTCCGCAACTGTCTTGGGAAAATCAGGTATCGGCTGATTGTTGATACCAAAAAGCGGCTGCAAGAGTTGGGACCCCAGGGCCACATGCGAATTCATGACACGTGCTTGATGGTTGATATTCCTGTTTAGTCCGTGCCCGAGCTATCATCAACCCCGCTCGCTAAATGAATGAGAAAGGTCTACACACCAGCATGCCATGTCTTGACGGATTTGGATTATGTCCTGGTTTATGCGGGTTATACTCATCATGATCTCGTTGAGTTGTTGGGCAATAGTAACCGGTGCGATGTCTTTTATTCCTTCAATTTCGGCTGCAGCAGTGCCCACCTCCGCAGCTCTGTTCCTAAGTTCATTCGATGTCGCGGCGCGATGAACGTTGAGCATAGAGTTAAAGGCGGTGGTGTAGTAGTCAGGTTGAACCTTGTCCTTTATTCCTTCAATTTTGGCTGTGGCAGTGCCCACCTCCGTAGCTCTGTTCCTAAGTTCATTCAATCTCGCGGTGCGATCAACGTTGAGCATAGAGTTAAGGCAGATGGTGTAGTAGTCAGGTTGAGCCATGTCCTTTATTCCTTCAATTTTGGCTGTGGCAGTGCCCACCTCCGTAGCTCTGTTCCTAAGTTCATTCGATCTCGAGGCGTGATAAATCCTCTGCATAGAGTGACGGAGGTTGGTTTCGTAGTCAGGTTGAGCCATGTGATGCAGGGGATTGGTGGTGTTGGAATAATTGGAATTGGGCGGAGTTGGAATGGTGGAGAGGTGGAGAGATGCAAGAGTCCTGGGAGAAGCGTGGCCCTTATACACAGCAAACACGGTTACCATTCCATACTATCAGACAGATGAGAGGCAAAACACCCCAACAGAGAATAGTGCTTTCTGGAAGCGGTATAGCTTGGGAGAGCTGAACTTGGTAGCTATCGTTAATGGGTATTCGCAATTCTGTTAACCTGCTTTGCTAAGACCATTGTGGCATAGTTTGGCGACTCAACTTGCGTATGACTCCCCTCGCACGCCATCCAAGTTCCGGATCCCCAATAGTGGATCTAGCGAGTAAATACGGTACGTACAATATATATATATATATACATTACTGGTCTAGGACATTACAATCGATTGCTAGCGGCCTTGCCGGTACTGTGAATCTATTACGGTAGTCACAGAGTAGGATTAGCTACGTCGCCGCTTTGCCCTGCCGGTTCCTATTATGGAATAACTCATTCTTGGATACCTGGACCAGGAAAATCCCCGGAATAAACACTGCACTCGAGGATCAGCGATCCCATAATAGGAACTAGCAGAGCAAACCACGACGTGAGTACTGGGAGTATTTGAGTCAGGGGTTGTGACAGATTCATTTTGAGTTTGGTGAGATGGAAGTACCGTATGGTCAATATTGTAGTCATGCAGTGTCACTCGTTAGGGTAGTAATTGGTATTGAAATGTATCGGTGAAGAGGTAAGGATTGGTGGTGAGGATTTTACACAGGACTAGAACCGCTGAGGTTGCGACAGACGACAGAGAGGCTGTACTGAGTAGAGATGAACATGATTGATTCTGATGATATGATGAAAAGAAACGTCTTGAGGAAAGTAGAGGACGGGAGAAGAGGAGAGAAGCGAGGAAAAGACAAGGTGCGGAGAAAAATAGGTGGGAAAACCTTTCATAGCTTGGGCGCCAGTGTCAGTCGATACGAGTATTTGGGGGTGGGGGGGTTAATGATGGGATAGACAAAGGGTTGAAGTCCCCATACTCATTCTCGGAGGTGAAGAATGACTTAATTTGGTAGGCATAATTCCTGGAAGGGTAAAAAGCCCCGACACCCCAAATCCCTGTCACCTCCACTCCTCAAATCCTCCAAAATAGATAACACCGACTTTAATACCCTCTCACTTTCGATGACGGAGGTTGTTATTGCACTTAACAATACCTCGTCTTGAATTGTCAAGGCAGCCCAAGAAATCAGTAACCTCCAAAACATGATTCCCGGGAATCTTGTCCAGCAACTAAGTTAGGCTATAAACCATTGCCCATGGCTCCGAGTCTGGTATCTCGGTCTAATATCATCTCCGGATATCTCATAATATCACCAATCGTAGGGGTGGTGGCTTCCATGATCGCATTAGTGTGATATCTCCCAAACCCGCCCCGAATATGAGTTCTCCCACTAAGGAACAACCGTGTGGTTGGTGAAGCACTCGCAATTTCTTGAAGTGACTCTGGGATCTCTTGTTGAATATTCGGAATATATTCATCTAAATGATTAATACCGATCGACGAACCCGAGGAATTTACCGCTAGCCACAGGTCATGGCGGATCACTCGCCGAAGGTCCAAGAAAGTGGGAGATTCGTACACGCGCGGCCGAGTTAAATCTGGGCACCTAAGGTGGCAATTCCCATACATACAGAGTGCCCAGGGTCGACTCGGGGGCGGTAGCATTTCGCGGGGCTTTGGTGGGGGGATAAAAAGGAACGACGCGGCTTAGGGCGATTCGAGATCTCGGGAATGCGCGGCGGGAGGGTGACTTCAAAGTTGAGGGATTATTGGTTGGGTTTTGTTGATTGGCTTTGGTTGCTGGGTGGTTGGGGAGGGGATAAGAGTGTGGGGGCGGAGTTGCGGGGTGGCGAGGTGTCGTTAGTTTTGTGTTAGTCAGGGGATGTAAGAGTTAAGGAGCCTGATGTTGTACACCATAATGCCGCTGCCTATAGCGCCTCACCGGACTCGAATGGGGGAGTTAAGCCGTGGTATTGGTCAAACTGCCGTAGGCACCCCTTCTGGTACATGTAGATAAAAAATGGTAAAGTGTTCACGGGATCCTTCTCTTTCACTGGCTGCGTATCAGAAACGATCACTCATCGGGAACGTTCACAGACCAATCCTGGTATTCGAGTGCTCTATCGTTCGGGCGCACAAATTACCAAGGCCGTGTATGGATTGCGTACCCAAAGTTGAAAATCAATGGCCAATTACGTAGTTGGGCCCCCAGCTTTGCTTACAAGCCTTGCAGCACCCCGACCCCCTTTCCCATTTGTATTGGGTTATCCACAATGTCAATCTCGTAACGCCGCCAGATCCCCACATACCCCCTCCCCCGCCCCACATGAGCACCTACCGTATTAAGAGATCTCCCACCCCACAGCGCCACCACCCCACCTCCCCCAGATCTAGACCACAGCCCTACCATGGTGCCACCTTCCTTGGAAATGTATGGTCATAGAGAATCACTCGAAATTACCACCGATTCCCTTGGGCCGAAACCTCACGCGGGTCCCACTGAAGATCCGGCGTGCTTGCACGATGCGGTCACCGACTGCGGTGAGACCCATGCCCATATCTTATACCCGCTGTGATCGGCGGAGCATCGGTAAACGACTTCGGAAGGTATTATTAGTGCTGATCTTATTGTTTTCACGCATAGGATATCAAAAATAAAACGGACTCCAGTATGAGAGAATGTTACTGTCATCACGCCGATTAGTCTTCCAAAAGCAAGGCTACGGAGCTCCTCCGATAGCTGCGCAATTAATTCCAGCGCATCTAGCAAACTTATTCGAAACTCAACTGCAAACAAAAAAATCTCAGTACAGACTGCTTGTACTGTACTGGTACACGCATGAGAATAATAAACCGGTTGGGGACCGGCGAGCTTTACCCGGGGAATATTCTGGAAGTATGATGCCAGGGCCGCTGTAGGGCGGCCATTGGCTGGGAGTGGCTGGAGGGGACAGTCGAGGTAGGAGTGGGGTTACCGAGAGTTCGTCATGACTGACGGTGCAGCTCTGCGGGTAATATCCTCTCTGCGACTCAAGAACACGGTGGCAGGAGGAATAAAGTGCCCATCAATATCAAAAACTACGTGTGACAGACAGATTAGATTTGACAGGAGGTTCGGTTCCAAGCCACCGGACGTCCAACTCCCGGCATACCGGAAATAAACGTGGGCATTCTTCCCTCCAGTCTCCCTTCACCCCTCAGGAGGGGTTGGCCGAAATTTTCACATGCAATAAAGCGTAGCAAATTCTCGAGATAAAATTTTTCTCCCCCCAAAGCCATCCTTGGAGATAACTGACGTATTATCGGCTCACTTTGCAGTGGGGTACAGATGCAGGAAAACTTTGATTTCTTTCTTTTCCCTCAACTACAGTTCGGCAGCACAGATCATGCAGTGAGAAAGAAAAAAAAGCCTTTTCTTCTTGGCAGGGCGACGCCGGTAGTGGAGCACACGCGCAAAAATACTCAGCCGTGCGGCAGGCCCTCGCCCGGCTCCGGGCAAGGGGCGGGAATCAGGGTTGGTGACATCTCGTCGCATTCACTTGCCATTTGGAGACTTCGGGCGTCGGTGTTTCATTTTTCCTAGTTCTTGAAGGTCGTGGAGGTCTGAGTCTTGTTGCTATGGTCGCCTACTCGAGTACCGTACTCGTACTAGCGCAGAACATGGCCGAGCACCATGCCTCCCGCATGGTATCAGAGACACAGAAGTCAGACGGTTACAAATTTGGTATCGGTAGTTACCGTATGTCCTACCGGTACTCCAGCGAGGGAAGCTACTTGTAGCAGATATGCAATTTGTCGTTTTACGACAATGCCCTGGATTGACGAATAGGCCCCCCCCTAGTATTCTATCGTGGAGCGAAGGAAATACAGATAACATGCTCGTCACGTGCAGCGAGTCCTTGGGCGTAACCCAAACCAGGCTTTGATTTCATAAACAAAATTTCTAATCCGTCGAAGTATCATACTTGTAAAGAGACACAGTGTGATATGGCAGTGACCTGGATGTAGGCAGGGTTCAGGATGCACAGGCATTTATCAAGCAACAGTTACGTTAATCTTTCGGTGATCGTTCTTTTGAGGCGAAAGAAGTGTGACTAGGAGAAAAGGTTTCGATTTCTCCAAATTTGATGGTTTGGTTTGCGTTTTGGGAAATACGTTCCAGTAATTGACAGCCTTCCCGCCTCAGGCAGGAATGGAGATAAGGCGCAAGGTTTGGTCTCGCAAGGTGCGGTAAAGTGTAGAGGTAGAGTGCGTTGAGTGCGTTGAGTGCTGTCTGAAAGTAGCTCGGTGCTGTGAGGGGCAGGCTGTGAATACTAGTATTCCTGTACCATTGCGGTGCGCGCTATCCCTTGGGCGATCTGCGATAGTTTTACGAGTAGTGAGAGAGCTCTTGGCGTTTCGCCATTTCGTTTCGTTGCAGTACTTCGTAGATCCACGCCTAAAAGCAAGCCCCATCCAAACTTATCAACACAAGCCACAAGTATCCACCTGCAAAATAACAACCACCCTAAAGGTATGTCTTATCGCCCCAGTAACTGCTGCGTAGTCTAATTGTGCGAGATATTTGTTCCCGCCAAGAGGTCAGAATAAGGAGTAAATCAGGATTTGTCCCAAAGTACTCGCGGTAGTGGTAAAGCATTGGAACAAGCGGGGGAGGCAAATGTCTGTGCGAGGAATACAAAAAGAGCGATCATTTTCCTTCTTAGGTATCTTGGGACCGGAATGAAGGAAATTTTGCATTGGCCATCCCGACCCCAGCTTGTTCCAATACTTTACCCCTACGGCGAGTATCCTTTGTTCGTTAGTTGCCTCCCTTGAACAAAGGGCAAAAATCTCGAAAAATACCTGTAGTATGTAGACACCTCCACTTTGGCTGCGTTTGAAGATGCTGAGTTGGGAGACGGGCGACTCCGACGGGATACAAATTCTTATTATTACCATTATTATTTTCATGTTTGTGTAATTCGTTGAGTCCAACGACACGCAATTTGTGTGGTCATGGCATGACTGAATCGGGTGTGCAAACACCGTATAATAGTGTCTGATGCCGGTATTGGGTTGTTGTGGAGGGTGGAGGACGGAGAGGAGGACGCTGGCACTTAAAGGAGTACGGTACTCGAGTACGGCACTCCTACGCTGCTATTGGTAGGATTATTGCTATTGTGCATGGGAGCAAATAGGGCGTGTTAGGCGGCGCATAGGGATAGATCATGGCGCCTGTCCGTTGCAGGGGGTACAGTACTCGTACTCGAGTACTCGAGTATGATACCGGTATCGTGCATAAACTACGGGTGCTGTGAGGTATGGTGAACTTGTTGTGGTGGGAGCGGGGAAAGGAGGTGGATGGGTTAGAAAGGCAAAAGTACTGGTGGAGGGCAAGGTGGGGGAGGAGCTAGAGAGAGGTAGAGCTTAGCTCTCATCGCTTAGCGTGCCTGGGAAGGTGAAATGGCCGTTCTTAGCCTTGCGAGACATGCGTTTGGCGCGTGCCGTGGCCGAAGGTGGAGAGGGGAGAGGTTAGTGTGCTCGAGATCTGAGATGAGGTCGACTGTCAACGCCCTACCGTACTCGAGTGCTGTCGGGGGCTCCATAGCTCCTGGATGAATGGGGCAATTTTCTCAAATCGGGAGTTGACTTCCCCGTGCTCATCCTTTTGTGGTATATGTTTCAAATGTACTAGTACTGCGATCTGGCCAGTGCTCTCTTGCACCTCCAGTAGAGTAATTATCAGTTGTGTTCGTCTGTACTGTACTCGACTACCGTATCGTACTGCTGGAGTACCATTTTCAACTCTAGACCGCCACTCCCGGATTGCAGGAATTTACCCACAAAACCAATTAGCGGTGGTAATAGTTGGAGCTCTACGGTAGCTTAGGGGAATTTACACTCTTCATCTTCTTCTCTTGTCCTTCCTCTCCACATTCACCCTCATTTTTAACCAGCAGGTGCAACAACAGAGACGGCAAACAGCAATTGAATCGCGGGTTACCCCCGTGTTCCGGTTATTACGCGTATCGCTGTTGCTCGCGTCTACATCTAATATTTGTCTCTCTCTCTCTCTCTCTCTCTCTCTCTCTCTCTCTCTGTCATTCTCTGGCGTTGTCGTCTCGGTCGTTCTGTCATTGCTCTCCTCCTCCGTTCACAGCATCTGCACTAGTTGTCTCGTCGATCCTTCCTCATCCCATCTCTCCTTCTCTCTACCTCCCACCCGCCGTCTTTTTTTTTTTTTTTGTTATCCGTTGCTCGGCTGCTGGTCCTGTGCCCCCCCCGTCCCTCGTTCAAGGTACGTGTTGTGTGCCTTTTTCGCCTTCAATTCTGCTAGTTTGCTACTTGTACACAGTGCTTTGTATGCAATATCGTTAGGCTACTGCCACTGATAGTGCTGCTTTCTACGCACCTCCATCCGTTCGTCTCTCTACCATATACACTCATTCATCACACTCTCCCACCACCCCTCAAGCACTTAACCAACCCCTCTTCTTACGGCACCCACTCCTGCTCCATGCCTTCAACCTGTTATTGATGGTGTGATTGTGTGCTTTTTTGCCTAACTTACCTCTAATTGAGGGTGACATAGAACTTTCGAATATCGAGAACGTGTTATTCTTCTGATACCCTATACTTCCCGCCCCCCTTCTGTATGGGAGAAAAAACCAAAAAAACCAAAACAGCAACCCTATCTTGTGCTGTCTGTTGTACCGCTTGGAGCAACCGAGAGTAGGAGTTCTTTTATCACTCATAGATTTATCTCCACCACACATCCGCCACAACACTATCGACGTACTCCGGTTATCTTGTCTATCTGGCACCACACACTTTAATTGCTCATTGGAAAAAACGGGAAAACAGCAATAATAATCTGCAAAGTCGAACAAAGGCAACCCTTCACACCGGAAAACCCCCTCTATTGTGTTCGAAGTTTCAAATTGTCGGGATTGCGATAGCGGCTCTTTTTATCTCACCCCTCTTCAACCGTGTCTGTGGGATAAGAAGCGATAAAACCTACGGAAGAATTAGGGTTTTCCCTTACCCCCTCTGCCGACGTTTCCAGGATAACATCGGGACTTTTCTCTCTCTCTTTCCTTTTCCTGTCTTGAACAAGTCGGAAAAACCGGATCTCCCTCTTTTTTCTCGACTTCTACTGCATCCTTCATTCTTCTACCGCTTTTCCGAGAAATTTCTCGCACCGAATCCGAGTCCCGATTAGGCTTCTACATTAACCTTTTTTCTTTTCTTTCTTGGTGTTTTCTTTCCACAAGGGCAACAGCATTCAAAAAAAGCAAGCGCAGTGCCCCCCACAGTTCACTTGGCCCCGTTTGCGAGGCTGACAAAGCTACACTCATTCGTTGTTTGGCCCCTTGTTGCATTTCCTCTTGATCTTCGGCGGGACAATTGAGCATCCCTGCCGGCGAACGGTCATCTGCCCCGCAAGGAAACTCTTACAGGAAACTGGGACACACCCTTTTCCGACTAGCGTCATTAGTGCGCCTAATCGGGGAGACAGTTTTCTGGTGATTGAACAGGTAGGTTCGCCCTGAATGCTGTTTTTGTTTGAAAAAAAAAAGTTTTACGTCTTAAAATTTGGACAAATTACTTTCGTCGTAGCATTTACCCCACCTACTTGAATTATTTTTTTACATTTTTTAAAATGCTCAATTTTAGTTTTGATTTCCTTCTGACGTGTTGGCGGTGTGGTTGGCAGCAACATTCTTCTGTTCGCATCCCAGCGGATCCCATTTGTGACACACAAACCCTGCCTTCTACCCCGGATTTGCTTTGGCTTATTACCAGAGCTCCTCCCACTGGCTTCGGCCGGCGGCTGGCTGAAAAGCTCCACAGAGTTTGACCTTCAAAACCGGACCTTTCAAACCAGAGAAGAACAACAGAAACAACAATTTTTTTTCTTTCGCAAAACGATCGCACAAGTACTTAAATAAGCTCCTACCGCAGTCTAGAAACGCGGAATCAGTCGCGATGCCTCTAAACCCACTGCAAAACGCTGTTCCGAAGCAGCAGATTCCGAAAGAGGCGCCTTCCTACTTTTCTCCATTTTTTCCACAAGCTCCGCAAACTACCGCAGAGATTTCCATCTGGAAACCGCCTCCGACGACTGGTGAACCGCACTTCCGATCCAAGGCACCAAAGAACCAGCCCGGCACACCTCCCCAGATTCCTACTGTCGGCGCTACTTCTGTTAATCACTCTAGGCAGAGTAGTTTTTCCAGGAGCAAAAACAACAGCATTGATGATGGGAGGGCGCAATTGTATCAACCTAAAGTAAATAAGAGCTTGGATGAGATCATGTGGTTGGGATCTGTTTCAGGATTCCCCGTGCCAGCTCCCCCACCTCCGAGGGTCGAGCCAACCATCCGAACTAAGCTCGCTAGGAAACCAGCGGCCATACCGAGCGCGGCTTGCGTGAATATCAATGACTATGTTATGCAGAGAAATTTTACTAAGGATACAAGGACCGAGGAACAGAAGAAGGCAGATGAGGAGGCAGAGAAAAAGAGGAAGGAGGATGAAGAAGCCAGAAGAAGGAGGTTGGCAGCACATTCTAAGAAGGCCGGTGAAGTCAGAAATAACCAGGGAGAACAACGAGTTAGACCATCTGGTCGGAGAGGGAAGGTGTTTTTGCCCATTCCTTTACCACAGGAAACGGCGCAGAGGAGTAATCGTCCAAATGCCAACCATAGACCCAACCTCCCGGAGAACAATACCAGTTACGCACCCTCCAATCCATTCCTTCCTCAGCCAATCGAGACCACTCGCAGAAGCAATAGGCGTCCCGAAAAGCTGAAGGTAGACAGTGAAGAGAGTGTTTGGATGGGACTTCCTCAGCCAATTGAAACTGTGCGGAGGAGCAATAGAAAGATCCCTCTGGGGGGCAGAGGGAGCGGGGGAAGTTCGGAAAACAAGGACGGAAATAACGATAGCAAGCCCGCCTTCACAAAAACACTGCCAGAACCGATAGAATCTTCTCGGAGATCCCATCGCCCCCGAAAGTCACAGGAGTCCGCTCTACCACAACCTGAAGAAACTTCTAGGAGGTCTAACCGGCCAACGGCAGCACCTGCACAGACAGCCGGGCAGGATCCACCAACCCCGACGACCTCTTTCTTTGGACCTAGTATCGTCCCTCAGCCCTACGAGACTACCAAACGCTCTTACAGGCCTATTGCTGCGCGACCCTTGATTCCTCAACCTATCGAGACTTCGCGGCGATCTAATCGCGTTCGGGTACCTCAGCCGGAAATGCACCTGGAGACCGAGGCGCAAAATACTCCGCAACCCGTGGCACTTTCCAGCCATAGCGGTCATCACTACTTGCGAAGAAGTAGTACCACCAAGCCTAACACTCCAGGCCTATATCCTACATCAGGTGCTTTTGCGAGAGACCAGGAAAGGGAGAGGCGCCTTGTGAAAAAGCTTTGGGCTCGTCCTAATGATCACGTTTCGCATCTCCACGAACCTGTTGATTCAGCACCTCCAAGCCCTGCTGGTAGCCCGGAACAATCTAGATGCCCTAGTCTTACCACCTCACCTACTTCATCTGCAGCCAGTTCTGCATGGGAGATCTCTGATAAGTTGAACAAAACCGTGGGTGTCAAGGCTGTCAGGCGGGGTTCCGGGGGGGACGAATTTGGCCCATATATTCTCGGCCTGGAGAAAGGTCTCCGAAAAGAGGGGGCTATCGGGAGTGCAGGGATCAAGCGCGAGCGTGTGAAAGAGGAAGTTGAATGCCTTTTTCCGGTTGTTACCGAGGGTAAGGGAGGTGAGGACAAAAAGCCCAAGGTTGCAACGGACGGTAGCGGGATTAGAAGCGAGAGATCCGAAACTGCCCGTCCGAAGTTCATCTCCGCAATCGTAGATGGCGTCTTGGAGATCAAACACCCCCAACCGAGGCAGGCTTCCGACGGAAACGCTGTAGATGACTATCCTATCTGCTATTCTCCTGTACGTGGAAAATTTACGGTTCTCTGGGGAACGAAGGAGGAACAGGCTGGGGAGCGTGGTGGATTCAACATCTCTCGTATTCCGACCGACGAACTTGATGGCCCTACGCCCCTCAATATCGGCACTACGAACATGAATGCCCAGCTTCCAACTCCGCCAGACTCTCTCCCATCTTCCGTCTCGAGCAAGCAATTCCTCGGGGGCCCGAGGACAGCACCCTCTCGCGCGATTTACAGCCCTATGGCTCCCTCTCCTGGATACACCGTCGCATCTCTCCCTCCTCGGCGAAAGGGCGATAGCGATGTCGAAGTCACGGAGGAGTTCGTTAACGCTGTAATGGTGTACCTGAGCTTGAACTATGAGTCTGTCGCGGCAAAATACGACGCAGAGTTAGTACTCTATACCAACACGTCAGAGGCCCAGGTCAAGGCGGACAGGAAGGGCGTTGTGAGGAAGTACATTGAACGTTGGATCTCTGAGAATCCGGAAATGGCATCTGGTGAAGGCAGGAAGGGTGGTTTCTGGTAGCCAGTCTCTCCCAAAAGGAAAAAAAAGCACCCTTTTTTTTTGTTGAAGTGAGGGCGAACGACTTTTCTATGCGATTTGCATTTGTTTCATGCCCTTTCTTTCCCTAATTCTTAAACTCCGTCGTTGCCGTTTGGCAGAATTGCGTTACATTACATTACATGGATTGGTGCGGGGGTATCTGTTTAGTGTCTTGCTTTCTCTGGCCTTTTTTCTTCTCTTCCTCTACTCTCCTTTCTGATCCTTCCTCAGGTTTGGGATACTTCCCTTCCTCCACATGGCATCGGCACTTATTTGTGGTCTTTTTCGCGAAAAGAAAAGTCATTAAATTTCGCTATGGGCGATGTACTTTTCTTATCTTCTTTCTACCTTGTTCTGGCTGTGTCTGGTTGCTGCATACCTTGCGTTAAAAAAAAACCCAAAACGCCCCGAAATTATTTAATCTCGTTTTTTCCCCCTCCCCCGCCTTTTTTCTCGCGTTTTTTTGCAAACGGAACATGAGTGCGGGCGGTGGGAAATTGGCATACCTATATACTACTTACTAGCTAGGGCCGACGGGCCGAGGTTCTTGGTTTTGGTACTCGTACGTTTCTAGATACCCGTTGCTGAGTTAACCTGTAGATTGCGAATTAACTTTGCGTGCATGATGTGATATGATATATAATATTATGATAAGATAGACACCCTCTCACCCAGCCAAGCCCAAATAAGAAACCCTCGGGTGGTTTTCTTGGATGAACTGTGGCAACTGCACCGATCAACCCTCATCTCTTCAAAAAGCGCCAATCAGTATCTGTCGAGTGGGGGTAACTGGAAGCTCTGGGGGGTGTCCAATGATTGAATTGACTTTAGGGGGGTATTTTTTTTTCACATGTCTGTCGGGGTTTCGTGTGTGGAAGCAAGGAGCGTGGTGTGGAGTGGTCGGTAGGGAGAAAAGGAGGATGAGTGGTGGTCATATAATGTCACTCGTGTTGTGGTTACGATTGAATGTATTGGGTGGGTGAGGGACAGTGGGATGAATTCACTATCCCTTGGGCGGTCTAAAAAACTAGAATTCGTTACATGCTAGGTTAGGCAGCTAAAGGATCTACTTGGTCAAGAAGTAGAGGTTTTCGGTCCTTTTTGAGCTCAAATGACTCAGTAATGGTCAGCTTAAATGTTCCATCCACTCAAATATTGTCAAAATAGCTTTAAAGTGCTGGTAACGAATTCAAGTGCCTCAGACTGCCTAAGGGATAGTACATTACAACTGAGTGAAGACAAGCTTTACTAGTACTGTGTATCTATTAGGGTGGTCATGTAATAATCCTATAGTACTCTTGGTTTAATGCAACAGGTAATGACCTTTTTTACAAATATCTTATGTGTATCTTCCTTTGTGAGATAGTACAGAAGTGTCTTGTCGTCTGGAAGGTCTACTATGTTGTCAGATAGTACGGAAGTGTCTTGTTGTGGCATAGAACTAGCACAATAGTGCTATGTTCTCGTCCTGACTCCAGACCCTCACAACGGTTACCGGCCATAAGAGCTTATCAGTAGAGAATGTGTAGAACTCAACAATGTATAGACAAAGAGAATCATACTGCAACTTCTTTAGTATAGAAAAGTAGTTAGATGGTTGCATGAAGATTCTATCTCACAGGTACTTTTTTTCAAATTTTGTTTTATATGATGTATTCATTGTTAAGGTGCAAGAACTGGCATGCAGCGCTACCCATGGCCTAAAAGAAACCTTAATCTTGACAACTGCCTATTTCACCTCTTCAGAGGAAAAGTCCGTACCCTAAGGACCCTGTGATATAGGCCTAACTGCACATTCTGCTTCAAGGAATGAAAACCTCTCCCTCAAGGCGCCTTACCCCTCTTTAACCAAACAAAGAAAGCTAAGCCAATCCTAAAAGAAAACCTCCCAACTCATGAAATGTAGACAGGAAAGCATAAGAAGACCCTTCTGCAGGCTTCCCTTAAACAAAGGAAATAAATATGAAAGGTACCGCGGTGCCGGTCAGGATATGCAATTATTAAGGAAAGCTGCAAGGAATACATCAGCAAAAATATTGCCCTGCATTCTGTGCGTTCTGGGCGTCCGACGCACCTGACGCTGGAACGCCAATCGCGAATCAGGACGCAACCACCCTACCACACAATGCATCTGACGCAACCTGACACAGCATCTAATGCTCAGGACGCCCCAAACGCAGCACCTAATACTCCGGACACTATCTGACGCAGCACCAAATACGCAGGATTCCACCTGACACGAGACAACATATTCTTGAGATAAGCGAAGGGTCCTCCCTTTACTTTTTTCTGACCTGGGTCACAATAGATTTCATACTGTCAAACTGTTAAATTTACTACTAGTAGTCTTCTATTGTTCTAATATACAGGCCAATTCACAGAGAAACATTAAGTCATAAGAAGCCTTCTGAGTCTGACACCTTTATCCTCTACCGAGGACCCTGTAGCTCAATGGGGAATTGGCGCCTCGGGACGTATCCTATACCACAGCATAGCTGGCGTCGAGCCCAACAATCTTCAGCAATCAGATTCAAGTTCAGCATCGGAGCAGTGGTTGTGGAGGAATCTGCCATCGCGTTCTGGGACCTGTAGAAAGACCACTCCCAGAAGGGTTGGTGGATTCATGAGTTCTGATGCGACAGAGACGTACCTTATACCACCGCTTAGCTGGCGTCAAGCCCAACAACCTCCAGCAATCAGAGCCAGATTTGGACAACTGGTTGTGGAGGAATCAGCTATCGAGTCCTGGGATCGCCAGCACTCTATTCAGTGCTGTAACTTCATGAATAAATATTGCAGGGGGAAGTATCTTATATCATTGTGAAGCCTGTTTTATGACCAACAACCTCCCGCAAAGAGCATCAGAATCCATCAAGCGATCGTTGAGTAATCTGCTGTCGAGTAAAATATCGCCAGCTTGATACCTGATACACGCTCCACAGAAGACAGCGAATTCATGAGCCTTGATGCGACAGAGACGTACCTTATACCGTTGGGAAGCTGGCGTCAATCCCAACAACCTCCCGCAAAGAGTATCAAGATCCGTCCAGCGGTTGTGGAGTAATCTGCTGTTGAGTAAAATATCGCTAGCTTGAGACCTAATACACTGGCACCCTCTACAGGAGACAGCGAATTCCTGGGTTTCGATGCGACAGAGACGTACCTTATACCGTTGGGAAGCTGGCATCAGGCCCAACAACCTCCCGCAAAGATCATCAAGATCCGTCCAGCGGTTGTGGAGTAATCTGCTGTTGAGTAAAATATCGCCAGGGCTACTATAAAGATCCTCTCCACAGAAGACAGTGGTTTCCTGGGTTTTGATGCGACAGAGACGTACCTTATACTGTTGGAAAGCTGGCGTCAAGCCCAACAGCCTCCCGCAAACGGAATCAAAATCCGTCCCTCGGTCGTGGAGATATCTGCCATTGAGTAAAATATTGCCAGCTTGATACCTGATACACCCTGCACAGAAGACAGCGATTTCATGGGTTTTGATGCGACAGGGACATAGTCTAGACCGTTGTGTAGCTGGCGTCGAGCCCAACAACCTGCCACAATCAGATTCAGGATCGGAGCCGTGGTTGTGAAGGAATCCGCTATCGAGTCTTGGGATCGCCAGGGTATCTATAAAGACAACTCTCACAAGGGTCAGCGATTTCCTGAGTCTTGATGCCACAGAGACGTCCTTTATACCGCTGTGTAGCTGGCGTCGAGCCCAACAACCTTCCGCAATCAGAATCCGGATCGGAGCAGTGGTCGTGGAGGAATCTACCATCAAGTTCTGGGATCACAAGGGGACCTATAAAGACAACTCTTACAAGGGTCAGCGATTTCCTGACCTTTGATACCACAGAGACGTTGTTTATACCGTTGTGTAGCTGGCGTCGAGCCCAACAATCTTCCGCAATTGAATCCAGGATCGGAGTTGTGGTTGTGGAGGAATCTGCTATCGAGTTCTGGGATCGCCAGCACCCCACCCCATTCAGCCCTGTAACTTGATGAATAATATCCCTCTGGGGATAAATCTTATACCGCTGGATAGCTGGCATTGAGCCTAGGAACCTCCAGGTGTCGGATTCAGGATTGATTGTCTGGCTGTGGTGCAGTGTTGCAGCTATGGCCCGAGAGTTTGGATATTATGTCGTGTGATAAAAAGACTCGGAGTGTGTCGCGTCGCGTCCAGTTTGAGGTTAAGTGCCAAGACACCACCAGGAACTATGGTAGACTTGAGAATGTTATAGCTATCACTCGCTTTCAGACTGGAGTGAGCTGGCATTTTTGCTCATTCAAAGATGATGTTCTGAAAATAGAACTTTGAGTGCCAGGGCCAGTGTGACTAGGGGGCTTTAGCACAAATTTAAGATTAAGGGTATGATGTCTTTCTCACAAGGCGCCAGCACTAACGATATTTTCTTTGCCAAGAAATACTCCTTACTCACATCCGGGATAGAAGACAAAGAAGGCTGAAAGGAGAATTAGGGGTTGTAGTGAATCCTGATGTGCGATGGTGTTGAGGTTTAAGTCAGGAGGCATGGGAGGCAGGGTTGCTTAGTTGCATGTATCGGGACAGAACCCAGTGTAAGCAAGGGTCTCTGGACGCACCAGACGCAACAGGATGTGGCGCACAGGTACAGGACGCACAGGACACACAGGACGCAGAGTCGGAGTCAGGACACAACACTATGGTATCTGAGGCAGACCACCTTTTTGCTGATGTATATGCAGGGACCAAGAAAAACCATAAATCTATGGTCACATGACTATTACCTCTAGCCAAGGCATTGGACATTCTCCAAGAAGGCAGTGCAATACTATGACAGAGGGTAACCACAGTGTGTACCATGATCGGATGTGGGAGTGGGTGGGGCAGTGGGATGCCAGCCAATGAGTGGCACGGCGGAGACCTGATAGCAAGGCAGTCGGCATGGTAGCAGAACACCAGCTGAGGGGCAGTGGGCCAGTACAAGGCATGTGGATGAAACAGAAAGGCAGATGAGGTGGGAGAGTGGAGGGCAAGCTTGTGATCTTGCTTTTTACAACCAACAAACAAGCCATAGCAAGCGCTTTTGGGATGACGACAAGACGATCGCAAGACTAAGTTATTACAAACTGAGGTATTCCCTATGAGAGGTATAGCTCGCAAGCCGAGGCCTACTTCGACTAAGAGTCCAGATACCGTAATACTGACCATGAATGAATGGAGAATCTTTCTGACTGTGCAAACTGCTAAGTGAGATACAGAGGAAGGGTGGGGTAAGGGGGGAGAAGCAAACGTCATGAGTGGGTGTCATTGATGAATGAGAATAAAAACCCCAGGAAGGAGAGGCAAGGAGGCCTGAGAAAGCAGAGAAGGAGGGGGCTTAATGTTGAACTTCTAGGTAGCAGCTATCAAGGGAGATGAGAAGTGTGCTGGGTACGTGACAATGATTGCTTGTAGTGTTGAGATTTCAATTGTCGAAGGTGTAGAGGATATGGTTTATACCTATCTCTCAGGTTCCTTTTTATATATTTTATATCATGTATTTATTGTTAAGGTACAAGAACTCACATGCAGTGCTAGCTATAGTGTAAAGAAAACCTTAATCTCAACAACGCCCTGCTTCACCTCTTCATAGGAAAGATTTGTACTCCCAAGACCCTGTGGTATGAGCCTAACCGAACATCCTACCTGAAGGAATGAAAACCTCTCCTCTAAGGTGCCTTGCTTCTTTTTACGCAAACAAAGAAAGCTCAGCTAATCTCAAAAGAAAAAGTCCTAAATTCAGGAAATGTAGACATGAATGTATAAGAAAACTCTTCTGCAGGCTCCCCTTAAACAAACGAAGGAGTGGTAAAGGCCTCCTGTGCCTGAGAGGGTGAATGAATAATCGCCGCGACAGGAGAAAACTAGACAAGATGTTGGGCCAGCTGCAACCATAAATGTATGGTAATGCTGGTCATTATATTGATCCAAAGCATTAGACATGAATTAAGGAGGTAGTGCAATGCTACAACTGGACATACCCGAGGAGAAGGTCTGACCATCAGGAAGGAGGACAGGGTACTCAGGTATTAGCTGCTGTAGCGGTACAGTGCAAGCAGACAGAACTGGGAGGAGGTAGAGGGAAGTATTGCGAACAAGCTAGCTACAACCAACAAACAGGCCATAGCAAGAGCCTTTGGAATCATGATCACGATGAAACCGAGATGGGACAGACATGTTACTAATTGATGTTTGCTGTATCAGAGGAATAAGTCCAGTAAGCTGAGGCCTATATGGACTGAGAGTCCGGACACAGTAACACTATCTGTGAACGGATTGACAAGCTTTCCAACTGTGCAAAAAGGACAGCAAGGTGCAAAGTAAGTGAGGGTTAAGTGCCAGAACTGAACTTCATGAGTGGGTATCAACAACGAAGGAGAACGAGAACCCCAAGAAGGAGTGGGAGGCAGGCCTCAGCAGAGGAGGGAAGAGTGGGCTTAACATGACTTCTAGGCAGAAGCCATGAAGGAAGAGGAGAGGTAGGTGGGGTGGGTGATGATCATTTCCCGTAGTGTTGAGATTTCAATCGCTGGAGATGTAGAGAAGATGGTTTGTGCCTATCCCTCTTAGTTCCATGTTTTTGTTTTTGTTTATATCCCTTTTATATTTGTTTTAAGGTACAGCCGTCTCATCAGCTTGCACTATGCAGACAAAAAACCTCCAACTACAGGCCATCCTGCATCCCTCGCCCTAAGACCCTCTGACCGTCCCCAACCCAGTAGCCACTATGAGTAGAGGTGGAAACAAAGCTCTGTACTATGGGTAGAAACTACGAAAGAAACTACGGCCTGAATACAATAAACCAAAAACCTCCTCAGATGTGCAACCCAAAAGAAGAAACCCTTGACAGTGAACAAACAAATTTGCAAAACAAGAAAAACCTCAAGCCCATCTAGAAAGAAAATACACTTAAGCTCAAACCTGTAGTCAACCCACTGACAGCTTAGCGAGGAATCCTTTGCCTTCGAAAAGGGGAGTCACTCAAGAGCCAGCAGGACAAAGACCTAAGACGGTACTACACATGGGAGGTGGATATACCTGGGCCATATAGACCGGGAAGCTGAGGGGAGCGCAAACCTCAGAAAGAGATCGGTAACCACACGAGTAGTTATGTGAGTGTGTGGCAGGACGAAGTCAATCCCCAGGTCTACCGGAAAGATGGCAGGGGGGTGATGCATGTTCGCGAGAAGACAGAGGTGGAAGGCATGAAACTCCTAAACACAAGCAGAGACAACTGCACACGCAGCCACGATCATTACGCCAGGTGATCAGCAGGGCCAAAGGCCTGGAGAAAGGGCAGCAGGAGGCGTAGCCGTAGTATTGAAGCAGTAGGGTATTAGCCAACATAACTGAGAGGTCGAAGGGCGGAAGGGAGAGTAACGACAAGAAGTGTGGACACGACCAACACAAATACTATTACCATTTTCGAATGCTGACTATACTAAAAGGTTTCCTTGGATTAGGTGCAATACCAGGGAGCAGAGCCACCAGGGCAACTACTTCACCGATAGTGCAAGACTTGCTGCCGCGTGCTGACAAGTTACGACTGTACCTAACCTTTGCAAATGCTAAGGGAGGGGCCACGAAGCAAGTGCAGGGAAAAGGATGAGAGGAGTAACTGTAACCCCCTAGACAAAGGCTGCCCATAGACAGTGGCATCAGAAGCGGCCAGAGGTGAGTGGTGGATGGGAGATGCTTCACCCTTCGAGATAACATGGCCATCAGAAAACGGGAGGGAGGTACCATCTGACGATGATTTCTCATGGTGTTGAGATTTCAATCGCCGGAGGTGTAGAGGAGATGGTTCATGTATCCCTCTCAGTTCTTTTTTCTTCTTCTTCTTTTTTTCTCCTTTGTTTTGATTATGCAGTTATTGTTTCTAAGTACAAAAAGGCTCATGCAGCATGAGCTATGGAGAGAACAAAACCTTTAAATACAAAACCACCGCCCGCTTCACCTCCTCATGGGAAAAATCAAACACCCCGAATCTAGAGGAAAAACCCCCCTCGCCTAGCACCTAAGATATAATACCCCAGACATGTAAGGAGACAATTCATAGAGACGTACAGGAGAGAGACTCAAACACTTCTGCAGGCTCCCCAAAATAAAGGAAACGACGGCATCGCTAAGGCCTTTTCGGGGCCCGGGGGGGGGGGGATCGTGTGATCGCGCACACGAGAAAACTACAAAACTTGTGGGCCAACACCGAACTGAAGACAACGGCCGAGCCGGTACTTACATCGGTCGATCCAAGGCATTGACGGCAGCCCCAGAGGGAGTGCAATACTACGACTGGGCGTAACGGAGCAGGAGTGCGACAATCAGGGAGGATAGAGAGGCGAGGGGAGCTACCAGGCTGAGGGGATGCCAGCCAACGACAAGGAGCAGTTGGGTGCCAGCCGGCGGGTAGCAGTAGGGTGCTAGCCGATGGGAAGCAGCAGTGTGCCAGCCAAGGAGAGGAAAGTAGGAGTATGGTCCAAGCGGACAGAACCGGGAGGGGGCTGGAGGAAGGATCGCGAACAGGCTAGCCACAGCCGACAAAGAGGCCATATTAAGGTCTTTTGGGACGACGACGAAACTGAGCGAGACCGAGATGTTACTAACCGAGGCTTTCCCCATCAAAGGTACAAGCCCAGCAAGCCGAGGCCTACTTCAACCGAGAGTTCGGACACTGTAACGCCGACCGTGAACGAAGCGGGAGGGTTTCCGACCGTGCAAAGTGCTAAGCGAGGTGTGAAGCAAGTGCGGAGTAAGGGGGAGAACTGGACATTATGAGCAAGTCAACGACGAAAGAGAACGAGAACTCCAAGGAGGGGAAGCCGACAGACCTCCGTGGAGGAGGAGAGGTGGCTTAACGTCAACTCCTAGGCAGTAGCCATCGTGGGAGAAGAGAAGTGGGTGGGGCAGGTGACAATGATTTCCCGTGGTGTTGAGATTTCACTCGCCGGAGTTGTAGGAGAGATGGTTCGTGTGTATCCCTCTCAGTTCTGAATGCCCGCCTCATATAGGCATCTTCACAACCCTAACCCTAGTGGCTTATCACCTCACGTTACATGATTTTCCAAGACCCATAGTGAGTTATAGAATAAAACCCATCAGATAACTCGTATGAGTCACTGTGCAACCTACCTTTAACTAATTACAACCCATAAACTAAATCATGTACTCAAATAAGTCACATGTGTGAAGGTCATTCTATCATATCACTCACAATGATGAGTTATCAACACAATTGACTATTCATAACATAATTATGACTTGCTATTGTGTAGTCATGTCAGATACTCTGAGTCAACTGATCTCATAGCGTAAAACAATAACATACCTATGACTCATAACAATTAGTCATGCCAGTGTGAAGTCTGCTCGGCTGAGTCAGAATTTGTGACAGGTGGTAAAGTAGGATTTGCTAGGTTGATAGAGGATGAGAAAGAATATAAGTGAGAAAACACAAGTAGATTCTTCTTCAGCACTCACTTAAGACAAAGACCTTACCAGAAGAGGCAACTCCAACATCCTCATGGGATTCTCAACTATTATGGTTTTTATAGTATTTCTCATATATGGATAAGGCCCTGCTCGGTTTGCTATAAAAATCATGATTTTTCCACTTTAATGCTATTTTGTCTCTATTTAGATATATCTAAATTGGGTCCTGCTCAGCTTGCCACAAACATTGTAATTTTTCTAAATTCATCTCAATTTTTTGAAATTGTAATTTTTATCAAATATAATTAGAGTATGTCATAATAAAGAAAGAGTTTGAATAGGGAAAAATTCAACCCTGAATAGTATACTAGATATTTATATTCTCATTATATACTCTTCTGAGTTTTTCAATTTTTATTCTTCAATTAATTCTACAAATATAATTCTCAAATGGTGAAGTTAATAGCTTATATTAATTCAGATTTCGTACTTGAGTAAATAATATAACAATTTGTTATTATATAAATAAGAAATCATGTGTTAAGTTTTTAGCAACCCTATGTAAAATAAGAATTGAAAACTAGGACAAGATTTTATTGCAAAAAAATTCGTGTTTTTACAGACCAACTATTTTTTCATAAAAATAACATTTTTCCATTTTGAAATATATTACATATTCAACTTTTATTGTCATTTATTTAAATTGGTACAAGCCGAGCAGGGCCTAAGATGTATTTTTAAAAGAATGTTATAATTTCTAAGAAAAATGATGGGGGTGGGGATCAATGTTGTATGCTATATTGTGTTATCTAAAAGCAAAGCAGAACAAGTTTTAAGAAACCTGAAGGAAAGTAATATTCTGGGGAGAAGGTGACGGAGCCACTTGCAAACAATAATAGTTTCCAAGGAATAAATTGCAAAATACTTAGGCCGTTGACCTGACAAATATCAGAGAGGTGGAAATAACAAAAGAGTTCCTGTTCTTAGACTGAGTCTAATAGCAAGCTTGGTTAGTTAAAACTTGAATTGGACCGGGCTTGCGGTAACAAGTAAAAGGGTGAACGCAAGTGTATAAGCGTATCAATGCCAGTAATAATTTATAGTATCCAGGAGGTTAACTATTTACCTTCCTGTAATTATTCCCCCCTTCACCTTTCAAAGTCAGAGTCCCACCTAAACTCTGATCCACTCACAGAGCTGAGCTTTTTTATCATCCAGATCATCCAACAGGGTGAATTCAAGCCCATCGTACAAAGTGTCAATTCCTGAACCTAGCATGTATCTGTTAGCTTTTATTCTAATAGTGTATTTTACACTATAGCAAGCCCCTGGAGTAGCGATTTCTCTATCTAAATACTAGCCTCTATTTAAATACGAACTGGGTTGAGCCAATCACGTAGTATAAACTCGCAGATGGCTGGCTGTTGCACTGAAGACATTAATGTAGTGGGAACTTGAAGATTATCCTACTGTCAGGATAGTTAAGTGTGTGGGTAGTTGGGGGAAAGTTGTTCATGAAATGGTTATTTTTGTTGAAAAGAGCTCTCAGTTGATCATGCCGGGTCAGAGCTTGAGAGTGTAAAACACGAATAATATTGTTGCGATCCCTATTTATCCCAAAAAGTGTAAGTTAACATTAGTGTCCAATTTAAAATAAATTGGAGGCCTGCATACACGAGAGCCACTTGACTTGATGCTCTTTGACGAAATTTTGCCAAATTGTTACTCAAGATAGTCAGATGGTCAGCAATATTTACCAGGATTTGTTTGATAGTATTGTGGAATTGCTTAAGTTGAATGATAAGATTTGCAGGAATTTGATCCATAAGGGCATTTATCCTGATGAGTTGCTGGGCAATGTTGGGAGGCGTCTGGTTGATAGTACACTGAATCAGTGCAAGGTGCTTGCCGAATTTATGTGGCATCTGTGTAAGCAGATTGTTGATTTCGATAAGCTTCTGAGTGAGATCACAGGTAATAATGTATTGGAGATTGTTAATCTCACAAGCACCAGTTGTGATTCAAGTCCCAGCATTGTGAAATCCAATCACCACCTGGTTGAGTGAGTGAGAGAGATTGTTAAAATTGGCATTCAAGTTTGCCATTGCTGAATTAGAGAGTTTGAAGAATGAGGATGTTTAAAAAGAAGGAATGGAGGGAAGGAGGGAAGGAGGGAAGGAGGGAAGGAGGGAAGGAGGGAAGGAGGGAAGGAGGAATAGAGGAATAGAGGGATGGAGGAATGGAGGGATGGAGGGATGGAGGGATAGAGGAATAGAAGAATAGAGGAATAGAGGAATAAAGGAATAAAGGAATAAAGGAATAAAGGAATAGAGGAATAGAGGGATGGAGGGATGGAGGGACAGAGAGATTGAGGGATGGAGAGAAGGAAGGAAGGAAGGAAGCGAGGCACTATCTAAGGAACCAAGTAGGAGGAAATTATCAGGGTTTAGGGACATGTACACTCATGTAAAGAAAGTCTTGGCACCTCCGCAGATCTCTGAGTGACCGGACTAGCATACCATATCTCAATTTACCACTTCGTATGTTCTCCCTTAGTCTGAATTACTGTCTCAATGCCCTCAGGCATTGTTTTAACTAAACTATCAATCTTCTCTTGTTCAATAGCATCCCATTCCTCAACACAGGAAGCCCAAAGTTGATCCTCTGTGAAATTCCTACCAGAAGCTGTTGAAAACCATTTCTGAAGCCAACTGTTCCACATCTTCCATACATTCTCAATTACATTTAGATCTGGAGACTCGGGGTGGTCAAGAGACTACCTGATATCCTGCTTTCTTCTCAGGTTCCTGGTTCTTAGCCCCATTATGCCAACCTGCATTATTACCAACTACCTAGACACCTGTATAGTGAGATGCTATTGAGGCTGGCCACTGTTATGCAAAAAGGAATAAGATATGGGGCATGTATTTTCTCAGCAAATTGATGAGCATCAAGCCCAAGTCTGTCCTTAGAGCGTTAGCATTCCTCCTTAGTTCTCCTTCCCACTTGCATCAGCTATGACATAAAGCCATATTCAACGGCAGCCCAGACAGGAACAGGTGTGTGGCCGGATTGAAATGTAGGAGAGAGCAGCTTGGTTGAAAGCACTGGCCGAATTAGTTGACTCTGCCGTATGCAAACATAATACCTAGTGGGATTCGGAGTTAAGACATATATTGTTTTATCCTGAAAGCCAACATGCTCCCATACATCTTCTTTCTGATCGTGACAAGAATGGGCAAGTAGAAGCCTCTTTTGGGCTGATGTGGGCCGGAACCATGGCTTTTTCTGTGTGTGCAGCAGAATCAAAGGATCCTCAGCTGAATTGGCAACATTCTTTATAGTTGTATGACTGATAGTGGGAGAATATTTGGTAGCTACCTTCTGTAATGGCATTTGAGGATTGTCATCAATGAGCTGCTCCATCCTCGCCCAAGTTTGCTGTAGGATTGGAGAGCCGCAGGAACGTGATGCATGGTGAATGTTGAGATATTCCCACTCAGCCAATCGCTTAACAATATTCCAAACTTGAGATTTGGAGCTACCAGTTAAATCACCTAGCTGCTGGTATCCCAACTCAGGATCCTAATCATGAAGAATAAAAATCTTTAGATTCCTTTTCTCCCGATTGCATTGTTGGTTTGAGCAAGGGCTATGTGGAGGAGAGGAGCCATCGGAGGGTGGTTGATGTGAAGGAGCCTCCATTCAACAACAAAATTTTACTGGGGTGCCAAGACTTTCTTTACACAAGTGTACAAGGCAGGAGGCTTCAAAAAGTCACGAAAAACGGCAATGGCAACGGCTGACCACTAAACTTTCACACTGCGATACAGTACAACAAAACAAGAGTTTATAAAACCAAGAATATATAGTGATACAAGAAGGGCTCTAGTCTTCTACCAACGGGTAGGGCCGCCTCCTCGCTTAAGAGAATTAGCTACACGCCTTGGGATACTATCAATGAAACCATAAATTCTCTCCCACGGCAATTCCTCCTATACCTTCTGTGCTAGTCCAATCAGCTCCTTCTCACTACGGGGTATTCTCCTCCTCTCTCAGACTGCTTCCCTATAATTGGTTTTGAATAAAAGCCAAACATTCTCGATTAGGTTGAAATCAGGTGAGTAGGAAGGCCAATCCATCCTTTCTATACCAAGGCGCTTGCGATATTTCTCCATATAAATAGAAGTATGATAGCTGGCACCATTCTCTATAGTTTGAACACCAGCTTCGGCTCCACCAGCTTTCTTATAGAGTGGCCGAAGATGTGGAATGAGAATTTCATCGACATACTGGTGTGAATTGAAGCTCAGTCAATCTCTATCACTCTTTCGCTCATTTTTGGTCCGTTTTCGCATAGGAACAAGCGGTGTGTGGAAACCATAGGTAAAACCAGCCAAGAAGCCAACCGCAATACTCTCTCCAACAAAGGTTGGCTGAAGGTTCTTCAAATCATAGGTGGCATTGGGTCCGGGAAGTTGTCGCACCTCTCGTTTATAACCCGTTCCAGTAGCAATTTGAGGATATACTTCATCGGTATAACAATGCTTCCACCAAACTGAAATCTTCCACTTGCGCCGTAATCTACACGATTTCTTTCTTTGTCTCCTATTGTGAGGTCCTATCCATGGCTTACGTCGAGCAAGAAAAACCCGCCGTTGCAGGCTGGACGAGTAGTGGCCGAGAGTTGAAACCCCAACATCAAGTCTGGATTCATGTAAAAGCTCTCTAGCTGTCGTACGAGGATGCGCATCAGATAACCGGGCAAGGTATCTTTTATCACAGTCATTGAACTTTGGGGGCCTTCCAGTGCGAGGTGTTTGAGGATTAATGTCGCCATACATTTTCCAGCGCCGGTAGATTCTGTAGGCTTGGGCTCGAGAGAGACCTGTTTCTCCCTCAATTTGAGGGAAACTCATGCCCAAAGAATGAAGTTCGATTATTCAGACCCTCTCATTTAAGGTCATTTCGTGTCGCTTTCCGGCTGCTTTATTCCACGGCCTAGTGCTCGGGAGTTGTTGTGCGGGGTTGCGATCGTCTTGCTGCGCAGCGCCAAGCTTTTCGTGACTTTTTGAAGCCTACTGAAGGGCCGCGCCGAGTGCTTTCCTATGATTGCAGTATTCACTTTTCATTTATTTGAATGGACCAGCGATTCTGGTTGCTTCAGTCTGTTGGCCCATCGAAGCCTCTAGAAGGTGAGTCCGAGATAAAAATGGGCTTTACCACTATGGGATCCTACCCGGAATGCTACTTAGACTCCCACGGTATCGCTTGAAATAGCCAAACGGAATACTAGACAGGCAAACCCCAAAGGCACCGCATGGGTGAAGATAATTTGATAATAGATACTACGAGTAAATACAAGTAACACACAAAACACCCTGTTAAAGGAACAAAAGGCAAAGCATAAAACAGCAGGATAATAACATGATGCTACCTCCGCACAACTACCGTACAAACGAACCACACTGCTATAGTACGGAAAAAAATACCCAACCAGTCACGCCCAATCTCCAGATTCCAAATGTGTTCCAGACGTAAATACCCCCGGGACAATCCAACAGCCCCGTAAAAAGCATCATCTCCCCATCCTTCCTCTTGACAAAATGCGGAATCTTCTCCTTCCCTTTCTGCAGCTATTCATAAAACCCCAACGCCACGACAATACACCGCTTATTATTCTTCATGCTCCAAAGGGGCTTATTCTCGGCAAGGCTGTCGGAGCGGCAGTTTGTCATTTTTAACCAACCCGGATAATTCGGTGGTGAAGTACTCCATGACGGTATTAATCCTAACTCCCTCGTATAGTGAGCTATTTTATTCGATAAGCCTGTCTTTCCCGGGCGTGGGCATGCCTAATTTCATATACTCAAGAGCATACACCATCCCGGGTTCCCCAAGAGTAGCACCTCCCCACTTTTCCTCTGGCGCATTCCCTGGATTACCTGGAAGGGCCCAATATACCAACTGGCAATTCCCCGGCGCAATGTTGAAGAGTCTCCCGATGTAGCCCTCCTCTTCCGGCAGTGCCCGGTCTGCAGGTAATCTGTATTCCTGAAGTTTGGCGGCAACGTAACCGGGTCCGTCACCGACGGCGTATCTGTAGATCAGAGTAAGAAATGTGCCATGCAAGGAAGAAGAGAGGCGGGGTGTTTCATAGTGCCTTGCGCATATAGTTTGTACCCTACCGTGGCGGCGTGACTTCACGTGAGGCGTTTGGAAGAATCTGGAGGATGGTGGGGAGACGTGTTTTTGTCCTGAGGGGTGATGTCACTCAGCTTTGGCTTGCCGAGGATAGCTCTGTTGGGGGGAAAACCAATCCAATTTGCATGAAAGACATCCGATTTCACTTGTAAAGAGTCACGATGGCCCCTCTGGTAGCACTTGAAAGGCTTTTTCCTTTGTCCACGCTGTTTTCTATATTATTCTCAACTTGTGAGCTCTAAAATGTAGATACCAAATTCTTACTTTGCAGGAACATTGGCGACCAGTTGGCAGCATTTCATAACAGATCCAACCTTGCATAAATTCGAGTGAGGGGTTGTGATAGACATGTCTTGAGTTTTTGTCAGATATTGCTCAGGAGAGGAGGATCCCTTAGTCATAGAGCTGTAGGTGGTCATTGGTGGTGGGTATCGCTTGTCCTTTCAAAATCTTCTTTCTCGTTTGCCCTACACGAAGATTTCCTTTTTCTTTCATTCATGTGTCCGGTATTTTTGTTTCGACGACATTGGAAATATATATACTGTACAGATATTGCACACGCACACGCGAAAGATTAGGAAAAGGCTTAGAGCCTGGGGTTCGGTCGATGTTCGGGAGTGAGGAGTGCGGTACTGTACTACTGCGATGAGCGCACTGAGCGTGAAAAAGACTACCGACCATTGAAATTGAAGTCTCAACTCGTTTCTCACTTGCTGTTTCATCTCTTTCTCACTTTCGTCCTTGTACCTTCCGCATCCAAGTAGCCGCTGTGGAATTCGCCTCCGCCCTGGAATTCGCCTGTTTGGGCCACCGCTCGTTTGCTCGTGGCCTATTATTTCTCACAAGATTTGTTGGAAATGGTACCTGTGCTTACATCCTCTGATGTCATCGGGCACAAGGATATTTGGGGCCCGGTAACACGAAATCCTCACCACCGATCCTTATCTCTTCATCGATACATTTCAATACCAATTACTACCCTAACGAGTGACACTGCATGACTACAATCTTGACCCATACGGTACTTCCATCTCACCAAACTCAAAATTTATCTGTCACAACCCCTGACTCAAATACTCCCGGTTCCACCAAGCTACTCACGTCGTGGTTTGCTCTGCCAGTTCCTATTATGGGATCGCTCATCCTCGAGTGTTTTAGCCAATAAAATCTTTTGGGAAGCAACAGTGTTTATTGACAGTCTAGATCTGCTACAGAATTCGTCCGGTTCAGCGCGTTCCGGGATAGCGGGGTGCGACTGTACTTTTTTTTCTTTTCACTTTTCACTTTTGCTTTTCTGTAGGAATCGTAGTTTTCTTTAACCCTTATCTTTACTTTTTTACTCTTTTTCCTTTTAAACCTTGACTTCTGGGGTTTTGTCGTTCGAGGCACACCCCCCCTCTTCCTCCTTTCGCTCTTTCTGGCTATGATACCTATTGTTCTTCATAAAGTTGGGATCTAATCTCCTTGATCCCGTGGTTGTTGAAGTGGTGATAAGTCCTCGGCTCAGCCGAGATTTCCATAACGGCTCTTTCCTTCCCTCTTCACCTCCGGCCTTGCCCCTCCATCGCTCATCATCCGCCGCATTCAAGAGTAGTCCTGACCCACTTCCCCACAGTGTCAATATCTACCATCTATCCCTCCCCACATCACTACAGCCACATCCGCACCCACTTACACCATCCTGCACCATCCCACTGCCCCGCCTGGCTAGGAGTTTTCACACAAACCGCCACATATCACGGATTCGGCTCCACACACATACGCATCCGGATATAGCTACTATGCCAAATCCGGTCTATGCCTATAGACAATACCTCCACCTCCTCCCACACCTCTTCTTCGTAAGAGTCGAGAAGCAAGCCCCAGGCGAGGCTTGCATAGCCTGCGACAGTACACTCACCCGCCAACTATACGAGTGCAATACGTGCACGCTGCGCCTGTGCGAACCTTGTCGGGATCAGATAGTGGATAGATACCACATGGGCTCGCTGGCAAAGCTGATAGAGGGCGTGGCAAGCTGGAAGTTGAGGTATCGGAGTCCGGTAGGGATAGAGAATCAACAACAGCTTCACCAGCAGCACCAGCAAGCTAGAGGAGGAGCAGATATGAGCCACCAAACAGTGATCATGATGATGCAGGATGAACATGGGCGACAACAATTACAGCACCAACGCCAGCTTCAAATCCATCATCAGGGGCAGCAACGGGAACTTCAGAGGATACAGCAGCAGCGGGAGCAGGAGGACATGGAAGAGCAGCGGCTGATGTTACAAATGGACGGCGGATTAAGAACCCGGCGGAAGTTTCTGGAAATGATGCAGAAGATTCAGAGTGAGATCGAGATCGAGGCCGAGCTGGAAAATATGGATAACATGTTGAGTGGGATGAGGGGGAGGGGTCCAATGGGTGGTGGGAGTTGATCGGCGGTATCCGGGAGTGGGGGTTCGTCGATACGATATGGAAACACTTTGGGTTTTTTCCTTTCTTTCTACCTTGCACCCTGCGTGCGGATAAGCACGTGGTGAATTGGCGGATGGGTGGCGGGGTCGCTTACCGGTACGCTCGCGGTAAGAAAGTTACCGGACAATTGCGGAATGAGATCTGCAGAGGATTGATTATGTTATGGTTGCTATGGTAATAACGTCCTTGTACGGTAACCTGACCCATCTCGCACGGCAGTCAATGGGGGAGCAACTGAAAATAGCTATCGGAAAAACTACAAGTCCCCCTCATGTGCGGAGCGAACACAGGGGGATCGTGCGGCTGAGTTTCCATTGCCAAGGACACTAAATCGTGTTCGCTCCGCACATGCGGGGGACTTGTAATGGAAGGCAACGTGAGACTGCAGAAGAGGAGCATTGTTATGGAAGATTATCGGAACCATTTTAAACCTGTTGTGAAAAAATATTCTGCTACTGTCCGGCAACTTTCTTACTACAAGTGGTACTTGCTTCCTCCAGGTTAAAATGCGTGAAGGGGGATTCGGTTCTCACGGTGATGGTGCTGGGGCGACTCCACATTCTTGTGGGGCATTTATATTTCCTTTCACTTTTCTTCTTCTTCCTTTTCCTTTTCTCCCTGTCTATTGGTTTGTCGTTTGCACGGAGTCCCGTTGTATGGTTGACATTCGTGGACTAGATGGTAAGAGAAGCTTACCTAATACCATAGTAGAATAGGTGCTAATAACTAGGTGCTAGCCTCACGTACTGATTCCCTGCTCCAAGCTCTTGGGCTGCCGGAGGATGGCACCCTGAGGGACAAAAAGACAAGGTTTGGTTACCACATTGGGATCGTAAGAACATCCTTATGCCTGTTGTAAGCACAGTCTCGTGGGTATGAGTATTGGCGCTATTCATGTCTTTATAGAAAACCCTGATCAAGGCGTTGACGGTGGAAAGGGTGATATCTGTGCGAGTTGTAGTTGAAGCAATGTTAGCGAGAGCGGTGATGGCAGCCCCATTGTCCAAGTCAGGCGGGAGAGGAGGGTTGGTCATGGTGAGTGCTGTAGATTGCAGACCTGGGTTGCTGCGCAGCCTGGATATTGCTTGTCTCTGCTCCGTAACCAGAATTTCAATCTCTTTCATCAGGTCCTTCAATGCTTCATGCGCCTCCCTATCATGACCAGCCCATCGCTCTTTCCGTTCGTCGATAAGTTTCTGAACATCTCGAGTTGTCTCCTCGCCCGAATGGACGCCGCGCTTGATATGATTCAAAGCATTGAGGATTTCATCGCTCTCCACTGAGCCCCGTGTAGATTCTGTTCCTGTAGCATCTTGTGCCGAAGATGAGCGCCTAGTTATAGATGAGCTGAGGGAGTTTGTTAGATCTTCCTTCATGCTATCCATCCTAGCTTTAACCCCTTCGAGCAGGGGAAGAACCCTTTCGTCTCCACCTTTGTCTTTCATTTCTTCAAGGGAGGAGAAAACGGCATCTATTTTAGAACCCCCTCCTTATCTCGAAGATCCTCTAACAGAGAAATGACCCGGGCATTTTCACCTTTCTCCTCCTTCTGCTTTAATTCCTCTAGTAAGCTAATAATCCTCAGATCGCTTTCTCTCTCTTCCCTCTGATACAGGGTCTCTCGGATATTCTGAAGCATAGACAATATCTTCTCGTCCATGCCACTGTCTCTCTCCCTTCCAGGAATCACAAGCTCTTTCCCTTTGCTGTAGTCCCGCTCTTTGAATTCCTCCAGCAGGGATAATATCCTTTCTTAGTTTTCGATTCTATCCAACTGGGACTTATTGAGGGTATCCTGGATACCTCTCAAGAGATCGATCACGCGGTCATGTTCGTCTTTTGTGGACAGTTCTCTCAAAATCCGCTCAAGAGCTGCCATTTCCAGACCGGATTTCTCGCCCCTAGTTCCGGTTGGGGTTGCGAAGTTATCATTCGCATAGCTCGAAGCTCGACTACTCGTAGAAGCAAACCAGAAGTGAGAAGCGGAAGCGAAGAATCAGTGAGTAATCTATCACTCTCCAGACTATAAAGGCTGTGGACGAGGTCCCGAAGGGATTGACGGATATCTTCATCTCTCCTCTTAGTCGCCTCTTTGAGAGAGATGAGATCGGTGGCATTGTCTTTAGAACGGCTAGAAAGATTTGTCATCTCCCTCTGGAAGCTATTGGCTCTCGACGTAAGCCCAGAGAGCTGTATGATGTGATCGTCTCAGTTCCTGAAGTGACGGCTTGGGCCCATCATCCCTTTCCCTATCCCAGTTCCGTAATTCCCAGTCACTGTGACCCCTGTCTCGATCACGAGGAAGAGGAGGGAGGCTAAAATCCCTGAGGCCCCTAAGATCCTTGAATTCCTTAAAGTCTTTGAAGTCTTTAGTAGTAGCAAGTTCGCTAGAAGAGATTGTAGCCGACATTGATTCGTGGGATTTAAGATTACCCAGCGGCGGAAGGAGATTTGGCCGGCGATCAATGTCTAGAGAGCCGCGATAACCAGGCGCGGGCGCGGGCGGAGGCATTTGCTCCCTAGCCGGAAAACTAGTACGACTCCCAAACAATTCCTTGGGCGCAGGTGTCCCGCTTTTGCTGGGCGAACTCGATCCTCCACTCAAGATGAGGTTACCCATCTCACGAATCGTTGGAGATTGTTACATGGAATTCATCCTCCTGTGAGAAGCCATCACTTGCTGCGCTCTGGTTGGCGATATATTTGGCCCCGAAGATGATCCCTCTCGATGTGGTGGGGCCTGAGGCGGTCTGCGAGTTGGTGATATCTCTCTTGAGACCGATGTTGGCGATACTCTATCTACCGCAATAAATAGATTCTGTAGCGTTCCAACAGTGTAGGGCGAGTTCGGAGCTCCTGGATGAGGGTTTAGAGGGAGGGGTGGGGGGGCCTAGAAGGATCCGACGAGTCCCACCTATTTCCAGAATACATTAGGATTAGTGATTAATAAGGACAAGAGAGCGTATTTTCAAGAGAATTGGCCAATGCAAAGAATTTAGAAGAGATTAAGCACTAACATCAGTGGGATGTGGGTGAGAGCTTGGGAGTTGGAAACGGAATTTGTCTCGGCGGGCGTTTTCTCAATAAAGCTTGTCTTCCCACAGCGCAGCACGCTCACGCCTCAAGTTCGTGTATACCCCCTCCCACCAATAGCTGCTTTGAATGTAAACTAGAAAGCTGTGGTGTCTCAAAAATCACAGGGCAAACGTTCTGTAAAAGCAACCGAATCTCCCTATATATCTGAAGAGGAACTTGAAGCCTTGGTTGGGTTTGTGACAACAGGGGATTTCAACCTTACGGAAGGGAGGGGGACAGGTGTTGGAGCGCTTTCATGGCAAAGGGCGTTTGGTAGAGGGAATAAAGTGGTTCTAGTAATTGGTTTCAAAATTATTGATACTATGATAATGATTTAGGGATAAGGGTGATCACGGAAACAATTACCAGAGAGATGGAGGTTGCATTCTATTCACACCAGCAATGCAAAACTAGTTCTAATGAAAAAAAAGAGAAGGGCCCTTGCATCAAAGCCATCTTAGACCCCAATCATTGTGCCGGGAGTCCGATATAACGGTAAAGAGTTGCCCTGTTTGCCTCCATGCTCGCACCGAGCTCAATTCCCAGAGCAATAGCCAGTGCCTCGACAGCACCATCTAGCACTCTTAGTTAGCTAATATTTAATTCTGGTATTTGGCAAGCTTCACTTACCCTCCAACTGTTTGAGCTGCCAAAGGGAATACGGGAAACCGGGGATTTCCTTTTTCCCGACACCACAGAGAGAAAACAAAACGGTATTATCATCAACCGAATGGCTGTTGGAAAAGCGAGCAAGTTGGTTGATATCCCTGTTCAATCCATGCCCAAGTTAGCACTCAATCAACTTTATCACTATATGGGGAGGCTAACTCACGAGCGTGCAACCTCTTCTGAAATAGCAAGGATGTGCCCAAGCATTTCCTCGATAGCTTTGTTTTGTTTAGTGTTATTATTACTGAGGGCCTCGATGTGGCCCTTGAGATCATTGATCTCAATGGAAATGTGGCCGGGGGTGATGTGTTGAAAGTTGTCGATTTCGCTTCTTGCGGTATCGATTCCTTCCGCCAGCGCTCTAGAGGAGTTAGCAATGTCACACATTGCATTAAAGAGAGCATTTATGTTTGGTTTAGCCATCGGTAAAGCTTTTTTTTAATGTTGTCGGGAAGGCAGTCAGAGCAGTGAGAGGGTTGCCAGGTGGATGGATGGGTAAAGGGACGGAGGGGTGGAGGGGTGGAGGGGTGGAGGAGTGAAGGGGTGGAAAGATGACAAGAGAAATCTTATCTTGCACAAAGCGGTGTTACCCGCCTCTGCTGTGCTTGTCCTGTAGGGTAACTAAAGGGACTACGGACATGAAACAGTCTTGACTTCTACAATCCTATTGGGAACTAACCTTCTATTAAAATCGTCTTTGTGCTCTTAATCCCTCTGCGGTCACGAGTGACACCTGATGACCGCTTGCGTTATCTACTTGTTTGTATAGCGCCGTTAGAAAAGTTCGGGGACAAACGCCAAAACACACCAAATATGCCACATTGCAAGACCAAACTAGAACACCTAATAGCACGACAATTCTCCGAAATTTAGAAAATCAGGTACTATCTCAAATTCAATATAAGGAGCTGGTAGGGCCTCTGGATAGTTCTAGGCCTTGTAGACACCTCTTGGAGAGGTGGCGGATTGGAAGCAAGGAGGTGTGGCAGTGGTCGGGATACTATCGTATGTAGGTGTACTATGGCTGTATTCCATTGGTTAGGGGGCACGGGGTTGGTTGGTGTGGCTGCACTGGGCTTGTGCTAATAGACGTATATTTGGTTAGCTATAGTTTCTTGCATGGCGAGAGTATATCTCTTGAAGTCACGGTTTTTTGGAAGGGACTTTTGTGAAGTTCGTCATTGGTGGTCACTCGGATTGAAAATCGTTTTGGCAAAACCACCTTTTCTTTGATGTAAAGGTAGGGCTCGGACGGAGACTTTGATAGGCGCTGTAGGGGATCTGAAATACCGGGGACTGTTTGCGGAAGAAATCTGAGAGGACATATTACGAGTGCGGCCGATAGGTATATCCGTCACGCGGGTCTGATAAGAAAACTTTGGTGTTGCAGTGTGCCCTAATAAAGCACGTGACGGATATATCTATCGGCCGCAAGATCCAAGTTGTATAGTATAAGCAGTAGTCCGGGTGTGTTAAGGAGCGTAAGAGGCTAGGTGTTGCTCTATTGATAACTATGGGCTACCCGACACACTGGTAAATTTGCTAAAGCGAATTACCTTGTTACGGTATGGTTTGTGCGAGAGCGCTTCAATGTATTTAGGCGGATAGCACACCATCTGGCTATCTCTATCCAGGTTTTGTTCTCACTCTGCACGGGAGCATACGGGAAAGAACACGCATACTTTGTTTGGTTCTGGATTGCAATACAGTGCCCGAGGCGCCAATTTGATGATATGGAGTTAGGATTGTTTCGGTCTTTTGTTGATTTTTTTGAGCTGATTGAGAGTTCATACCTACCTTATCCCCAAGCTTGACCGCTCAATATCGAGTGCTGTGCTGTACTCCAGTACTCGAGTACTCGTGTCTCCGCGCCAAGATTGGGCAGCACTTCGGGAATAGCCTCTGCCGGCCGTACAGAGGATAGTCTGGACGCCGCTTTTCTCAAGAAGTACTGAAGTGGAAAAACCCTGAACTAATATCTAAGTCAATGAGGGAGATTGAATTCTTCTGGCCACAGAGCTGACCATTAACGATTAAACCTGATCCCCTCCACATGCACGGACTCGTAATAAATTTACATGAAAGTTCACACAAAGCGATTGATAAGTTCTTGAGGCATGCACTCCCACTCTGTACTCGAAGTACATAGGGCCTCTAGCCCACGCCTATTTTGTTCCCTCACCGCTTCCAACAACAAGCACACAAGATTGTGAATGATCCAACATTGTGATGAATTATGAGAACATTCTCATATAAGGCCCCCACCGGCTACTCAGACTTTACTGACATTCAAACAGCTCGAACACTATGCCTTCTACAGGTTGAAAGGAAACCATTCCAAAAGAGGTGCCCAATCTTGGCGCGGAGACACGAGTACTGTACTGTACGTTTATCCATGTTCGAGTATAGTACATCATGAATTCACAAAAAAATCAACTAGGAAATACAGCCAGAATAATATAAGAGAACGGGGAGAGAGAAAAATAGGACAAACACCACATCATGAGAACTCGAATGATTGGTATGTCTAAAGGACGAAAATAGCCTGATTCCTCCCTGTTACAACAGGAGTTTGGCGAGTCTTGCCACCCCAATGTAAGAAAGGATCCTTTCCTTTTTAGCGAGCAGTGTGCCGTCTTCTGGCAGTCCAAGAGCTTGGAGCAGGGAATCAGTACTTGAGTCTAGCACCTATTAGTTAATATTTATGCTAATATTGTATTCGGTAAGCTTCACTTACCATCTAGTTCGCAAACGGCTGCAGCTGTCCTGGGAAAATCAGGTATCCGCTCATTGTTGATACCAAATGGTGGATATAGGGGGGTGTCCTTCGTCCTCGCATATAAATTTATGAGACTTATGTGCCTGTTGTAATCGCGGTAAAACCCGGGCCTAAACTCTCAGCACTGGTCTCTAAATGGGGGAGGGGTCTACACACCGGCGTATCATGTCTTGACCTGTTGATGTCCCTTCTCGACACTTAGGAAACATTTCTTCGTTCATCAAGCCTATTTGACATATCTGGTAGAAATGGTGGGCAGCATCGAGTAGGTCACTGTCTGGTAATCCGCAGCGGTTAAGTTTGGGAGTACCCTCCCCCCCAGCTGTGTCGCTAGGTTTATTTTCTGTGTTGGTCATGGAGCCAGGAAACCCTTGTGATTTCGTATCGTAGATTGGTGGTGTTGGGATAATTGGAGTTTGGCTGAGTAGGAATGATGGGGAGATGGGGAGATGCAACAGTCCAGGGAGAAGCGTGGCTCTTATACACAGCACTGCACTAAACACGGTTACCATTCAGTACTATCAGACACGTAGCAAGTGGATGGCCTGCATGTAATCGTAACGTCATGAGATACCGGTGTACTAGTACTTTTTATGGGCTCGGGGAGGCTATTCCTAAAGGGGTTCCCAAACTTAGCGCGCGGAGATACGAGTACTCGTAGTGGTAGGATTAGCTGTGTTGGTGGAGCCGTTGGAATTAGACTTTCTGATATGTACTTTCTATCTTAGAGTACGACAAAGTCGCTTATTCTCCCTTAGTGTCGGTTTCCTACTCTCCGAATTTGGCCTACCCTATTTATCTTTTCCCTCACATTGCCGCTCAATCAATCGATCATATATGCAATTCTGTTCTCATTCGCTTTCTCTTGTCTTCTATATTGTTTCCTTTGATCCATTCTCTGCTGTCGATACATGTTGCTGTTTCACTGTTGTATAAATAATTGGTCCTCCTAGCCCATTGAGATAGAACGAAGTTCTTAAGCATCTCTTGCTCACGCGTGTCTCCGGTATATATCTTGGCCATTGCCCATTTTTTCAACAGGATCAAGGAGGGTGAATTCGGATAAGGGATTGTGATAAACAAGTCCTGAGTTTTGTCAGATATTGTGAGTTGCTCATGGGGGGGGGGGGGGAATCGCTTAGTCATGGAGCTGTCGGTGGTCATTGGTGGCAGGTATCGCTTGTCTTTTCAAACCCTTCTTTCCCGCCTGCTCTGCACGAAGTTTTCCTTTTTCTTTCTTTTATGTGTTAGGCATTTTGGTTTCGGCGACATTGGGGATATATATACAAATTTCGCGCTCCCACACGAGAGCCTGGGGTTCGGTCCATGCATGGCGAGGGAGGAATACGGTACTGTACTATTGTGGGGAGCACACTAAGCGTGAAAAAGACTACCGACCATTATTGAAGTCTCAACTCGTTTCTCATTTGCCATTTCATCTCTTTCTCATTTTCGTCCTTGTACCTTCCGCATCCAAGTAGCCGCTGTGGAATTCGCCTCCCCCTTGGAATTCGTCTGTTTGGACCACCGCTCGTTTGGCTCAACTCGTGGCCTATTATTTCTCACAAGATTTGTTGGAAATGGTACTTGTGCTCTTGCATCCTCTGCTGTCACGAGTGACACCTCGTGACTGCCTGTGTCATCCACCTGTTTATACTGTACAGTACTCGGGTATCATACAAGGATATTTGGGGCCCGGTAACACGAGCACACTCGCGCAACGTATTTTTTGTTTTGTTTTTGTTTAGCTAGCGGATGCCGGTTAGGTTTAGCTAGGGTAAACCCATTGAATTGAGAGAAAGCGCAGCGAAAGTGCTTGTGTTACCGGTCACGACTTTTTGCCCGACACCAAAAAATCCTCACTAGCTATCACTCAAGGCTCCTAATCTGGTTTAGTTCCCATACAAATTCAGAGCATCGTAAAGGAGCCGGGCCCGGCTTTTGTCTACCCCCGTGTTAGATATCGTGTTAGATATCGTGGGTTGTTCGCCGAAGCTTCGTCATAAGGTTGTTTTGGCTGTCATTGGTTGCGGGGCTCACTTGTCTTTTTTGCTCTCTCTTTTTCTTCTCTCTTGACTTCTCCTCTTTCAACAAGTTCTCTCCCTCAACGATAAACGAATGTAATGACCCGTCTTAACACAACTTTTGTTTGATCTTTAATCCCTCTCGTTCTCGCCCTTAGCAAATCGCTTTCTGCACTTTCTGTACCCAACAAGCGGCCGTGTAAACACTTCATTCGGCCCCACCGCTTACGGCGTTCGGCTCGCCAGGGATCATTTCTAACACCCCAGTACACCTAGTTCTTGACTCCTCTTTTCTTGCCTGTTTCCTCTCATCTGTCCCTTCTTCTTTGCTTCTTTCTGGTTTCTCGGTTTGGTCTCTTCGCGGTCGCTCAAAGACAATCCAAGTTACTTGCTCACTTTGATTACTTATTTCTACTCTATCTCGTGACACTCATCACCCAGCAAGTTTTAGGGGCCTGGATGTGTTAGAACTGCTGACATACAGTGTCATTCGTTAAGATAATACAATATCTGCCAGTATCCCAACCTCAACCCTACTCAAGGACACCCCTAAAACAACCACCATCCCCTCGGAGTGATTCCAGCAATCACATCCATGGATCATCCCATCTAGTATGGTTTGCTGCACCCTCGTGGTCCCCAATTCACCACTACCGAATCCCCTGGCCATCGGGCGTTTTCTCAATAAAGCTTGTCTTCCCACAGCGCGGCACGCCCACAGCTCGAGCTTGTATATACCACCTTCCCATCAATAGCCCCGCTTTGAAGGTGCAGTGGAAAGCAGTAATGTCTCAAAAATCATAGGGCAAACGTCCTGGAAAGCAACCTAACTTCCCGATTGTCCGGAGAGGAGGGCTTAGTTGGGTTTGTGGTGACAGGGGATTTCAACCTTAAGGAAGGGAGGGGGATAGGGGTTGGAGCGCTTTCATGGCAAAGGGCGTTTGTCAAAGGGAACAAAGTGGGTCTTGTAATTGGTTTCAAAATTATTGATGCTGAGATAATGATTGGTCATGAGAGTAATCACGGGAACAATTGTCTGAGGGTTCGAGACCGGATGCTATTCACGCTAGCAATGCACAACTAGTTCTAAGTTCTAACGGAAAAAAGAGTAAACCCTTTGCACAAGAGCCATTCCCCCACCCCAATTATTGTGCCGGAAGCCCAATGTAACGGCGAAGATCAGCCTTCTTAGCCTCCATGCCTACCCCGGGGGGAATCTCAATTCCCAGAGCCGTAACCAGCGCCTCGACAGCACCATCTAGCACTCTTAGTTAGCTAATATTTGATTCTGGTATTTGGCAAGCTTCACTTACCCTGCAACTGTTTAAAATGCCAAAGGGAATACGGGAAACTAGGGATTTCCTGGTTTCCAACCCCGCGGAGAGGCGACAAGACGGTCCCATCATCGACAGCATGGCGGTTGGTGAAGCGAGCAAGTTGATTGTAATCCCTATTCAATCCATTTCCATTTAGCACTCAACTCAACTATTGTCCCGTATCAAAAAAAACCAAACGCGCCCAGGTAACTATTAGAATTAGATAAGCTACTCGCTTATTAGGATTGACTGTTAGGATAGTAAAAGTTTTTCCCGTTGCTACCTTGGCGCGTTCGTTTTTTTTTTTTGATATGTGACAATATGTAACTGTATGGGGAGGTCAACTCACAAGCGTACAACTTCTCTCCCGACTTCCAGGATAAGTGTATGAATTTCTTCGATAGCCGCATCCTGTTTGGCATCGTCGGTGATTAGGGCCCCAATACGGCCCTTGAGGTCGTCAATATCGATCGAAACATTGCGGGGGGTGAAGTTTTGGAACTTGTCCAACTCAGTTCTGGCGGTATCAAATCCCTCTCCGATAGCTCTGGATGAGTTGGCCACGTCACACATTGCATTAAATAGGGCCCCGAAATTCGGTTGAGCCATTGGGGAAATTTTTTTTACTACCGCCGGGAAGAAAGTAAGAGCTGTGAAGGGGTGGAGGTGTGGAGGTGTGGAGATATGGAGGTGTGGAGGGGCGGAAAGGTCATAGGAGAAATTCACCTCTTAACTTGTGCACGTACAGAGCGGTGTTACCCTCCTCTGCTGTGCCTGTCCCGTAGCATAACTTAAAGAAAAGAAAAACTGTTGGAAACTGCGGTTTTGTATCAACTTGTTTGCTTCTAGCCGCGTCATGCCATTTCTTAGGCACCTTTCTTTTCATTCTTCATTCACTAGTAAAGGGACTACGGACATGAAACAGTCTCAACTTCTACAACCTACTGGCAACTAGCCTCCTATTAGAAATCGTATTTGTGCTCTTAACCCCCCCCCCCCCCCGGGACCAGAACCCGAGTGATTTCTTGTGATAAAAGATCCCCTGCCCCAAGTCAGGGTGGTGAGAGCTCCAGCAAATATCGGCTGGCGGAGGTATTCTTGGCAAAGGCGAGCGAGTAGATACTGCGAGTAATACTAGTAACACACAAAACACCCTGTTAAAAGAACAAAAGGCAAAGCATAAAACAGCAGGATAATAATATGATGCCACCTCCGCACAACTACCGTACAAACGAACCATACTGCTATAGTACGGAAAAAATACTCAGCCAGTCACACCCAATCTCCAGATTCCGCATGCATTCCAGAGGTAAATACCCCCGGGACAATCCAACAAGGGACTACTACTTCCCAAAAAAGCTCGTAATCTTCTGACTTCCCTTATCCTTTCCCTTCCCTTTCGCGGGTGTGGCTTTCTTTTTCGCCCCACTCTTCGCGCTCCTTGGGGCATTCGCGATGGAGCTCACAGCCCTGGGACCCAACGGACTGGACAAGAGCTGCTCCTCCATCTCTAGTTTCCTAGCTAATTCTTCGTCGCCTTCTTCTTCCAGCCTATCCAGTCTTGCTAGCTTTCTGGCAAGCTCTTCATCACCACCTTCTTTCGATCTTTCTCTTTTTGCAGAGCTACTCTCTGCAGAGGGTGGGAGTGGGGCTTGCGAAGGCGATGATGATTCCATTTTGAAGGGGATGTGAGGAGTTAAGCTCGCTCCGGGAGCGTCCTTTCCCACCTTTTTAAGCCTTTGGCTTGAGGAAGGTGTTTTAGGCGTCATGAAGTTTTTCGTCGGTTTTTTTAAAGTCCCCGATTTCCTGGCTGAGCATTCGGGCTGGGAGTCCCCAGATGCTTCTTGTTTCACGGGGGAGCTTCCAGTGATTTCGACGCCGTCGTCATCCTCCTTCGGCGTGGCCTCGGGCTTGATGCCCTTTTTTGGCGTGAAGAAGTTTTTGATGTTGGATTTGTTCTCGGCTGAGTCTATGGGGATGATAAAGTTGGGGGAATCAAGGGCGACTTTCCCGACATCTTTAGAAACCGGGTAGACTTCCAGGGCGCCTTGGTAGGGCTTTAGGAGGGACTGGAGAGTTGGATTCCAGGATTTGGTCTTTGGAGACAGCCAGGCATTGAATTCGTCTGTTGTCACTCAGTTAGTTATGCATGCGAGGTGCGGAGGAAAGGAGGCGGACATGGCTCTAGTATAACTGGCATGCGTTCGTGCAAGAAAGACAGTTGCTCGTTGGATTCAGTGGTGATGATTGTGTATGTATATAACTTCTCTTGACTTCCTGTACATGGGGAAGTTAATACCGTCCTTTCGGCGATTCCAAGACAAAGCACATGCATACCTTCATACTGTACACAGTCCCACAACCCCGCAAAAAGCATCATCTCCCCATCCTTCCTCTTGACAAAATGCGGAATCTTCTCCTTCCCTTTATGTAGCCATTCATAAAACCCCAACGCCACGACAAGACACCGCTTATTATTCTTCATGCTCCAAAGGGGCTTATTCTCGGCAAGGCTGTCGGCGCGGCAGTTTGTCATTTTTAACAAACCTGGATAGTTCGGTGGTGTGGTGCTCCACGATGGTATTAATCCTAACTCCCTCGTATAGTGAGCTACTTTATTCGGTAAGACTGTCTTTCTCGGGAGTGGGCATACCCCATTTCATATACTCAAGAGCATATACCACCCCGGGCTCCCCTAGCATAGCACCTCCCGACGCTTCCTCTGGCGCATTCCCTGGATTGCCTGGAAGCGCCCGATATATCAACTGGTAATTCCCCGGCGCAACGTTGAAATGCCTCCGGATGTCGCCCTCCTCTTCCGGCGGTGCCCGGTCTACACGCACCCTGGCGGCCTCAAGTTGCAGACGAGCGTGACCGGGTCCGTCACCAACGGCGTATCTGTAGATCAGAACGTGAGAAATGTGCCATGCAAGAAGAAGAGAGGCGGGGTGTTTCATCATACCTTCCGCACATGGTTTGTACCCTACCGTGGCGGCGTGACTTCGCGTGAGGCGTTTGGATGAATCTCGAGGATAGCGGGGAGACGTGTTTCTGTCCTGATGGGTGATGTCATTTAGCTTCGGCTTGGCGCGGACGGTTGGCTGGCTTAAGAGCTTCTTCGCGTCAAGGATTGTAACCTTTTTTAGAACAGCCGGGAGATAGTGGCAACTCCCGGCGCGGAAGCCCGAGTTTGGGGCTGGTGGGTCTTGTCACTGCTAACTTTAATGAGATACCCAAGGTAATACTATTAAAGCGGAAAAATGGGTTTTATAAGGCGGCTCCCGCGTTATAAACCGTATTTTTTAAAGCCCGTGGAGGCAGCCCACGAGCTACGTTAAATATCTTAAGGTGCTGTTTGGCACGCCATCTTTTGTAAGGTTTACCATAAATATAGTTTGTAAGGTTAGTAGTGTTTGGCAGCACATTGTTTGAAGGGTAGAGTTTGAGAACCGTGTGAACTGCAGTTTGAAAGCAGTGTAGTTTAGCGTTAAAAAAGTTCTGAAAACATACCAGTGGTAAATATCTGGGTTTGCCCTCTAACAAACCTGATTTAATACTGTATGATAATTACGATACCTTATAAAAGTTTCTCCCGGTGTTTGGCAACCCATACCTTACAAATTACAGCTTAGCACAACCTATAAAACGCAGTTTGGGAACCTTTACAAAAGTTGGCGTGCCAAACAGCCCCTAACACTTTAATTCGGCCGTCATAGAGCGAGTGTTTAAACTTTAAGAACTTCTTGTGACGAACTTTTATTAGGGTGGGGAAAATGAACCTCTAAGTTATGGCATAACTAACACAACTTGGTATCAAGCTCTACCAGCCGACACTAAAGTTCAATCTGCCGCACCAGAAAGAAACAGAACACAAATCTAAAGATTCGCCGCAACCTTCATCCTATTCCTCGCCGCATCCACAACGAGCGCGACATGATGGCTGATCGCGACGATCCTACCCTGCTCATCGAATATGTCAACTGTGATATCCATCCTTCCGTTCTCAATGACCCTGCTCTCAACCCTGCGAAACAGCATGTCCCACCCACCCCGCTCAGGCCCCCTCTTCACCTCAATCGACAGAGCAAGCGTTGGGTACCAATGCGTCTTGCTTGTCTCAGCGTAGTTCTCCGGCAGCGGAAGAAACATATCGCTAAGATAACCCAGAGAGGTGATCGAGAGCTTCGATCCATCGGCCATTTTAACCCATTCCTCGCGCATGCTGGGGGAGTTCTTTTTGTCGCTTCCAAAGCGGCTTCCCGGGCTGGCTTTATAAAGGAGCTTCTTGGCGGCGGGGCGGACGTCGTGGAGAGGGTCGCCCGCGGTTGTATACCACGGCCCGTCAGAGCGGGGTGGTGGCGGTGGTGGTGGTATAGTTCTTAGTGTGGGGCCGTTCTGGTGCTCGGTCATGTGTGTGAATGCGATGTTTGCTTCTAGGCAGAGAAAGTCCTGATGGAGCGATATCCGAAGAAAAGTGTATTGTCGCCCGGTCTTGAGGACTGCCGCGACTAGTCTCGCCTGGCCGGGAGTGCAGCGGGAGAGGAAGGTTACAGCGCTGTGGATTGGATGCGGCTGGTTTAGCTTTGACAGCTCCGGATGTGAGGCCATGTGCTTCGTTCCTACATGGAGCAGGAGCGATGTCAAGTATCCTCCATGCGGAACTAATTTTCCCATCAGCGACAACAGAATAATTGGATTCGGAGGAGGTACAAACCGAAACCTATGCACCAATCCCTCGGCAACGTCGCCGAGTATTCGCCAGCTGTTATATTGACGGTGTCTGTCGCTATGGCTTCTTCGAAGGAAGAGTATTTGAAGTCAGACTCGAAAATCGGTTTGTTAGGCCACAATGACATGTTCTGCAGTGGTTCCTTGCGGCGCTGGTCTGGGAAGAACCGAGAGTGGGGATGATGTCTGCTTATGCTTTTGGTTGACGCCCTGGTTGGGAGTTCCCGAGGCTCGTGACCACGGGCATGATGCTGTGCCGGCAGTCCCCGAACAGTGAACCCTAACCCTAAGAGGGTTCCTTGTAAATTCAGATCTCGGCCGAGTCTATGGGGGGGGATAATGAAGTTGGGGGAATCAAGGGCGACTTTCCCGACATCTTTGGAAACCGGGTAGACTTCCAGAGCGTGGCATGTATAGAAGTGTAACTCTTTAGGGATTGTGAAAAATTGTAAAAAAAATCCCTCACTAGACTTACAATAGTTTGTTTGTTGGTGGTAATTATGCTAGTGTTGTGTCGGCCGCATGGAACTATTCCTTAAGATGAGATTTTCAGGTATGGTTTCTTGCCCATATCCTAGATTGTATGGTTGTTTGTTGAAGAGATGTGTAAACTTTGGAATACCATATCGTATGGTATCATAATTTATCATAGTGGAGGACTTCTCGTAGGAATCTGGAAGAGATTTAGAAGTGGTCTTGGCATATTTTCACGCTAAAATCTAGAATATCGACTTCTAAATTCCTAAATTTTCTGAAATCTGAACCAGGGGGGGGGGA
>Ga0307509_10000840_pt1 | contig 52810 bp, 46 predicted proteins | sample 10_EM_MG_FD_202245 | JGI IMG/M metagenome (GOLD analysis project Ga0307509, IMG submission 202245) | Populus trichocarpa ectomycorrhiza microbial communities from riparian zone in the Pacific Northwest, United States - 10_EM | ecosystem: Host-associated > Plants > Roots > Unclassified | place... | reverse complement strand
GCGCAGCTCTACGGCGAGTTCAAGGAATTCTTTCCCGAGAACGCCGTGGAGTATTTCGTTTCCTACTACGACTACTACCAGCCCGAAGCCTACGTGCCGTCCTCGGACACTTATATCGAGAAGGATTCGTCGGTGAACGAGCACATCGAGCAGATGCGCCTGTCGGCCACGAAAGCGCTGCTGGAACGCTCGGATGCCATCATCGTTGCGACTGTATCGGCGATTTACGGCCTGGGTGATCCGGCCGCGTACCTGGAAATGGTGTTGCACCTGACGCGCGGCGATCGCATGGATCAGCGCAAGATGCTGCGCCGCCTCGCAGACATGCAGTACACCCGCAACGAACTCGACCTTACCCAAGGCGCGTATCGCGTGCGCGGCGACGTCATCGACATTTTTCCTGCGGAGTCCGAACGCGAGGCGCTGCGCGTCGAGCTGTTCGACGATGAGATCGAGTCGCTGGTGCTGTTCGACCCGCTGACCGGCGAGGTCAAGCGCAAGGTGCCACGCTTCACGGTGTTTCCGTCGACTCACTACGTGACGCCCAAGGATCGGCTGGTGCGCGCGGTCGATCAGATTCGCGATGAACTGCACGGGCGGCTCCAGTACCTGAAGGGCGCGGGCAAGCTGCTGGAGGCGCAGCGCCTGGAACAGCGCACGCAGTTCGATCTCGAAATGATTCGCGAAGTGGGCTACTGCAACGGCATCGAAAACTATTCGCGCTACCTGTCCGGCCGCGCCCCGGGCGAGCCGCCACCGTGCCTGTTCGACTATCTGCCGGCGAATGCGCTGCTCGTCGTCGATGAAAGCCACCAGACCATTCCGCAATTGGGCGCGATGTACAAGGGCGACCGTTCGCGCAAGGAAACGCTGGTGGAATACGGTTTCCGCATGCCGTCGGCGCTGGACAACCGGCCGTTGCGCTTCGACGAGTGGGAGCATCTCGCGCCGCAACTGATCTTCGTGTCGGCGACGCCGGGCTCGTATGAACTGCAGAAATCGGGGCAAGTCGTCGAACAGTTGGTGCGACCGACGGGGCTGATCGATCCCGCCGTCGAAATTCGACCGGTGCGCACGCAGGTCGACGACGTGCTGTCGGAGATCAAGCTGCGCGTGGAGCGCGACGAGCGCGTGCTGATCACGACGCTGACCAAGCGCATGTCCGAAGACCTGACCGAGTATCTGGACGAGCACGGTGTGAAAGTGCGCTACCTGCACTCCGACATCGAAACCGTCGAGCGCATGGAAATCATCCGCGACCTGCGCCTGGGCAAGTTCGACGTGCTGGTCGGCATCAACCTGCTGCGCGAAGGCCTGGACATGCCTGAGGTCTCGCTGGTGGCGATTCTCGATGCCGACAAGGAGGGCTTCCTGCGGTCGGAAAACTCCCTCATCCAGACCATCGGCCGCGCCGCGCGCCACATCAACGGCAAGGCCATCCTGTATGCCGACAAGCGCACCGGTTCGATCGAGCGCGCGCTCGGGGAAACGGACCGGCGCCGCGCCAAGCAGATCGAGTTCAACGTCAAGCACGGCATCACGCCGCGCGGCATCAAGAAGGCGATCACGGACATCATGGAGGGCGCGCATTCCGAAGGGGGCGCCCGCGGCTCGCAAGGCAAGGTGTCCGAGCCGGCCGTGAACTACGACACGATGACGCCCGAGCAGATCGCACGACGGATCAAGAAGCTGGAACAGGAGATGCTCAAGCACGCGCGCAACCTGGAATTCGAGGCCGCGGCCAAGATCCGCGACGAAGTGCAGCGCCTGCGCAAGCTGGAGCTGGGCCTGCCCGCAGCGTGAGGGGCCGCGAGGCGGGAGCTCAAGTGGAATGACACTTCCTGCAGCAGATATTTCGTAGGTTGGGCTGAGCTTCGAAGCCCAACATTTGGCGGTTTTGCCCGCCGCCAAGCAGATGTTGGGCTTCGAAGCTCAGCCCAACCTACCAACAACCCGCCACGGAGCTTGGGCAAGCGCCTAAGTCGGCAGGTCGCCGTCAGTTCTTGCCACTCCGGCAACTCGCCGCTATCCTTTGCAGCCCTTTTTCAGCGCGGTTAGCTCAGCGGTAGAGCATCACCTTGACATGGTGGGGGTCACAGGTTCGATCCCTGTACCGCGCACCACACCTGTTTTCATCGTTAGCGAAGCCTCTCCGAGAGAGCACCGGCCACCTGTCGAGCCTCAGCCCATGCCCGTAATCACGCTGCCCGACGGCAGCCAGCGCACCTACTCCGACGCCGTCACGGTCGCGAAGATTGCCGCCGACATCGGTCCCGGGCTGGCCAAGGCCACCGTGGCCGGCAAGGTCGACGGTTCGCTGGTCGACGCCTCCGACAAGATCGATCATGACGCGCGCGTCCAGATCATCACGCCGAAGGACGCCGAGGGGCTGGAGATCATCCGCCACTCCTTTGCGCACCTGCTCGGCCATGCGCTGAAGCAGCTGTATCCCACCGCGAAGATGGTCATCGGCCCGGTGATCGAAGACGGCTTCTATTACGACATCGCCTACGAGAAGTCCTTCACGCCGGCGGATCTGGAAGCGATCGAAACGCGCATGCGCCAGCTGATCGCCAAGGACTACGACGTCGTCAAGCGCATGACGCCGCGCGCCGAGGCGATCGAGGTGTTCAAGTCGCGCGGCGAGGACTACAAGCTGCGGCTCATCGAGGACATGCCCGATGAGAAGGCGATGGGCCTCTATCATCATGAGGAATACGTCGACATGTGCCGCGGCCCGCACGTGCCGAACACGAAGTTCCTGCGCGCGTTCAAGTTGACGAAGCTGGCCGGCGCGTACTGGCGCGGCGACTCGAAGAACGAAATGCTTCAGCGCATCTACGGCACGGCGTGGACCGACGAGAAGAGCCTGCAGGCATACCTCACGCGCATCGAGGAAGCCGAGAAACGCGACCATCGCAAGATCGGCCGCGCGCTCGATCTGTTCCATATGCAGGAAGAAGCGCCCGGCATGGTGTTCTGGCACGACCACGGCTGGCGCATCTACCAGACGGTCCAGCAGTACATGAGCAAGATCTGGCGCGACAACGGCTATCGCGAAATCCGCACCCCGCAGCTCGTCGACCGCTCGCTGTGGGAGAGGTCGGGCCACTGGGCCAACTTCGGCGAGGACATGTTCATCACCGAGTCGGAAAAGCGCACCTACGCGGTGAAGCCGATGAACTGTCCCTGCCATATCCAGGTGTTCAACCAGGGCATCAAGAGCTATCGCGACCTGCCGCTGCGCCTGGCCGAGTTCGGCGCCTGCCATCGCAATGAAGCGTCCGGCGCGCTGCACGGCCTGATGCGCGTGCGCGGCTTCGTGCAGGACGACGCGCATATCTTCTGTACGGAAGACCAGATGCAGGACGAGGCCATCCGCTTCATCGACTTGCTGCACCAGGTCTACGAGGATTTCGGCTTCAAGGAAGTCATATATAAGCTCGCCACCCGCCCGGCGAAGCGCCTGGGTTCCGACGAAGTCTGGGACAAGGCGGAGCAGGCGCTGGGCAAGGCGTTGGACTCGCGCAGCCTGCCCTGGAGCGAAAAGCCGGGCGAAGGCGCCTTTTACGGCCCGAAAATCGAATTCACGCTGAAGGATTCCATCGGCCGGCTGTGGCAGTGCGGCACCCTGCAGGTCGATTTTTCCATGCCCGGCCGGCTCGATGCCGAATATGTGACCCAGGATGGCAGCCGGCAGGTTCCGGTCATGCTGCACCGGGCGATTTTCGGCTCGCTGGAGCGTTTTATCGGGATTCTGATCGAAGAACACGCCGGCGCGCTGCCCACCTGGCTGGCGCCGGTACAGGCCGTCATCCTCAACATCACGGATAATCAGTCCAATTACGTGCGAGCGGTCACTGAAACCCTGAAAAATCAGGGGCTTCGAGTCGAATCGGACTTGCGCAACGAGAAGGTGGGCTTTAAGATCCGCGAACACACGCTGCAGCGCGTCCCTTACCTATTGGTAGCCGGCGATCGCGAAGCAGGATCAAACTCTCTGGCCGTGCGCACCCGCAGTGGCAAAGATCTAGGCGCGATGTCCGTGGACATCATCGCCAAGAAACTTGCCGACGAAGTAGCGAGCTGCGGCCGGACTCATTTGGAGGTATGACGCATCGCTGCTCCCATTGCCAAGCGCGTAAGGCGCAATGAAGAGATTTCCTCGCCGCAGATTCGATTGATCGATGCCGAAGGCGCACAAGCCGGCGTAGTCACTCGTGCTGAGGCGCTGCAGATGGCGGAAGTCGCGCAGTTGGATCTGGTCGAAGTGTCGCCGACCGCCGATCCGCCCGTCTGCCGCATCATGGACTTCGGCAAATTCCTGTTCGAACAGAACAAGAAGGCGCATGCAGCGAAGCGCAAGCAGAAGCAGATTCAGCTCAAGGAAGTGAAGTTTCGCCCAGGGACGGAAGACGGCGATTATCAGGTGAAGATTCGCAACCTGATTCGCTTTCTCCAGGAAGGAGACAAGGCCAAGGTGACCATGAGGTTCCGCGGCCGTGAAATGGCGCATCAGGAAGTCGGCCGCGAACTCCTGAGTCGGGTCCAAGCAGACCTCGCACCGCATGCGGTGGTCGAGCAGAACCCGCTGATGGAAGGACGGCAGATGGTCATGATGTTTTCGCCAAAGAAAAAGTGAGCAGCGGGTAACCCGATCGCAAGATCGAGCTCGTTGTCCCGCCTGAACAGGCGCAGTTCTCACGAACCGCGTTCTTCAAAGGCTAAACAGTGGAGTTTTTAAATGCCTAAGATGAAAACCAATCGGGCAGCGGCGAAGCGTTTTCGCGCGACTGCCAACGGCTTCAAGCGAGGTCAATCGCACCGCCGTCACATCCTCACGTCCAAGTCGAGCAAGCGTAAGCGTCAGCTGCGCGCGCCCGCGATGGTGTCCAAGCAAGACCTGGTGCGGATGGAGTCTCTCCTGCCGCATGCGAAGTGAGGAGCTGACCCATGGCACGCGTTAAAAGGGGCGTCATTGCCGGCGCCCGTCACAAGAAAGTACTGAAGAAGGCGAAGGGCTATTACAACGCCCGTCGCAAGATCTATCGCGCCGCGAAGCAGTCGGTCATCAAGGCCGGCCAGTACGCGTACCGCGACCGCAAGACCAACAAGCGCAACATGCGCTCGCTGTGGATCGTGCGTATCAATGCCGAAGCGCGCGTTCACGGCCTGTCCTACAGCAAGCTGATCGCCGGGCTCAACCTGGCCGGCCTGACCATCGACCGCAAAGTCCTGGCCGATATCGCGATGAACGACGCAGCCGCATTCGGCGTGCTCGCGCAACGTGCGAAGGACAGCCTGCCCAAGGAAGGCGAGTCCCAGGCAGCCTGAAGCAGAAGCCGGTTCCCGCCTCGCGGCGTCGTCACTGACGCAGCGTGGCGGGAATCTTTGACGATCTGTGGTGGCTGCCGCATGACTGAATCCACTCAAGACCTGCAGTCGCTGCTCGACATGGTTCGCGCGGAGATTGCCAGCGCCACCGACCTCGACGCGCTGGAGCAGATCCGCGTGCGCCTGCTCGGCAAGAAAGGCGAAATCACCGCGCTGCTCAAGTCGCTCGGCGCGATGGAGCCTGAAGCGCGACGTGTCGCCGGTGCGCGCATCAACGACGCCAAGAACGCACTCACCACGGCTCTCGATGACCGCCGCAGCTCGCTGGAAGCCGCGAAGCTTGCCGAGCAATTGGCGGGCGATGCCATCGACGTCACGTTGCCGGGCCGCGGCCAGACGACGGGTGGACTGCATCCGATCACACGCGTGCGCCGCCGCATCGAACAGATTTTTCGCAATGCCGGGTTCACCATCGCCGACGGTCCGGAGATCGAGGACGACTGGCACAATTTCGAGGCGCTGAATATTCCCGCCGATCATCCGGCGCGCGCCATGCACGATACGTTTTATTTCGGCGACGGCCGGCTGCTGCGCACGCACACCTCGCCGGTGCAGATACGTGTGATGCAAGGGCGCAAGCCGCCGATCCGCGTCATCGCGCCGGGCCGCGTGTATCGCATCGATTCCGACATGACGCACACACCCATGTTCCACCAGGTCGAAGGTATCGTGGTGGACGAGGGCATCTCGTTCGCGAACCTGAAGGCCGTGCTCCACGACTTCATGCGCGCACTGTTCGAGAAGGATGTGAAGATGCGCCTGCGGCCCTCCTATTTTCCGTTCACCGAACCTTCGGCCGAAGTGGATATTTCCTGCGTTTCCTGCGGCGGCACAGGCTGCCGCGTGTGCAAGCAGACCGGTTGGGTGGAAGTCGCTGGCTGTGGCATCGTGCATCCGAATGTGCTGCAGGCCGTCGGCATCGATCCCGAGCGCTACACCGGTTACGCCTTCGGCATGGGCATCGATCGCCTGACGATGCTGCGCTACAACGTCAACGACATCCGCATGTATTTCGAAAACGACCTGCGCTTCCTGAGTCAGTTCGCCTGAGCCTATGAGAGTCAGTCTGCAATGGTTGCGTGAGTGGGTGCCGACCGGCGACGACGTGCCCGGACTGGCGCACGCGTTGACGATGGCGGGCCTGGAAATCGAAGGCATGGAGCGCGCCGGGCCGCCGCTCGAAGGTGTTGTAGTCGGCGAAGTGCGCACGGTGAGCAAGCATCCCGACGCCGAGAAACTCAACGTCTGCACTGTCTGGGACGGCCAGGAAGAACTGCAGATCGTCTGCGGCGCGCCGAACGTGCGAGCCGGCATGAAAGCGCCCCTTGCGCGGATCGGTGCGAAGCTGCCGAACGGCACCGAAATCAAGAAAGCCAAACTGCGCGGTGTCGAATCGTTCGGCATGCTGTGCTCAGCCCGCGAGCTGACCCTGAGCGAGGACACCGCCGGACTCATGGACCTGCCCGGCGCGCTCAAGGCCGGCCAGTCCATCGCTGCGGCCTTGTCGCTCGACGATACGATTTTTGAAGTCAACCTCACGCCCAATCGCGGCGATTGCATGAGCGTTGCCGGCGTGGCGCGCGAAGTCGCCGCCGCGCGTAATACTGCGTTGCATCCGCCGGCCATTGCGCCGGTTGCGCCGAGCATCGGCGACACGTTCCCGATCCGCCTCGAAAACGCGGGTTGTCCGAAGTTGGCCGGACGGGTGATTCGCGGCGTGCGTCCGGATGCGGTATCGCCGCCGTGGATGCAGCAGCGGCTGCGCAGTGCCGGCGTGCGTCCCATCAGCGCCGCAGTGGACGTGACAAATTACGTGATGCTGGAGTTGGGGCAGCCCATGCATGCGTACGATCTCAACCGCCTGGGCGGCGCGTTGGTTGCGCGCATGGCACGGCAGGGTGAAGCGATCAAGTTGTTGGACGGCCGCACTGTCGAACTGACGCCGGATGTACTGGTGATCGCTGATGAGCGCTCGCTGCTGGGTATGGCGGGGGTGATGGGCGGTGACGATTCGAGCATCGGTGCGGCGACCCAGGATATTTTTCTCGAAGCCGCGTTCTTCGAGCCGTCGGCCATCGCGGGTCGCGGCCGCCGCTACGGCCTGGTGACCGACGCATCGCAGCGATTCGAGCGTGGCGTCGATCCGCAGCTGCAGGAGCTGGCGATCGAGCGCGCCACGCAATTGCTCATCGAATGCGCCGGCGGCAAAGCCGGCCCGACGACAGTATCGAAGGGCGCAGCGACCGCGGCGCCCGCACCGGCGATCCGGTTGCGCCATCAGCGCGTGCAGCACGTGCTCGGTATCAAGGTGGAAGCACGGCTCGTAAAGGAATTACTCGAGCGATTGAGCATGAAAGTCTCCGGCGCCGATGCGCAATGGCAGGTGACGCCACCTTCGTGGCGCTTCGACATCCGCATCGAAGAGGATCTGATCGAAGAAGTCGCGCGACTTTACGGCTACGACAACATTCCCACGCAGCGAGCGGCGGGCGCGCTCGTGCTTGAGCCGTGGACGGAGTCGCGAGTGCGCAATGAGCGCGCCGCCGATCTGCTGGTGGACCGCGGCTATCACGAGGCCATCACCTATACGTTCACCGACGCCGCATGGCAGTCGATCCTGTTTCCGGAAAGCCCGTTGCCGCTGACCAATCCCATCTCCGCCGAACTCGGCGTGATGCGCCTGTCGTTGTGGCCCGGCCTGGTGCACGCCGTGCGCGAGAATCAACGCCGCCAGCGCCAGCGCGTGCGCCTGTTCGAGATCGGTCGGCGCTTCGCTGGCGATGGTGCCGAGACCGAAATGCTCGCCGGCATCGTTGCCGGACCTGTCATCGACGAGCAATGGGGCGCGGCGGCGACCAAGGTGGACTTTTTCGACGTGAAGGCCGATGTCGAGGCGGTACTGGCGCTGTCCGGCTTGCCCGAAGAGTTTCGTTTCAGCGCCGAGCGCCATTCCGCCTTACATCCCGGACAATCCGCGCGCATCTGGCGCGGGGAGCGACCCGTCGGCTGGGTGGGCGCGCTGCATCCCGAACATTTGCCGCGACTTGATTTGACATATCCGGCGTTCGTCTTCGAAATCGAAACCGCTGCGGTGCTGGCAGCACACCTGCCGCAGTTCGAGGAGATCTCGAAATATCCGGCCATTCGCCGGGATGTTGCTGTCATCGTCGATGAAGAGATTGCCGTCGCGGCCTTGGCCGGCGTGGTGCGCGCCAGCGCGGGGCGGCTTCTAAAAGATCTCGCGGTGCTCTCTGTCTATCGCGGGCAACAGTTTGAGAAAGGCAAGAAAAGCATAGCCTTAGGTCTGCAATTACAGGATACTTCACGCACCCTGACGGACGCCGAAGCCGATGCGCTGGTCGCACAGGTGGTGGACCAACTGGGCCGCCAGCTCAGGGCCACGATCCGAGACAAATAATCATGGCACTCACCAAAGCCGAGATCGCTGAAGCATTGTTCGATCAGCTCGGGCTGAACAAGCGCGAAGCGCGTGAACTCGTCGACCTGTTCTTCGAGGAACTGCGCGCGTCGCTGTCGACGGGCGAGCAAGTGAAATTGTCCGGCTTCGGCAACTTCGATCTGCGCGACAAGAACCAGCGGCCCGGCCGCAATCCAAAAACCGGCGAGGAAATTCCGATCAGCGCACGCCGCGTCGTGACGTTCCGGCCCGGACAGAAACTGAAGGCTCGAGTCGAGGCGTATGCTGGAACCCGGCAATAACAGCGAATTACCGACCATCCCCGGTAAGCGCTACTTCACCATCGGTGAAGTCAGCGAGCTGTGCGGCGTGAAGCCGCACGTGCTGCGCTACTGGGAGCAGGAGTTCCCGCAGCTCAAGCCCGTCAAGCGCCGCGGCAACCGCCGTTACTACCAGCGCCAGGACGTGCTGGTGATCCGCCAGATCCGCAGCCTCCTGTACGAACAGGGTTTCACCATCGGTGGAGCCCGCAATCGCCTGCAAGGCGAAGAGGCGCGCGAGGATGTATCGCAGTCGCAGCAAATCGTGCGGCAGCTGCGCGTCGAGCTGGAAGAAATCCTGCGCATCCTGCGCCGCTGATCAGTCGCCGGCAGGAAAAACCACCCGGATCGACGTGCCGCTGCTGCCCAGCACTTCCATCGTTCCGTCGAGCTGCTCGGCCAGCGTCGCGACGAGGTGCAATCCCATCGAAGGATGACCGCTGTCGGTAATGCGTTCCTGCATGCCGATACCGTTGTCGCTCACTGTGAGTTGCACGCGCTGCGGCCCCACGTGCTTCAGCGCCACGTGAATGAGGCCGCCCTGGCCGGCGGGAAACGCGTGTTTCATGGCGTTTGTCAGCAGCTCGTTGAGAATGAGACCGCACGGCACGGCCTTGTGCACGTCCAGCGAGATGGCGTCGGTGTCGACACTCAGCGAGACGCCCGCGACATTGGCGCCGGACGCGTGCACCACGTTGTCGGCGAGGCTACGGATGTAGTCGCTGAAAGGCACACGGCCGAGATCGCGCGAGCGGTAGAGCTTGTCGTGAATCAGCGCAATCGCTTCCACGCGCGTCTTGGATTCGAGCAGCACGTCGCGCGGCGCACCCGCATCCAGCTTGCGTGCCTGCATGTTGATGAGACTGGCGATTATCTGCAGGTTGTTCTTGACGCGGTGATGCACTTCCTGCAGCAGCAAGTCACGCGTTTTCACCTGGATCGTCAGCTCGGCGTTGCGCTCGCGTAATTCCTGTAGCGCCTGATCTCGATAGCGTGCGCGCAAGCGCGCCGGAACCAGCTTTTCAAACGTGCTGCCGAGCAATCCGATCTCCTCTCATCCCTAGCGCTGCACCGCAAGAATTCGCCGCGTAGTTTACCTTGTAGAATTTGCGGGCCGACTACGCATCATTACGCACGCACCGCGGGCGCGAGCAGCCGGTGTGAAACGACGCTGCGGACGTCGGCGGGTCTGTTACGGCGAATGCCAACGCCAGTTCCTGATCTGCGGCAGATCATCGCCGTGCTCGACGATGTATGCATGATGCTCCGCGAGCCGGCGGCTCATCAGTTCATGCTCGATGCGCGCGCGCTCGCGCAAGCCCGGCACCCGTTCGATCACGGCCTGGACGAGGTGAAAGCGGTCCAATTCATTGAGTACCGTCATGTCGAACGGCGTCGTCGTCGTGCCTTCCTCCTTGTAGCCGTGCACGTGCAGGTTGTCGTGATTGGTGCGGCGATAGGTCAGGCGGTGAATGAGCCACGGATAGCCGTGGTACGCGAAAATGATGGGTTTGTCGGCCGTGAACAAGGCATCGAACTGCGCATCCGTCAATCCGTGCGGGTGTTCGCGCGGCGGCTGCAGCGTCATCAGGTCGACGACGTTGACGACTCGGACCCTGAGCTGCGGCAACAGCTCGCGCAACAGACTCACCGCGCCCAATGTCTCCAGCGTCGGCACGTCGCCGGCGCATGCGAGCACGACGTCAGGCTCGCCGTCGGCATCGTTGCTGGCCCATGCCCATTTGCCGATGCCGACGCTGCAATGCTCGATGGCGGCCTGCATCGACAACCACTGCGCCTGCGGCTGCTTGCCGGCGACGATGACGTTCACGCGGTTGCGGCTGCGCAGGCAATGTTCGGTGACGTACAGCAGCGTGTTCGCATCCGGCGGCAGGTACACGCGGATGACCTCGGCCTTCTTGTTGATGACGTGATCGATGAAGCCTGGATCCTGGTGGCTGAAGCCGTTGTGATCCTGGCGCCAGACGTGCGAAGTGAGCAGGTAGTTGAGGGACGCGACCGGACGGCGCCAGGCAATGCCATTGCAGGTCTTCAGCCACTTGGCGTGCTGGTTGAACATCGAGTCGACGATGTGCACGAACGCTTCGTAGCAACTGAAGAACCCGTGCCGGCCAGTCAGCAGGTAGCCCTCCAGCCAGCCCTGGCACTGATGCTCGCTGAGCATTTCCATGACGCGTCCATCGGCGGCAACGCGGGTATCAGTGGGCAGGAGTTCGGCGGCGGACATGCGTGCCGTCACACTCAACACGTCGTCCCAGCGGTTCGAGGTCGTCTCGTCCGGGCTGAAGACGCGAAAGCTGCCGCCGCCACCGGCGGTGCTGTTGAGTCGCATGACGTCGCGAAGGTAGGCGCCTTGCACGCGCGTCGCTTCACCATTGACGCAACCGGGTTCGCGCACCGCGATTGCGTAGGTGCGATAGTCCGGCAACTGCAGATCCTGCAGCAGGCCGCCGCCGTTGGCATGCGGGTTGTCGCCCATGCGGCGCCGGCCTTGCGGAGCGAGCTCGCACAGATCGGGACGCAATGCGCCGTCGGCGGTAAACAGTTCTTCGGGCTTGTAGCTGCGCATCCAGCTTTCCAGGGCGTGCAGATGCCCGGGCTTCTCGGCAAGTTGCGAGAGCGGCACTTGGTGTGAACGCCAGGAGTTCTCGACGTGGATGCCGTCGATCTCGCGCGGCCCGGTCCAGCCTTTCGGGGACTTCAGCACCATCATGGGCCAGCGTGGCCGCAGCTTGAAGCCATTCCGCCGCACGTCCTGCTGAATCGCGCGGATGCGTTCGATGATGTTGTCCAGCGTGCGCGCCATCGAGAGGTGCACAGTGGCATGGTCGGCATCCTCGGCCACATCGACATAGAACGGCTCGTGGCCGTAACCGCTCAACAGTTGCGTGAGTTCTTCACGCGGGATGCGTGCGAGCACTGTGGGACCGGCAATCTTGTAACCATTCAGATGCAGGATGGGCAGCACGGCGCCGTCGCGCTGCGGATTCAGAAACTTGTTCGAATGCCAACTGGTCGCGAGCGGTCCGGTCTCCGCCTCGCCGTCGCCGATGACGCACGCCACCAGCAGATCAGGATTGTCGAAGGCCGCGCCGTAGGCATGCGACAGCGCGTAGCCCAATTCGCCGCCCTCGTGGATGGAGCCGGGCGTCTCGGGCGCGACGTGGCTGGGAATGCCGCCCGGAAAAGAAAACTGCTTGAAGAGTTTCCGCAGGCCCTGCGTGTCGCGCGAAATCTCCGGGTAGTACTCAGTGTAGGTGCCTTCCAGGTACGTATTCGCGACCATCGCGGGCCCGCCGTGGCCCGGTCCCGCAATGTACACGGTGCTCAGGTCGTACTTGCCGATGACGCGATTGAGATGCGCGTAGATGAAATTCAATCCCGGTGTCGTACCCCAGTGGCCGAGCAGGCGCGGCTTCACATGCTCGATGCGCAGCGGCTCGCGCAACAGCGGGTTGTCGAGCAGGTAAATTTGACCGACGGATAAATAGTTCGCGGCGCGCCAGTAGGCGTCGACGCGTTCCAGATAGTGGGCGGCGAGGGTGGGATCGTCGGGCGAACCGGTCATAGGAACTCTCTGCCGAGGTCGGAATAGAAACACATGTTACGATGACTCAGTCAGGCGGCCGGCGCGCGCCGCGTGCACTTACAAGGTTAAATGACGAGGGGGAGTTCCATGCAAAAAATCAGCCCGAGACACCGCCTGCTGCAGTGGATTTCATGCGCCGTGCTCGCCGCCGCACTCCTGGCGACGGCGCGGGCCGACGACCAGCCGCAATCCGCGCTCCCCAAGGATCGTGCCTGCGACCGCGCCTGCCTGTACAAATTTCTCGATCAGTACCTGGCCGCGCTGAAGGTGAAGGATGCCTCGCGCCTGCCCTGGTCCAAAGCGGCGCGCACCTCCGAGAACAACGTCGAGCTGATGATCGGCGATGGCCTGTGGGGCACGATCTCCAAGCTGGGCGATTACCAGCTGCGCTTCGCCGATGCGCTCAACGGCGAGGTCGGCTACTTCGGCGCGGTCGAAGAGACCGGCGCGGTATCGCCGTTCGCGGTGCGTCTGAGAATCGAGGACGGCAGGATCACCGCAGCCGAGACGCTGGTGCGCCGCAAAGCGGACGAAGGCAATGTCATGGCCGAACCGAAGTTTCTGGCGAAGCCCGTGCTCAACGAAGTCATGCCCGAGCGGGACCGCTTGCCGCGCGAGCGGCTGATCTCCATCGCCGACGGCTACTTCGATACGTTGCAGCTCAACGACGGCACGTTGTTCACACAGTTCGACGACAACTGCAACCGTGTCGAGAATGGCGTGCAAACCACCAACAATCCCGATCTTGCGCAGCTGAGTTTCTCGCTCACGCTGGGCTGCGCGGAGCAGTTCAAGCTGGGCAACTTCCTGTTCGACGACCGCTTGCGCGCGCGCCGCTATCCGCTGGTAGATGTGGAGCGCGGCCTGGTGCTCGCCACAGCGTTCATCGATCACTCGGGCCGGTTGGGAACGTACAAGCTGACCGACGGCCGCGTGACGGAGTCGCATTATCGCCGGCCGCATTCCTACTATCTGATTGAGCTGTTCAAGATCAACAAGGAAGGCAGGATCCGGCAGATCGAGGCGGTGTTCATGACAGTGCCTTACCACATGCCGTCGCCGTGGTTTCATCAGCCTTGAAGCGGCGGTGAGCGCGCCCCCTCCCTAACCCTCCCCCGTAGAACGGGGGAGGGAACCGGAATCGATCACCCTTCCTCGTCACGATGGGGCCGGGAACCGGAATTGATCACCCTTCCTCATCACGATGGGGAGGGAACCGGAATTGATCACCCTTCCTCATCACGATGGGGGAGGGAGCCGGAATCGATCACCCTTCCTCATCACGATGGGGGAGGGAGCCGGAATCGATCACCCTTCCTCATCACGATGGGGAGGGAACCGGAATCGATCACCCTCCCCCGTTCGACGGGGGAGGGCCGGGGAGGGGGCGCGGCTGCGTTATTCCGCGCGGTGACGTTACTCTTTAACCGGAATCACGACCGCGACGTGCGCTTCCTTCCCAAGCGCGCGCGTCTGATGACCTTTTCCCGTCGTGTCATCCATCAACATGATCATTCCCGGCGTGAGCTGGCGCTTCTCGCCATCCGACGCCGTCACTTCCGAAATGCCCTGCACCGCGATCAGAAACCATTTGCGCGGCGCGGTGTGCCAATCCTCCACGGCGCCCGACTCCAGGCGCAGGAACATCGAGCCCTCGGCGCTGGCCAGCGCATGACCCAGCGGGCCGCCTGCGCGGCCTTCACGCTGCTGCTGCGTGAAGGCCAGTTTGCCCGGCTTGAAATGCGACACGCCTGCGCTGTCTGAATACAGGTGCAGATACGTCAGAGCAGGCGCGGCATCGGCCGCTGCGGTGGATGCGGACATGATCAATCCCCAACCAAGAGCCATCGAACAAAGCAGCGTGCGCATGGCGATGTCCTGTTATTGATCCCAAGGTGATGGCATGCGATACGGCACGGTGATGAACACCGCCTCGACCTGACGGATCTTGCCGTTCTTTATCTTGAACAGTTCCATCAAATAGAAGGAATGCGGCCGCTTGATGTTCGACTCGACAGTTGTGCCGTCCGCCAGCTTGTAAGCGCCCAGCGTGCCGGCGTGGTCGATGAAACCCGAAGCGAGCACGAGCCCGCGTTCCTCGTCGACGAGTTCGAAGCGCCGGGCGCGCAGGCGATCGTCGAAGCGGTAGTAGCCCATCTTGAACTGCTCGGCACAGCCCTTGCTTGCAACCTTGGTCAGTTGCATGCCGGTAACGTTGGTGCTCTGCAAGCCGTTCTCGACGCGATTGCATTCGTCGTCGAACTGCGTGAACAACGTGCCGTCGTTGAGCTGCAGCGTGTCGAAGTAGCCGTCTGCAACCGAGATCATGCGCTCGCGCGGGCGGCGTTCCTGCGGTTCGAGATTCTGCAGCAGGATGGGCTTGTCGACGAACTTGCCGTGAATGAAGGGACTTTCGCCGCCGGCGATGCCGGCCGCGTCGGCAAGGCGGAAGACGACGGTTTCGACCTCGGCTATCTTGCGATCCTTCACTTTGATGCGCAGTGCGAAGGCCGATGAATCCTTCGTCTCCTGCACGACGCCGAAGAAGCCGATCTGGCCGCGCGCGGTATCGGCGAATTTGAGTTTGTAGTCGCCCAGGCCGGTGATCGTGCCCCACAGGCCATCGCCGATCATCAGCTCGACGTTGTTCTCGGTGAACCTGACGTCCTTCGTCCACGCGGCTTTCGCGGGATCTTTGCGCACCAGTGCATCGAGATACTGATCCAGCACGCCGTACAGGCATTGCCGGTCGCAATCTATCAATGGGTTCCCGACTGGCTTCGCCACCGCCGCCTGGCCGGCATGCGGCAGGAGCAGGATGAGAAGCAGGGCGGCGATAGTCTTTTTATGCATGGATATCTCCGGTCACGTACGAAAGACAGGCATCACGGCGGACGCGGTGGCGACGGTTTGATTCGTATCGGCGCGCTGCAGCACCGCCGATCCGAACGCCACTTGCGAACCCAGGCGGTCCACGGTGCCGCGGGCGATGTACTTGCCGGGCGCAGCCGGCTTCATGAAATTCGTGGTCAGCGAGGCGGTGGCGCACGAGCGGTCCGGGGGCAATGCCGCCAACACCGCGAACGCTATTGCAAAATCCAGCATGGTCGCGACCGCGCCTCCTTGCAGCACGTGCGTGCCCTGGATGAACGTCTCGGGCGGTTCGAACGACAGGGCGATTTTTCCCGAGGCATCCGCTTCCAGCAATTGCGCATTGAGCGCTGCGGCGAGCGGGTTGCACGCTACGGGTACCGGCTCGCCGCTGCCCGCCATGAATTCGGCGAGGAGAAGCTGATCGGCGTTCTGTATCGATGCGTTCATCGCGCGACTTTATAGCAGCGCGTAGTAGCGGACCAAGTTGCCGTCCGGCTTGCGCTCGCCGACGCCGATGAAGACGTGGCGCATCAGCCAATCATGCTTGCCCGTCTGTACTTCAAAAGTCGGAAATGCCCGCAGGTAGTAGTCACCAGGCGCAACCGGCGCTCCGCCCGCAAAGGCCCAATCGCGCAACTGCTTCATCGTGTCGGGCGCGCGACCCCACAGGTAGCCGCGGTTGTAGAGCATGATCAGCGTGCCGTCGTCTTCTTCGAGCATGTAGCGCGCGTCGAAGGCGAGCACGTCGTCGGGACGGAACAGCGAGTAGTCGCCGCCCGAGTTGGGCACGGCGCGGCCGCGCAGTCGCGGGCCTTCGAACTTGCCCGAGTCGACATAAACCGCGCCACGACCGGCGCCGGTGGGCATCATGGGAATGGTCTGCACCCGGGTGAAATACAGGCGCAGCTCGAAGGCGAACTCCAGCCGGGGCTCGCTTAGGGTCGAAACCAGTTCGCTCATCGTCTAATCCTCGTCGCTTGTCTGGGGGTGACCGGGCGCGGGGCGTGATGCTTGGCCGTGCGGCCGGTTTAACCGAACGCTAACATATGTGAGAATAGCAACTTTACGGAGATCCCCATGCGAGAAGTTTTCATCATCGGTGTAGGCATGACGCCGTTCGGCGTGCATGCGCAGCGCAGCACCGGCGATATGGCACGCGAGGCCGTGACGAAAGCTCTCGAAGATGCCGGCGCCACCGCGGCGGACGTCGGCGCCACGTTCTATGCCAACACGGCAGCCGGCGCGATCGAAGGCCAGTATGGCATGAAAGGCCAGCACGCCCTGCGGCCGCTGCGCATCGAAGGCGGCCCCTTCGTCAATGTAGAGAACGCCTGCGCGGGCTCGTCCACGTCGTTGAATCTCGCCGTCACGCAGGTGGGATCGGGCATGGTCGACGTCGCACTGGCGGTAGGCTCGGAAAAACTCAACACCGAGGATCGTGTCAAGCGCGCCAGCGCCTTCGGCCAGCCGCAGGATGTCGACGCGATGAAGGTGTTCCTCGACGCCTATGCGGGCGCCGCCGCGGACATCACGCCGCCGCCTGGCGTGGAGATCGATCCGAAGATGTTCAGCCTGTTCATGGAAGGCTATGCGCTGCAGGCCAAGCTGCACATGAAGAAGTACGGCACGACCTGGCAGCAGATCGCCAGCGTATCGGCGAAGAACCATCATCACTCGACCATGAATCCGCTGGCGCAATTCCAGAAGGACTTCACGGTGGAGCAGATCCTGGCGGCCAAGGTCATTGCATGGCCGCTGACCATGCCCATGTGCGCACCGATCAGCGACGGCGCCGCCGCCGTGCTCGTATGCTCGAAGGATGCGCTGCCGCGGTTCGCTGCGAACCGTGCAGTCAAAATCCTGGCCTGCGTACTGGTGTCCGGCACGGCACGGAAGCTCGACGATCCCAACAGCGGCATTCGGCGCGCGTCGAGCAAGGCATACGAACTTGCCGGCGTCGGGCCGAAGGACATCGACGTCGTCGAAGTGCACGACGCATCGGCGTATGCGGAGATCAACCAGATCGAACAATGCGGCCTCGTGGCGCCGGGCGAGGGCGGTCCCGCGACGCAACGCGGCGACACGAAGCTGGGCGGCAAGCTGCCCGTCAATCCGTCCGGCGGCCTGGAATCCCGCGGCCATCCCGTCGCGGCGACGGGAGCGGCGCAAGTGTACGAACTCGTGTTGCACCTGCGCGGCGAAGCCGACAAGCGCCAGGTTGCGGGCGCGAAGATTGCGTTGGCTTCGACCAGCGGCGGGTTCATCGGTGTCGAAGACGCCGCCACCTGCGTGACCTTGCTCGGCAAGCTCTAAGTACTCGATACGGCATATTCCATGCGGCTGATCGACCATTTCGACAAGGGCGCGAGTCGGTTTCCAGACCGCGCCTTTCTCGTTGACGACACCGGCACACGCACCTATGCGCAGTCGCAGATCGCATCGCATCGAATCGCCAACGCGCTGGCGCGTGCCGGTGTCGCGCCGGGAACGAAAGCTGCCGTGTACAGCGCGAATGCGGCGCGAGCCTTCGAGTGCCTGCTCGGCATTGTTCGCGCGGGTGCCGTGTGGGTGCCTGTCAACGTGCGTAACACTGTTGCTGACAGTGCGTATTCGCTGCGTGCCTGCGATGTAGAGCTGCTGTTCTATCAGGGCGCGTACACACAGAACGTTCGCGCGTTGCGGGAACAGTGCCCGAACATTCGCCACCTGATCTGCATCGACGGCCCCGATGGTGAAGTGAAATCGCTGGACACCTTCACTCAAGGTTGCGCCGATATCTCGCCGGACGTCCCGCAGGGTGATGACGACTTGGCGACGTTGTTCAGTTCGGGTGGCACCACCGGCCCGCCGAAGGCGGTGATGTTGCTGAATCGCGCCTGGGAAGCGATGGCGCTGAGCTGTCAGATTCTCTTGCGCGCGGACAATCCGGTCCATCTCGTCGCCGCGCCGATGACGCATGCGGCCGGCGGCTCCGCGCTTGCATATGCACCCTTGGGCATGACGAACGTGATGCTGCCGGGCTTCGATCCGAAGCTGGTGATGGCAGCCATCGAGCGACATCGCGTCACGCATTTGTTTCTGCCGCCCACCGCAATCTATCGCCTGCTGGCGCATCCGGACGTGCGGCGCCACGATTATTCCTCGCTGCGTTACTTCACGTATTCCTCCGCACCCATGTCCATCGCCAAGCTCAAGGAAGCCGTGGCGGTGTTCGGGCCGGTGATGACGAACAGCTTCGGGCAAAGCGAAACCGGCTTGAACGGCACGTTCCTGCCGCCCGAAGAAGTGGCGCGTGCAGTGCAGGAAAATGATGACCGCACGCTCGCCAGCGTCGGCCGCGCCGGCCCGCTGTTCCGCGTCGAGATCATGGACGACGACGGCAATCTGCTGCCGCCCGGAACACCAGGCGAGATAGTGATGCGCAGCAGCCAGGTCTTTGCCGGCTACTACAAGAATGCGGAAGAGACCGCGCGCGCGAAGGCATTCGGCTGGCATCACACCGGCGACATCGGGGTGAAAGACGAGCAGGACTATATCTTCGTCGTCGACCGCAAGAAGGACATGATCATCAGCGGCGGCTTCAACGTGTATCCCGCCGACGTGGAAAAAATCATCGTGGACCATCCGGCCGTACAGGATTGCGCCGTCATCGGCGTGCCGCACGAAGAATGGGGCGAGTTGGTCACCGCAGTCGTAGAATTGAAAGCGGGGGCGTCAGTCAGCGCAGAAGAGATCATTAGCTGGTGCCGCGATCGCTTGTCCGGCGTGAAGGCGCCGAAGGCCGTCGAATTCATGCGCGAGCTGCCGCGCAGCCCGGTCGGCAAGGTGTTGCGCCGCAAGGTGCGCGAACCCTACTGGGTCGGCCGCGAGCGAAACATCTAAGAGAATTGTTGAGGGAACTGTCATGACATTCAAAGACGTCATCGTCGAGCATCGCGACTCGGTCTCGTGGATCTACCTGAACCGCGACAAGGCGCTGAACGCGATTTCGCCCGCATGCATGCAGGAATTGCGGCAGGCGCTGGAAATCGCGCGCGACCGCGTCGAGACCCGCGTGCTGGTGATCTCGGGCAAGGGCCGCGCATTCTGCGCCGGCGCGGATCTGTCGGAATCCCCACCCAATCCGCTGGCGCCGCCCAGCCCCGAGAAGTCCTTCTTCGATTACGCGGAAGCGATGGAAGCGGTGCTCAACAACCTGACCAAGCCCGTCATTGCGGCAGTGAACGGCATCTGCTGTGGCGGCGGGCTGGAACTCGCGCTGATGTGCGACTTCATCCTCGCCGCCGAGAACGCGAAGATCGGCGACGCGCATGCGAATTTCGGCGCCATGCCGGGCGGCGGCGCGAGCGTGCGGCTGCCGCGCGTCGTCGGCATCAACATGGCGCGCTTCCTGATGTTCACCGGGGATTTATATCCCGCCGCCGAGATGGTGCAGATCGGCCTGGTAACGCGCGTGTTCCCCGCCGACCAGCTCGAAGCGCAAGTGCAGAAGATCGCCGAGAAGATTGCCGCCAAGAGCCCGGTAGGCCTCAAGCGCATGAAGCAATTGCTCGAGGACGGGATCGACATGCCGCTCAAGCAGGCGCTGCAAAATGAAAAGCTGGTGTCGACGGCGCATATGCGTTCGTTCGATGCGGGCGAAGGCGGCAAGGCGTTCATGGAAAAGCGCAAGCCGCAGTTCAAAGGTTATTAACGCGCGTAGGTTGGGCTGGGCGCGTAGGTTGGGCTGAGTCTTCGAAGCCCAACAATCGTCGCCGCGGAAATGTTGGGCTTCGAAGACTCAGCCCAACCTACGAGCCTACGAGACTGCAGAGAATAGAGGTGTAGCTTGGACATCAACGCAAAAGTCGCCATCGTCACCGGCGGCGCATCGGGACTCGGCGAAGCCACGGTGGAGTGGTTCGTGAAGGGCGGCGGCAAAGCCGTCATTTTCGATCTCGACGTCGTCAAGGGCGAAGCGCTGGCGGCGCGGCTCGGCGCGAATGCCGCGTTCGCGAAAGTTGACGTGGCCGACGAGGCTTCGACGCAGGCCGGCATCGCGCTCGCGCTGGCGAAGTTCGGCGCGGTGCACATCTGCGTCAACTGCGCCGGCATTCCCGGCCGCATCGGCCGCATCGTCTCCAAGAACGGCCCGATGCCGCTGGCCGATTTCGAGAAGGTCATTCGCATCAACCTGATCGGCACGTTCAACGTCACACGCCTGGCAGCCGCCGAGATGCTGAAGAATCAGCCCGATGCGCAAACCGGTGAACGTGGCGTGATCGTCAACACCGCATCGCTCGCCGCGACCGAAGGGCAGATGGGCCAGGTCAGCTACGCGGCCTCGAAGGCGGGCGTGATCGGCATGATGCTGCCGCTGGTGCGCGACCTGTCCCAGTTCGGCGTGCGCGTGCTCACGGTTGCACCGGGATTGTTCGAGACGCCGATGGGTGCGGGCGCGCCGCAGGAGATCAAGGAGAAGCTGGTCGCGACGCTGGAATTCCCGAAGCGGATGGGCCAGCCGTCGGAGTTCGCGAGCCTGGTCGGCCACCTGGTCGAGAATTCGTATCTCAACGGCGAAGTGATCCGCATCGATGCGGGCACGCGCGCGCCGCCGCGCTGACGATGCTTCACCGCGAGGACTTATTCGTCGTCCGGCGGCGTGCTGTCCGCCGGAATGTTGGCATCGAGGCGCGCGGTCATCTTGTCGATGAGTTTGCTGAGCACTTCCAGCTCGGTGGATTCGAGCGTGGCGAACAGCGAGTTGGCGACTTCCTGGATGTGCGGCATCAGGTCGTCGTGAAGTTTCCAGCCCTTGGGCGTGAGCGTGAGCAGCTTGCGGCGGCGGTTGTCGGGATCGGGACGCTGCTGGATGCGCTTCTGCCGGCTCAGGGCCGCGACGGCGCGGCTGACGTTCATGGGATGCATGCCGGCGACGGTGCCGACTTCATGGCTGGCGGCTTCGCCCATCGGAGCCAGCGTGGTCAGCACGCGCAGCTCGTTCATGCTGATCTGGTAGCGCGCCGCGTCGTCCGCGAAGAACGGCTGGCTGATGAGGTTGGAGAGCTTCAGCAGGCGATAGAGCACCAGCGTCGGGGCGCGGTGGCCCGGGTCGTCGGCGGCCGACAGCGCGTGCAGCCATGAGTCGCGCTTGCGCGCGGGCAGACTTTTTTTCTTGATTGAAGTCTTGGATCGCGTGGCCATCGACGGTCTCTTCCTGCGGTGAAATGCATCGTTCGATAAATCGCCCAGGGCTATATTCGCACAGTCAACAATAAGGAGGACAGCCAATGAAGGTTGCGGTCATCGGCAACGGCTACACGGGCGAGGCCATCATCGCCGAGGCGCTGGCGCGCGGGCATGATGTGACGGTGCTGGCGCGCAGCCCGGAGAAGGTTGCGCCGCGAGCGCGGCTGACCGTGATCAGGACGGACATCCACGACGTTGCAGCAGCGGCGCAGGCCCTGCGAGGCCACGATTCGCTGATCAACGCATGGAGTCCCGGCCGCGGCGTCGTCGCGGTGGACATATTCGAGCAGTTCGTCGCCGGCTACCGCGCCATCATCGCCGCCGCCAAGCAAGCGGGCGTCAAGCGCTTCCTGACTGTCGGCGGCGCGGCCAGCCTGAAAACCCGCGCCGGCATCGAATTCCTCGACTCGGACGAGTTTCCGGCCATCTTCGAACCCAACCGCGACGGCATCCGCGGCACGCGCGAACAGTACTACCTGCTCAAGCGGGAGCCCGGGCTGGACTGGGTGTTCCTGGCGCCGTCGGTGATGTTGCTGCCGGGCGAGCGCACCGGCAAGTATCGCGTCGGCACGGATCATGTGCTTTACGACTCGGACGGCGTCAGCCGCATTTCCTTGCCGGATTATGCGAAGGCGATGATCGATGAGCTGGAAGAGCCGCAACATCATCGCGAGAGATTTACCGTGGGGTATTAGTCGATTGAACGCGCGCCAAAGGAAACGCCATGACAAGAATTCAACTCGCCATCGAAGATCGCCTTGCCATCCAGGATCTGCTCACTGCTTACAGCTGGGCCCTGGACACCGGCGACACCGACGCGTTCGTGAACCTTTTCACCGCCGACGGCCGCATGGTGGAGGAGGTGTTCGAGGAGCCTGACGTCTGGGAAGGCCGTGCCGGCATCCGCAAGCTCAGCGAACACTATTTCAACGTGCCGAACTTCCCCGGCCGCCAGCACCACGTCGGCCAGTCGGTGTTCTCCGGCAGCGGCGAGCGCATCGGCGTGAAGTCGTTCGCGTTCGTGACCGAATGCCAGGGCAAGCCGCCTTACCTGCTGCGATTCGCCGGTTGGTACGACGATGTGGTGGTCAAGGAAGCGGACGGGCAGTGGCGCTTCAAGTCGCGCATCGTCCGACTGTGGGACGGCGTAGTGCTCAAGAACTTCCCGGGCCGCGGCCAATGGGTGGCGCGCAAGCGGCCGCCGGAGCTGGCCATCAAGCGTTGATGCGTAGAACGACTATCCATCTCACAGGGGGTCGGCGAATGCACATGCACCGATATTGGACCGCGTTGATCGCCTTGCTGCTGGTCAGCTCGATGTCTGTCTCGGGCGCAGCGCCTTCGAACTCATCGCCTGAGCAACCCACGCGGGCCGAGCTCTACGGTGTATTGGACCGCTATCTCGCCGCGCTCAAGGTTCGCGATCCGGGCCGCGTTGCCTGGGCAGCGGGAGCGCGCACTACCGAGAACAACGTCGAGCTGATGATCGGTGACGGCCTGTGGGCAACGATCACCACGCTGGGCAGCTACGACCTGCGCTTCGCCGACGTAGCGACCGGGCAGGTGGGCTACTTCGGCACCGTCACGGAAACGTCCGACGTCTCGGCGTTCACGCTGCGGTTACGCGTCGAGGATGGCAAGGTGGCGGAAGCGGAGACACTCGTGGTGCGCGACGCCGACTCAGGCATCAAGTTTCCCAACCCGAAGTTCGAGAACAAGCCGGCGCTGAACCATATCCTGCCGATCGAGCAGCGCCGCCCGCGCGCGCGGATGATTGCGATCGCCGACGGCTACTTCGACACCTTGCAGCTCAACGACGGCACGCTGTTCACGCAATTCGACCCAGAGTGCAATCGGGTCGAAAACGGCGTGCAGACCACCAACAATCCCGCGCTGACGCTGGTCTCGGTGGCGAAGTACGGCTGCGAGGCGCAGTTCAAGCTGGGCAACTACCGCATCGACGACAGGCTGCGCGCGCGGCGTTATCCGCTGGTGGACGAGGAGCGCGGGTTGGTGCTCGCCGGTGCGTTCATCGATCACGCCGGCCGGCTGGGCAAGTTCAAACTGACCGACGGCACCGAGGTCGAGTCACCGGTACGCCGGCCACACAGCTTCATGCTGCTGGAGCTGTTCAGGATCAGGGACGGCAAGATTCAGCAGATCGAGGCGAACTTCATCACCGTGCCGTACAACATGCCGTCGCCGTGGGATACGCAGCGGTGACGTCAGAGACGTAGGTTCATACAGGGCCGTAGGTTGGGCTGAGTCTTCGAAGCCCAACTATCAACGCCGCGAGGAATGTTGGGCTTCGAAGACTCAGCCCAACCTACAGTCTACAGTCCCCAGCGCTTCAGCATCTCGGCGCCGCTGGTCGGATCGTACGCCGCCGCCTTCGTCGGTGTGCGATCGAAACGCGGCGCGGGGCCGGGCAACGGCTTCTCGCCTTGAAACACGTTGCGTGCGACGTTCTGCGGATGCAACGGCGCCTCGGCGATGCTCAATACCGGCGCGACGCACGCGTTGGAGTACTGGAACACCTCGGTCCACTGCGCGCGAGTGCGCTTGGCAAATTCGGTGGCGAATCGCTCGCGCAGTCGCGGCCAGCCTTGCTGGTCCGTCTGCTTCGGCAGCGTGCTTTGGTCCACGCCGAGCAGCTTGACGAATTCGGCATAGAACGTGGGCTCCAGTGCGCATACGGCCATGTAGGCGCCGTCGGAAGTTTGATACGTCGTGCCGTAGGGGCAACTGCCGTCCATGAGATTCGTGCCGCGCTGCTCGGACCACATGCCGGCGCCGTGCATCGCGTACACCATCGTCATCAACGATGCCGTGCCGTCGATGATGGCAGCATCGACGACCTGGCCCTGCCCGCTGGTGCGCGCGTGCAGCAGCGCGGCGAGCACGCCGGTGATCAAGTACATCGAGCCACCGGCGAAATCACCGACGATGTTGAGCGGCGGCAGCGGCGGACGGTCCGGATAACCGATGGCATGCAGCGCGCCAGTGATGGCGACATAGGTTGGATCGTGTCCCGCGGTATGCGCGAGCGGACCTGTCTGTCCCCAACCGGTCATGCGCCCATAGACGAGCGCCGGTTTGCGCTTGTGGCAATGTTCGGGGCCGAGCCCGAGGCGTTCCATGACGCCGGGCCGGTAGCCTTCCAGCAGCACGTCCACGCCCGCAATAATGTCGAGCAGGCGATCGCGGTCGACGCTGTTTTTCAGGTCGAGCGTGAGGCGCGCACGGCCGCGAAACAAAGGATCGCGCTGCGCCGCCATCGGCATTCTTGCCTCACGGGCGCTTGGACCTTCGATGAACAGGATTTCCGCTCCCATGTCGGCGAGCAGCATGCCGGCGAACGGCACGGGACCGACCGCCGCAAGCTCGACGACACGTATTCCCTGCAGAGGTCCGCGCGACGCCTCAGCCATGTATGGTGCCTTGTAAGTCCAGCGTATTTATACCAATTGTTACTATATAGTAACGCAAAGCGGCGAGGGGGAGTGACACGATGCGCGTCATAGGCGACCTGAGCAGGGCGAATGCGCGGCGCTATCCGCAGAAAATCGCGCTCATCCACGCAGCGCGCACGCTGACCTATCGGCAACTCGACGAACAATCCAACCAGCTTGCCAACGCGCTGGTGGACATGGGTGTGCGGTCCGGCGATCGCGTCGCGCTGCTCGCGTTCAACTGCCTCGAATACGCAGTAGTCACGCAAGGCGTGGCGAAGGCGGGCGCGCTGCTCGTGCCGCTGAATTTCCGGCTCGTCGCCGGCGAACTGGCGCACGTGCTGCGCGACTCCGAGCCGGTCGTGATCGTCAGCGAGGCCGCCTTCGACGCCACTCTGGCGCAGACTTTTGCGCTGCTCCCCAGTCCACCGCGCGTCATCATGCTGGATGCGCTGCCCGATCGCAAAAGCGCGCTCGCGGCGCCGCAAATGTTCGATGCGATGCTCGCTGCCCAGTCGACCGCGGAGCCGGGTATTCGCGTCGATCCCACCAGCCCGTGCGTGATCGTATACACCAGCGGCACGACGGGCTTTCCCAAGGGCGTGATGCTGGCGCACGAAGCGTACTTCCGCATGTACATGGCCACGGCCATCGACACCGGTCTCACGCGCGACGACATATTCCTCATGGCCGTGCCGATGTTTCACGCAGCCGGCCTGAACCTCATGCTGCACCAGGCGCTGTTCCTCGGCGCCACCGGCGTGGTGCACCGCGGTTCGTTCGATCCCGCGGTGATCTTCGCGCTGATCCAGCAGCATCGCATCTCGATGACCGTGCTCGCACCGACCAACGTCGGCGTGATGACGCAGCACCCGCAGCGCAAGGACTTCGACCTGTCGAGCTGGACGAAAGCGTTCTACGGTTCCATGCCCATGCCGCCGCCGATCCTGGTCGCGGCGATGAGGGAATTCCCGCAGGTGAATTTCCACCAGCTGTACGGTTCGACCGAGTCCGGCATGCTGAGCGTGCTGACCTGGTCGGATCATGTCGAGCACGCGCTCTCGACCGGCCGCGAAGCCGTGCTGAGTGAAATGCGCATCGTCGATGAGCAGGGCCGCGACGTCGGCGTCGGCGAGATCGGTGAAATCATCGGCCGCCAGTTCAGCGGCATGCTGCGTTACTGGCGCAACGAAACGGCGACGCAGGAAACCATTCGCGACGGCTGGATCCACACCGGCGACCGCGCGCAGCGCCAGCCCGGCGGCTACTTCCTCGTCGTCGGGCGCATCAAGGAAATGATCATTTCCGGCGGCGAGAACATCTATCCCATCGAAGTGGAAGCGGCACTCAACGAACACCCGGCCGTGCGCGAAGCCGCTGTGCTCGGCATTCCCGACCCGCTCTACGGCGAAACCGTGTGCGCCGCGATCAGCTTCCGCCCCAACATGCACGCCACCATCGAGGAACTCGACCAGTTGTGCCGCACCCACCTGGCCGGCTACAAGCGGCCACGCCGTTATGAGATCCTCGATGCGCTGCCGCGCAACGCCAGCGACAAAGTACAAAAAGGCGAGCTGCGCGCCCGCTTCGTTGCAAGCCAGAGCGCTGTGAGCCAGAGCGTTGTGAACCGGAGCGGCAATCCGGTGCAAGCCAATTCGCGCAAAGGCGGGAGTTCGATCTGATGAGTTCAGCCAGGATCGCGCCGCCCACGTTGGAGCAGGTCATCAATGACCGTCCGGTCTCGTGGCTGCAAGTCCGCGTGATCGTACTGTGCAGCCTTGTCGTGTTCGTCGATGGCTACGACCTGCAGGCGATGGCACTGGTCGTGAACTCGCTCGCCGAGACGTGGCATCAGCCGCCGTCCGCCTTCGCACTCGCGCAAGCAGCATCGATGATCGGCCTGGGGCTGGGCTCGATCTTTCTCGCTCCGCTGGGCGACAAGGTGGGGCGCAAGCCGGTCGTGATCAGCGGGCTGCTGCTCATGGGCACCGGATCGCTCGCGCTGATGACGTCCACTGAAATGTCGCACCTGGTTGCGTGGCGTTGCCTCGTCGGCATAGGTCTGGGCATGTGCCACGGCAACGCGACAGCGCTGGGCGCAGAGTTTGCGCCGCTGCGCAAACGCGCCTTGCTCATGACCTTGATGGGCTGCAACGTTGCCCTCGGCGGCCTCGTGGCCGGCCTGATCGCACCCTGGCTCATGACGCACTGGAGCTGGCAGGCGGTTTTCTTCGCCGGCGGCGCCATGCCCATCGCCGTGGCGCTGGTGCTCCTGGTCGCAATGCCGGAATCACTGCAATTGTTGTTCGCACGCCAGCCCAAGAGCGCGCGCGTCGCAAAGGTGCTCAACCAGATCGCGCCCGGCGTCGAGCCGGGCACGCTGGCTGCGCCTTCTGCCCGAAACATATCGGCCAACTCGATCTTCGCCTTGTTCAAGCCGCCGCTGCTCGAACGAACTCTGTGTCTGTGGCTGATCTACATCTTCAACACTTTCCTGCTGTATCTGCTGATCAGCTGGCTGCCGGTGTTTCTCTCTGGTGCAGGCTGGAGCAGAACCAGTTCGTCGCACGGCATCGTCATGCTGCAACTCGGCGGCATCGGCGGCGCGCTGCTGCTGTCATACCTGGTTGACCGAGGTCACGCCGTCAACGCGCTGATCGTGGCGTACCTCACGTGCGCGGTGACGGCACTGATGTTCGTCGTCCTGCCTTCCGAAGGCTGGTTGTGGAACGTGCTGATCATCATGCTGGGCGCCAGCATTTCCGGCGCGATGCTGGCCTTGATGACGCTGGGCGCGATCTTCTACCCAACCACCATTCGCGCCACCGGCCTCAGTTGGACAGCAGCAGTCGCACGCATTGGCGCCGTACTCGGGCCACTCGCGGGCGGCTGGGTGCTGGCGGCAGGCATACCGTCGACGAAGATCATCGCGTTGCTGGCCGTGCCTGCCGCGGTCAGTGCGCTCATCGCGCTGAGCATGCGGCGCATCGTGCGGGAGGCTCAGGCTGAAGAGCGCAGCACTGCTTGAGTTGAGCTTGGTGGGTCTAAGAGTAAGAAGGTTTTCCCAGACCCAGCGGCGGTGTTCCGCTCCGGTCTGTGTTTTCGGGACCGCCGTGAATACAGGACCGCCTAACTGCGGTCGCGTTGCGCTTATCCAGGTGCATAACCGTAGTCGCGCTCGATCAAGTCGTAGGCTTCAAATCGCAACATCCTGTTGCTCATGATCCCGAAAACACAGACCGGAGCGGAACACCGCATGTGCCACAGTGAAAGAGGGAGGGAGAGAGAGAGAGTGAGTGAGAGAGTGAGAGAGCGTCTTCGCGTCGTCTTCAGCCTTCGTGATGGCACTGGACTGAAGCAGGGAGCTGAGGCAGGCTTTTCGCCAAACTCGGCATGACAATCGCCAAGGCCTTCCGATCAGGAGGGGCTCTTTTCAGGATCGTGAGCGACAGGACGTCGCGCTCGAAGGCCTACAGGGATGTATTCACGGCCGGTCTTGAAAAGAGCCCCTCCTGATCGGAAGGCCGCCTGGCACTACGGCCAAAACCGGCACCTGTGATTCGAAGCACAATCGGCGTTGCGCCAATGTGAATTCAGTATTGAAGTAGACCGATGGGATTTTCACGCGCCGCACTGACGGCAGGAGCAATGCGATGTCGGTATTGACGGGTGGCGAGGCGATTGTCGAGGCGGTGCTGGCGCACGGGGTGGACACTGTATTCGGACTGCCGGGCGCGCAGATCTACGGTCTCTTCGATGCTTTGCAGCGCGCCCAGCCGCGGCTTAAGGTCATCGGTGCGCGGCACGAACAGGCTTGCAGCTACATGGCCTTCGGTTATGCGCGTTCCACGGGCCGGCCTGCCGTGTTCTCGGTCGTGCCCGGCCCGGGCATGTTGAACGCGGGTGCGGGCATCCTGACGGCGTTGGGCTGTAACACCCCCATGCTGCTGCTCACCGGCCAGGTGCCGACGACGTTCATGGATCGCGGTCGCGGCCACCTGCATGAAATGCCCAACCAGCTCGCCACCATGCGCGGCTTCATGAAGTGGGCAGAACGCATCGAGCATCCGGCGAACGCACCGGCCACGATCGCGCGCGCCTTCCAGGAGATGCGCTCGGGCCGGCAAGGTCCGGTCGCGGTGGAAATGCCGTGGGACATATTCACGCAGAGCGCGGAAGTCGCAATGGGCCGTCCGCTCGATCCGATCCCACCGCCGCCGCCCGACGGAAAGTCGCTGGAAGCCGCAGCCGCGCTCATCAAGCAAAGCAAGGCGCCGATGATTTTCGTGGGCAGCGGAGCGCTGGACGCCGGCCACGACATTCTCGAGTTGGCCGAGCTGATCGATGCGCCCGTCGTCGCCTTTCGCAGCGGCCGCGGCGTGGTGAGCAATGCGCATGAACTCGGACTCACGATCGCGGCCGCTTACAACTTGTGGCCGCAGACGGATCTGATGATCGGCATCGGCACGCGCCTGGAAGTGCCGTGCTGGCGCTGGCCGTATCGGCCGGCAGGGCAGAAGGTCATCCGCATCGATATCGATCCGGCGGAGATGCGGCGCTTCACTCCCGATGTCGGCATCGTCGCCGATGCCCTCGATGGCACGCGCGAACTGGCGACGGCGGTGCGCAAGCTCGGCTATCAACGCACGCCGGGACGGCGCGATGCAATTCGCAAGGCCGCCGCGAAGGCGCAGGTCGACATCCAGGCCATTCAGCCGCAAATAAACTATCTGAAGACAATCCGCGACGTGCTGCCGTCGAACGGCATCGTCACCGATGAAATCTCGCAGGTGGGCTTCACCTCGTGGTACGGCTTTCCGGTGTATGAGCCGCGCACGTTCATCACGTCCGGTTACCAGGGCACGCTGGGCTCGGGCTTTCCCACGTCGCTGGGCGTCAAGGCCGCGCATCCGGATCGTCCGGTCGTCGCGATCACCGGCGACGGCGGCTTCATGTTCGCAGTCCAGGAACTGGCCACTGCCGTGCAATATGGCATCAACGTCGTCACGCTGGTCTTCAACAACAACGCGTTCGGCAACGTGCGCCGCGATCAGCAACGCGGCTTCGACGGCCGGCTGATCGGCTCGACGCTGGTGAATCCGGATTTCGTGAAACTCGCGCAATCGTTCGGCGTCGACGCGGTTCGCGTGGCATCCCCCGCAGCACTGCGGCCGCAGTTGGAGCGGGCGCTCGCCGCCGACAAGCCCGGACTGATCGAGATCAGCATCCCGCAGGATGGCGATTCCGATCCTTGGCCGTTCCTGCAACCACTCAGGAATGACTAGGGCAAATGGGAACGACTAGGGCAAATGCATAAGTGGATAGTTGTGTAGGTTGGGCTGAGTCTTCGAAGCCCAACATTGCTGGCGCGAAAGAAAGTTGGACTTCGAAGACTCAGCCCAACCTACGGCAACGGCGTAAGGGGATAGAACTGGGGCAGTATCCAGCTCAGCGCCAGCCACATGATGACAATGAGCGGTACACCGACGCGCACGAAGTCCTTGAAGCCGTAGTTGCCGGCGCTGTAAACGAGCAAGTTGCAATTGTCGGCCATGGGAGTTGCGAAGCCCATGTTGACGCCGAACAGCACGGCGAGCACGAACGGCTCGGGGGCAAGTCCGAGCTGGCGCGCGAGTTCGATGGCGACCGGTGTGCCGATCACGGCGGCGGCGCTGTTCGAGATCACATTGCCGAGGATTGCCATCAACAGGATCGTCGCGCTCAACATGGCCCACGGCGGCAGGCTGAAGCTCACCGCGACGAGCAGTTTCGCCAGGAATGCGGCGCCGCCCGTGGTCACCAGCGCCAGACTCAGAGCCAGGCTCGCGACGGTGAGCAGGATCATCGGCGCATCGAGCGCACGCGTGGCGTCGCGCCATTTCAGGCAGCCCGTGATCACCATAAGCGCAACACCGCATAACGCAGCGATTGCAATCGGCGCGATGCGCAGCGATGCAGCGATGACGATCCCCGCCATGATGAGCAGCGCGAGCGGCGCCTTCGACGTCAGCGGCACGTCGCTCGTGGCATCGAGCACCAGCAGGTCGCTGCGTGCCTTGAGTGCCTGAATCTGTTCGGCCGGACCTTGCACCAGCAGTACGTCGCCTACTTCGAGGCTCATGCTGCGCAATTTCTCACTCTGCGGCCCCGACTCGCGGCCCGGACGATGAATGGCCAGCGGCACGAGCTGGTAGCGCCAGTCGAAATTCGCCTGCTCCAAGGTGCGATGACGCAAAGGCGAGGCGGGCGTAAGCACGAGTTCGGCCGTCTGCTGGTCCGCGGCGGTGAGAGGATGCTCGGCATCGACTGCCACATTGCCAGAATGCAGCGCCGCGCCGAGCACGCGCGCCGCTTCCATGAGACGTTCGGTGGTGTCGCGCACCATCAGGTGATCGCCGGCACGCAGCACGACGTCGGGCAGCGGCGCGATCGGCAGATCGGAGTTGCGCCGTATGCTTTGCACCGTCAGCTCGCCATTCAACATTGCCTTTGCCTGCGCCAGTGTCTTGCCCGCAACCGCGCTCTGTTCCGTGAGATAGAGCTGTGCCTCGAAGACGCGCGGAGTCATGCTCGCGAACCGCGGTTTTAGATCCGGCAGCAGGCGCGGCGCAACCAACCACAAGTACAACAACCCGATCACCGCAGCGATGGCTGCAGGCGCGATGAAATCGAACATGTGAAAACGCGCCACGCCGAGGCTGGCGGCGCTGCTGATGACGAGCAGGTTGAGCGACGTGCCGATGGGCGTGCCCATGCCGCCGAGCTGCGCAGCGAAAGTCATGGGCATGAGCAGCTTGGCGGGCGAGGTATGCGCGCGCAGCGCCACGCTGGCGAGGATGGGAATCATCAGCACGACCTGCGGCGTGTTGTTCATGAAGGCGCTGACGATCGCAGTGACGATGAGCATCACGCCCATCGCGAGCAGCGGGCTCCAGCTCCATAACCGACCGACGATGCGCCCCATCGGCGTCAACGCGCCGGTCGCCACCAGCGCCTGGCTGGCCATCATCAGCGAGCAGATGGCGATCAAGGCTTCATTGCCGAAGCCGGCGAAGAAGCGGATCGGATCAAGAGTTTCCTGGGCGGCGCTGTAGGGAAATACACTGAAGCCGATCGCCAGCAAGGTCATGACCACCAGGCTGGAGGTCTCGATGGGCACGGAGTCGCGCGCAAACAGGTACAGCGCGACGACCGTCAGCGCCAGAACGGCGAGGGCGTGGGGATCGGGCATGGGTAGTTGGATCTGCTATGTGCCGAGTTTTCAAGCCGATGCGGCGCGGTGCTGCTGCACCAACGGTGCGCGGGCGCTGCCAGTTCCCGCTGCCGTCCGGGAGCCGGTACCATGCTGCACGACGCCCAGCGATTTGCAGGATCCCACGAGCCCCGATGCGAGTCTTCGCCCTTTCCGACATCCACATCGACTACGACGCCAACGCACAATGGATCGCACAGCTTTCGGCGCACGACTATCGCGACGACGTGCTGATCCTGGCGGGCGACGTGTCCGATTCGCTGGACCAGCTGCGCGATTGCCTGCGCAGCCTGGCGCGCCGCTTCAAGCAGGTGCTGTACGTGCCGGGCAACCACGACATGTGGGTGCGCGGAGAGCCGACACTGAACTCGCTGGACAAATTCGCACAGCTGCAAGCCATGACGCAGGACAGCGGCGCATCGATGCAACCGTTCCATCACGGCTCGCTGTCCATCGTGCCACTGTTGAGCTGGTACGATTTTTCGTTCGGCCAGCCGAGCCCCGAGCTGCTGGAGCGCTGGATGGATTTTCGCGCCTGCCGCTGGCCCGATGCGATGCAAAGCGGCGACGTCAATACCCATTTCTGCGACCTGAACCGGCCGCTGCTCGACATCGAGAACGACGTCGTGATCTCCTTCTCGCATTTCCTGCCGCGTATCGACCTGATGCCCGACTACATCCCGCAGGCGAAGCGCATGCTTTACCCCATTCTTGGCAGCGACTGCCTCGACACCCAGATTCGCCAGCTCAAATCGCGGCTGCACGTCTACGGCCACAGCCACGTCAACCGGCGCGTCGTCATCGACGGCGTGAAATACGTCAACAATGCGTTCGGTTACCCTCATGAAACCCGGATCGCCGCCAAGAAACTGGTGAGCGTGTACGACCTTGCTGCCGCTTGATCCCGCTCAGGTCGACCTCTGGTTCACGTTCTACGACGAGATTCGCGACGAGCGTTTGCTTGGCGACTATCGCCGGCTGTTGACGCAGGACGAACTGGCGCAGGAAAAGCGCTTCCACTTCGTCAAAGATCAGCATCGCTATCTGGTCACGCGCGCTCTGGTGCGCACGGTACTGTCGCGCTACGCGCCGGTTGCCGCGGCGGACTGGGTGTTTGCAAAAGGTACGCATGGCCGACCGCAGATCGCCAACGATGCGAGCATCGCCCGCGGCATTTCTTTCAACATATCGCACACGCAAGGGTTGATCGTGCTTGCCGTTACCAGTGGGCGGCAGGCGCTGGGTGTCGACACCGAGAACCTGCGGCGGCGCGAGATTTCCATCGACGTGGCAGATCGCTTCTTCTCGGCCGCGGAGGTGAGTGAATTGCATGCCGTACCCAGTTCGGCGCAGCATGAACGGTTCTTTCACTACTGGACGCTCAAGGAGTCCTACATCAAGGCGCGCGGCCTGGGGTTGTCCATCCCATTGGACCAGTTCGGATTCCATTTCCCTGGCGAAGCGCTGGTCGATATCAGCATCGACGCGCGTCTGGGCGATGCAGCGTCGCGCTGGCGATTCTGGCAGCTGCGGCCGACGCCGGACCATCTCGCTGCGCTGTGTGTGGAAAGAATTCAACCGGCAGCGCCGCGACTCGTCATGCGCAGCATCGTGCCGCTGTCGCAGGAGGCACCGTTCGAATGCGCATTGTTGAGCGCATCCGCGTGAAACGGCCGGTTTTCCTAACGTTAAATAACATTTCTGGAACCGTAACCGGCGAGACAAGCAGGCGGTCTGTATGCAACTATCTTGGCGCGCAGATTACCATTGACCCCACAACATCCAGTCGGGCGCCGTCACTGCGGGGCGCTTGAAACATAACTATGCAAGATTCCCTGAATAAGTTCGCTGAGTGGCTGGCCACGACGCCCGTGAGCGCGCTGATTCAGGACACGTCCTGGGTCATCCCCGGCGTGCAGAGCGTGCATCTGATCGCCATCGCCGCCGTGATGTCATCGGCGCTGATGGTTATCCTGCGCGTGCTGGGCTTGGTCATGCGCGACGAACCTGTCGCCGCGGTGACAGGCCGCTTCTTTCCATGGATCTGGTATTCGCTCATCGTGCTGCTGGTCTCCGGTGCCATCCTGATCACCGGCGAACCGGGCAGGTCGCTGACCAATTCGGTCTTCCAATTGAAGATGCTCATGCTCCTCGGCGTCATTGCCTGCACCTTCACGCTGCAGCAGCCGCTGAAACACAACGTGGGATTCTGGGAAACCAGCGTCGCGACGCGCACCAGCGCGCGGCTCATCGCCGTGCTCTCGCTGGGCCTGTGGAGCTGCATCGTTTTCGCGGGCCGCTGGATCGCCTACGCCGGCTGATTCACCCGCACCGGCCGCATTTCAAATCTCTCACTCTCACCCGCCTGCGGTCGCCGTGACCAACGGCAATCCCGCGGGAGGGGGGCAGGGAAGGGGCAACACATTCATTGGCAGGTAGTAGGGGAGTTCGATGGAAGCTTTCTTCGCGTGGCTGAGCAACACCGGCCTGGCCACCGCCGTGCGCGAGAACGAGATGCTGTTTCCGTGGACGGAGAGCCTGCACGTGTTGGCACTGACCATCGTCGTGGGTTCCATCGCCATCGTCGACCTGCGCCTGCTCGGCATTGCCTCCTGCAAGCGCCCCATCAGCAAGCTCATGAAGGACGTGCTGCCCATCACCAGGGTGGCGTTCATCGGCGCATTGGTCACGGGGCTGGTCATGTTCATTTCGCAGGCCTCCACGTACGCCGGAAATTTCTTCTTCCAGATAAAAATGCTGATGCTCGTATTGGTAGGCATCAACGTGCTGGTGTTCCACGGCATGACGGTGCGCTCGATGGCACAGTGGGACACGGCGGAGAAAGTACCGACGCCGGTTCGCGTCGCCGGCGCCACGTCGCTGCTGCTGTGGACATGCGTCATCGTGTTCGGCCGCTGGATCGGCTTCACCTGACGCGTCGCATGACGGCGTCGCAGGCGATACGGCTCTACGATCAGAGATCGCTTGCGGAGACTCCTCCATCAGTACGAACGGAGAATTCGGCAAGCGCCGCGCGCAGCTCATGCAGCCTGGGTGGCTTGGAGAGTACGCGATCCACGTGCGCCGGGATGTCCTTATCGGCAAGCAGATGCTGCCCCCAACCTGTCAGCAGGAGAATAGGCGTGTCGGGTGAGGCGCTGCGTATGGCCGCCGCGACCTTGCGGCCATCGACATAGGGCATCCCAAGATCGGTCACTACGATCGCGAACGACTCGCCGCGTTCCTTCGACGCAAGAAACGCCTCAATGCCCGCTTGACCGCCTTCGGCAGCTGTTACCTCATGGCCATCGGTCCGCAGGATGTCCGCCAACGAACGCAGGAGCAGGGGATCGTCATCCACGAGCAGGATGCGTTGCGGGCGCGCCGGAACGACGGGCGGGGAGATCTGCACAGCTGCCGTCACATCCGCGGCGGGAGTGGGGAACGTGAGTCGCACGGTCGTGCCTTCACCTGGCGCACTCGCGACGTCGATGTCAGCGCTGTGCCGCTGCACCATGCCATAGACCATCGCCAACCCGAGTCCGCTGCCGCGCTCACCCTTGGTCGTGAAGAACGGCTCCAGGCAGCGCTTGCGCGTGTCCTCGTCCATGCCAACGCCGGTGTCGCTAACCTCGATTGCGACGCCGCGAGCAACGGCCGAATTGCTTGCACCCGCAACCGCCTGAGTACGCAACGTCAGCGTGCCACCGTGCGGCATCGCATCCACGGCATTGAAGACGAGATTGGTCAGGCTGTCCCGAATGTCGCTTTCGCCGCCGCTGATTTGCGGAAGATTCGGTTCCATCACGCATTGCAGAGTGATCACGATGCCTTTCTCCTGCGGCATGTCGCTCCAACGTGCGCGGGTCAGATCGATCACCTCTTGCATGAGGCGGTTCAGATCGACTCCGGCAAGCGCCACCGCCGTCTCGCTCGGCCGGTAGAACTCGCGCATGCGCGTGACAGTCTGGGTGACGTCGTTGATGGCTAGTTGAATCGTCGTCAGTTGCGTGCGCGTCCGTTCGCTCAATCCCGGTTCACGTTCGAGGATTGAATCTGTATAGAGCGCCGCGGGCGACATCGCATTGTTGATGTCATGGGCGATGCCGCTTGCCATCTGTCCAAGCGCGCGCAGCCGCTCCTGCTGCAGCACCGTTTGCTGGCTCAGGCGCAGATCCTCATAGGTCCGCTGGAGCGTGCCGTAAAGCTGCATTTGCTGTGCGGCGAGGCCCACGTGTTCGCTCAACTGGCGCAGGAACTCGCAATCGATGCTGCTGAAGCCATGGGCCTCGCGCCGCGTCGCGACAAGCACGCCGAAGACCTTGCTCTCGACCAGGAGCGGCGCGATCACGAGCGCACGCAGGCCGCCGCGGGCGAGGCGGTGCGGGAACGGAAACGCGGAGTCGCTGATATCCGGCTCATACACGAGTTCCCCCTGCACGCAGCGCGCGAGGCCGTTCGCATCGATATCGATGTGTGCGTGCTCGTAGAGTGCAAGCTCCTGCGCGAGTGGCAGGCTCTTGGTACCAACGCGTGCGACAGTGAGCGAGTCCTGTGCAGAGTCATGCAGGCACACGCAGCCGAAATCGATTGGCAGGCACTCCTCGAGTGTGGTCAGCACCACATGAAAGAGGCTGGGCAGATCCTGGCGCTGGCCGATGGCGCGCGTAATCTGGTCGAGCAGGCGCAACTGCGTGACCTGCGCCGAGAGGCGTGCAGCGCTCGCGCGCGCATCTTGATACAGCCGCGCATTGTCGATGGCGATCGCTGCCTGCGCGGCGATGCCGAGCGCGATGCGTTCAGCCGATTCGCCGAAGATGCCAGGCTCGGGGTGGCCGAAAAAGAGCCCGCCGAGCACTTCGCCGCTGCGCGAGGCCACCGATACGGAGAGATAACTGCGCACCGGCAGATGCCCCTGCGGCATGCCATGGTGCGGTGGGTTCTTGCCATAGCGCGGATCCTCAAGCACGTCGGCGATGCGCACTGGACCTGCGCCGCGAAACGTGGGCTCGAAGATCGGCGTGATGCGCGGCAGACCGAATTTCTCGAACGCTTCGCGCGGTGCGCCGGAGAGCGTGTAGAGCAGAAGGGACTCGCCCTTTTCATTGAGGACGTTGTAGAAGAAAGCACCGAACTGTGCGCCGGTCAGGCGCGTTGCAGCGTCGGTTGATACTTGTACGACTTGCTGCAAGTCGAGCTTCGAGGCGAGCGCGCGTGCAACGTCATTCAGTGCTTCGGCTTCCGCACGCACCGTCTGCTCGCGCCGCAACAGCGATGCCCGTTCGACTTCCGCGTGCTTGCGGTCGGTGATGTCGGTGGAGATTCCGAACACCGCATAGATCTCGCCCGCGGGGTCACGCAGCGGACACTTGACCGAGAGATAGGTATGCAACCCATCGTCCAGCGGCACGGGTTCTTCGTCGGTGAACGCAATGCCGGCGACCGCGACGCGCTGGTCCATGGCACGGAAAGCCAGCGCGGCTTCTTCCGCGAACAGGTCGAAATCGGTTCGTCCAAGGACGGCCTCGCTGCTGACGTGAAAGAGTTCCGTAAACCGCCGATTGACCAGCAGGTACCGGCCCTGCAGATCCTTGGCGTACACAACGGCAGGCGAGTTGTCGATGATCGCTTGCAGCAGTAGCTGACCCGTGCGAAATGCCTGCTGAGAGGCTATGCGTTCGGCATCGACATGACTGAGCAGTGTCACGTTTCGCCAGATCAAGAGGGCGAACACGATGGTCACGGCGGCGACGAGCAGCGTCAGTCCATACGGCGTGTTGTACCAACCTGCCTGCTGTCCGAGCGAGCGCAGCCAACCCAGAAACGGCGGTATGAGAATGGCTGCGGGCAAGAGTCGCCGTGCCATGATGCCGCCAGCACTGTCGCTGGTCAGCATGCGCATCCGGCCGCTGCCGGGTCGTGCGCAGAGGATGCCGGCGGCTAATACCAGAAATACCAGTGCCGAATGTAATGCCATTCTGGCGTATGGACCGGTTCCGCGCGGCGCCTCAATGCCATAGAGATAGCCCAGGAGAACCAGAAAGCTCAGTAGCGCGGCAGCCAGGGCAAGCGGCTCGGTGGGCCGAAATCCGCGGCGCATACTCTGCTCGATCGACAGCAGCGCACATCCGGCGAACAGAAAACTCAGCGCGGTGCTCAGCGACATGCGACCGGGATAGGCGGCTCCAAGCAAAGGCGTTGCATCGCGAAACAGCCATTGGTCGATGCCGACATTCCACCCAAAGACATACTCAGCGATGGTCACGAGACCGATCATCGTCGCGATGGCCGCACTGGCGCGGCCCACCCAAGCGCGAATTACTGATGATCGTGCGTGTGGCGAATCCATATGCGGACCGCTGACACTGCTCAATAGCCAAAGAGACAATCCCGACAGAAAAAACGCCAAGGCCGTATTCGGCTTCATCGTGTCTGAAGCTGGCAGCAGCATGCTCTTGAGGGCGGCGATATCGAGTGTCCACCCGGTAAGGACGATGAGACCGGCAGTGAGCACGACCATTGCGGCAGCCGTAGCGAAGGCCGTGAATCGCCTTTCGGCGCTACTTTCATGCCTCATGCCCAGTGCAGTGGCACCTGGAGTGCTCACAGGTTTATCCCAGCTGGAACCTGACGCGGGGCGTGGCTGAGTGCGTGCATCTGTTCTGTAGTGAGTGCGCGGTTGTTTTGCCGGGCTTTGTCATTCCGCGGGACCGAACCACGGTACATCGCGCCGTGTGATCGATGCGACCGTAGTCTCATCGCGCGTAGTCTCATCGCGGGGCTTGCTGCGCTGCATCGGTGGTGGCCGCAGTGGCTGCTGCGGGGGCTGGAATACATTCACCTATATTTGTCATAATATGTATTATACGAACTACGATATCGACAGCCTTGGCGAGACAAAGGCCATTCGTGAGTTCAATCGGCCATCGCCAATCAGTGAGCTTGTGGTGCTCAGATCAGGATTTGTTTGATGCCACGCACGAACCAATCGAGCCGTTCGGCGCAACGGGCACGATCCGCATTGGCACTGCGCTCGATGAGCTCGAGCGATTTGGCAGTCGCGTCGACCTCATCATCATGCGCGCCCGCGTCCTTCCGAGGTCTTTGCTGGAACTGATCCATAGTGCATCATTAGCATGGCCGCAGAGAGCCGCATCAGCAATCAGGCTCCAGTGGAGCGTGACTTCCGTCAGAGAGGCCGCAACAGTGGAGAACGATCATTGGACCGATGAGACCATGCGCGCGCTTTTCGCCCGGGTGTGCAACTGGGGACGATGGGGTAAGGATGATGAGCTGGGCACGCTGAACCTCATCACGCCCGCTACGCGTCGCGCGGCCGCGCAGCTCGTGAGTGAAGGTATCACCGTAAGTCTCTCGCGAAATTTCCCCACCAAGCCCGGTCCGCACAATCCCTACCCTGCGCAACACTACATGCTGATTGCCGGCGATGAGTGCGGCTGCTCCAATCCGGATACCTCGCAAGACTTTATCGGCATCGCCTTTCACGGCTGGGCATCGACCCACATCGATGCTCTCTGTCACGTGTTCGTCGATGCACAGATGTTCAACGGCGTGCCGGCCAGCGAAGTGCGCAGCACCGGTGCCCGGCGCAATACAGTGATGGCCTTGCGCAACGGCATCGTCGGACGCGGTGTTTTGCTCGACATGCCGCGAGCGCTCGGAGTGAAGCACATTGTGCCGGGTCGCAAAATCGGCGTAGCCGAGTTGGAAGCGGCTGAGAAAGCACAGGGCATCAGCGTTGCAAGCGGCGACATTCTACTCATCCGCAACGGCCGCGACGTCGAGGTGGAAGACGACAACGCCGATGCCGGCCTCGCGGCATTGCATCCGGAGGTCTTGCCGTGGCTCCATGCGCGGCAAGTAGCTGCCTTGGGAAGTGACGCGGTCCACGATTGCCGCGCCAAACCGAACAACACGTTGTGGCCCGCACCGATTCACACCATCGGCATCGTCGCCATGGGGCTGCATCTGCTGGACAATCTGTATCTGGAAGATGTCGCCCAGATCGCCTTGGAGCGCAGGCGCTGGGCTTTCCACCTTTGCATTGCCCCCTTGCGCATCGAAGGGGGCACCGGTTCGCCTGTCAATCCGATAGCAACGTTTTGACGATGAGCCAAGCTGGATCAACGGCCGAGGAATTTCGCAGCCCGCTTCTCGGTCAGGGCGGTGATGCCTTCGCGATAGTCTTCGGTGAGGAAGCTCAACGTCTCCATGCCAAGGGACATGTCCATGTGGATGGCCGCCTGTTGCCGGATGGCCGCGTTGAGAGCGCGTTTAGTCAAGGTGACCGCAGCCGGCGCCGCATGCAGCATTCGGTCGGCCCAATACCGCGTGCGCTCGTCGAGCCTGGCTCTTGGAACGGCCTCCGTCACGAGCCCGATAGCCTCGGCCTCCCGGCCCGTCATCAGGTCACCCGTAAAAAGAAAGCGCTTGGCGCGCGCCATTCCCACCAGGTGCGGCCACAACAGCGAGCCGCCGTCACCCGCTGCCAACCCGATCTTGACGTGAGTGTCGCCGATTTTGGCATCTTCGACGGCCACGGTGATGTCGCAGCACAGAGCGATGGAGCATCCCTTACCCACGGCGTGCCCGTTGATTCGGCCGATGACCGGCTTGTCGCAATCCAGAGCGGTCAGAACCAGATCTCGCATCACGCGCATACCGTTGACCCAATAGGCGTGGCGGGCAGTGTCGTCCTGCGGAGCATTCGCCCCGCCGGCACCGACGCAGAAAGCCTTCTCCTGAGCTCCTGTCAACACCACGACTCGAACCGTCGGATCGCGTTTGGCTTCCCAAAAGAGCCTGATGAGCTCCTCATCGAGGTGGGCGCTTTCCGTCATCTTGGCCCAAAGCACGCCATCTGTTTGCTCAACGTGCACTGCCTCGAACTTCCAATCCATATCGTCCTCCTGCTGGTCGGGCTCATCGCCGCGACCTGTTATGTTGCCGCTCAGATTACAGGACTCGCGATGCAACGTGCTGACCGTCTGTTGCTCTGGGGCATTGTTGCGAAAATATTTGCAACCCAGGCGTCGCGTCGCGGACCGAACCAACTGTACCTGCATCAGTGTACCCTCAGTCGTATTCTTGAGAAGCCAGCGGCAAAATCAGCGAGGAACGCAATGGCGGCCAATACCAAGAACCTGCAGACGAATTCCGTCACAACATGAGATGAGCCGAACATGGATCTCACGAATATTCTTCTCACGGATCAGGTCGCGATCGTCACGGGCGGCGGCAGCGGCATCGGCAGAGCAATCGCGCTTGCTTTCGCGTCCGCCGGCGCGGATGTGATCATCGCCGACGTCGTACCCGCGCTTTGCGAGGAAACCGTCGCGCGCATTGGCGAACTCGGGCGACAGGGCCTTGCCGTGCCCACCGACGTCATGGATACGGGCCAGATCCGCGCCATGATCGAGGCTGGGGAAAAGCAGTTCGGCCGCATCGACATTCTCGTGAACAACGCGGGCGGTGTGAGCGGCAGGCCATTCATCGAGCAATCCGAACGCTCCTGGCGCAAGCACATCGATCTGAATTTTGTGAGCATGCTGGCGGCAACCTCAGCCGCGGTGCCGGTGATGATCAGAGGTGGTCGGGGCGGCTCCATCGTTAATGTCGCCAGCATCGAGGCAAGCCGCGCCGCGCCCAATTTTGCCGTCTACGCGGCGTGCAAGGCAGGCATGCTGAACTTCACCCGCACGATGGCGGTCGAGCTTTCGGATCACGGCATTCGCGTCAACGCCATTGCGCCGGATTTCACTGTTACCCCCGGTATTTTGGGCCTTGATCCAATGCGCCCGACCGATCCCGATGCGGCACCGATCAGTCCGCAGCGGGCTGATGCGATCAAACGACGCATACCGCTGGGCCGCGGCGGGATCGATGTGGAATGCGGCAATGTCGCGCTGTTCCTGTCCTCGAAGATGAGCGACTACGTAACCGGCACGGTGATCCCGGTCGACGGCGGGACTTGGGCCTCGGGCGGCTGGGTGCGCAGCCGCGCCGGCAAATGGGCATTGATGAGCGACTAAGGGTCAGCAGCCTATCGGACTGACGCTGCGCTCGGATGGCGCAAGGCAAGCGGCAAGAACCACGCTTCTTGCGGCCGGAAACGAAACTGATGGCTTGAAGAAAGCGCCTCGGCGGCTTTTTTCCAATTTACAAGACATTCAACATTTAGGACGGACGAGATGAAGCTGACCGCGATCCTGCCATTCGATCATATCGACAACCCGGCTGAATTCACGACCCTTGATGCGGTACGAGAAATCGGCGCAGTCGTCGAGCGTGCGGGATTTACCGGCGCAAGCGTGACGGACCATCCTGCGCCCACCGGCCGTTGGCTCGACGCCGGCGGTCATCACGCCCAGGATCCTTTTGTCATGCTGGCCTTGTTCGCGGCGCACACGCGGACGGTCCGCTTGAAGACCGGCATCCTTGTTCTGCCTTATCGAAATCCATTCATCACGGCGCGAGCTGTGGCGACCCTCGATGTGTTCTCCGGAGGCCGCGTCTCCCTCGGTGTCGGCGCCGGCTATCTGAAAGGCGAGTATCGCGCGCTGGGAATCGATTTCGAGCGCCGCAACGACATCATGGACGAGTATCTGAAGGCGCTCAAAGCAGCCTGGACTGCCGATGAGTTCACTTTCGAAGGGACCGGCTATCAGGCGCTCGGCAATCGCATCCTGCCACGGCCGCTTCAGAAGCCGCATCCGCCACTGTTGATCGGCGGCAATTCCAAGCGCGCGCTGCGCCGCGCGGCCGAGCTGGGCGATGCATGGAATCCCTTCCTGGCTTCAGAGGCTTTGTCCGCGACGTCACGTACGGCCGAGATGGCGAGCATCGATGATCTCGCCGAAGGCATCCGCTACATGCATGCTCATTGCGAGCAGATCGGCCGGGAGAAGCCACCGGAGGTGGTTCTCAGTGGCCTCATTCATCCCGGTGAGAAATGGACAGTTGCAACGCTGCTCGACAAGATGGAACGCCTGACAGAGATCGGCGTGCGCGAGGCCGCCGTCTCCATCGAGGGAAAAACCCGCGCGCAGTGGTGCGACAATGCCGAACGCTTCGGCGCCGATGTCATCGCAAAAATTCCCAAGGAACCCGATCAACACTAGGTTGATCGGGACGGGAATCGGGTCTTAAGACGCCGCCTCAGACGATCGCGCTCACCACCCGTTGAAATTCGGGTGCTTCCAGCCCGTCGGATCTGTGCTGAAAATAGGTCTGTTGCGCCTTGGTTCGTGTAAGCATTTCGATGCGGCTGAAGCCTAGCTCCTTCAGCAACCGCGTCATCTCGGCTTCCGAATAATAAGAGAGATAGGTTACGAGGGCTTGCGTTGCCGCGCGCCTTTCAGCTTCGGCGTCGGGTTCCACAAAGGTCAGGACGATCTCGGATCCTGGAGGGCGCCGAGCGGCCCAGCGCAGCGTTTCGAGGCAGGCCTCGGGCGTCAAATATTGAGTCACCCCCAGCCAAGAAGTGAAGCAGGGCTTATCGGCGGCGAAACCGCATTTGGCAAGCGCTTCATCGATCGACATCCGTTCGAAATCGCAGGGCACAAAGCGCACCTGCTGCGGCACTTTCAAGCCCAACGCTTCGATCCGCTGCCGCTTCCATGCTTGGAATGGCGGGTCGTCGACTTCATACACGATCAGTGAGCCCAACTGGTCGGCCATGCGCAGCGCATAGGAATCGAGGCCTGCGCCCAGGACGACATACTGGTGGAGACGCTCGCGCGCGGCGGCAAGGTGCTCTTCCGTGAAGCGGCTGCGCAGGACAGCGGTGGATGCGGCCGATTGCGGCACCTTTGCGGTAAATGCAACGGCCTCTTCTGCCGTGTAATCGGTCAAACGCAGCGCAAACTCATCACTGAAAATCTTGGGTTCAGCGCCCTGAAGGAAATGCCCCGCCCGCATCGCCGCCGCATAAAACGCAGTGCGATGGACCTCGGACAATTTATCTTGCGAAGCAGAAGCCATTTGTCACCTCGTTACTGTTTGTACATCTAATTTGGACCCCGTCGAACTATTTCGTTGAATCAATCGGTGCAGGGCATGGCCGACTGGCTCCATCACTTGCCGTCATGCCCTCGCAATGGGAATTTCGGGAATTCCGCAATAGCCGGTCTCAACGGCGAAAACATCACCTCCGAGTGGCGACTCGGGTCGCTTGAGCAATGCTTCGATGCGGCCGGAGGTGACGAACAATGTCGTCATGTCCGGCCCACCAAACGCAACCATGGTCGGAACCAAGACGGGGACGTCGAAATGAACGTCGAGCCGTCCATCCGCAGTAAAGCGCGCGACCTTGCCTGTCTGTCCGAACGGCAACGCCGTCCAGAAGCCGCCTTCCGTGTCCACCGTTGCACCATCGGGAATGCCGAATCCTTCCGGCATCCTGGCAAATACTCTCTGCCCCGACGCGACGCCGGTGTCCGGGTCATAGTCGAGCGAATAGATGACTCGCTGCATCGATTCGGAGTGGTACATGGTTCGGCCATCGGGGCTGAAGGCTGTCCCATTGGGAACCGTGATGCCGAAAATTCCAGGCGTCACCACCCCGGCCTCGTAGCGATAGTAAATCCCCTGCCCTGGCGCCTCGGGATCGAAATCCTTCTGAATCGATCCGGCCCAGAACCGCCCTTGCCGATCGGTCTTGCCGTCGTTGAAGCGAAATTGCCCCGGATCGAAGGGCGCCTTGCGGATCAACTCGATCGCGTGTGTCGTGAAGTCGAAATCATAGTAACCATGACTGGTCGCTATCACCGCACCACCATCAACACGAAAAGCGAAGCAGCCGGGTGTGGCAGGCAGGGACCAGGAGCGGTTCGATCCTGACACAGGGTCGAAACGGTTGAAGCACTTGCGATGAATGTCGACCCAGAACAGCGCCTGCTCTTCGACCGACCAAAGTGGTGCCTCGCCAAGCCCTGCCTTGACGTCGAGCACATGCCGGACTTCATAGTCAGCCACCCTCGCCTCCTCGATCTCGCCATTCTTCGGAGTGCTTACCATCAGCGTGGCGCCGAGCTGCGTTTCAACTGGAACGATACCGACACCCGATCTGCGGGATAGCGTGTATCGGTTATCTCGAGGATGCGCCCACCAGCGGTTTTGTATTGACGCAATATGCGCAGCCCGGCCGACCCTGCCGCAACATCCAGAATGTCAGCGAGCGGCGCTTCGATCAGCACCCCGCTCACGACCTGCCGGATCTCGGCTATCGCCACCCCGAACTCGCGCTCGATCAGCGAGCTGACCAGCACATCGGGATGGTCGCGAACTTCATCCACGATGCGTGCGAATACTGCGTCGATATAGATGTCAGCCCAGGCGACGGGTGCGCGGCTCCTGCGCACATCAACTCGGGTGGCCGACACGAGAATCCACGAGCTGCCGATCGGCGCTTCCAGACGTCGGGCAGCGCTGCGATCGAGCGTTATCGAGCTGACTGCCTCGATCGAACGGACTTCGGTCGCCGCGACCTTCACCAGGTCTTCAGCGGTACTACACGACTGCGTATAAGTCAGGTTTGGATTCGCGCTTTCGACGATCGTTCCTACCGCCTTCTTGCGCGAGACATAGCCGGTATCTTGCAGCAGCCTGAGCGCCGCTCGCACTGTGTGGCGGCTCAAACCGTGGCGTTCCGCCAGTTCGTGCTCGGTCGGCAACAGACTGCCAACCGCGTAGCGCCCACCCTCGATCTCCTCCACCAGTGCGCGGGCAAGCCCGGCATAGCGTGTACTGGACGCATCGGGGTTACGGACGCTCGACACGGTGCTCATGCAAAGAACTGCCGTTCAGCATCGGCCGGCAGCGCCATTCCAGTCATTTTCGCCTTCTCCAGCACGGTCCAGAAGTAACGATAAGTCGCGCGGTCGTGCAGTTCACCCCGGTACTGAATCGGCCCCCAGTTCCCTGCCTGCGCCGCCAACAGAATCGCCGCCGCATCGGTCACCTCGGTGAAATCCGGGCGCATGGCGTTGACGATCGGGCGAATCTGCGCCGGATAGATACTCCACATTCGCAGGAAGCCGAATTCATTACGCGCGCGGCGAGCGTCGGCGGCGATCACCTCCGCGTCATGCAGATTGAGACAGACGTTATGGGCGGGCACGATGCCGTTCGCAAGCGCGGCGGCGACCACCTCGGCCTTCGCGCGCGCCAGCAACGCATGCTCGAACTGGCCGGGGCTGCGCATGGCGGCCGCCGGTATCGCTCCGTGATGGCCGCTGACGAAATCCATCAGCCCGAAATCGAGCACCTCGATGTGCGGCAAGGCGGCGATTGCGAACACCTCGTGCAATGCTCCATGCGTTTCGATCAGCACGTGTACCGGCACGACGCGGGCGATGCCTGCTTTGCGCGCCCTCTCGCCGATGTAGTCGATGACTTCGGCCACCTGTCCGGCGTTGGTCGCCTTGGGTATCGTGATATAGGCCACGCGCTCGCCAGCCTCTCCGATAATGATGTCGACATCCTGCCGCCACGCAGGATGCGCCGGATCGTGAACACGCGCGCCAGCTTTGCCGAACCTGTTGCGATCGGAGTTGATCATGCGCGCGACCATTGCCGCGTGTTCGCGCTCCTGCCCCGCCGCGGCGCCGTCCTCGCAGTCACAGGTGATATCGAAGACCGGACCATATTCCGCATGCAGATCCATGGCCTTGCCGATCAGTTTCTCGCTGCCCGCGAAGTGCTCGCACGCGGCGAGCGCGGGAAACGCTCTCTCGCCGGCGAAGAGGGCATCCTTCGGGTGGACTGGCGTGCTCATCAGTTTCTCCAATGACTAAAGTTTTCTTGGGATGACGATGGTGTAGTCGAGATCGAGCACCACGTTCGAAGGGTGCGCCTGCCTGCTCTGCCCCACGTCGGGAAAGACGATCGAGGCTGCAGAAGCATCCTTGATACCGATCATCCGCAGCCGCAGCCCGCCGACTTGCGAGTCGCCCCATTCAATCTTGTCCAACACCATCGTCGCGCACGCGATTGTGTCGCCGGCGAAAGTCGGGTTGACGTGGCTGCCGCCGTTGATTGCGATGATCGAGAGGCTGTTTTCGAACCCGTCATAGGCAAGGGCCTTACACAGCGAAATAACATGGCCGCCGTAGACCAGCCGCCGCCCCCCGGCGGCGGCCATCGCAAAGCCGTTGAAATGCGTCCTGGCAGTGTTCTGATAGAGCCGTGTTGCGATGCTGTGATCGCTGTCGTTGAGCGTCATCGCGCCCGGATGATCGATGCGTTCGCCGATCGCGTAGTCATCCCACATATCTGTCACGCCCGTCATCGCGGTTATATCCCGTACGCCCATCGTGTACCGCCGGCGCGGCAGCCGCTCGAGCGGCACGACTGCATCCATCGCAGGGACGACCGGCGCAGTGCACGCTGCACTGTGATCGCGCTTGTGTACCATCACCCAGCGAATCCAGGTCAGCACCTCGGACCCGTGTTGATTCTCCGCCGTGGAGCGCACGTAGACCACGCCGCTCTTGCGGTTCGAGTTCTCCTTGAGGCCGATGACCTCCGACGTCACCGCGAGCGTATCGCCGGGATAGACATCGGCAATGAAACGGACGTCCGCATAGCCGAGATTGGCCACTGCGTTCAGCGAAATGTCCGGAACCGTCTTGCCGAAGGCGGTGTTGAACACCAGCAGATCCTCCAGCGGACGGCGCTCGAAGCCGAGCTGCTGCGCGTTGGTCTCGGCGGTGCCGAGCACCGCGCGGCTACCGGTGAGGCCGATATAGAGGCTGCGGTCGCCTTCGGTCAGCGTGCGAGGCGTCGCATGCCGGATCTTCATGCCGAGGCGAAAGTCCTCGAAGTAATTTCCTGCCCTTTCTTTTCCCATCCCGTTCCCCGTTTCCCATGCCGCAGCAAGGTCAGTTGCAAATCTACGTACAAATTGCGGAACAATTTGCAGCCTGCCAACACCCCCGCCGCACGGATGCGATACATTATTACCTATTAAATTCAGTATGATATCGCGCCTCTGCAGAAATTCCTTGCACGTCCTGCAGCGATCATCTAAAAACTATGTACGCTCATAGTCAACCTCAAGTGAGGGCAATAGTGCAAAAGCTGACCGAAGAACGGCGCTTGATCCAGGAGACTGCTCGCCGCTTCACGATGGAGCGTGTGTTACCGATCGCCAACCGGCTGGACCCGGAAAAAGGCGCGATCCCCCGTGAATTGATCGATGAGATGGCCGAGCTCGGCTATTTCGGCCTGCTGATCCCAGAGGAATACGGCGGGCTCGGACTCGGTGCGTATGAGTATTGCCTCGTGGCCGAGCAGCTATCGCGTGGCTGGATGAGCGTAGGGAGCCTGATCGCGCGCGGTAATGGCCTGATCGGTGCGTTGAAAGGGTTGACGCCTGAGAAGAAGGCCGAGTACCTGCCGCGTATGGCACGCGGTGAGTTCCTCGGCGCCTATTCGCTGTCGGAACCGAACGCCGGCTCGGACGTTGCCAATGTCTCGTGCCGCGCAGCGCGCGTCGGCAACGAATGGGAAATCACCGGTAACAAATACTGGTGTACTTTCGCGGACCAAGCCGACTTCATACTCGTGATCGCACGCACCGATCCAGGGGTCGACCCGAAAGCCCGGCACCGCGGTTTGAGCGCGCTCATGGTAGAGAAGCCGCGCGGCCAGTTGCCCGACCGCGTAAAGGGCAACGTGATTCCCAAGATCGGCTACCACGGCTGGACCACGTGGGAACTCGCTTTCGATGGGTGCCGCGTTCCAGCTGCAAACCTGGTGGGCGAAGAAGGCAAGGCTTTCTATCTCGCCACCTCCGGGCTGGAAACTGCGCGTGCCCATACCGCAGCGCGATCGATAGGCCTTGCGCAAGGCAGCCTGGAGGATTCGCTTCAGTACGCGCGTGAGCGGTCACAGTTCGGTTCGCCGATCGGAGCCTTCCAGGCGATCCGCTTCAAGCTCGCTGAAATGGCCACGCAGATCGAAGCCGCGCGCGCGCTACTCTATTCGGTCTGCGAAAAGATCGACGAGGGCTACCGCTGCGATACCGAAGCCGCGATGGTTAAGTTGTTCGCAAGCGAGATGTCCGAGCGCGTGACGAGCGAAGGTCTGCAAATCCACGGCGGCGCAGGCTACACGACTCATTTCGCAGTGGAACGCCATTGGCGGGACGCGCGCCTCACCAAGATCTTCGAGGGAACGTCTGAAATCCAGTTGCGAATAATTTCCGACGCTCTGCTCGGCAAGGTCGCAAGATAGCCACGGCAATGCGGGCCGCGTCTCGCATGTCATTCCAGTTGACCTGAATCACGGAGATTTGCGATGGTCGAGCGCATGAAATTCTACATCGACGGCGCGTGGGTCGATCCGGTCGTCAAGAAGTCAATTCCCGTCGTCAATCCGGCAACAGCGCAGGCGATGTACGAGGTCGCGCTCGGCTCCAAAGCCGACGTCGACGCGGGCGTGGCTGCCGCGCGCCGCGCCTTCGAATCCTATTCTCAGACCAGCCGCGAGGAGCGCCTCGCGCTGCTCACGAGGATTATCGAGATCTACAAGACCCGCATGAAGGATATCGGCGCGGCGATCTGCGACGAGATGGGCGCACCGCTGCCGATGGCGGAGAAATTGCAGGCCGGCGCTGGCCTTGGCCATCTCATGTCGACGTTGGAGGTTCTCAAGAGCTATCAGTTCGAAGAGCCGCTGCGTTCTGCGGTGGTAGTGCGCGAACCCATCGGCGTCGTCGGCATGATCACGCCATGGAACTGGCCGCTGAATCAGATCAGCTGCAAGGTCGCGCCCGCGCTCGCCGCTGGCTGCACCATGATCCTCAAGCCGTCCGAATTCACCCCGACGTCAGCGCTGATCTTTGCGGAAATCCTGCACGAAGCTGGTGTGCCGGCAGGTGTATTCAACCTGATCAACGGCCTTGGCCCTGAAGTCGGCGCCGCCATGAGCGAGCACCCTGACATCGACATGATCTCGTTCACCGGTTCGACCCGCGCCGGCATCGACGTTGTCAGGCGCGCCGCGCCGACGGTAAAGCGCGTCAGTCAGGAGCTCGGCGGCAAGTCGCCCAACATCATCCTCGAAGGCGCCGACCTCACCAAGGCCGTCACCAGTGGCGTAATGCTCATGTTCAGCAACTCGGGGCAGTCGTGCAACGCGCCATCGCGCATGATCGTGCCGCTGTCGAAGATGAAGGAAGTCGTCGCTATCGCCAAAGGCGTGGCTGACATGACCAAGGCCGGCGATCCTCGCGCCGCAGGCACCACCATCGGTCCTGTCGTCAACCGCGGGCAGTGGGACAAGATACAGAAGCTGATTCAGAAGGGCATCGAGGAAGGTGCCACACTGGTGGCTGGCGGTCCCGGCCTGCCGGATGGCTTCGACAACGGGTTCTATGTGCGCCCTACTATCTTCGCCGACGTCACCAACGACATGACGATCGCGCGCGAGGAAATCTTCGGCCCCGTTCTCACCATCCTTGGCGCCAAGGATGAAGCCGACGCGGTGCGGATCGCCAACGACACACCGTATGGTCTGGCCGGTTTCGTCTCAGCAGATACCGTCGAGACTGCCCAGAAGGTCGGCCGCAAGCTGCGCGTCGGCAATGTCAGCCTGCAGGGCGCGCCGTACGAACGCACCGCGCCGTTTGGTGGCTACAAGCAATCCGGCAATGGCCGCGAGTGGGGCAAATACGGCCTGGAAGAATATCTCGAGATCAAGGCGATTGCCGGCATCAACGCTGCTTGAACCTACGTTAGACGGCGCCGGGGGAGCCATGAGGCCGTGGCGGCTCCCCGACAAACCAAAGGAGAAAACATCATGACGCTCATGCGACGCCAATCACTGGTCAAATTTGACGCGCCCCTTTCTGAAACCGTCGTCGAGACGCCGAAGCCGACGGGACGGGAAGTACTGGTCCGGATCGAGCGTTGCGGGCTGTGTCATTCCGACCTGCATATCCAGGATGGTTACGCGGACCTCGGCGACGGTAAGAAGCTTGACACCACGCGCGGCATGACGCTCCCGTTCACGCTCGGACACGAGATCGCAGGCGTCGTCGATGAGGTGGGTCCAGATGCGCCGAAGAGCCTGATCGGCACCCGCAAAGCGGTGTTCCCGTGGATCGGCTGCGGCCAGTGTCGCCACTGTGCCAATGGCGACGAAAATCTCTGCGTCAAACACCGCTTTCTCGGCCTCGCGATCGATGGCGGGTTCGCAAGCCACGTCCTCGTGCCTGACGCAAAATACCTGCTGGACTACGATCCGCTGCCGGTCAACCAGGCAGCAGGCCTGATGTGCGCCGGGGTGACCGCGTATGGCGCGCTGAAGCGCCTCGTGGATCGGCCGCGACAGCGCAATCTATTGCTGATCGGCCTCGGCGGCGTCGGCATGATGGGGCTGTCGTTCGCGCAAGCGATGTTCAAGCAGAAAATCTCGGTGGCGGATGTGAACCCGGCCGCGCGTGCCGCGGCGCTGGCGAATGGCGCGGACGCGGCCTACGATCCCGCGGAAACGGACATCGCCAAACGCATCGTCAAAGAGACAGAGGGCGGATTTGACGAAATCGTCGATTTTGCCGGCAACGATAAATCCATGGCCTTTGCGATCGCCGCAGTCGCGCGTGGCGGCAAGATCGTGATCTCGGGTCTGATGGGGGGCAATTTCAACCTCCCGATGATTCAATGGGTCTACAAGCGGATGACGATCGAGGGCTTCATGGTAGGAACCTTGGCCGAGGCGCACGAACTGATGGCGCTCGCGCGCGCCGGCAAGATCAAGCCGACACCGATGCGAGAGGAGCCTATGGGCGAGGTCCAGAAATGGATCGACGAACTGCGCGCCGGAAAGGTCGTGGGGCGCGTCGTGCTCAAGAACTGAGGCGCGGCCACCGCAGCCTGCCGTGCCCGTTTTGTTTTTCTTCAGCTCAACAGGCCGAGATTGCGGTTCCACGTATAGCATTCATCGAGCGCCTGAAAATCGGCTTTGGACAGCTCGAGGCTGAGCGAGGCCAGCGCACTTTCAAGATGACCGAGCTTGGTGGCGCCGACGATGGGGGCGACGACACCGGGGCGGGCGAGAAGCCAAGCCATCGCCACCTGCGCCATGGGCCGGTCGAGCCGCGCCGCGACGTCGACCAGAGCGTCCACCACCTTGTAATCCGCCGGCTTCTCATAGGCACGCGCGGCATACCTGCCGGTTTCCCGGCTCCGTTCGGAATGCTGCTTCTGGGTCTTGCGCCAATCCGTCGACAGGAAT
>Ga0307509_10000839_pt1 | contig 52821 bp, 56 predicted proteins | sample 10_EM_MG_FD_202245 | JGI IMG/M metagenome (GOLD analysis project Ga0307509, IMG submission 202245) | Populus trichocarpa ectomycorrhiza microbial communities from riparian zone in the Pacific Northwest, United States - 10_EM | ecosystem: Host-associated > Plants > Roots > Unclassified | place... | reverse complement strand
TCAGATGACTCCTATGAGTCACTGCGCAACATGCCATAAACCAATCATAAAACACAAAACATATCAGGTGCGCAAAACGCGTCACCTGTGTGAAACTCGTGACTCATAATGTGAGTCACGCGCGAAAGTCATTACATCATTATGACTCACAATCGTGAGTCATAGAAACATCAACCAATCATAACATAACGATGACACGCAAGTGCGAGTCATGTGAGAACTATGAGTCAACTGACTGCATAGCGTGAAATATAATTATGACTCACAATCGTGAGTCATAGAAACATACCTTATGACACACAAGTGTGCGTCATGTGAAATCTGCCTTGCTTAGTCACGATTTGTGACATACCTCCTTAAAAGCTAATCAAACAATCTACATCAAAGCCAGTCAGAACTTCAAAAATAGTTTCTGGGAAGAAGATATGTTGAGTAGATTTAAGAGCTGGATATTAGTTGTTAGACATTAAGGAAGAGAGATATTACATTCACTTGATGTAGCTAGGAGTCAACTTCTTTTTCTTTGTATTATACATATTACAAATTGTGACTAAGCAAATTTGTTTTCACTTGAATAATCGTTATTAGTCATATGTATTTTAATTGTTTTACACTATGAAATTGCCTTCACCCATGGTATTGACATGCCTTGACCTTGCATATCATCATTAGGATATATTTGCTTATCGTTTATATGACTTACAATTGTGTCATAATGATGTAATGATTCCGCATGTGAGCGATTATCTCTGATGACTTGTATTATAAGTAATAATTAGTTTATGGGATGTTGTGTCACGTCTCATATAAGTCAGCTGATAAATTTCTGGTACAACTTAAGTATGACAATGTTAGTCATAGATCATAAGTCACTAGGCTCAGGGTTAGGCGTGAAGTCTCTATATCAGAAGTATTTTGCTCACAGTAGTTAGAACTCTTCTTACCATCTTATAAGTTCCTTCTTATACTATACTTTCAATACAAACTCTTTCTTTATATTACCTTCTTCTTGTATGCAAGCACCCTAGTCCTATAATAGGACCCTGCACCTCATTCAATTATAAGATATTCACATAAGATATGATTACTATCAAATAGTGTCGCTTAAAGCCATTGAGATTATAAAGTATCTAAGATGCTGTAAGCGAGTTGTTACTGCATATTTACCTCAACTTGGTAGCATTATTATTGTATATCAATCTCACAATTTTTTTCAAAAGTCTCTACAAATCTGAAACCTTGAATATTTACAATTAAGATGTAGGCAAAAGACTTCAAGTTCCTCAATGCTTGTAATTCTGCTTAGTGAGCTATCTAGCACATCTAGAAACATATTGGCTATGTCTGTTTTGACAAAATCCAATCATAAAAACTTTTCACTTATATTCTAATACGATATAATCACATTTTCATGTCTTCCTATCTACCTCAAGCCAAGTATGTTAGTATTTAGCCTGTAACTTAAGCATCTCACTCACCTCACAAACCTCTCACCTGAAGAAAACTCTTAGTCTACCCCTTAATATGTCTTACTATAATACCTGTTTTTTAAAAATTGAAACTTTAATAACCATCTTCCTCTAAGAACTTATTTCCATTCCAAGTCAAACAATTGCACTTCCTCTATAGAAGAATTCCACCTAGGTTCTCTTCTCCAAAAAGCCAACAATTCTTGAATAGACAATACAAAACAAACCTCTAATTCGATTCTCTTTTTTTCCTTTACACATAAAACTATCAACCTCCTCCTTACTTCCTTCTTGATAAGACAGTATTAACAACATGCTTAAAGCTATCCATGTCATTTTGTTTTAAAGTCCTGTCAATGCACTTGATGAGAAAACAGGTGATCATGAAGTATGAGTTGATAGATCAACTTACGACAGTTTGTAGAACGACCTATAAAGGAAAAACTAATGTCAAACAAGCCGATTGAAGATATCAACTATAGAAATATTAAGAACCAAAAGCAGATTGGTAAAGAGTAATGATCGAATATAAGATGTACAGATCACTTAAATGGTTGAAAGGTGATGCTGTATAGTGGTTAGCTAACTATGGGGGCCAAGTTGACCTTGTAATATTAATCTAGGTTTCCCCTTCAAGAAATACAATCCACATTGAATTATGAGAAAACATCCCAATTCCTAACCCCCATATCACCTAAGCCCATCCCAGCCATACCAGAATTGTTTCAAGGTTCAATTTCCATCAGGGTCATATTGTACCATGTGTGACAACAGCATCTATTACTCTTGATTTCCATAAGTTATTCCATTGACTATTTTGCAGATATGAACCCAATTTTCAGTCTACCAACAAGAATCTTAAATTCTATGCAGCCCAAGTATCTGGCAATGTACAGTAAGAAAGGCTCTCAGTATTAGAAATTTGTAAGTTACCCTTCTCTTATCATTGCTTCATATTGGATTCAAGGTTAATTATATCTGTTATTTAAGAAATTTACTAAATGAGAACATTGCATGTGAAGTTGCATCAGGAATGACTGAGTATACTTGGTAGAAGATGATATACTGTTGTTCATAGTATAGTACCCCAGGGTTAAGTGTAAGTGAGACCAAGTAATTCTCAATGCTCATGGGCTGCTCAGCCAATGAGAGAGCCTGGTTTCATCAACTCTCTGCAGTCAAGAATTTCTTGTTTTCTCCTAACCTTTTTTCTCCCTCTATCACAACACCAAGGCCCTGTTCTTTCCACCACTTTTATAGCATACAAGTGACTTATTTACATAACTTATGGCAACTAAAACTTTCTATATGGGGGTGTGTTCACTGCATACAAAAATATTGTGATATCTTTTTATTTTCACAATATATTTTTATAGCATAAATATGAGAACATAGTATATTGGTTAAGGGCAAGAAGTAAAACTCTATTATAAAAATATTATAGCAAGATTTTGTTAGGAATTATTTGTATAAAATAAATAGTTAATATAAGGTTGAATTAGTAAAAGGAAATAATAGATATTTTGTTTGTTCATACTGCCCACTGCTGGTCAAAAGAGTAGACTATGATCTTAGTAATTACAATATGCAACTCTGTTCTTTTTCTTTAACCCTACTCTCACAAGAAAAATAACAGGGTATCTATTTTCTTGGCATATATATTTATTTTGTAGTGGTGCAAAAGAACACCTATATTTCTAAAATATGCTATAAATTTATTTTAGCATATATGCCATTTGCAACTTTTTTCATGATATATTTATATTGTGACGCGCAGAACAGGGCCCAAGATTCAAGGAAAAAGCGCCAGGATTGTCCGTTTCTATGTTACACTCACCAAATTTCGACCAATGAAACCCCCATCCGCCTCATTAATGCTCACCCCTCCAACTCCCCATCCTAGAGCAAAGCCAATTTCCCCTCCTCCGCCCACCCTTTGAAATGGCCCACTCCCTCTTCTTCGACACAACCCTCGACATAACCGACCGCAAACGCCTCTCTCTACCAAATCCCCATTGATGGACAGTATAGCCCACATTTCTGGGAAACCCACGTTCCTAACCACATACCCACTCTCATCCCCACACGTTGCTAAAACCCTCCCCTGGCTCTCCGCCAGCAGCGAGCCCCACCTCTATGACAGGGTGGTTATAGCATGCTTGGTATTCGGAAACGTAACGCAGTCCGCAGATGTATGCCTAGAGTTGCTAAACACATACACCCTCCACAAGACGCTACTTTCAGTGATTCATCGAGTGGTAGGGGGGTACTAACAGAGCAAGAAAGAACTTGACACTCCCGGCAGGGGTGGGAGTAGGGAGTGCCGGCACCGGGAAGGGCGGGATATACCTCTCCCCTCTGCACAGCGCAATCAGCCTTCTCCGGCACTCTTCTATGCAAAGAGCGAGAAAGCCACTCTCGTCGAGGCTGGTGCGCTCGATGCTATCCTTGGGACTGTAGGGATGGAAGACGGTTGTCGGCCAGGTCTGGTATTCCGCTGCCGGACTCCAACGGCTATTGTGAGTCGATTGTGTAGAGAATTGGAAGAAAATTACCTCCACCCCCCGGGAGACATGGAAAACGTGTCTAAAAAGAAAAAGAAAGAAAAAGAAAAAAACCTGTCTCGAGAAGCTACTACAGAAATACACACAAGCGGATGAACTTCCCACGAAAAAACCGAAATCACCCTCATGATCGCCAGCATCCTCCGCTGCCTCTCCTCTTCCCCAAAGGATACCCCCACCGCCCCACACCCAGGACGCACTTCCACTATGGGATATGGTCCTGCAGGACAAGTGGGCTATTGTCCGCATCGAAGGGCTACTGGGTGCTAGCCTTATTGGCAAAGTGTTCCGGGGCGAGGGAACTTTGGCAGGAGTGGGTGGATAAAGAGTGGGATGTTGTGGACAAACTCAACCGGAGGGATCTGGAGAATGTCGGGGTGGTGATTGTGAATTTTAAGAATGGAGAGTGCCCAGGTATTATTGATGGGTCTGGGAGGTGGAAAGGGTTTTTGGGTAAAGTGTCTTTCCGGGAAAATAGTTGAGGTGCGGATCGAGGAGGGATAGGTAGTCGTTGGAATTGTATCATAGATTGTCACTCGAGGATTGGATGTCTGATGGGATGAATTCAGCGATAGGAAAATAAAACACTAAGTTAAATCAGAACGTCCTCCTACTCGGAGAACCTCAATGCCCATGAGAATCTACTAAGATTTGATAGCGCATTACTAAACCCGTGAGATACTTAAAGACTTAAAGAACCCCTCAAATTTAGAAAGCCGTCGATAGAGCGGTACTTCGAGGGGGAGGTATCCCGTTTCCCCATGGTATACCTTTTCAATATCATACAGAACCCTCATATTATTATGATATCATACAAAATTTAAAAGTCACTCTGACATACCAATAGCCATTTGTAAACGATGTGCCCAATTCCCCCCCCTTCCTTCTTTCTTCTACCGACGTTTCTCCGGAGGGAGTTGAGCCCAATATGATCTCTATCCAATTTCATTTTTTAAAAAAAAACCCCTATTACTTTCAACAAGGTATATAAGTTAGTTATGGGGATTTTCCTCTCTCTGAAAATGTTCCTTTTTTCTTCCCACCCCCGCCTTTTGCATAGAATTTTGTGTATTATACGAATCTGATGTCGAATGGGCATCTTTTAGTTTCGCATTTGGTAAAGTAAGGCAAAGGCTAGATGACCTAGGTAGGTTATGGTGAGGAGGAGGGGGATTACGGCGCGGTTGTCTGTTGCGGTATATACCTCCACCTGGCACCAGGAATATTTGAAGGGGGAGTGGATACATAGTGACATGCATCCACCTATCTACAGAGAGGAATACATATCACACTGCGCCCTCACAATCTTCTTGCACAGCCTCCATCAGCTCCGCAACCGCGTCCCTCCAACCCTCATCCACCTCCCCCTCCCCCTCTCCAAGCCCCTCCTCAACTATCCTACCAAAACCCTACAAGCAATACTAGCCTTCTCCATATTCATTCCGACCACAACAGGCCTCTTCAAAAAGTCCATAACAAACTCCATATCCCTCCTCTCCTGCTGCCCCCCTTCGCTGCGGCGAACCACTCCCCCATCATGCTCCTGATTTCGACGATGTCCCCCACCTGATCGATATTTCCATTGGGACGCTGGTCATCTTCCAAGACATGGAACTTTATGCTGTTCAATCTCCACATTTCCAAGCAATCAATGCTCCGGCTATAGTTGGTTCAATCGATGCATCTCATCTATCCTCTTCCCAGGATATGACACCCGCGCCGCTCCTAAATACCTTCTCCCTACCCCATCTCGCTCTTACAGACATAGCGAGACGACACCTTCGGACGGGGTTCAGCTTCTTTCCGCCATGTAGATGTCATTTAGTATTCTATCAGTAATGATGTAGTCTCGCACACCAACTATGCAAGATGCAGCTAACACAATCGGTACCTGAGCAGGTGTGGCCCCTGATTTCGGTTAATTTAACTCATGAGAGACGTCCTATGCATATGATAGTATGATAATAATTCAAAAACTATAACCCTAAACCTCATAGCTCCCAATCCAGCAGGGCAAAGAGTCCTATAACTTTAAGGGTCTGTTTGGTAAACAAAAGATGGTTCCGTTTTGCGAACGTTTCTGCTGGGGAAAGACCTTCTCCCAGTTTCGAAATGATTTGCATAAGTTAGGGGAGCGGGATTGAACTGTTACATTCAAACACACATTAAAGAACTTGAAAGTGCGCCAAGGCATTATTCCCAATTCCAATGACCTCCTCCCTTTTCCTTCAGCTTTCAAGTAGCGAGACCACAGGTACAACAAATTCTCACTCGGATAATACAAACCCATAAACAGAGGGGATGGTATACTCACTTGTGAATGATCGCCTCAAAGAGCTGTATGTCATCCGGTACAAGTGCCCAGCCCTCGTTTCTACGTTCAGGCGACAGCTCTAGAAGAGCCTCGTCACTCACTGGGTCCGTCCAACAGCGACCAGCGGGTTCTTCTTCTCCGGGAGAGTCTTCCCAAGAACCCTAACTGGATGACTTGAAATATTTTTTGTAAAGCGCACAAGCCGAGGGCATCCTTCCTCAGAACCTATTCTTTTTTTTCAACAGGCCTCCCTAGGTATATAGAAATACTGCAAAGTGCAGCTCCCTCCCTCTAAATCCTTCCCTTACCACCAACACCACCACCACCAAAATAAGTTGACAACTCCAAGCGGGAGCTCAAACCAAAACCCAGCTGCCACCAAAAAACAAAAAAAAAAAAAAAAAAAGACATCTATACAAATAACCAAACATCGAATCAAGACAAAAATGTCGGTTGCATCTATCCCTTCTTCCTTCGGGAACCGCGCCTACTCTCCATTAACGATGTACCACCAATCAACTCACTGCCTCTTCTGCAGCCACCGCTTTCGCTTTAACCGCCTCCGCTATCAATTCAGAGAGTGCCCCCACGCTTGTTGTAAGCGCTGCATGCGCTATCTACTCGGGCACCATATGGCCATAAACGCCCTCGGACAGATGTATTTTTCCTGTCCCAAGTGTGCCAGAAGTGTGCATGGAGCGGGGAGGTTGAGGAGGGGATGGTTGGGGTGGGTGGAGAGTGTCATGGACAGAGAGGAGGAGCAGAAGAGGTTTTGTGTATCCAGGTGGATCAGGGTTGGGGAGATGGCAGAGGAGATTGGGTGGGCTGGGAGGGTGTGGGAGCTTGTGAGGGGTGAGAAATGAATGGCAGTGAAGGGGGTATGAAAAGGGAGTTGTGTATGGGGCAGTATACGTGGGGCAGTTTTTATCCCGGGGATCGGAGGGTGGAGGGGTGGGAGAGTGGGAGAGCGCGCAAACAGATTTTCTCGGCAAATCGCTATTTCTAGAAATCTCATCAAGTTGTAGAGTCTGACATAAATGGTGATTATTTGGTATTAAAAAACTATCGCTTTTCTCTCCTCTCCCTCCAGTTCTCCTTAATGACTTCTATCCCAAACCCCATTTCAGAACCTTACTATTGTTGCTTTCTCGGCCAGGAGGATCACTCTATCTCGTCCATCGGCATTGCCTTGCAAGCATATAAAAACGGAAACGGAAACATAAACATAAGTATAAATGTAAATAGGAAAGTAATAATCTCCTTCCCTCTTCCTCTCTATAACACATGCAGGATATATACCATTCTGCAGAACGTAAAATGTCAATGATCAATTTTATATTCAGGGCGCAGCTATTTTAAGCTCTGCCTAAGAGATCCCGTCTTTCTTTTTTCCTCCCTCTTTTGTCGTATATTATGTACCCCCTAGTAAGTCCCTACTGGTTTCTTTCACCGCTAGTCTTTCTCTTCTCTACTCCCTCCGTCGCTAGAATTCTTGAGTATACTTAACTATTTCCTATCTCTTCTCCATCCTTCTCTCACCTCTGCGACCATGCCACATTCAACTCGGCAAGGCCGCATTCTAATTACTCGTCTCCTTTCTTGGTACCTTTCATACACCATCGATCTCAGTTTTCCTTTCGCTTTTCCCCCTTTTATTCCCCCCCTTCCTCGATCCAGGAAATAAGCCCACCGATATACGTTCAGTAGGTGGATTTAACTGGTTCGGCAAAAAGGTCACTTGGATAACTAAACTGGGATGGTTCCCTAGCATGCTTCAGTAGGATTTAGCAACAATTGTCCCTTTGTATCATTTTGGCTATGATCAATAAGTTTTGCTTCACCTTTAATATCAAACTACCGGTGCTCTACCAAAAACTCTTTGAACTTACGTGAGCGAAGAAAACACACTAACCTCAATTAGCCTCCTTAGAAAACCCCTCCTCTTCTTATTTTCCCTTCTAACTTCGTCCAAACCATATGCATTTCAGCCAAATCCATTTCAGCAAATATCCTTGGTTATGGCATTATATTGCAGTTTGGATACACACCTCAGGATCATTTGTTGTCTGCTAGAAAGCATTCAGAGACAGACCATTCTCTAAAGTGTTTTCGGGTATCCTCACCAGACTTCTTGCAAAGTGTTTGTTGACTTAGCGACCAGTGAGCCGAACCAACTAAATCCCTCTACCGGTAGTAGGCAATTAAGGCTCTCTGCTCATTCCGGGGAACCTCCTTCCGTATTATTATCATGCTTATGCAACGGAAAGAGAGCATTAGGGCGTTAAAGGATTAGTGGGTCATGGGGGAAGATACGCGGAAAGTGAATGATGCCAGGCACTTGAACTTCAACACTTTGGGCTTTGCGCAATTCACACCCTTACGCAATATAATCCGTATTATGGAACCATAAGCCTTCGTGTTAAACCCTCGAAAACCACTGCATGACATTGCGATCCGAAATTTTATTGTCTAGAAAAAAAAGGTTGTTCTTAAAAACCAGGTAAGATATAACTCTAGGGATTTCCTCTGAGCACTCCTATTAAACCAATTCATCCTAAAAATACGGCTGTTATTTAGTATTTTCGAGAGTTATCGTCGCGTTGTCCGCACCCAATTTCTGGTGCCCAACACCTTACCTCACAAGTTGAGAAGTCCCCTACACTGTACTTCACCCGACTGTATGCAACAATAACCTATATGCGATCATGCACCAAGATCTGTACTTCTCGGATTTCCTCTCCTTCAATACCTACGAAAGTCAACAACCATTTTGAACTAGCAGAACTTGGCATTGTTTAGGATGGCATCCAGCACGCTCCACCAATCGTCAAGGGGGAAGGAGCTTATCGGTGATCCTTTTCAGCAGCAATTTGTTGGTGCAGAAATACCGGCACCAGGGATTTAAGAAATATATTCTGAATACGAAGGCAGCCGTCTAATATGGTGCCCCTGGGATGTGAGGATTCAAATCGACTATCCACACTAAGTGATAAGTTGAGATCGCCATATGTGCATGCTCTGGTGCGGCAGCCGTTGGTTCTAGTCTGGCACACACAAGGAAAAATACAGGATATGGGGTGGGGATAGGAGAGACGGAATGAGTGATATTTCATGATTACAACTCTGCCCATCTCTCAGAAAACCTGGTCAAAAAAATGGAACGAATCGCCTGGGTAGGGGCCTTGGAGTCCGGTTAGTGGATATGCCTTCCTCTTAGGGGTAAATATTCAGGTTTTATCTGCTACCTTTATTAATGACAAGTTTAGGCTCCTTCCACAATCCCGGAGAGCTCTACATGGCTGGTAGCCTTATCCCTAACTCTCTATCATGGTATAAAAAATACCCACTAATTATGAAACTATAATTTACCTCTCATGGGGGCAGACCACTTTATCTATCCACCTCCCATACCCCTATTCAACTTGGGCCCCCATATATCATTGACGGAAGGGGGGTGGTGGCGGGCATGAACGTATTAAGGTAATTACCATAATTTGTTGTTTGAGGGATTCCCGGGCCCACAGCTCATCCGTGTCTTCGGCTGTCGGGTTTGCGATGTCCGCTCGTCCGACAAAATAACAGACTATAGCCCATAGTCGGCCCTTCGTACCTCAAAGACCAACGGACCTGGCCATAGGAACACTAAACACTACATGCAGCAAGAGGAGAATACCGGAAAACAACGCTCTTTATCCCCAATTTTTACCTCCTCATATCCTTCCACGTTCTATATTCTGCGGCCTCGCTTCAATCCCTCACTTGATTACATACTTCGGCGATACATTTTCGTTGGGAATAGCCGCACTCGACGCGGATGTGCCCGCACTCTGAGGCGACGATGGTATGCGTATGCACCAGTGAAGGGACGCACAAGCTATGAAAACCTTTCTCCCCCCTGATCTTCCTTTCTTCCTGTCCTTTCCTCGATTAACCTCTTTCCTCCTGTTCCCAACTTCCCTTTCAACTCCCTCTCTAACAATCAACTCAATCAACCATAATCTCTCCACCACTTGATACGAATGCTGTGTCTCTAGTTGAACCGCTCCACTCCGCCGTGCAAAACCCCCATCGCCGATCATTACCTCCGCATCAATTATTCTCAACACAATGCACAAGAGCTGGGTGACAGCCTATACCCCCCATCCCAAACCCACCACGCCAACCAGACTACTTATAGTGTTATAGCGCAACCGCGATATTTTCCGCAACAGCACTCCGAGCAATAGACATCACCTCAGTTGATCCCAGACAGCCACGCTGCCGGAACCCTATGGCGCATTAGGGCCGACGCCTACTACAACCTAACGAGCGAGTATACAGGAGGATCCATGAAACGAAAAAACATACCGACGTCAACCGTATCCCAGGCCTCCACTCCATTTTCCATATCCCTCACAATACCACCTTCAATGGACCGTATGAGGATCTCCGAAGGCCGTTTTCCACAGTTGGCACGTGCTTCTTCTAGTACCCGGAAGGTTACGGGCATGCGGTCGGGGGGTCCCGCCTCGGCACGCATGTACAGCCGGGCTACGGGGCGCGAGAGGGGTTTGGTGATTTCTTGGGAGCACCGGGATATGCTCCATATCCCCCTGCTCCGCTAGCGACTGTTGCTTCCGTTGTGGGGAAGGTGGAAAGCATACACCCATCACAAACAACGCGAAGAACTTTTGGCGATCCACCCCACATTCCCGACTATACCCATCACGATCGGGAGGTAAACACAGCTCGGCTACCCACAAACAATATTACGCGATTCACCCTTTGAAATCCAGCGCAACGCTATACGCCCCGTCAATTTACGTGTCGGCCCCTTGACCAGGTGTTCAGGCGCAAATTACGCGGATCCGACAAGGAGGGTTCCAAGTGTAGGCCATAAACTCGATGCCGTGAACAAGTGGGACTACAGTAGAATCTCCGTAAGCGGGGACTGGGGGCGAATGGAGGCTCACTGCGATGACAAGACTTATTCTACTTTGGCCGGCGAGATGGTATATGGGTGGGCCAATTGATCAAGAAGTCGGGGTGCGGAGGAGCCAGCCGGATATCCGAATCGCGCACTCTTGAAGGGAGTAATAAACTGCATTGAGCCTGGGCGCAATGGTGTTCCCCGGGAGAAACATATTCCAATCCCGTCGCCGTCCGTGCGTCTTCACCAGAGCAACATCTTTTTTTGCCTAGAGGCATTAGATCTAGGCGTTTAACCAGGGGATAACAAAGTCCTTGCGAATTCCGCCCATCCATCATCTTCTCCCTTTGGCTCCCCTCCCCCCTCTAATCAGCCCATGATAAGAACCTCTGCTGGTCTTCCACATCTCGATCAAAAGCAATGCCGAGTAAGTCAGCCACGAAGACGCCCGAAAGAGGCTTGCATGCTAGTTATATTCGGAGAATTAATGATCACCTCTAGGATACTCGCTCCTCATGCGCACTCCGAGCTTACCAATCATTCCCCTTTCTGGCACCCTCACGCCCTATTTCTATCAGACTCCCGATTCGGAAGTTTTCAGTATCCAGGATAATTCTTGCGGGGCGAGTTCCCTAGTGAAAACCCGCGGCGGGCAAAGAAGGGGGTAAAGGCAGCCGGGAAAGCAGAGAGGAAGAAGGGGAAATTTTTCATATCGGAATTCAGACTAACACCAAACAGTTTAGGGTGACCCCACCAGCCTGGACTCGGGCAATGTCCAAAAGGGGGAAACAGACCTGATGGATTGATAGCAAGCGAAATAAAGTTACCTACTCGGAGCTAGCAGGCAGCGAACGTCTCTGGTGAGCCCCGTTGCAAGCTCGCAGGCACGATGCCCCGTAAATCTAGCCCCGTGCGGATGAGGGCATCATACGCGCCGATATATAACCTATCCTTCTTGTTTAAGTTGTATGTACCTACGCATCGCAAGCCGACCTCCCCTTTGCTCCAGGCTATCATGCATGAGAATGGACGGATCGATCTATTATCTGACGGCTATGAGACGTGGACATCTGCGTCGCCTCGCCTTTAAGTACAAGTACAGTACCGTGCTGTGCTGTACTCTGCGCAAGTAACTTGGGGCCCGCATGATCTACAATCCCACCCCTAGGAACGCTTACTGGTAGCACAGCCAAGAATGCAATGCCAGGCAATGCTCTACCAGATGTAATACCGGTACAGCTCTCGTACTCGAGTGCTGAGATAGAGTACCGCGATGAATATTCCAAAAGTCAACACAACCACAGCCCGACCACACCCTCACAGAACCATTCCAGACAAACCCCGCAATGGCCAACAAAGGCAAGAACAACCAACGCATGTGAGGCTTTCCATCAACCTCGCCAAGCGCGGTCGCACGGGGCAATTTTCTCCATCCACCCCCAAAGCTTATCTCGACGGTACAACACCATCACATGGCGCTCCCTTCCATTCCAGCCTTGCTACTCATCCGCCAATCAGATTCGATCCGGGCTCGGCAGTACTCGTGACACGACGATTACATGTGTCGTGCTTGTGAGAACACATCGTTCACTCGCGCACCGGCGCGCACCGTTAACTTACCGTACTGCACTGTCCCAGAATATTATCCGAAAACCCTTTTTCCTCGCAGAGGGATTTACGATTGCGAGGCATCGCAGCGATATACGATAGGAATTGCGCAGGTTCTGATTCGCGCGCCCTGTGGGCACAGGGCTGCATCGTGCGATAAGATACTGTGCTAGAAGTCGAGTTAGTCTACCCACAGAGGCGAGCAATACGGAGAAAAACACAGTAAGCGGGGAAGAGGAAGGCACTATAGAGCAAGCCATGTTTTGGCTTCCCCACGGAAATTGCCAAAGCAGCCTGGAGGCGATATCATCAAAGGTAGGAAAAAGGAAAAAGGGAGGGGAAAAAAGAGAAAAAACTAAAACTGAACATTCATTCCCTTTACCCTTCCCTCCTCTCTCTCCCATCCTTTTCCAACTATTTCTCCAAAGGCAACAAATGTCCCTCCAGCGACACGATCACCAAAGCCGAGATAACCCGAGAACTTTCAGCTCTGGCAAAGCTCCGTTGATAGTGGAGCAATTTCGCTCAAGGTTTCCCCACATTACGCCCTACTGGTGTCTCTCTAACAACCGACATATAATCTTTAGCAGCTATCCCGGCTTTCGTGCGGCTTTTCGGATAATTCTTTTGGTGCCAGTGAACCTCCCTCCTGCGACCTACCCGTATGGCGTTTCCAGTTTGGGGGTTGTCGCGGGGTAGAATAGACTGGATGGGGAATATGTGTGCAATATAAGAGATGATCGAGAAACCGACCAACTGCTAAACCAGAGGATCGACATGACACAATTCGATACTTATGATACAAAAGATACTCCTAGCCGGTCGGGTGGTTGTGATTCGCTCATTCATTTTCCGGGCGGTAGGTTTCGTAATATGCCGTGAAGGTAGGATTACTACACTGTACCATATCGCTTCCTATGACCAAGCTAAATCAGGATAGTAAATCAAAATGGAAATGAAATCCACATCTCCCTCCCTTACCCCCCACTATCCTTCTCCATTCATGAGGGAACAAGCGCGGGGAAATGGAGGACTATTCCTCAGCATATCCACTCCGGCACATCACCCTCCCTAACTCCCTCGATACTTAACCCCACCTTCCTAAATCACCTCTTTCTCTCCCCTCATTCCCACGTTTCTGCCCTTCTTTCCCCAATTCTCTTCCTCCGCCCCCGTCGTAAATGTGCGGACTGAGCATCATACATTTGACAATTCCAACTAGACATACCGGGTGAACATCGCATCACCATACCAAAAGCATTTAAAGTTAGCGAACGTGGACCGGTTGTCGAAAGCGCCTTCCAAAACGGGCGTACGGTGCTCTACCAGTGCTCTGACATGGGAGGGAACCTTCACCCAGAAAAGAAACTTAGGAGGCTATCAACAATGCACTCCAGAACCCAAACAACCGCTACAGTACATTACACCCTGCCCGAAGAACTCGCACTTAAAACAAACCCCTACTATCCATCTCTGATCTCAATGTCACACGCAATACCAGCAGTCCCTTATCCACGCACCGCAGCTACCTACCCCAAGAATTTCCTCCTCCCCCTCCTCCTACGCCTTAAAAATGATTACAGCAATTCCCAATACCTGCTAGTGCAGTGCAGCGCAGGATGCGAGAACTCTTGGAAAATATCAATTGTTTAGGGCGTCACGGGCATTCGATGATATGGCATACGGCAAGAAGCAATCAATAAGTCAATTTTGATAATCGAGAGAAGAAAAGGGAACCCATATCCTTTCTTGGCTCCTGTTAGTTTGATAGTGAGTGCTTCTCAGTCGTGAAAGTCGTTTCGATAAATTTCCCATCCCCCACCATCCATCCATCCATCCATCCATCCATCTACCATATCGCGCGGGGCGGGAATGATCGCTGCGACAGCAACTTTTATTACCTATTATCGAATATTCTTGGTTCGGTCTCGCCATGCCTATTTTAGAACCACCGTATTACACTAGCACCAGTATTCCAAACTGCTACTTGTTATATAATATGCAAGCACAACACTGTAAAAGTACTGTACTAGTATGCTGTCTTACTCACCGACGGTTCTAGACTATCCTTCATTCATTCATTCATTTCATACACATCAATCCTTTAGCTGCTGCAACATTGTACATACTACAGTACCGTTCCTAACAAAATTTCCCATAACCTTTACTATATTATTATAAAAAAATTATAAAAATTATAAAAAAAAACCCCTTCCATATCGCCGCAGCCCAGGAAGGGGCAAATGACAAAAAAAACTCCCATTCCCATTCCCATTCCCATTTTCACCTATTTTATACAAGTTATAATAATAATAATAATATCATAAACCAAACATGCAAATTATCATAGAATAGTCTACAGTATAATACTTTCCATCCATCCATCCACCCCCCTCCAACAAAACCTTTTCTTCTTCCTTTCCTTCCCAATTCCTATTTGGTTTCCTGCGATAAGTTGGGTGTATGGGTATTGGTACAGTGCTCGTACAGTACAGTGGTATTATAGTCTAGACTAGCTGCAATGCGTGCGCGCTATGTATCTCACAGGATATCAGAAGAGCAATCACAATTACAACCTTCTTCTTCCCCAACTCCGAAAATTCCATAATTATTTACTATAATATAATACCTATGATATGATATTCCCAATTAATTAATTTGCAAAAGAGAGAGTCGAAATTTCCTCTTCTTCTACCGGCACAGTACTCCTAGTTGTCGGGGGATTTCTTTGGTACAGTATTGTCTATGATATTATTATTACAAGTATTATTATACTTCCGTAGTGGAAGAGGCATGCCATAATAATATGTTGTATGATACTGTAGCAGCCGGGAGGAATGAAAGAAGAAAGGAATTTGTAATGGTATGTCGCTTTTTTTGAATTAAAGTGGCGGCCAAGGGCACCATAACCGGTATTTAAGAATGGAAATATTATCATACCTTGTATGTAGGTCCAGGGCAGGGGATAGCGATCGCGAGTGGAATGAAATGGGCAGGTTGATGCTTCCATTAATTATCCCCTGTGCATTCGATACCACAGCAGAAGATCCCAAATCGAACGCGCGCAGGACGCCCGCATTAGCCAAGGTGCAGGTTCAAGGAAGTTACTGTAATCACCGAGGGACTCCATGTCAAACAGTACTTGCACGGTACGAGTACAGTACAGTACACTGACTCCAACCGTTGCAATGGCTCAACTTCACTCCAAACAAATCGCAAATGGATGAGCCAATGGCATCACGAAACAAAACCCCCAACCTCTTTTATTTATCATGATGTTTAAAGACTCCTTCCTTCTTCCGTCTTGAATAGAAAAGACACACAATGAAACAGAAAGAAGAAAAAGAAAAAGAACCTATATATCGAATCCCACCACGCGTAGACCTCCCCCTACCCATCCTGTCCCTACCCCAACCAAAGTATAGAATAAAAACAAGATACGCCCACCAGTCTCCGAAATGAACAAACAGAGCAAGTCATCAAACCAAATAATAGAGAGAAATGGGGGGAAATGAAAAAAATGAAAGAAAAAAACACTGCATACTCCGTTCCTACCAGTATATCCTGTCCGCCCCGCTCCCCCCCTTCCGGTCTTGCATTCCGTGTCAAACTCCGGTCAGTCAATCGACGTGACATCCAAGCAACCTACTAACGTGCAAGCCACCGTAAGAGCAAAGTAAAGCAAAAGGAAACCCCAACCTCACAAAAAATATATACTTCCAAACAAACAAACCAAAAAACAAGTGAAAAAAGAATGAACAAAGGCGCCCCCAGGCGCCAATCTCAAGGCTTTTCCATCTTGACATCTCCATCCCCGTCTCTTCTCCCCTCTACCCATTCGATCTTCTTCTCTTCTTCACCGCCCTGTCCATCATCCTCTCTTTTCTTCCTTCCCAACCTCTCGCACCACTCCTCCGCCCGATCGATAGTCCCCTCGACGACATCGCTAACCTGCTGCATCATGTCGAGACCCTCCTTTGCCAAAACTAGCGCTCTACTAGCAGAAGACATGGGCCCATCTTTTTCCTTCTCGACGAGTTCTGAGGCATTGGCGGCTTGGAAACGTTGTGGAAGGGCAAATATATGACCTGCATAAACGCGTTAATGGCTGATAATAAATAAAGGGGAGATGAGAGAGAAAGGGGAAGGGGAGTACGTTTAATCAACTCTCGGGCATTCTCTGGTAGAGCGCTACCGGTGTAGTTGCTTACTACCTCCACCACTTTCTTCATCGTGGCGACTACATCCCCCTTCAGACTCTCAACTTTTGCCGCAAGGACGGCTCGCGAGCTCTCGTACGAGGCAGGAAGAACCCTAGCTCTTCCACCGTTGGCCTGCCTGTCCTCGCCCATTTGGGACCGTCGATGATCGTCCAATTCTTCAACAACACTTTTCAATGCAGACACTAGCTTCCCCAAATGCGCATTCAAGAAGCGAAGCCAGTCCAGGCAGTACTTTAGATTCTTCAGGCTCTCCTCATTCAACGCCGCGCCAAACCCGTATGTACTAAGCACTACCCTAGTGGGCCAGGTCTGGTTCGGGGCCGCAACCTGCCTATCAGTAGCGCCCACGTCAGGAGTTTGATTATCCCTATCACTCATCCTGGCTAATGTGTTCTGCTGTTGTTGTCGCTGCTGCTGCTGCTGGGCCAGGACCTTCAAACTTTCCTCACCCATTTCTGAATCTCCGTTCTTATTGTTCGTTTTCCTCTTCTTTGTATCCGCACGTTGTTCCCCGCCCGAGCTACCCCTCCGGTTCCCTCCCAAACCCCTCCTTAGTGCGCTGTCCAGTCCGGTTTGCCGTCCAACTGCCGATACCACGTTTCCAACCGGCACTCCAACTCGGCTCTCCACTGACTCAGCGGCGTAGCGGAAGGAGGGGGAGTATGATTTGGAGGCACCGTAGGCGGAGAGACCCGTAGTGATCACAGAGGAGATCAGTGGGTGAGCCCGCTGTGCGGAGGAGGTGATAAGGTTAATGAGTGGTTCGTGTTCTGGATGCTGCTGCTGCGGTTGCTGCTGCTCGGCAACTCCGGGTGTATTATGTTGGTGTGGGGGAAGCTGATGATTGGCGGTGGTAGGCGATGTCGCAGTGAAGTCTAATAATTCCACGTGAAAGAGTTTAGTAAAAAGAAACCAAATCGATTTACACAGAAAACTCCTCTTATTTATTTTTTTCCAATCTATTCCCCTCCCACTTTTTTTTTTTCTTTTCATTCCGGGGGCCAAATGAAAAGGGGAAAAAAGAAACCAGGAAAGGGACAAGAGTATTCCGGTGTGTGCTCACCACCCTTTAATCCGCCTAAGGCCTCAACCACCTCTCGAACCTCTGGATCATCCATGGTAACAGTTGTGGAGACAATACTACCGCTGCGGGTCCCATGCGAACCCCCGACATCCCCGTCACTACCCTTTCTTTTCCGTGTGCCCGATTGCCCGTCATTACTTGAATATGATGTTAGGGGGGTCAATTCCGGCGAAGATATCAAAGACTGAATGGATAATGATCTCGATTTCTCCGTAGGTGCATAGCGATGATACGAGTTTTCGTTCTTCCGGTACCCAAACTGCGGAACCGCATCCCCCCCCTCACGGGGTTCGTGATGAGCCCCATACGAAGATGCGGGCGGTTGTCCGAGAACATGGCCAACACTCCCTACACCATTCACTCCCCCTCCCCCTCCTGCACCTCCTACGGGGGGCGGTAACACAACAGGAACAGGACCACAGGAAGGCGCTGAATGGTTTCCATAATTCCGGGGAACCGCATTGTGAAAATTTAGTATCGCGAGTGGTGCGCTATCGGGCGTCGACGAGAATCGCTTGGTTGAATCCTCCGGAACGATCTTGGCCGCGACGTAGTCATCGAGACGGGGTGGGGGTCCTCGGGGGTGGGCGTGGTGATGGTAAAGGTGACCAGCATTTGGGTATGAGTGATGATGAATCTGCGTCTGCGGTGGGAACTGCTGTTGAAAGTTCGATGGGGGTAAAGCTGTTTTCGCGGTCGTCACTGTCGAGGTCGTCTGCTGTGGGTGAGGAGTTGCTGCTGCTGCTGCGACGGGGTCCAACGTCATCGTTGTCGAGGTTGATAAGGATGAAGGTGCAGGAGAAGAAGATTTGAAGCGAGTCCGTGTAGCCATTGCTGAATTATTTTTTCTATTTCTTGATTTCCCCCTTATCCTGAACTTTCCTTCCTTCTTTTCCCCACTCTATTTTCTCTCGTTATTTGATTCAGACCAAGAAAGAAGAAACAACACAGACACGAGGGAAAAAACGGAAGAAAGGGGAAAAAAGAAAAGAAAAGGAAAAAGAGGCCAGAGAGAGAAGGAGAAGAATATGATGAATCCCCTCGGATACGTGGGGCAGTGGTAAAGAAACGACAATAATAATAAAAAAAGCGAAGTGGGCGAGGGTGAGGTGAGGTGAGGTAAGGTAAGGTAAGGGCAAGCACGAGTTGGTTTGCCCTCCTCCGTGTGAGTGAAAGGGGAAAAGAAAGAAAGAAAGAGGTGAAAGAAGGAGGAGGGGGATACCGTATGAGCCGCGTCCAGAAAAAGGAATTTATCTATTTGTTTCGTCCTCCTCCTCCTACTGACTGCCCGATACTCACTCACTCACTCCCCTCGCACGCTCACTGCCGGTATTCCTTTTTATTCCAAATTATTTTTACGCGGGCCGAGAATGAAAATAGCACAGAGAGTGAGAGGAAAAAGCAAAACAGTATCAACAATCACTCACTCATCCATGAATCGCGACGAAGACAAGGTTCGCGGGGCTGTACTCTACAGCACCGGTACTCGTATCGTGACAACTCACGATAGAATCAAAGCTACTGGTGGGGGGGGGCGGTGTTGCGGGGTGGTAATGGTTGGGTTGGGGGGTGGGATGCGGGCGGGCAGGCCGGCGGGGGGGGAAGGGGGAAGTTGGTGGAAGGTGTTGAATGAAGACACACACCGTCCCAGTAAACTACTCTGGACGGAAGAGAGGCGGTTGAGGATCGCAAGTTCCTTTCCTTGACGATAAAGAGCGGCAGAAGAAGGAGAGGATTGACTAGGGCAACAGTACTAGTACCTGTAATCTATCATACACTCCCACAATCGATCAAACCGATCAATCCCCCTACTCGAGTAGGCTCCTTCCTCCTTCCCTTCCCTTTCCCATTCCCATAGGGTACGATGGCATACCCCCCCCCCTCTCTCCCCCTTCCTATGATACCACCCCATCCTCCTCCTCAACTTCATATTATCACGCACCAGTAGACTACTCTATGGTACCGGTACCATGCTCAAACCCTCAACGCCGACAACGTCCCCTCTCAAAAACGAGAGAAAACGCCCATCCATCCATCATCATCCATCGGCACATGCACATTCACACCCCGAAACCTCAGGCAGGCCCAACACTCCGCCCCCCCAACCAATAGGCCAGCCCACATGTCAACCACTGACCATCACATGTGATTCCCACAATTTTTTTATTTTTTTTCCTTCCTCCTCACTCCCCAATATCACAATCCGGCACGTGTAAATACGCAAATAAATCAAAATGTTACACACACACACACAAAATTCACCCATTCTCTCACTCATCCGCCCTTCAGCCTCATAGTCACATAATAAATTACTAATACCAATATGTTTTGCCAGCGGATCAGTTTCTGTTGCGAGCCATGCCCGCATCACATGCAATCACGTGATTTTGTACTTTGTGCTTTTTTGCAGGGCATGTCTCTTCTTTTCTTTCGTCGGTTGGACCGAACCATAGCCGAGGTATCATAGGTATTACGAAAACGACTTCCTGCCCGTTCATTATGCACGGTAAAAAAAAAAAGGTGTTTACAGCGAAGTGGGGTCGGTCGGTCGGTCGGTGGGGTCGGTGTTCGTGACGATGTATAGTACGGTACAGTAGACCGCATCATATCGTTACTCGAGGATCGTAACCGCACTGTGCTCTGGAGCACGGTGCTATTATCATCAAAGAAAACTTATCATAGAGGAGGGATCATAATTAGTACAATCCGACACAAGCAGGCACAATTTCATCCCATACGGTTCATCCGAGTGCAAAAAAGTCACCGAAGAGAAGGAGGGGAAGTTCTTTCTTCCTATAGTAGCCCGCCTTACCCGCTGCATCGGGCAAGCAAAAAAGGTGAAAAAAAGGTGGAGATGGAGCCGGAGATGAAAAAAAGTGCCCGTTTGGGATTTATTATCCCCGCGCACCGCAAACCGGTCACCGTATGGTTTAGCGACGGGGGTCAGACCATCATCGCTCGAGTACAGTCGAGTTCAGCTCAGTCAGTTATCATAACTTAAAACACAACTCGTGGGCCCGCACCCAAGTTCCTCTTGGAAGGGGGGAGATGGAAATGCCGACCCCCGTAACAAAGTCTTTTTGTATTGTCTTGTCTTTTCTTGCATCGCAGTAAACTAGACTAACCGCATTTTATAATACCTAGGACAGACCTGGTAAGATCGGTGAAGAACAAGGTAATTCGTCCTGGGCATGATAAAAAAAAAAAAAGCTAGAGTGACCCGCGCCCCCCCACCCCGCTATCAGACACCCCGCTTTAACAGGCCTATTCCCAGATCGTTGCTTCGTTCGTTCATGTCTTACGTAGGTACTCGAGTAGTCTAGGTAGGTAGGTAGGTAGGTAGCTAAGTACGAGAGTGGTTATGCAAGCTTCACAGAGACTCACCCGGGCAGCAAAAACTCTGACTTAATAGTCCAAGTTATCATCAAGGTCTCAAATATCCAAAATCCCGACCTCACCATCCATCCACCCACTCATCCATCCACTAATCCATCACATGCAAGAAAAGAAGCCGAACCAACGACCGAGAAAGAAAGAAAGAAGAAGAAAAAACACTCTCCGAGAATAATGAAGGGATGAAAAAGGACTAAACTTTACGTACAGTATCATGCTATCATACTAAAAAATTAGATAATGCTGTAAGTACCCCTTGTTAGGTCATACAACTGGTATGATACTCTATTATATATTTTAACAAATTCCGTTAATTCGTCCATCGTACAAGTAGAGACCGGACCTAACTTGACGACTCGAGAATTATACATCAAGTTATCCATAGGAAGATTCGAGAGATTTTAACCCCCATCCCGATGCCCATCCCCCACCCCCCCCCTCCCCTCCCCTCCGGCGTTCTCTCCGCAATCCCCCAATTTTTTAACTTTTCTCTCTTTTTTCCTTTTTTCATTATTTTTTTACCCCTTCGCACAGTGCGCGCGTTTGAATAAATAAATAAATAAATAATAAGGTGACTCCGGTACGGCACTGTTGTTCCCCGTTTATGCCATAAGTTACAAAGTATCGTGTATTATTGTATATAGTAAATCTTTCCCAGACATGAGTGATATGCGGTCACTATTCATCACTCGATTCTTCCATTCGAAATCATTAGGATTTCGATTTCGATTTTTTTCCCACCTACTTCCGGTGCCAGGCACATTCTTTTGACACTTACTATCGCCATGTCCTTTGCTTTTTTTCTTCCAGGGAAAGAAGAATCACAGATTTTGCGCGTGTTTCGGTGTCTTCATGTCCTACGATACCAATGTTGATGTCCTTCTATCCGATAACATTATACGTCTAGCTATGGGAGCAGGGTCACCGCCTGCTTGGAAACACAGGGTGGCAGCACAAGTTACCGCATTCATTAGTGACCCATATGGCCTGCTACCTGCGAGATGGAATTGGGAGTTATGGTATGGTAATTTCGCGGGAACTTGAAGAAGGATACGGTACAAGAGTGTAGCAGCTAAAAGAACTTCTTGTTCGGTGCTATTGCACTGCGGAAAGAGCGAACGCCTAGTCAGCTAGGATACCCGCCTCTGGGCTTTAGACCACAATACTACCCTTCACTGTGTGCGTGTTGTGTGTGTTCTTTCGAGAAGGGTGGAGGAAAAATGGTTCTACTAAACCCAGGAAAGTCGAAAAGCCATCCAGATCAGCACCGTCCAACACATCCGCCAATCAATACGTTACTAATGTATCCCGAAACAATAGCTAAGCATAGACAAACATCCTTAAAAGTGCAGTAAACGTGAGCAAGCCCACCATGGAAGAGATGGCGGGGTTCTTTAGATTAGAACCGCTTCTGAAGAACATTTTGGAAAAAAATCAAAACATGGAATTAGAGCACCCGACCATAGTGCAATGCTGGGATGAGATTCTGAGGATGAAAAAACAAGAGGAAGAAAAAAGAAAAGAAAAACTACAGTAAGTTAGCTAGAACTTTGAGATAAGGGATACTATGTTCTAGCCACTTCAGCCCCCCGCACCCCTCCGCACCCCACTATTCACCTATTTTCCCCTCACCCCCATAAACCCTCCCTATTGCTATTCCCATCGCTATTCCCATTGCCTTCGTCCCCTCCCGCTCCCCCACTGTCTTTCCCAAATATGGCACTCCGGTGAAGCTTAGTAAGCTGTCACCGCCCCCTGACTAGTATCACTGACATCGAGCATCACGTTATTGACTGTGTGATGATCGATGGTAGCAGGAGATCCCCTCTGTTGCTGCCCTCCGCGGCCATTCCTGTTGCCACCTTGCCATTTCTTCTTACGGTGTTGATTTTGAGGCCCGATCGGTTCGTAGCTACTCTCGGTAGAGAAAGGCTGAGTGCTGTTATTGAAGAACACAGTACGTCCACCAGAAGGGGAGTTATTGAACGATTGGTGGTACCCGCCATTACCTCCCGGTCTATTATTCCCGTAGAACCTGAAACCTCCGCGGCTGTAGCTTGGGTTCTGGTACGAGTAACCTCTGTAACCCCGCCCCGTTCCATTCTGGCAGTGATTGTGATACTGGGCTCCATGGCCACGATTGCCGTTGTGCGGGCTTGGAGAGCGATTGTCGTAATGTTGTTGCCTATGAAAGCCGTTACTTCCACTAGGCTGCAAGAAGTCTCCGGGGGAACCCGGGTGTGCAGATTCGCCTTGTATCCTCTCGTCATTGATTTGGTCGTGGAAATTAGACTCATGCACCTGCTCGGTAACAGCATCCGGAACATGGTCCTGAATTTTCTGCAGTGCTGGCTCAGTATATTCTGTAGTGTTATCACCGTTGGCGGTCTCCGTCGCTATTTCCTCCTCCTCTACCTCGGTAACTTCAATACGATAGTTAGCATTATCAGACAGCGTAGGAATTTCAATGTCAGAAAACTTACTCCCTGTCAATTGAGTCCTTCCACGCCATCCTGTCGCCGTTGTGGTGTCCTGTTCTACCATGATATGCTGAACGTTTTCAACAGGAGTGAAAGGAGGGCGATCACCAATCGTAAGCGCTCCTGTGGCTGAATTATCTTGCTCGATGCCCTCGTCAATCTGAGATACTTCTAGAGATTCCCTGATTAAATATCGGTCGTGGCTATGCTCAGGATAATTTGTGCTTTTCTCCGGCGGGGAACTTGATGGTTCTTTCTCAATATTTCCAGCCTTCTCCCCTTTTTCAGTACCTTCTGTGCTTCCCTCCTCCCCGCTATCCGAAGGACGACCCTGTGCGCTTTCGGGGTTACTGGGGTCAGGCTCCCTTCCATCACCCCGAAGACCATTCCTCCCCTTCTTAAAATGCAGCTTAAGTCTCTGTGTCCGCTCTTCTTTTCTTTCGGCGTAGCTCACGAATAGCCGCTTTTTGCCAACCATCGAGCCATTCAATTTTGATTTTGCGTTCGCTGCATCATCTGCTTTGGCGAATGCTACAAACCCATACCCGATGCTCCGATTAGTTCCAGGGATCATGGCAAGATGAGCAGAGGCAACAGGGCCGTAGGGCTCAAATAGTTTTTTAAGATCGTCAGGGTCTGAGATAATGTCGTCATCAAAGTTCTTGACAAATAGATTGGCAGGGTCTGCTGGCTTTGGTGTTTCGGGGACAGCTTCTGGAACTATGGCCTGAAAGGAGGCCTTTGATGCGGACCTGGTTGGTGTTTCGGCTTCCTGAGAGGATCGCAAGGTTATTGGGGATGGTGTCGATTGCTCATCGGAAGGCGAGGTTTCATCCTTCAAACTGCGACCATTCTGAGGAGTACCGTACCTACAATACGGATAGGAACCATTGGCGATGACTGGGCCATAGGACTTCTTCTCAGATGCGCCGGAGACGAGTGTGCCAGACGAAGAGTTAGAGATTGAACGGATGTGCTGGTCTCCGCTCCCTGCGCCTGGAGAAGATGGAGTAAAATTCGAAGACGTTTGACGGTATGATGAGCGGCGAGAAAAGTTTCTCCCGCTTTGGAAGGGGCGATTCATCGCACGTCCCTGAGCTTGCCATCCAAAAGCGTGGTTATGGAAAGGTGGTGAATTCGGTGGGGTACTGTATTGCGCATAGGATTGCTCGAGACCTGGGGGTGGCATCGTATGAATCGGTTGATGGCCATATGCAGAAGGGGGAACGTGGCCAGCGGAGAATGGAAGGTAGGACTGATTGAAAGCCAGCATCTGTGGGGCAATCCCGGGGGGCGTAGGAATTTGTCCGATAAACGGATGCTGCGCCCAATTCTGGTGTGGGGCGGTCGGGCAATACATTGGGAAGGATGGGGTAGGGAGTCCTTGAAACCCAGGTTGTTGGGAATTGTATTCAATGCCACCCATGAGAGGTTCCAGATGCCGATAGCCAACTTCTAGGAGGCAATTTCGTATGGTGCATTTATCGAATGCTTCTTGAGCCTGGGATTTGTTAGGACTAAAACGGGAATAGTGGGTGGGGGGTTACAAGTACCTTCTGGGCGGCGAAAAATGTGGCCATGACCATATGACCGAACCGACGCCCAAAGGGATCAAGGAATGGAAAAATATAGCACCCTTCGACCGGGCCTTGCTCAGCAAAAAGCATGAATAGCTCCTTTGGAGACATATCGAAAGGTAGACCGGCAACAAATAACGCTTTACTCATCAACATTTTTGGGCGACAAGCATCACCACCGTTATCAGGCGATTTCATCCCAGAAGTAGGAGCAATGCTAGGGTTGTAACCTCCAACCTGCCCATTAGGCGCAGCCGAGAGATCTGTTTGACCCCCATTATGATCCCGGTGCTGTGGCTCGAAAGCTTGCTCCTTCCTCGAATCAGGACGACAGGTTCCACGGATAGCGTTGAGAATTCTCTCGTTACCCTCCGTGTACTTATTGTACCCGGAATCTTCTCTAGGAAAAAATCTGCGTGGGCGCCTCTCGCGTGGTTTGATAGTGCTATGAGGGAACTCGTAAGTAATTGATCCCAGAAGTTCTCTTTTTTTCAAACTGGGTGAAACGTACAGCTTCCTATCTTCCAGGGTAACTTCAGCTACCTGAAGGGCACGTTGAGCATCTTCAGCACTGGCATATCTAACAAATGCATATTGCTGGACACCGCTGGTCTTGGTGTCAAACCCAACCGGGCGTCGAAGAATGTCGACGATTTTCCCTGAAAATGATTAACTAAGATTCACCTAGCGGGAGGGTCGTGTTTACCGAACTGACTAAACATTTTAAACAAGGAAATGTCCTCGATAGCGTAGACGAGACCGGAGACGTAAATGACGTTGGCATCATTATCCTCCTTGTAACAAGTAAGCCTTATATTCCCTCCGGGGATCAAGCACAACAATAGCTTACCTCATTAATTTGGCTTCCCGAGCGGGAGTCCGCATAGCTCTCATAAGGATCATTCCGGTTGTGGGTCATGTCGTTACTGAAAGGGTTTGTGCTCATGGTATTGCTACGGGAGCGGTTTGTAGGGGTGACTGGACCATTCTCTTGGCCGCTGGTGGAATCCATTACGTTAGACATGATGACGATTTTTTCCCCGACAAGATAGATTGAGCAAAGGTAGAAAATTTTTCTGGATATTAAGGTGGAGAAAAAGTGGTGAGAAAAGATAGTGTTGGCGAGAAGAAATATGGGGTGAAGCTTGAGGAAAGAGAGGTGGAGGCGAAGGCAGAGGAGATGAGTTGAAGGATGGCAGAGGGGGAAAAAAGGTCTAAGACCTAAGAGAGGTATATGGTTAGGTGTGATGGAACGCGCCAGCAATTACGGATGCCTATGCGAAAATTCAGGTCGGAGCAGAGAAGAAGAAGGAAGATTTGCGTGGGTATCACCAAGAGGGTGTTTTTTTGTTTCTTTGTATGAGGCAGGTGGGAGGTGGGAGAGGAGTAATCAGGATGCGTGGGGAAGTTTATGCGGAGGGGAAATGTTATGGCTGAGGCAAGGCGTGAGAAGTGGTAAAGAGGGTGAAATAATTCTATGTAAAGAGGGCATTGGGAAATGATTTTGAAATCAATTGCTTAAGGTCACGTGCCCGAGAGATCTCCTGGCCAAGGGGGTATCTACGCATCGTTTGTCACTCGTTGGCGACGCAACCACGGCAAACAAGAGCAACAACGAAAACCACGAATAGGAGGGGAATCCAGCTTGATGGCAATATTTTGAACTCGATTTCGCAGGGCTTAGGAAATCATTACTTTGCCAGTGGCTCCTCACAAACACCGGGAAACAATTGATGAGGGAATTGAAGTAGGAATATTCGAGGGGCCCGGAGAAATCCAAGTTTTTCACCTGTCATACCATTGTTTGATCAATAGATTCTCTACGGTGCAATAGTATCATACCCTTTGGTCTGCCCCTCGGCAAAATGCAGTTTGCGCTGAATGGGGAACCATTTAGGAATAGCATTCTCGGCTATACAATAAGTTTCTCTTGGTGCAAGTATGATATGGTGCGTGGACAAAATTAACCGCGCACAGACGACTGATAGCAACCAGACACCCCTCATCACTCCGCACTTTCAACCCCACCTAGAGAAATCTCCCGGGACTAAATATTAGTTTCTACTATGCCGCTGTCGGTTTATGCCTTTGATTTGTTTTCTTTGGTTTTCATGATATTGGGGTTGGTAGGGGAGCGCTGTTGTCATGGCCGGGGTTTTTCATGGTCCGTTGATGCACGGTTAATTTCGTCCACGGACAATACCATCCAACAGGCGTACTCTGAGAGTTTTTTTCATTTTTTTCATTTCTGTTAAGTCCTGTGGCTTAACAGCGGCTATAGGAATATCCATGGTATTCACCCTAAAATAGCGCGTAAAAACCCTTAACATAGAAGCTGACTCCTGTCCAATGCCTCCTAATCCCCTTGTCCCTCTGGCATGTACAATGCCGATCTCACACACACCCCCAAAAACAAGATATGCAGGCAGAAAAGGGACAACTGGTTCACGTTTTCATCCCCTGGGGTCGGACAACAAGGCAACCCTTGTCGTGTTCTGAGAACTAGAAAATCTATGGAGTTACCCTCCCTTGTAGCTCATGATAAAAGGCTCACAAGTGAGGTAAGCATGCAGACAAGCCGGGTTGAATGGCATCGTGTAGTTGCAAATATTCCCCAAAGCTTCCCATTCAACGAATCATCTTCCTCACTCCCAATGCCCATTACCTGAGCCAGACTCGACACCACAGCAATTATACTCTGCAGAGCTTCAACCTGTATGAAATATATTGGAAAACTTCTTGTTGCTATCCTCTTGTATTGTCAATCTGTAGTTTGCAGAAGACATGGATGATATTTCTTCTGTTGGTTCCCGGTGCTCCTTCGGAAGTGATGCCTATAATCATATGATGTAGAATATGCTAAAACATATTGAAGGATCCCTGGAAGTTAGGAGGTGGGTGGGGGATACAAGAAGGAGGTTGATGAATTATCAAAGTGGAGAAACAAAGAGTAGAAAGAGGGATAAATGAAATGGTATGAGAAAGTAAGAAATGCTGGGCTCATAATATGAGGACTGCTGAGAGAGTTGCATTAGTTTTTGTAATCAATGGTATCACCTCTGCCCATAACGACAGGAAGTGCTGGCAACTGAATTATAAGTTGGTCTTTGATATATTTTGGTTTTGTCTTTTTGTATCCCTCTGTCAACACTGTACATTGTTCTTTGTACTTTTGTTTGGTGAGAGGAGAAATAATGGGCAAGACTGCCTTTGCTAGTGTCAAGTTCTTGAGTTAGCCTTAGAATGGAATCAGTGGATTATAGCTTGAATGAACCTTTGTCTATTGATCTGCAATTTTCTTTATTTTAGTGGTTTGTTGGTATTGAAAATTTAGTCTATCTACTTATAGTAAATACTTTTACAAGTACCATTGTGTGACTGCTTGCGTCACCCTCAGGTGTCTAAGCATATAGCTGGTGATTCCTTTCTGTCTCTAACAAGTAACCTTTTACTTTCCTTGATTTTAGTATACTTCCAGCTTCTAATATGAAGATATAAATATCGACTGATAAACATGTAAAGTTTTATGGCCTGAAAGCTTCTTGCCTTTGAGGAACAAGCTGTTGAAATTTTCTGTATATTTCCTAGTATATTACATGACACTACCTTGTATTTCGTTAATTAGCTTGTGCTTTGACTCCGCCTGTCGACTGCTTACATTACTACAGCTAAGACCTATATTATGGTGTTTTATTATTTATTTCATGATTATAATTGAGGATTTAACATGTGGTTTCCTATCAGGTATTCAGGATTTTACGGTTGTTTATACATCTCTTATGCACTATTCTTGGTCATGATATTTCTAATAATCTCCTCACACCATCATAGATTCCCACAGGTTGTTTGAGATTTACTTGGTTGGTTTTCAGGGTCAAAAATGTTCACACCTATGTTTCTTACATTGTTTTCACTATATTTATCTCATAGATATGAGCAAAGATTATTACCTGCGTCCTGAGTGTCCGGTGCATCTGACGCTCAGGAGGTTCAAAACATCAACAGCTACTCTGAAGGCGGCTCCTCCACAATGTGGCGTCCGAACATCAAAGTCTATGTATCACCACATCCTGGTGTGTTCGGAAGTTTCCTCCCCTCGGATGATGACCAACTGTTCCCCTCTCTTCATGAGTCCATCCACAATGCCAGGGGAGTCTCCATTCTCTCAGCGCGCTACCTCAACCCGGACACGGAATCCCGTGAACAGAAGAACGCCACCTCCGTGGTTGTTACAGTGGCCCCGCCCGACGCTTACGCCATTCTCCCCTCCATCAACCTCTTCTCCAGAAACCGAAGGGTTGAACAAATGTTTTCCTCCTCTAAAAACTCGCAGTGTAAGAAATGCTGGAAGTTCGGCCACATCCCAACCCGCTGTCCCAGCACATTGCCTGTTTGTCCCTTCTGCTCGCTCGCGGACACCAAAGCAGAGCATCGCTGCCCTAACCCTTCCTGCCCTAAGGGCGGCAATCTCCAACCTATCCTCGCCTGCTGTCCATCCTCGGTGGCATGCTACCCTAACTGCCAAGAAGAGCACTCTGCGCGCAGCAGAGATTGTCCCTCCCGCCTGAAAACCACTCCGGATGCACCAAAGGTGCTATCTCGACAGACGCAGGACAGCATGGATCTCGGTGAAGACCAGGCTGGCCCTTCGACGGTCCTTCCCCCAACACCAGGTGCCGCTCCCCGAACCCCGAGTGCCTCTGTACTCCCCCGCGATGCTCCTCCACCTTTGCAGAGGGCCCAACGCACCATCACTGTCACCGATCTCGCCCCAAGAGAGAGCGGTGATGAATCCCTAGATTCCGACTCCTCCGTGGGCTCTGCCCAATAATGGAGAATCTTTTCACTCGCTACACTGACAGCAAGGCTGTCTTCCCGTCCTTTCCTATCATTCAACATAACTGCCTTGGGAGCTGGGATGTTTTTCTTTCACTTTTTCACAGCTTCACCATGCTGCCTCACCCTCCTTTACTTGTGGCTATTCAAGACCCCCCCTCCAGAAGATCGGTTCTCCCAACATTTCCGGGATTCATGTCCTTCGCCCCCCCCCCTCCTGGCCGCCCGCGGGTAGCCATTTATGTTTCTCGCACTTTGAATCAGCACCTGTCCTGCTCTACGGTCTTTCACGACTCTTCGGAAATGCTATCAGTTGATGTTTTTTCCCCGGAGGGTCTTTTTGGAACCCCCCACCGCTCCCTCAGGGTCACCTCGGTGTACCTCCTTCGCACAAATCGCCCTCCTACCATTCCATAACGCCTGAACGGATTTTTTCTTCTCTTGCCTACCCTCACCTGGTGCTAGGTGACTTTAACCTCCACCATCCATTGGCAGACCCTGTCGCTCCCTATCCGAAAGGGAATTTATTATTTCTACACGCTACTTTGATGCCGCGTTTGACGTTCCGTTCCACCTCCTCAACACCCCCGGGGTATACACTCGGTTCCCTTTTGATACCGTTTCGCGACCTTCTGTCGTGGACCTGGCCTTCGCGAATACCGCCCTCGCCCCCCTTGTCTCTTCATGGGACACCCCCCTCCCTTCCACTGGCTCAGACCATGTTCCGTGTGTGATAACACTAAAGCCACCCGCGATTATGCTACCCCCCCTACTCCGCATTGGGCCCTCCTCGACCTGGACGCGGTAGGGGAAGCACTGGATACCTTTTCCGTGTTACCCCACCCAGCAAGACCCACGCCCAACTGCCTCAGTAGATGGTTCGACATCTCCTCCAGCCACCTTACCTCCCTCCTAACATCTCACGCCCCATGCAAACGCCCATGCCCCCGCTCGAAGCCATGGTGGTCCCCTCGCCTGTCCTCTCGGAGAAGAGAATATCACAAGTTCACAAGGATGTCCCGCCTCGACCCGTCCCCCCTCAACAGGAGCAATGTCAAGAGCTCGAGAAGGACCTACTTCAAGGCCATTGCCTCAGCCAAGAAAACACACTGGTCAGACTTCTTGTCCTCGGCCACCCCATGCTCCCTCTGGACGGCCAAAAGATTCGCATTTGGTCGCCCACCACAGAGGTTCCCGGACCTACCGGGGGCCTCCGACCCAGTTGAGGTGGCGGGAAACGCTTCTTGACCACTTTTTCCCCTCCAAGCCCCCACCTTCCCCGCTTCTCTGCCTCACGCGCCATGAGGACTACACCCCCCTAACCTCTGAAGAGATATCCAGGGCCCTCTCCAAATCCTCGAACACCTCTGCCCCTGGCCCCGATCACATCCTCTACTCTGTGTGGAAATCTGTCCACCGCCTCAAGCCCTCCCTTCTTCCATCCCTCCTGGACCCCCTGCTCGCGCACGGTTTTCACCCTCCCTCCCTCAAAAAAGCACTTGGTATCGTCCTCGACAAGCCAGGTAAACCCTCCTACGACTCGTCCTCCTCCTTTAGGGTTATCGTCCTCCTTCAAACGCTCTCTATGATCCTTGAGAGAGTGGTAACCTCCCGCCTCTCGGCCCAAGCAGCGGTATGCTCCCTCATCCATCCTCTTCAGTGCGGATCCCTCCCTGGTAGATCCATCTCCGATGCCGCCCTTGTCCTGCAACATAATGTTGAGTCCTTTCACCGCCTCCGCTACAAAGTATCCACTCTCTTTCTCGATGTGAAGGGAGGTTTCGACAACGTGGAGTCCCCCTCACTCCTCTCTCTCCTCCGCAAGAAGGAGGTCAGCCCATACCTGGTCCAGTGGGTCAGCTCTTTCCTGAGAGACCGTACCTGCCGCCTGACGTTCCAAGGGTCCCCCCGCCATTGTGCCCCCGTTTCGGTCGGAGTCCCTCAGGGTTCCTCCATCTCCCCCATCCTATTCGTCATTTACGTCTCCTCCCTCCACCTGGAAATCCCCAGGTCAGTTATCATATCTTACGTCGACGACTTTGCTGTCACAGTGGCCTCGCCCTCCTATAGAACCAATGTTCGCCTCCTTCAGAAGTCCTTCTCAGCGCTCAAAAGAAAGGCCTCCCCGATCAACATCTCCTTCTCCGTTCCGAAAACTGAACTGATCCACTGGAGGACCACCAGGAGCAATGAGCCGCCGTGCTCCCTCCCGGTGCAACTGGAGGACCAGCTCTTCTATCCACAGTCTCGGCTGAAGTGGTTGGGCTTCATCTTCACCCCCGCCTTTGACCCAAGGTCCCACTTCTCCAGGAGGTACACACTTGCAAATGCCGCCCTAGCCACGATCCGCCGCCTCTCCCCCCCTGGGATGGGCCTTCCTCCCTACCTTTGCCTCGCCCTAGCGCGTTCGCTTCTCGCTCCAATCCTCCTGTACGGGTCCGCTGTCTGGAACCCTCCCCCGTCTATCATGGGTCCGATGTCCGTGTTTTGGCACCGGGTCTGTAGGTGGATCACCAATTGTTTTTCCTCTACCAACATAGCATGTTTGCACAGGAAAGCATGTCTTCCCCCATTACCTGTTCTTGTACGCCACCAACGCCTCCTTGCTGGCCTAAGGCTCATCTGCTCTCCTCCGGAAATAAACCCCGCCACGGCACGCCTCCCTAAGTCCGTTCCCACCTTCTCGCCCCACTGTGCCACCTTGATAGCGCGTGGGAAAATTACCTCTCAGCCTTATCTCTTCTTCAACCTCGACTGGCGTTGTGCCCCAGACAAGACCAAGAATCCAAGGTACCGACACAACGCCATCATAGCTTTGGCTAACACCGCCACCCCCCTTGTACATGACGTCTCTACGTTGCCTCCCATCTCCCTCCACCTGACAGACTACCTGCCCCTGATCCCGGGGGTTGTCCCGTCTTATGCCTGCCTCAAGCTGAGGGCTAAGCAACTCCTCCTCTCGGACTGGTCCTCCACCCCTGCCCCCTCGTACTACCCCTTTCCGCCCTCAACACGTCCCCATCCCTTCATGGGCCTGGGCAAATTTGTTGCGGGAAGGATACACCAGATGCGATCTGGGAAAAGCTATCTTGCGGCTCACCCCTCGTGGGGCAATCCTGATGCCGACACGACCTGCCAATTATGTCTTGAGGCCCCGCAGACCTTCGAACATGCCATCTTGTCCTGCCCCTCTTCCGCCCGTCAGAGATCCCGCCTCCTCCAAGGAGTCTCCGACCTGGCCCCCGAGGCCCTGATCTGGTCCGACCAGCAGCTGCTCATTGCGCTGGCTGAGTTCATTCGCACCACCGCCACTGGTTTCCCTCCTGGGATGCCCCCGCTTGCCCCCTCCCTCCACAACCCCCGAACCCCCTCCTTCAATCTACTCCCCCATCCGCCCCTGGCCCTCGAGACTAGTTAGGCGGTTTTTACATTTCTTTACTTTAGCTAAGGCTGCTTTGCGACGATTATCGGTCGCGTTGGGGGTACTGGTTACGTTTGTTTCTTTTGTTGATTGTTGGTTTGATTTTCGGTTTTGTTTTGGCCATATCATTAAAGATGCATGTCATTTCTTGTACCGTAGAAACAATGAACATATGATTTAAAAAAAGAAAAAAGAAAAAAAAAAGTGGTGTGTTCGGAAGTATTTGGTCTTTAACGCCTGCATTCTGGAGACATTTATCACAGAGCTGTAGAGTTCTGATTACCTTCTATCCTAAGGGATTACCTGCTACGACAATCTTGGGCTGGGCTTCATATGCTGACTACGTCAGGTCCTCAGTTCTTGCATCGGGTTTTCTTCTGATTGTAGCTTTCCACGCCATAATTATGGCTTCAATTGTCGACACTTGTTTGAACATAGCGCGCACAGAATATTTAACCTTCGGATGACATTCAGATCAGACATGGACTGCCTGTCAGGTATGCTGGTGAAAACTTAAGCTATCCTGAAGGTTCACATACAAACTCTGAACAACATCGAGTTATGAAAGGTCGCTGTGTTTTGCATATCTCGACACTGCGACAATAGTCTTATCATGGAGGTCCTGAATTCCTGGTGTCATTGTACAGGCTGCAGTATTATAGTGACTCTTCTATGACACCTAATAATTTCATTTATTACTTGTGCTATTCTACTAAACTAATAGTCAACCACTGTTACCTGGAGTGGACTTTTGAGTGACGGCGATTTAAATTCTTTCAAGATCAAGGTGTCTTCTAACTCATCCTAGAGCTAGTAAAAGCGATGGCTCTTGAAGGTGTACAAATTGATGGTGCAGATGGCAAGATCTGGAGATGCTTACCAATCTTCGCAGGGTGTATCGCAGACGATATAGAAAATATTTACTACACAGAATCAAGTCCAATACCTGTTCCAAATGCAAGGTCCAGAGACAAGATCTAAGAATTTCTTCAGTATGTTGTTGTGCTAGACATTATACAAGATATGACTGTTACGAACAAGAAAAAGAAATCCACCATCAAAGATTGATCATCATCGTTCGACACATGAAACACTGGTTTCAAGATTGGGCAAAACATTATTCACAGGCTTCCTTGAGTTTTGCTGCCGGATCTGCACAAGCTGGACATGCAACATACAGTTTATTTAGGACTCTTCAAGCATATGATGGATTGGATACAAGGATTTCTCAAGAAACATGCCTGACAGCAAGTATTTGATGAAGCCTGGAAAGCTTTGCCCCCTAACTCTAGAGTCTATGTTCCCAAAATGGGCTATGGGGAGGTCACACAGTAACAAGGTAAAGAGATGAGGAATCTTGGGTGTTGCCTATTGGGAGTTCTGGCAGTGGGAATTAAGAAGGCCTGATAGAACTGAGGTACAACCTTTCACACGTGGGCTGTAACGGGGGCACCCTATAGAGAGGCGAACTCTAAGGTTGCGACTGCACCAAACACTCAATGTACAAGATAAAGATGAGGTAAATAATGCAAAAGAATCAAAGGGTTAAACTTAATATTGTTAAGCTCGAAGCTTTACTCAATTAGTTCTCACGAGGAAAGGTTAGTTGTCGAAGTAGAATGCCAAATGCTTAAACTTAAGTAGATATCAGATTTAAGCCTTTCACATTCACCACTACTCTGACCTTGTGGGAGCACCCTGCCCTGCTCAGGGCTTGTCCGAGGTCTACCCTGATGGCGACACTCTGATGGCAGTTCGGTCACAATCCAATGATAACTGAGGTAGAGTAGGTAACGGTGCGAAGCATGGAGAAAAGGACGTAGGTGGTGGTTCCGGTATGTGATTATACCGATGTGGATGTTCGATGTACAATACAGGAAGCTCTCCACTGGTAGCTCAGACTAGATACAGAAGAGAGCACACAAACACACAAAACAGGAAAGACCCACACAATGGGAATGTAACAGGTTTACTCTTGTCTAACGAAAAGTACAATAGAAGGCTGGCGGTTGACCGGCAAGCGCTAGGTCTAGGGGAGGCTTCAAGAGACCCGGAGATAGAGAGATAATAGTTAAGGGGTAAGCAGAACTTCTAAGATCGCCGTTCAACTAAGTATACTGATAAATTGAGAGTCTGCTGATGTCTGCCGTTCTCCTGCTAACTACGAGATGAGTTTAAATACAAGAGTTCTCCCAGAGCGATAGTAATCAGATATCCTGCAACCACAATCATTACTGGGCAGTGCACCTTGCCCTGCATGTCCTGTGATCTCACATGAAACCTAAGAGTCATAACACTGCCTCAATGCTATCGTCAGCTTACATGACCGTTCCTTCACTTGTGTTCCTAAATAAAACAACAAACATGCAAAACTAAACTTAGCACAAGCGACCGGGGCTTAATATAGCTCCGGGGCTGTAAAACAATCAAAATAATCAAAATAAGCAAAGTAATCAAACTAAACATAGGAAATCCAGCACTCCGCTCCTGTATACAGTTACCGGAACATGTATACATGTTACAGGGAAAAACTCCCAAGTTGCAGTCACAACCCTAAACTAGTCGTACCCCAAACCAACTATCATACCCTAACAACTCTGCGATTCCAGCTATCACTCCCCTAGATCCCATGCAGTGACAAAGACCTGGTATGATTGTGCTAAACAGTACGAAAAAACTTTTGTTAGAACAAAAATGAAACACAAATATGTAGTATGATAGTGCTCAGCTCATTATAGACAACATCCTCGTAAATCCCTGGTGTTTCACACTGTCCAGACCCTTGGTCAATCCGTCAGCTATCATCTCCTTTGTTCTAAGATACATGATTGTGACTTCACCCTCATGTACTAGCTTAGCTCTCTTAGCCAAAAATATCTAACGCCCACATGGCGTGTAGAGGCCCTAAACTGGCCATTCATGAGACTAGCAATAAAGGCATGATTGTCGTTGAACACGGATATAGGAATAACCTCTTTGACCTCTCTGTATAAATGGGCCTGGACCTTTGCCAACCAAATACTCTCCTCGACAGCATGGGTAGTGGCGTTGAACTTCGCATCTGTGGTTGATTTTGCTACTGTTTTCTGGCGTTCAGGCATCCTGTGAACAATGGCTCTGTATCGATCGAGTATAACAAAGCCTGTAAGCGATCTCATACCATCCACCTCTCCAGTGAAATCGGCATCTGCATAAACAGTGATAGGGGCTTTCTTCTCTTTCTTTTCGCTTTCTCTTCCTTCAAGGCCTCTATCATCGCTCCTCCCCAGACGAATTCGTAGTCCCAAAGTGTCTTTCAAATAGCGCAAAATCCTCTGAACAGCTGCCCAATGTAACATAGATGGGTTAGGAGCGAACCGTCCTCCTAATTTAGTTGCATATGCGATGTCCGGATATGTTGTAATAGCGGCATAAGTGAGGCTTCCGACAGCCTCCTGGTATATCACCTTGTTGGCGGCTTCTTGCTTCTCCCTTTTAGCATGGAGTTTCGCTTTGACGTCCATGGGTGTAGCACACCTTTTATATTCGTCCATCCGAAACCTCCTCAGTACCTTATCGAGGTACACTCTTTGACTGAGGTAGATAGTCCGCCTCCGCCGGTCCTGTTCCACTAACAGGCTTAGAAAAAACTTGACATTCCCAAGATCTTTGATAGTGAAACGCCATTGAAGGGCGGAAAGGATGCTCTGAACCTCCTCTGCACTCCCAATAAGCAAAATATCGTCGACCCAGGCGATTATTATAGCTCCTGTCGGGGTGGTATATATTCCAGCTTCAAATTTTGAGGCATGCATAGGCATCTCCTTTGTAAAATACAATTCCAAAGTAGTATACCAATGGCATCCTGCCTGCTTTAGCCCATAGAGGCTTCAGTTTAAGCGCACAGTGACGGAGAGTCCCAACTCGATCCTATTACTGTTTAGGATTATGTTGCCATAGTTGGCAAGACCAAACTTCTTTGGTAGACGTAGATAGAGTTTCTCCTCATCTTTGCTTTCTAGGAAGGCGGTGACAATGTGTAATGACCCTATGATAGGTAGCTACAATAACTACCACCTTAGCCCAAATGGTATACCAAGAGGTAGTCAAAGGTGGTATGGTCTAGTATACTTAGTATACAAGAATGCTGGTTCGCCTAAGGGCAAAGCCTAGGGAACAGTAGAGTGACCTTAGGCATTCTATTAGGCAGGGTAACCTTTCGGGAGAACATTCACATAAGGTCAAGAGAATTATGGGAATGTTACACGGACCTCCGAGACGACTTTTGTGGTTGACTGGAGGACTTCCGGAGTGGTTAATGGCATAAGAGGACAAAGTTACCCTACCTTGCGAATTTGGTCATTATGCCCATGGACCCCAGTTACCCTACTGAGGAGTCCAAGTTACCCTACCTTCACCGGCAAAGTCATCCTAGAACTTAGGGGTCGATTGCCTCACATTCTATGGGCTCTTAGATGTTTTTGGGGGCACACGCATCTGCGCGGGGAGGCCCAACCCCTGGGTAAAAGTGGCCCGAACAGACTATTGAACTTGGGCGAGTTTTGCTAACACCCACCTCTGGCCCCAGCTTTGGGATGGCACGTCATAGGCCGACGGCTGTGGAGTTGCTCGTTTGCTAGTTAAAACAGTTCATCTGAGCAGCTGCCGTAACACCATATAGGTCGTCACAGTCCGTCCGACTGAATGTCGTTCGCAGGATATATAAGGGGAGTATGGGTAACCGCCAAAAAGGGGGTCGCCCATAAATGGTTTCTCCGGCACCTAGGAGTCTATCGAAGCCTACGGGTAGTAGGGTAGTCTTCCTAGTGGTACTTCGGTCGTCCACAGAGGCCAGGGAGCTTTCGGGACAAATACCTCGGTAACCAGCCAAGACCTTCACCCCTTGATTTGTAGCATTACTATGGGTTGTTATTGCACTCTAGAGGTATGAGTCTTATCACGGTAGAGTATGTCCCGAGAGGCTGGTTATGGGTAGCGCCCACTTAGCCAACTATCAGCTACATCTCACTGGGGGAGCTTGTATGTCAATTTATCACATTTGGATAGTCGCGTAGATTCAATGATGGACTGCATAGCTTGTATAGACGAAACTACCACTGGGCCAGTGAGTCCACCATCTAGGTATTGACTCCGGTTGTTGTCATAACAGTTAGCCACTGGCATGACTTTGATAGAAAGAGTTTTTCCACCTGCGGTTGTCTTGGAGATGAATTGCAGAAACTCACATCCTATTGACAGAGTTAAGTGTACCTGAGTTGGTCCGACACTGCCAGCAGGATAATCCCTGATGGAGAGTACACCTCAGACAAGCCCTGAGCAGGACAGGGTGCTCGTACAAGGTCGGAGTAGTGGTGAATGTCAAAGGCTTAAATCTGATATCTACTTAAGTTTAAGTGTTTGGCATTCTACTTCGATAACCAACTTTCCTCGAGAGAACTTATTCAGTGAAGCTTTCAGCTTAACGATATTAAGTTTTACCGTTTGATTCCTTTGAATTATTTACCTCATCTTTATCTTCTACTTTGAGTGTTTGGTGTGGTCGCAACCTTAGAGTTCACCTCTCTATAGGGTGCCCCCATTACACAATGTCGAATTAGACGATTTCTTTATTTTCCATGGGCGCTATCGATACGACAGTCCGAATAGCAGCAAAGGAGATAGGGGGGCTGTAGGTTTCGGAGTATTGAATTTCTTCTCTTTGTCGGAATCCGTGTGCGATGAGACGTGCTTTATATCGCGACACCTTTCCGTCCTCCCCTATCTTCTCCTGAAGTACAATTCTGGAAGATATCCCCCGTGCATCCTTTGGTATCTTTCCTTCCGCCATCACGGACCACATCTTGTATCCTTCCAATGACATCAACTCGGTGTTGATTGCCACAATCCACTTGGTGCGATTAGGTCCGTCGAGTGCGTCCATGATAGTTCTTGGTCCATCGGTGACCAATAAAGCTAAATCAATGCTTGTTGCCTGATTGCTTCTTCCTTCTCCTCCGGTCTCTCTCCTAATAAATCTCAGCCTACTGACAGACCCGCTCCACTAGCTTTCAAGAGTATTCGCCATCTCACCAGGAGTGCGACTCTTCGGAGTCTTCTTCACCACTCGCTCTGATTCTCTTGTAACTTCTTCAAGGTTTATGCATTGGCTTCCTCCGCTATGCTTGTGTTTTTCTTCTTCCTCATCCTCGTCATTAGCCGAAACAGGGCAAAAGGGCTATTGCTTGAGAGGCTTGTAGAACGGAAAGTCTTCATGGAAGACAACGTCGCGTGCCGTAATCAATTTCTTCAGCTTCAGATCGTAGAGGCGGTCTTGCTTGGTCCATAGCGTGTATCCAAAAAGATTAAACGCTTTGCACAAGGGCTCCATTTCTTGTCCGCTCGTTGTGCTGGGTGGATGTGGGCGTATGCTGTTCATCCCCACACTCGTAAGTGTTGAATGTTGGGTTTCTTGCCAAACCACAATTCGTAGGGTGTTGCATCTATTCCATGCGTCCCTTTTGTGATAGACAGGTTTTTCAAATAAACCGCTGTCTGTACCGCTTCTGCCTAATAGATCTTCACAGCGCTGGCTTGTTGTAGTAGTGCGTTCGCTCTCCCAACAAGCACTTGATTGCTGTTCTCAGAGATGCCATCCTCCTGTGGCATATACCGTACCGTAGACTGAAATTTGATTCCGCATCTCCTCAATTCTCCTGAAATGCCTCGCCTGTATACTCTCCTCCAGCGTCTGTATGCACAGCCTTGATGACGTACTCCTTCCCACGGCCTTGATTTTGGCGTTCAACATGAGTCCTGTATGCCTTGAAAGACTTGGCTGCATCACTGTTCTTTGTGAGGAAATACAGGGCGGTAAACTTCGTAAAATCGTCTATAAGTAACATGAAGCAATGACATCCGCCAAAAGACGTATGTTGCATAGAACCACCCAGGTCTGACTGAATAAGCTCAAGTGGAGCAGACGTACCCTGTGGTGCTGGCTTGAATGACATTTAGATCATGTTTCCCTTTAAACAACCATCGAATCAACTGGTTATTGAGTTTGCTTGTAAAGCGGGCAATCCAGAGACAAGCTCGTATCTGCTCATCTTGAGTAGAGCTTGGTGGTGGAGGTGGCCTAAACGATAGTGCTATAGAGTCGTCAACATCAGGTCTTTCAACGAAATAAGAAGCCCATCATCCATGACACTCGCATCAGTGAGAATCGTATAGAGGCGGTTGACCTTCTTTGCGATAGCCATTAGAATACCATGGCGGAAGACCTCAGCAAGGTCCCTCTTGAATGATATGTTGATTCCCTTGACTGTAAGCTGGCTGATGGAGATTAAATTTGTCGAACTGGTCCTGGGAATATGTAACACTTCTTGAAGGAGTATCGTCTGCGATCCCTGGCTAGGTGACCATATGCTAATGCGAACTGTACCAATTCTAGCGGCAGAAACCAACTCCATTATAGCGGTACGCATTTGTCGTTCATCAGATATTAGGCGCTTGTAATTCCCTCCAGAAATACACCAACATGCTTCGTCATATGATTGGTGCAACAGGAGTCTATTACCCAATCCATTTCTGGAACAACATGCGTCCCCATCATGGCCTTTTCTCTCCCATTTCCTCATGCACGCCCTCTGTATTGGCATTGGTTGGCAGTCATAGGTGCTCCTCCATGACACCAGCTCTTCCACTCTTGTTCACGCTGTGTTTGGCCGAGATTCCTAACCCTGTGGCTTTGTTTGCCCTCACTTGACACTCGCGAATCTTATCACCGGGTTTTCCGCAGTCGTGGCAAGGCCCGGCGAACATTCCTTTTATAGGTTTGCATCTAGCACCAGGGGCAATACCTTTTCTTAAATAGTTGGATGGATTCTGGAATTGACAAGTCATCGTAGACTTTGAATAGAGTGCTTGGCCAGGGGCGATATCCTGCTCGTGTCGTAGTTCAACTTCATAGGCAGTAAGCTTTGCCTTGAGTTCTGGGCAGCCTATGATTGTTGTTTGTGAAGACAGAACACTCTTGATGACTATGATCCATGTCTTCCATTCAGGCGTCTTGGGAAGGCCCTCAAATAGAGGGAAAATCATCTGGGCATACGTAGGTGTATTTCTGCTAATAACAAGCTTATCCAGGAGCTAATGGATCTTGTTAATGTACTCGAGTACAGTTCCACACTCCTCGAGGTTACATTTGTACAGCTCTTTATGTAAGTCATTTGTGTCGTAGGCAACTACAGTCTCGTAGTTGCTCTGGACGTCTTTCCAAATCTTCCCTGGTGTTATTCATACTTCGTTGAAGTAGGAAACAGCGATGACATCTGTCCTACCCAGGCAAAGAGTTCCAACAGCCTTCTGAATCCTCCTCCTCTGCGCTTGGTACCAGTTCAAGGCAGTCTGGTACTCTCTCGGTAGAATGAGAATGGTGGAGTCAGGCCGCTTCACAATCACTTCATCACCGATCCTCAAATCCCACGGTCCCTCACGTTGGAGGACATCTGTCATTCGCATGGACCACATGCTATAATTGGTTCCATCAAGCTTCAGAAAGCCTGATCTCATCAGAGATACTGAACATTCTTGTTCGGTCATCTTGTATTCTGTAAAGAACCAGCATCCATTGACTAGGTACGTGTGATAGATTAGCTGGCAATATACCGCTTCATTGGGTAGATGGATGGATGGAGGAATGGATGGATTTGTTTGATCGTCTTCCGTGAAAGTCTTTCTCCTCAACAGGCAGAAAGAACTTTCCTAGCTCTGTCCGGACTTGTTAGGCCGGGATGATAACCTGATAGTGACAGTCTGACAGCGCGCTCATAACCGAATAATGACGGCGGTAGCGTAGGTAACGGTGCGATGCACGGAGAAAAGCACGTAGGTGGTGGTTCCGGTATATGATGATAATGATGTGGATGCTCGATGTACGATACAGGAAGCTCTCTACTCGTAGCTTAGACTAGATACAGAAGACAGTGCACAAAGACACAAAACAGGAAAAACCCCCATAACGGGAAAAGCCCCCAGGTGGCAGTCACAACCCCAAACCGGTCGTATCCTGAATCAACTATCATAGCCTAACCACAATGGGATTCCAGCTATCATACCCTCCATCAGGAACTATCCTGCCAGAGGTATCGGACCAACTCGGGTACACTTAACTCCGTCAATTGGATATGAGCTTTTGCAATGTATCTCCAATACAATAGCAGGTGGAAAAGCTCTTGTGATTGAAGTCATACCAGTGGCTAACTGTTATCACAGCAACCAGAGTCAATACTCAGCTGGTGGACTCACTGGCCTAGTGGTATTTTCGTCCATACAAGGTATACAGCCCATCATTTAATCGATACGACTATCAAAGGTTAATTTGACATTCAAGCTCCCCCGATGAGATGTAGCCGATCGTTGGCTAAGTGGGCGCTACCTATAGGCAGCCTCTTGGGACATACTCTACCGTGATAAGACTCATATCTCTAGAGTCCATTGACAATCCATACTAATGCTACAAATCAAGGGGTAAAGGTCCCTGCTGGTGACTAAGGTATTTGTCCGGAAAGCGCCCAGGCCTCCTGGGAGTACCTAATTACCACTAGGAAGACTACACTACAACCCATATTCTAAGATAGCCTCCTGGGTGCCGGAAAGACGATATATTGCTGACCTCCATATTGGTGGTTACTCATACTCCCCTTATATATCCTGCAAACGACATTTAGTCGGACAGACGCCGACGACCGATATGGTGTTATGACAGCTGCTCAAATAACCTCCTTTTACTAGCAAATGAGCAACTAAGCAGCCAGCTGCCTATGATGTGCTGTCCCAACGCTGGGGCCAGAGGTGGGTGTTACCAAAACCCGCCCAAGTTCAATAGCATGTTTGGGCCACCCTTATGTAGACCTGAGGCCTCCGCACGCAGATGCGTTTGCGCCCATGAATATGCAAGAGCCCATAGAATGTGATGCAATCGACCTCTAAGTTCTAGGATGACTTTGCCGGTGAAGGTAGAGTAACTTGGATGCTTCAGTAAGGTAACCGTGTTTTCTTATTCCTTTAACGGCTCCGGAAGCCCTCCAGTTGCCCACAAAAGTTGTCTTGGTGATCTGTGTAACATTTATATAATTGTCTTGACCTTATGTGACTGTTCTCCCGAACGGTTACCTTGCCTAATAGAGTACCTAAGGCTACTCTACCCTTTTCTGGGCCTTGCCCTAGGGCAACCAGTATTCTTATATACCAAGTATACTAGACTATACCACCATTGGTTATAACAGGGTATACCATTTGGGCTAATGTGGTAGTTATTGTAGCTACCTATCGTAGCGTCGTTACAGACCTTCACCACTACTTCGACCTTATTGTGAGCACCCTGTCCTACTTAGGGATGTCCGAGGTCTATCTTGCATCAGGAATTACCCTGCCGGAAGTATCAGACCAACATGGGTACGTTTAGCATTGTCAATAGGATATGAGTTTCTGCAATGCATCTCCAATACAACCGCCAGTGGAAAACTCTTCCTATTGAAGTCATGCCAGTGGCTAACTGTTAGGCCAACAACTGGAGTCAATACCAAGGTGGTAGACTCATTGGTTCAGTGGTAGTTTCGTCTATACAAGCTATGCAGTCCATCATTCAATCTACGGGACTAGTCAATGTGATGATTTAAAATGCAAGCTCCCCAGGTGCGAGGTGGTCGATGGTTAGCTAGATGGACGCTACCAATAGCCAGCCTCTCGGGACAGACTCTACTGTGATTAGACTTATACCTCTATAGTCCATTGACAACCCATAGTAATGCTACAAATCAAGGGGAGAAGGTCCTGGCTGGTTACTAAGGTATTTGTCCCGAAAGCACCCTGGCCTTCTTGGACTACCTAAGTACCACTAGGAAGACTACCCTACTACCCATAGGCTAAGAGAGACTTCTAGGTGCCGTAAGGACCATTTCTGGATGACTCCCATTTTGGCGGTTACCGAAATTCTCCTTATATATCCTGTGAAGGACATTTAGTCGGACAGATGGCGATGATATATACCGTGATACGGCCGATGCTCCAATGTTCTCTTGTTACTAGCCAAAGAGCAACTAGACAGCTGTCTGCCTATGACACGCGGTCCCAACGCTGGGGCCAGAGGGGCGCGTTAGCTCAATACCTCAATGGTCAATAGGATGTTCAGGCCACCACTGCTCAGGCTGCTGGCCTTTTTACGCAAGTGTGCTTGCGCCCTTGAACATCTAAGAGTAACAGGAATGTGAGACAAATGACCTCTGTAAGTTCCAGAATGACTTTGCTGGTAAAGGTAGGGTAACTTGGGTACCTTAGTAGGGTAACTGGGTCCCATGGGCATAATGGCCAAATTCCCATGGTGGCGTAACTTTGTCCTCTTATGCCTTTAACCATGCTGGAAGTCCTCCAGTCGACCACAAAAGTCATGTCGGAAATCGGTGAAACGTACCCCAATTCTCTTGACTTTATGCGAATATTCTCAACAAATGTTACCTTGCCTAATAGAGTACCTAAGGCTACTCTACTCTTCCCTGGGCCTTGCCCTAGGCGAACCAGCATTCTTGTATACCAAGTATACTAGACCATAGCACCTTCGGTTACCACTTGATATACCATTTGGGCTAAGGTCGTAGTTAGTGTAGCTACCTATTGTAGGGTCATTATATGCGCTGACCTGCATTAGATCGCAGCTTGACTTCACTATGATAACACAATAATGAAGCAACACATCCATGACCATAGATTATATGGCAGAATACGCGACAAGATCTGATGAAACAGAAAATATCTTTGAGGAATTTCGGGTGTCTAAGGGGACTCAGGCAAAGGCTGATGAATTACACGGGGAGCTTTGCCGGGATCGAAACCAGTTGAACCAGTTTGTTGCTTGATCCAACAGGTGAGACTGGGGTGCAAAAGACCATGAAGAAGAGAACGACCAATGTAGGGAATTGATACATGTGGAATCCAATATCAACTTTATTGACATGCACCTGATTAGCCCCATTAATGATCACATCTACTAGTTTGTTAACATTCCAATGTATTCTATTGAGTTTGGAGAGCTTGCACTCAAGGAGGAAATCAAGGACGGTTGGCGAAATTCCAATAAAATCGACCCAGCTTCACAGATACTCAACAGCAATGGCCGACAGCATGCTATCTGAATGAGACTTCTGAACCTAGAATTCCTGCGAGATGAGGCGTTGAACTAAAAGGTGAGGTACTCGATTATTTAGAGAAAATGAGAACATCACAACAACGATCATCAAATAGTAGGGTTTTGAAAGAATGTCGCCAAGATATCTGCAAGGTATTTGATTGTAGCAGAGTATGCGATACATCCCCAGAGATAGTTTTTCAAGAGTTGATATGATAGAGCTGACTAAACCTTACCTATCTGTGAAGACTCTCGGAAGATACTGAGATCCTGCGAAGACTACCAATTGAACTGATGACCAAATCCAAAATCCCCGCAATTGCATTCCAAGAATCTGATGTTTATGACATAGCTAGTGCTCAATGCACACGATCTGTGCTCTTTTATAACCATGCGAGTAGGAATGATTATGTTTGGATACAGATAGCTGCTGAGGATATATATGGCACCCTCCGAGGTCATCTCCCAGCCAGGCTTCTGCCACTATTAAAGATCAGAGACCACACAAAGCAGGATATAGTCCACCACCTCGCTGCTATTCAATATCTGAGTGTGGTCAACCATGGATGTCTTTCAGACGTACATGGCCTAGTTACAGTTCAGCTGAGCGACTATGCCCAGGAGTTCACAATTGTAGATCTAGGGACGATCCTGAGCCTGGCACATCTCATACTCAAGACAGAGCATTGATGGCTTGTGAACAACCATATGGATCTAAGGATATTCAACAAGATATATTGAAAGCCCGTACCTATGTCTTGAAGACACATACAGAGATGTGTGAATAGAGGCACGTGGAGATTGGTGAATAGATAGACAAGGAGAAATATGAATAAACAAAACAGAGATGTGTATATAGGGGTATAGGGAGTTGGCGAGCGGGGACCACTAGATACAAGGAAATACACTACATAATCAATAAAAGTATTCATATACGAACTATCGTGCTAGCAGGAAAGAGGTACCCAGATGCAATATATTTTGAGGCATAGCTGTAATTGACAATACAGACGTACATAGCACACCCAGATGTGATAGGAAATGAGGCTCCGTTGTAGAGGCATCTGGATGAGATACGCAAGACAGATAACTTCTGAACTTGGACTGAAGCAAAACAGGATCAGGAGTGCAGTCTGACAGGATCAATGTACAGTGTGGCGTTTAGTGTCAAAGTTAATCAAAGTCTATCCCGAAATGGCGTCAGGATGCACAGGACGCAGCAGACACACTGGACACAAGCTCGTGTTTTTGCTGATAGTGTAACTAGTACAACATACTCAAGTCACTTGATAAGAAGGAACTGGAAATGTAAGGTTCTAAGTACAAAGACAGGATTTATACTACGAAATATGGTGCGACTATCATTGTGTGGATGCATGACATGTGTCACAAATCGTGACTAAGGAAGGCAGATTTCACATGACGAATAGTTATTTTTAATCAGAAGGTATGTTTATGTTTCACGCAATGCAGTCAGTTGACCCATAGTTCTCACATGACAGGCGCTTGGGTGTCATCATTATGTTATGGTTGGTTGATGTTTCTATGACTCCTGATTCTGAGTCATAATGGTGTAATGACTTTTGTGCGTGACTCACATTAGGAGTCACGAGATTTACTGGGGTGATGTGCTTTACGCACCAGACTTGTTATATGTGTTATCATGGGTTTACGGTATGTTGCTGTAACGGGGGCACCCTGTAGAGAGGTGAACTCTAAGGTTACGACCGCACCAAACTCTCAAAGTAAAAGATAAAAATGTGGTAAAATAATTCCGAAGAATCAACGGTAAAACTTAAGAGAGTTAGGCTCGCAGCTTCACTCATTTTAGTTCTCACGAGGAAAAGTTGGTTGTCGAAGAACAATGCCAAACGCTTAAACTGAAGTAGATTTCAGATTTAAGCCTTTGACATTCACCACTACTCCGACCTTGTGCGAGCACCCTGTCCTGCTCAGGGCTTATCCGAGTTCTACCCTCCATTAGGAATTATCCATCTGGAGGTATTGGACCAACTCGTGTACACTTAACTCTGTCAATAGGATATGGGTTTCTGCAATGCATCTCCAATACAAGCGCAGGTGGAAAAACTCGTCCAATAGAAGTCATACCCGTGGCTAACTGTTATGATAACAACCGGCGTCAATACCTAGGTGGTGGACTCACTGGACCAGTGATAGTTTCGTCTATACATGCTATGTAGTCCATCATTTAATCTACGCGACTATTCAATGTGATAATTTGACATGCAAGCTACCCCGGTGAGATGTAGCCGATAGTTGGCTAAATGGACGCTGGCTATAGCTAGCCTCTCGGGACATATTCTACCGTGATAAGACTTATACCTCTACAGTCCATTGACAACCCATACCAATGCTACAAATCAAGGGGAGAAGGTCCTGGCTGGTTACTAAGGTCTTTATCCCGAAAGCCCTCTGGCCTCCTTGAACAACCTAAGTACCACTTAGAAGACTACCCTACTTCCCGTAGGCTAAGATAGACTCCTAGATGCCGGGGAGACCATATATGGGCGACCCCTATATTGGCCCCTATCCATATTCCCCTTATATATCCTGCAAACGCCATTTAGTCAGACGGAAGGCGACGACATATACGGTGTTACGGCAGCTCCCCCAATGACATCTTTTTACTAGCAAATAAGCAACTATGGAGCCATCTGCCTATGACGTGCTGTCCCAACGCTGGGGACAGAGGGGGCTGTTTACAAAACTCACACAAGTTCAATAAGATGTTCAGGCCACCCTCATTCAGGCGTGGGGCCTTCCCGCACCCAAGCTTGAGCGGCCGTGAACATCTAAGAGGCCATTGAATGTGAGGCAATCAACCTCTAAGTTCCAGGATGATTTTCCTGCTGAAGGTAGGGTAGTTTGGACTTCTCTGTAGGGTAACTGGGGTCCATTGGCATAATGGTCAAATTCCCGAGGTCTGGTAACTTTGTACTCTTATGCCTTTAACCACTTCGGAAATCCTCCTATCAACACCTAATGTTATCTTGAAGGCCTGTGTAATATTCCCATAAATTCTTTGACTTTATGTGAACTTACTCCCTAATGGTTACCCTAGCTTGTAGATTACCCAAGGCGACTCAACTATTCCTTGGCCTTGCCATAGGTTTACCAGCTATTTGGTTACTAAGTATACGAGACCATATCAGCTCTGGTTACCACTTGGTATTCCATTAATGCTAAGGGCATACTCATTGTAGCTATCTATTGTAGGGTCGTTACAGTCTCCTATTTCCCCAGAAATTGCACCCACAGGGTGCTTTCATCTCATCATACACTTCGAATGGTGGTACCATTACCACCATATCTCACACATGGATGAACCGAAAAAATGGAATTTTGGGCAAATCACGTGGTGAGACCACGTTGAGGATCAGGGTGTGAAGGATCAATTTGAGTATAACGAGACAGTCGCATACGATGCAGAAGTACAGTATGTGGCAAGAATAGGAAGAGTGCAGGAGAAGGACCCGGTGGAGTTAGAGACACTACCAAGAGAATACGCTCAGTTTAAGCATTTGTTCGGACCGGCAGAACCTTCAGAGAAAATGCCCCTAAGACAAACATTCAATCATACAATCCATCTTAAGGAAGGAGCCGAACCTCCTTGGGGACCTATTTACCGTATGTCACAATACCAATTGAATACTCTCAAAACCTATCTTGACAAAATATTCGCTTAGGGGATGATTGCCCATAGTAAATCACCGGCTGGAGTGCCAATTGAGTTTGTACCAAAACCTGACCGTCGCTAACGATTATCTGTGGATAATCAGTAACTCAACAAATTTACGAATCATGATAAATATCCACTCCGTCTCATGAGCGAGTTATGAGATCGAGTTGCAGGTGCCACAATATTCACAAACTTAGACTTAAAAGATGGTTATCACCTAATTAGGATTCAAAAGGGTGACAAATAGAAGACAGCGTTCTGAACTCGGTAAGGATAATACGGGTAAAAGGTCATCCTGTTTGGATTAGTCAATGCTCCTGCGACTTTCCAATGTATAATAAATAAAGTATTACGTGAATTTCTGGACCAAGGGGTAGTGATATATCTAGATGACATCCTCATCTAGTTTAAGACCCATGCAGAACGTCTCACCATGGTGAAGACTGTACTTTCGCGATTAATGGAACACCAATTAGCAGTGTCCATGTAACGACCCTACGATAGGTAGCTACAATCACTATCACCTTAGCCCAAATGGTATACCATGTGGTAACTAGAGGTGGTATGGTCTCGTATATATATTATACAAATGGCTGGTAAACCTAGGATAAGGCCTAGGGAATAGTTGAGTAGCCTTGAGGTACTCTACTAGGCAGGGTAACCTTTCGGGAGAACATTCGTATAAGGTCAAGAGAATTATGGGAATGTTACACGGACCTCCGAGACGACTTCTGTGGTTGACTGGAGGACTTCCTAAGCGGTTAAAGGCATAACAGGGCAAACTTACCCTAGCTTGGGAATTTGGTCATTATGCCAATGGGTCCCAGTTACCCTACTGAGGAACCCAAGTTACCCTACCTTCACCGGCAGGGTCATCCTAGAACTTAGAGGTCGATTGCCTCACATTCTATGGGCTCTTAGATGTGCTTGGGCGCACACGCATCTGCGCGGGGAGGCCCCACGCCTCTAGAAAGGTGGCCTGAACATACTATTGAACTTGGGCGGATTTAGCTAACACCCCCCTCTGGCCCCAGCGTTGGGACGGCGCGTCATAGGCAGACGGCGATGTAGTTGCTCGTTTGCTAGTTAAAAGAGGTCATTGGAGCAGCCGCCGTAACACCGTATAAGTCGTCGCCGTCCGTCCGACTGAATGTCGTTTGCAGGATATATAAGGGGAGTATGGGTAACCGCCAAAATGGGCATCGCTCATATATGGTCTCTCGGGCATCTAGGAGTCAATTCTAGCCTACGGGTTGTAGGGTAGTCTTCCTAGTGGTGCTCAGGTAGTCTCAGAAGGCCAGGGTGCTTTCGAGACAAATACCTCAGTAACCAGCCCGGACCTTCTCCCCTTGATTTGTAGCATTACTATGGGTTGTTATTGGACGCTAGAGGTATGATTCTTATCACAGTAGAGTGTGTCCCGAGAGGCTGGCTATGGGTAGCGCCCACTTAGCCAACCAGCGGCTACATCTCACCGGGGGAGCTTGTATGTCAATTTATCATATTGAATAGTCGCGTAGATTAAATGATCGACTGCAGAGCTTGTATAGACGAAACTGCCACTGGGCCAGTGAGTCCACCACCTAGGTATTGATTCCGGTTGTCGTCATAACAGTTAGCCACTGGTATGACTTCGATAGGAAGAGTTTTTCACCTGCGGTTGTATTGGAGATGCATTGCCGAAACTGATATCCTATTGACGGAGTTAAGTGTACCCGAGTTGGTCCGACACTCCCGGCAGGATAAATCCTGATGGAGGGTAGACATCGGACAGACCCTGAGCAGGACAGGGTACTCGCCCAAAGGTCGGAAGTAGTGGTGAATGTTAAAGGCTTAAATCTCATATCTACTTAAGTTTAAGCGTTTGGCATTCTACTTCGACAACGAACTTTTCCTCGAGAGAACTAAATTGAGTGAAGCTTCGATCTTAACTATATTAAGTTTTACCGTTGATTCTTGTGAATTATTATACCTCATCTTTATCTTCTACTTTGAGTGTTTGGTGCGGTCGCAATCTTAGAGTTCACCTCTCTACATGGTGCCCCCGTTACAGGCCACTAAGAAGTCTGAGTTTCATTTAAAGGAGGTTGAATTTCTGGGGTATATTGTGGCAACAGACGGGGTGACAATGAGCACGAGAAAGGTGGATTACATAAGGAAATGGAAGCCACCTAGGTCAGTTCAAAAAGTTCAGATATTTGTTGGTTTTGCAAATCTTGATAGAAGATTCATCGAAAACCTTTGTCAAAAATATGCAAACCAATAACAGAGAAACTGAAAGGAGACAGAGAGAGGTTCAGTTAGCGGAGAGACAAGAACATAGCATTTGTGAAACTCAATGAGCCGTTTACGACAGCGCTAATCTTGGCACATTTCTACGCAGTACAGAAAAAGGTAATCGAGACCGATGCAAGCGACTCTTCGCTTCAAGCTATCTCATGCCAGTTCCAGGATAAAACACTTCACCCGCTGGGATTCCTTTCCCGAAAATTAAATTCAGCAGAAGACAACTATGAAATTCACGACAAGCAACTCCTAGTAATACTGGAAGCATTGATGGAATGGAAACACTACTTATACGGTGCAGATAACCTTTTTTTTTCTTTCTCTTTTTTCTTTTTTTTTTAAATCATATGCATTTGTTTAAGGTACAAAGACAGCATCCTCCGTCTCCTCTACACACCCGGCGATTGAAATCTCAACACCACGAGATTATCACCACTTTTCTTTTCTCCACCCTCCGCTATGAGCTTGCTCTAGGGGGTGGAGTCATACCTCCTCTACACTCCCCTTCCCTTAGGTTTATCCCTTTGGGCTTTCTTCACTCTGGGTTGATGGATTTCGTCTTCTTTCTTTTGATGATGTTTCCTCTCCCTACCCCGCTTTTGCTCTGCCTCGCTTAGAGCATTTGCACGGTCGGCAACCCCCTTACCTCGTCAACGGGTCAGTCGCAGTGTCGGGCTATCGGTGAAGTAGTGGCCCCGGTGGCTCTGCTCTCTGGTATTGCACTATCTCCTGAGAGTCCTGTCCGGTAGGGTCAGCATCGTCGAAAAGTCGTGATCTCGCTTCGGTCGCCTTCCCTC